>Ga0307479_10000032_pt1 | contig 164308 bp, 148 predicted proteins | sample atmos_gasesECM4C_FD_203743 | JGI IMG/M metagenome (GOLD analysis project Ga0307479, IMG submission 203743) | Hardwood forest soil microbial communities from Morgan-Monroe State Forest, Indiana, United States - atmos_gasesECM4C_515 | ecosystem: Environmental > Terrestrial > Soil > Temperate...
TCTGTTTGTGAAAAGAATGCGAATTGAAAGTTAGAGAATAGCGGCACAACACAAGGCTTCTCGTGTGGTCGCGGAACAAGCGGTTCAGCGGTGACGGTGAATTGTGTGCCAATCTGACGATTCGTACTCTGAGCCAGGGCAAATTGAACCGTCATGATCGAGAGGAAGGCGACAATAGGGGCTACGAAAAATCGGCGACTGGGAGAAATCATGTCGAACTCCTTGACTGTGGCTGGATTGGGATGGACAAGCGTTCAGAAATTCTGGGAATTCGTTATCGCATTCGACCCCGCTGCTTGTCAAGGAAAGACTGATTGAAACTGGCAAATTCAATCATCAGACTGCTCTGTATGCACTATTTTGCACACTCCGCCTCCGGTTCATTAATCGCTGTTGTAAACTCGGTCGTCCTAGCGAACGGAGAATGATTAAGAACCTCGATTTTCAAGGAAAATTTCGCCGTCATAGATTCGAATGCCGATGAAAGCTGGAAACCGGGCCGACCACATCTTGAGAGAATTGCGCCATAAGGGCAGCATCTCACTCGATGAACTGATCTCCGCACTGGGTGCTTCGGCGGCCAGCGTGCGCCGTGATCTGGCAAAACTGGAAGCCAAAGGTCTGGTTCGCCGCACTCATGGCGGCGTGACTCTTGTCGAGCCGCTGCTCTATGAGCCGTTCCGTTATGACTCGGTATTTCAAAATCGTGAGCAGCATCGCACGCCGGAAAAACGTCGCATCGGATTAGCCGCTGCGGAGCTGATTCAGGAAAACGAAACTGTCGGCTTCACCGCTGGCACCACAACAACCCATGTGGCCCGCAATTTGAGAAACCGGCATAACATTCGTGTGATCACAAATGCCATCAATATCGGCATGGAGTTAAGCAACTGTGTCGGCTTACGAACCTTCGTGACCGGAGGATTCGTGCAGTGGGCCGGATCATTTTCGCTGATCGGACAAGTGGCGATCTCGACGTTGAATGACATCTACATGGATCGTGTTTTTGTAAGTGTGTGCGGAATCGACGTGGCTCGCGGTCTCACCGTGATTGAACCCGAGGAAGCCTTGACGTTTCGTGCCATGATCCATCAATCGAAACAAACTATTGTCGTCACCGACTCGACCAAAATCGGGATTGTGTCGCCAGCTCTCGTCTGTCCCATCTCTAACATTCACATGCTGATTACCGACACGCGCGCCTCTGACAAAGTCATCGCGCCGTTCCGCGAGAGAGGAATAGAAGTCCAGCGAGTATAGATTCTGAAGAGCGGTTTACCGCAGAGGGGAGTGCTGTGGAGTTGTGTCTCTAAAAAGTTGGAACTCGCAGATATGCGCTTCGGCAGACGAAGACAGAATATTCAGGCGCACGCGAGATGCTGTCACAGACTCAAAGCTGTCAATCCGCTTGTGACCGATGGAAGATCCTTTCGTAACTGTGACCCACTTGCCGTTCTTGTAAATCTCAATTGCATATTTCTCGACATACTGGCCGTCGTTCAGCCACTCCATAGTGAGCGCATGATCGAACGTAATTGGCTTATCAAAATTCACTTCGAGCACGGCATGATGAGAACCCGCCGGAGCTGACCAGAACGTGTCAGGATTGCTATCCAGCGCCAACTCCTGCTGCGGCGTCGTTCGGACGTGCCCAAAAACAAGATTGTTTCCGTACCGCTTGCGAATCTCCGCCCCAAATTCTTTGAGCCGCTGCACATCCTCATCAGGCAGAAGCCCGCGCCGATCCGGCGCAATGCCCAAAACCAGTTGCCCGCCGTGGCCCACCGTTCGTTCGTAAATCGACATCAGCTCTGACACACTCTTCAAACTCGCCTCGTCATTCGGGTGCCAAAACCAATGCTCCTTGCGCAGTGGCGTGTCAGCTTCCACCGGACGCCAACGCAAATATCCATGACGATCGATCACATTCCAGTTGTCGTCAGGAATTATTCCTTCTTCGTTGCCAACCCAGCGAATGTCGCCGTATTCGAAGAGGCCAACATCGGCAAAGACGAGCGTGTTCGGCTGATAGGTCCGTAGCTCTTCGATGATGTGCGGAAAATTGTAAACGTGGCCGGCGCTGCCCGCGCCATCGAGCCAGAACTCCTCGAGCGGGCCGTAATCCTGTGCTAATTCATCGAGTTCTGCTGCGTAATATTTGTCGTATTCGGCAGAGTTGCTATAACGCGGCTCGTGACGGTCCCAGGGTGAAAGATAGACTCCGAACTTCAGGCCGAATTTTCTGGCCGCCTGCTCAACTCTTTTAACCATGTCGCCCTGTCCGTTTTTCCACGGACTGCTTTTGACGCTGTAGTCGGTCTGCTGAGTCGGCCACAGACAAAATCCATCGTGATGCTTGACGACAAAGATTACATATTTCATTCCCGCCGCACGAATCGCCTCCATCCATTGCTCGGGATCAAATTGCGTTGGATTGAATACTTTTGGATCCGCTGTACCGTCGCCCCATTCGCGGTCAAGAAAAGTGTTCGTGCCGAAGTGGATGATCGCGCCCATCTCCAGATCCTGCCACTCTACTTGTTGAGGAGTCGGTTTCAGATCAACGGCATTCTGCGCAAACGTTTGGCCGGCGACGATAAACAACCATATCAGGCATAGTAGTCCGTGATGGGAATGACGCATGCCGAAAATGTAACACTATTTCTCTTGAGCCAAATTCAGCGCCCGGGATTGTCTGTCGTAAGTGATGTCCGAATAGTTCAGGGGGTTCTACCCCTATTGGGTTCATTTCAGAAAAACTTAGCTTTGAAAGCTTGATGACGTCGCTGTGATGTATTCAGAATCTCTGCAAACGCAGCTTCTTTGCGCAGCGAGTCCAGCAAAGGATCTATTGCGAGATATGGATACGCGAAGAAGCCGCCTTCAACACTACTACGCAGGACTCTGAGAGCAGCAGACTTTTCCCCCAAGACTGAGTAAGACTGCGCAATCTTGTAGGTAGCTTCCGGATCACCATCTCCGCGTTCGCCGATTTTGGTTTCTAACGTGTGCAGAATTCCCAGGCCTTCTGTCTCTTTATGTGCAATCGAGTCGCTGAGAGCCTTTCCGATTTGTGCGTAAAGATAAGGATCAAGATCGAAAGCACGGTCGAAGTCTTTGGCAGCGCGATCCCAATTCTTCCGGTGGTATTCACCAAATCCGCGATAGAACAAGAGGAAAGCTGAATCGTTGATTTCAGGCAAGCTGGCGATGAACTTGTCCTACTCTCTCAAGAAGCTGCGCATACAGGGACGATTCACTGCGACAAGCCAACCCGGCGGACAAGGTCGGCAAAGCGCGGGTCGGAGCGAAGGGAGTCAAAGGCGGGCCAATACTTAAGAGTAGTCATGAAACTGGATTTCGCCGCATAGGCCTTGTCGAGCCAGAGGAATGCCTCCTCTTTGTCGCCAAGCGCCGCGTAGGTCAGTGCCATCGCGCCCAAGCTCACTGGCTTCCCTTGGGAAAGTCTTAGCGACTTTGCCAGCGCCGTTCTTGCCTCAGCCAGTCGCCCCATGCGCGCGTATAGGTAAGCTGTTTGCCGTATATAGGTCCGTTCCTCTTTCAACGGCTTGGTTTTCTCCAGCTCGGCAATTGCTTCGGGGAACATTCCCTTTTCGAGGTAGGTGTCCGAAAGCCAATTGTGAGCGGAAACAAAGCCAGGATCGAGCTCCAGCGCGCGACGAAGTTCGGCAACGGCTTCATCGTAGCGACGAGCAAGATATAAGTCTTTCCCCAAGTCGGTCGTGATGACCGCGGAAAGGGGATCCAAAGCCTGGGCCTGCCGAATCTCGGCGATCGCGTCATCGGTCCTGCCCATGGGCATGAGATAGGCTTCCCCATACCAGTGGTGGGCTGTTGCGTAACCAGCATTCAGGGCGATGGCTCGCTGAAAATGCTGCTTGGAGTCAGCCCAGTTCCAGTTGAGGAAGGGAGCAATCAGGCCGAGTGAGGCGTGGGCCTCGGCGAGGTCAGGGTCAAGCTGGACCGCCTTTTCCGCCGCCACCTTGGCTTCCGGCATCTCACCCAGCAGAGCGTAGGTATCGGCCAAACCAGCGTAGGCTTCCGGATAGTTTGGGTCCTTTGCAATCGCCCGTTCGAAATACTCCCGGGCTTTGTTGAATCCGGCGTCATCCCGTTTGTTCCAGAAGTAGCGGCCCTTCAGGTAGAGCTCATGCGCTTCAGGGTCGAGCGAACGGGCAGTCAAATGTGACTCCTGCTGTGATGTCAAGGTGTGCCGGATCTGCGCTGCGACGTCCCGCGCCAGGTCGGCTTGCAAGGTCAGCACGTCCTTCAGATCGCGTTCGTAGGCTTCCGCCCAGACGTGTTGATCCGCCGGAGCATAGATGAGCTGAGTGCGAATGCGGACGCGGCTGCCCGCGCGCAGCACGGTGCCTTCGACAATGGCATCGACGTTCAGTTCACGGCCGATCTCCGGTGCGGTCTTGGGAGTGTCCTTGTAATGCATGCTGGAGGTGCGAGAGATCACCCGCAGTCCCGGCAACTGAGCCAGGTCGGTAATGAGTTCGTCGGTCATACCCTCCACAAAATATTCCTGCTCGGGATCGTTGGAGAGGTTCTTGAGGGGCAACACCGCGATGGACGAGATGCGAGGAGGCCCTGTTAGGTGTGGGATTGGCTGGTGCCAACTGTGTACTAGAGAGAAAGCCAGAACTGACAACCCTGTCAGTGCGATGCCTGCCAGCGCAATACGTCGCTCTCGCAGGCCGATGATTGTCGTTCTGACCGGCGTGGCTGACGACGACGCATTTGCGATTTGAGCCCTGTCTTTTTCTGTTTCTATCTCTGTCTCTGCCGATCCCGCCAACTCGACCGCAGCGATAAACCGGTAACCACGACTAGGAACGGTTACGACGTACCGTGGATCGCTAGGAGACTCACCGAGCGCTCTGCGGATCATCGAGACTTGCTGGGTCAGATTCGATTCCTCCACGAAGCTGTCGGGCCAGAGGGCCTTCATGAGCTCTTCCTTCGAGAGCATTCGCCCGCTGTTCTGAACCAGCACCAGCAGCGTGTCATAGGTTTTCGGAGTGATCGGTACGGGCTTTCCTTCTTTCAGCAACGCGTGTTGGAGCGTGTCCAAAACGAAAGGGCCGAATTCATAAGACAGCGGGCTGCGTGATCCTTCTAGTTGTTCGCGGAACTGGTTGGCCGTACTCATAGACGGTTGGTGGCGGGCGACTCTGAGCCAGTTGCTCGCACACCGGATTGAAATTGTTGCCGCACGGAAAGTTCGTCGGTTGTGAGTTCCCTGCGGGGAAGACAGGACGAAAGTTGGGCTACAGGTTCTACGGCCGCGCCCGCCGGGGAATCGAGGCGCCGACATGAACTAGCGCGGATGATTTTACGACAAGAGTGATCGAAATGAAATCTTAAATACCGTTTTGCGACCCGAAATTGGGGTCCGGGGTGGTATCGCAGCCGCAAATGTCTATCCTGCAATTCCTTTTCTTTCAGGCCGATGCCGCTTTCCTAGATTTTTTAGATTTCTTTTAGAGCCTTCTCAGGACGATTTGGCATGTTCGGAACGAGCATGCACCTGTCGACGCAATCATGCGACGACGGTTCGCGGGTTCCTTGGTAAATGCCAACCGAAGTCGCAGCCACCTTAAATTACAGGGAGATAGATGTTATGCAGTACACGAAAAAGACGTTAGAAACTGCCCGACGGCTCATTCGAGTCAGCACAGTCGCCGTCGTCGGCCTCACTGCCGCACTACTACCGGCCAGGGCTCAAGTTCAACAGATCACCTTCGACCTTGTCCCTCAGCCGAAATTTGTGAGTTGCCTCGGTGTAGAAGGAGGGCCCACCCCAGCTGCAACGATCACTGTAAAAAGAGGCCCTCTCCATGACACCCTCATATTGAAGGCTTCCAATCTGAAACCGCACCTCGGTTTCGATCTGTTCACCATACAGAATACAAATCTGCTTCCCAATGGCCATGTCGACTTGAATTTCAAGAATTTCGGTTTGGCCTGGTACCAGACGGATGTACAAGCCGATGGGAATGGCGACGCGCAGCTCACGATCAGCACCATACTGCTGGACCAAATCTTCGGTTTCGATCCGGCTGCGAGTCTGACTCCGACCCACACGTTCCACGTAGGGTTCTGGTTTAACAAGCCCGAAGACGCGGCTGCATGCGGCTTCGATGTGACCAAGCCAACTCCATTTAACGGAGAACAGAATGCGGGTCCCAACGCGATGATCAGTTTGCCCAATGCGACGACCAAGCTCGGTCCGTTGTGTACCAATCCCAACACGAGCACAACCCCCCCGACTTGCCACGAGTAAACAGGTTTGGGGTGACGAGAGAAGGCAGCCGACGACGAGAGGGATCTGCTGCCTCACGTTTGGACACCAAGCCGTCTAGAGGGGCGATTTCGAAGAAAGGCGAATCCGAGTCGTCCCGGCAGACCGCATCTCGTCACGCACACATCCATGAATAACCCCTGTATCTACAGGATTTTGGAGTTTTGAGAAGTTTTTTAGAAATCTTTTAGGACCCGCGCAGGACAATTTCGGCGGTTCCGAACAAACATGCACTTTACGCCGACAAAGCGACGACGGCTTCGGGCACTTCATAACGATTTGTGAGTCGGTCGGGCTTAGAAACGGCGCTTCCCCCCGTGTTGCTGTCGCAAATGAAGACCACAAATCAAAATTCGGGAGATGAATTATGAAACACTATCTTTCAATCGTATCGATCGTTTGCTTATTCTCGGCTCTGATTGGTGTGGGTACCGCGCAGAATCAGCCCAACTCAACAACCTCGCCCTCTTTACAAGCATCGGTTCCGCACTTGGTAAAGTTCAGCGGTACTGTCAAAGACGATGTCGGTCATCCAAGGAGCGGAGTTGTTGGTATTACCTTTGCTCTATATAAAGATCAGCAGGATGGAGCCCCGCTGTGGCTGGAAACACAGAACGTGCAGGCGGACAGTAAGGGTAACTATACCGTTCTGCTCGGCTCTAGCAATGCCGAAGGCTTACCCACCGATATCTTCTCTTCCAACGACGCCCGCTGGCTAGGCGTTCGGGTAGAAGGACAAGAAGAACTGCCACGCACATTGCTGGTGAGCGCTCCCTACGCGCTTAAAGCTGGCGATGCAGAAACGCTTGGGGGAAAGCCGCTTTCTGCGTTTCAGCTCGCTGCGCCTCAATCTTCCACTAGCTCGGCTCAAACACCTGCGCCAGCAGCAGAACAAGCCAATGAGATCACTTGTGCCAGCGGGACGGCGTGCAAATCGGCGTTCATTCCGCTATTCACCACGAACGGCGGAAGCGCCAAGGTCAGCGACTCGATCATCACTCAGGTGGGAGCCAGCGTGAACGTCGCCGGCGAAGTACTGGGGAAGACGGGGTTCTTCCGTAGCAGCAACAATGGAGCGATCTTTCAAGCAACTCAGACTAGCAATACAACCGGTACAGCGGTTGCAGGCGTCGCCGAAGGGAGCAGTGGTGTTGGCGTAGAGGGTTCTGGCGTTACCGGCGTTTCGGGATTTGGGTTAAGCAATGGCACGGGCGTTGCGGGACAAGGCGGCACTGGTGTTTTCGGATTTTCATCTCCAACCACCGGCTTTGCCCGTGCTACGGTCGGTGTGCTCAACACGACTGCCGCTGGTTCCGCTGCCGTGTATGGAATCGCCCAGAACGGCAGCGGCCAGACCTTTGGGGTGCAGGGATACAACTTCAGCAACACGAATTTTGCCTCCGGCGTTTCTGGTGTCGCCGATGGCGACCAGAACAAAACCTTCGGTGTGACTGGTGTCAGCCTTAGCCCAAACGGCACCGGCCTGTGGGGCTTGGGACAAGGGCAAAGCGTAACCGGTGGCATAGTTGGTTGCTGTTCGGTCGGTGTTTGGGGAGACACGTCCTCGAATGCGTCCTTCGCAGCGGGCGTGGTGGGCACTGCAGATGACGCTCAGGGGGTTGTAGCCCTCAACAACAGCACCAACCCCGACCACCCTACCCTCAAAGTTATAAACTTCGAAAACACTGCGCACTTCGTCACGGTCTTGACCGCGTCGGGCTCGTTTGGTTCCTGCACCAGCGACACCGACGGCAACCTGCATTGCTCGGGCAAAGTCACAGGAACGGCCCCGGTCGGCAACGGGCAACGTCAGGTAGCTCTCTACGCCATGGAATCGCCGCAGAATTGGTTCGAGGATTTTGGCAGTGGGCAGCTTGCAGGTGGCATCGCTAAGGTGTCCCTCGACCCCATTTTTGCAGAAGCGTCTAATACCGGCGTGCAATATCACGTATTTCTCACCCCTGAAGGTGAGAGTCGCGGCCTCTATGTCAGCAACAAAACAGCCAACGGCTTTGAAGTGCATGAAGTCGATGGTGGCCAGTCGAACGTTGCCTTCTCCTATCGTATCGTGGCCCTGCGCCGCGGCTTTGAGAACGTGCGCCTGGAGGACATGACTGAGCACTGGAAGGAGACTAACGCGTCTATCCCCAAGCCATCCGCGACACCAGCTCAGCGGTGGACGCCGCCTGCGCGCCCGAAGCCATTCACAGCGTCGGCTATCCCGCAGAGCGCGGTTGTGATGCAGACCAAGTCTGCATCGGAAGCGTCTGCACACTGATTGCTTCCACAACCGCGCGAACGGTTGGTACGTCTCGCGCGATGCTGAGTGTGTTGCTTGTCCTCCGGCGAACGAGGAGTAATCCCTCGCCGGAGGACATCTCCAACTAAAAACCTGTGCCCGGCAGCGCATTGCCATGCAGTAGCGCAAGCTGCAGCACGAAAGTGGAAAAAGGGGAACAACATGAAAAAAATAATTGTGTTCGCGTCGGTAGTGCTCCTGATGGCAATCGCGGCGGCCGCTCAAACCACCACGCAAAAATTCGTTACAGGTTGGGATAATTTCAGTGAGCCGCTTAATTTCACCAAGAGCGCTGTCAGGTGGTCGGTTTCAACAACGCCAATCAACAAGCTGACCGTTACATACAGTCTGGTCGGCGCGAAGCCGAGCAAGCTCTATCAAGTCGCCCTGAACTTCTTCTGCAGCACGTTTCCTGCGACGTTCGGCCAATTTCCAAACGACTTGGGAGCCGGTGCCTGCTTTCCACTCACACGACAGGGTGTGACCAAGGATTCTGCGGAAGTCGAAGTTGGGGTGGTTCTGACCGATATCCACGGTAACGGATCGCTCACAGTAAACATTAGCCCAGTCCCAGCGGATACGTATGAACTGGAGTTCTTCGTGCGCGATGGCGCCGGATGCGACATAAGTGGCGGAGCCGGCAACGGCTCAGACTGCGCCGTCGACTTTCAATCGCCCGGCAAGTTTGGAACCGCGACCACGATCATGGTGCCCTGACGCTTATCTAGGAGAATCTCAAATGTTGACTGAACGTGGATTAACTCATGCCGTCATGGAAGGCCAGGGAGCTTACAACAAGCATGCCAAACTGCAGGCGGATGGTGCCGCTTTGGCGCTGCCGGTACTGGAAAAGGCCATCCGAGAGATAGAAGTCGATGTCGGCGAGTACCCACTCGTTGTTGCTGATTACGGGTCATCTCAGGGCAAGAATTCGATGATCCCCATGCAGGCCACAATCAAGGGCTTGCGGAAGCGTATCGGTCCGGATCGCGCTATCTCGGTCTACCATATCGACCAGCCTGCCAACGATTTCAATTCGCTGTTCGAAGTCCTCCAGGTAGATCGGAATAGTTATATCGCAGGAGAGGCCGAAGTTTACTCCGCGGCGGTTGGAAAATCCTTCTACGAGCAGGTACTGCCCTCTGGCTTTGTGCATCTCGGGTGGTGCTCCTATGCAGCGATGTGGCTGAGCCGGCTGCCTGCACTCATACCCGGGCACTTCATTTCCGTTCGCAGCACGGGCACCGTGCGGGCCGCATTCGAGCGTCAGGCCGCGCAAGACTGGGAAAAATTCCTTACCCTGCGTGCGCGGGAATTGCGCGTTGGAGGCCGCCTGCTGGTGGTGCTTCCCGGTGTCTCGGATGATGGTTTGGCGGGACTCGAACCCATGTTCGACCAGGGCAATGCGGTACTGGAGGAAATGGCCACCGATGGCGTGATTACTCCCGAGGAGCGTTCTGGCATGACACTCACGAATCATGTCAGGCAGAAACGAGAACTTCTCGCACCCTTCAAAGACAGCGGAACATTTCAACAACTGACCGTGGAAGATTTCCAGGTGTCGGAGCTAACGGATAGTGCCTGGGTGCAGTACCAACAGGATGGAAACATGGAACCTCTTGCTTCCGGGCGTGCGCTCTTCTTTCGCTCAGCCTTTTTGCCGTCGCTGGCAAGCGCATTAAGTCCAAGTCGTCCAGGAAACGGCACGGCGCTAAGCGACTTCGGAGACCAACTAGAGCAGCGTCTCAAACGACGCCTAGCGAGTCTGGCTGTGCCGATGCACACCTGCGTGCAAACCATGCTCATGGCCAAGAAGGAGTAATTGCAGACTTCAAAATTGTCCAAGCCAGAGACTCCAAACACATCAACCTGCGATCACAAGAAGCAACATGCAAGCAGAAGCATCCACAACATTTGCAGCACCAGCGGTGCAGCCCCATATCCGGATAGCATGGCTGTGCGGAATGGTTCTGTTTCTTGAAGGCTATGACATCGCTGCCGCCGGCTTTGCCATTCCTTTGCTCGTCGACGCATGGAAGATACCAGCATCGGCGTTTACTGTGGCGTTGACTGCTGGCAATGTCGGATTAATGCTCGGTTCGCTTGGTGCCGGCGTGCTGGGTGATCGGAAGGGACGCAAGCCCGTTCTTATCGGCTGCGTGGCGATGTTCGGCATCTTCTCTCTGCTGTCGGCATTCATCAGTTCACCCTCACAGTTGGCGATCCTGCGGTTTCTTACCTGTGTGGGTCTAGGCGGCGGACTGCCGCTGGCGGCTGCGCTCACCGCCGACGTTGCACCTCCGGATCGTCCGGGGCGGCTTGTCATTCTAGTGTCGGTGGGCATCCCGATCGGTTTTACCGGAGGTGGATTGCTGGGTCATTGGCTGATGCGGTCTTTTGGCTGGCCGGCGATCTTCGTGATCGGAGGAATTTTACCGCTCGCCGTCGCGCCTTTGCTGGCCTTTGGGTTGCCGGACTCCATCGGGCGGCAAGTGTCGCCTCGCCGAAAGCTGGCCGCAGCCTTGTTTCAGGGCGGTCGCACTCTCGGTACAGTGTTGCTCTGGGGAATCAACATTCTCAACCTGCTGGGCGTCTATTTCATTCTGCTCTGGCTGCCCGCCGTCTTGCACGGCATGGGTCTAAATTCATCGCGTGCAGTTCTTGCCTCAACCATCTACGGCTTTGGTGTGCTCGCCAGTCCGTTGCTCGCATCGTTTTTTGTCGACCGAATCGGCATCGAACGGGTGCTGTCCTGCTGCTTGGCCTTCGGCGCTCTTTGCGTGCTCTGCATAGGGCTGATCGGCCCATCCTTCTGGTTGCTTTGTGTTGTCATCTGCGGCGCCGGATTTGGCGGCGGCTGCCAGAGCGGAATCAACTCTTTGTCGGCGCTAGCTTATCCGCCCGCCATTCGTTCGACAGGTGCAGGTTGGGCATCAGGTGTGGGGCGCATGGGCACCATCGGTGCAGGCCTTCTGGGCGGCGCACTGTTGGCTCTCAGCTTTCGGGCTCAGAAAATATTCATCGCAGCTTCCATTCCGGCATTCGGTGCAGCGTTGTTGATGGCGATTCTCGGGCGAGTACGGTGCAATGCAGTCGGCTCGTCAGTTGGGAAACACCGATGGTGATGCATATACCGTTGCCGAAAATCAGGCAATGCTAAGCAGCGCCGGATTTTCCAGCTGCGAAGTCCATCCGCTGCCACCAATGTCGTTTACGGCGTTCGTTGCGACCAGATGATAGAGGATATCCCGAATTCGTTTCGAGGGAGAAAGGTCAAATGTCGAGCCAACTCAAGTTAACTCACGCCGTCATGGAGGGCAAAGGATCGTATAACAAGCATGCCAAGCTGCCCGCGGACGGCGCAACTCTGGCGTTGCCTCTCCTTGAAAGAGCGATCAAAGGCATCGATGTCGCGGGCGAAGAACCCATTGTTGTCGCCGATTACGGATCATCACAGGGGAAAAATTCATTAGCTCCCATGCGGACTGCAATCAATGGATTGAGGAGACGTGTTGGTCCAAGCCGCGCGATCTCGGTGTTCCATATCGACCAGACCTCTAACGACTTCAACTCACTGTTCGAAGTCCTAGATGCTGACCCCGATCGGTATGTAGCGGATGATCCCGAAGTTTATCCCGCTGCGATCGGAAAATCCTTCTACGAAAAGGTGCTGCCACCCGGCTCAGTTCATTTCGGATGGTCCTCGTATGCGGCTGTATGGCTTAGCCAAGTGCCAGCAGCGATTCCCGGCCACTTCATTTCCGTTTGCAGTGACGGTGAGGTTCGTGAGGCATTCGATCGCCAAGCTGCCAAGGATTGGGAAACATTCCTGACCTTGCGGGCCCGAGAATTGCGCCCGCGTGGTCGCTTACTCGTGGTCCTTCCCGGGATCGGGCACGATGGTCGGTCTGAGTTCGAACTTCTATTCGACCATGCGAACGTGGTGCTGGAGGAATTGGTTGCGGACGGCGTGATTGCAAAGGAGGAACGTTCCAGAATGGCGATAGGGAGTCATCTTCGGAGAAAACGAGATCTCCTCGCCCCATTCGAAGGCAATCGAAAACTCGAAGGGCTGAGTTTGGAGGACTTCATGATGTCGGCGCTTCCGGACGCGGTATGGGCGCAATATGAGCGTGATCGAGACAAAGAAGCTCTAGCTACTAAACGTGCCCTCTTCTTCCGGTCGGTCTTTGTGCCGTCCCTTGCATCCGCGCTGAGTGCTGCACGTGTTGGGGAAGTTGCTGCCGTTGGTACCTTCGGAGATCAACTGGAACAGCGCCTCAAACAGCGACTGGCGGGCCAGCCTGCTCCGATGCATTCCTGGGTACAAACGATCCTTCTGGCGAAGGAAAGTTGAGGCGCAGGATGCAGCTAGCAGCCCTAACGACGGCGCCAGGACCCGCAACTGATCTCCATCGGCGTGTTGCTTGGTTGTGCGGCATTGTTCTGTTTCTTGAAGGCTACGACATCGCGGCCGTTGGGTATGCGATCCCTTCCCTCGTCGATGCGTGGAAGTCCAGCCGTCGGCATTTACCCAGGTGCTAACGTGGGCAATATTGGGCTAATGATCGGTTCGCTCTGCGCCGGTGTGTTAGGCGATCGTTTGAGACGGAAACCAGTGCTGCTCAGCTGCACCCTGGTGTTCGGTGTCTTCTCTCTGCTCTCGGCATTTGCCGATTCTGTGTCGCTGTTAGAAGGCCTGCGATTTCTGACAGGGTTGGGCCTCGGCGGAACCCTGCCACTCGCCGTCGCGCTCGCCTCAGACTTCGCACCCGAGATGATCCAGGGGCGGCTCGTGATCCTCATATCTGCGGGTATCCCGATCGGCTTTTCTGCAGGAGGATTGCTAGCGAATTGGCTCATCGGCCTTTTCGGCTGGCCGGCAATCTTGTTACTGGTGGTGTGCTGCCGCTTGCCGTAATGCCGCTGCTGGCGTTGTGGTTACCAGAGTCCAGCGCCCTGCGCGCGGCGCCCCAGCGACGCAATTTGGCGGCGGCACTGTTTCAGAACGGACTCGCCCCGAGTACGGTCCTGCTCTGGCCGGTCAACGTGCTAGTCTGCTCGGCAACTTCTTCATCCTGCTTTGGACACCAGCCATTTTGCACAGCGCTGGCGCGAGTCCGTCTCAGGCAATTCTAGCCACGACCATATACGCCGTCGGAATAATCGCAAGCCCCCTGCTCGCAGCACTTATCGTCAACCGTATCGGGATCGAGCGTGTGTTAGCCTGCGGGCTGACCCTTGGTGCTCTCTGCGTCTTGGCAATCGGATTGTTCTATCCCCGATCTTGGTTACTCTCCTTGATTCTCTGGGGCGCCGGGATCGGCGGCGGCTGCCAAGGCGGAATCAACTCTTTGTCGGCGCTAGCTTATCCGCCAGCCATTTGCTCGACAGGTACAGGTTGGGCATCAGGAGTCGGGCGCATGGGTACCATCGGTGCAGGCCTTCTGGGCGGCGCGCTGTTGGCTCTCAACCTTCGGACTCAGACAATATTCATCGCAGCTTCCATTCCGGCGTTCGGTGCAGCGTTGTTGATGGCGATTCTCGGGCGAGTGCGGTGTAATGCAGTCGGCTCGTCAGATAGTAATCCATAACAGGCGTGAGAACATAAATAGTGGGCAAGCACTGGGATTCGCAAAAAATTGCGAGCGCGTCTCTGGGGACTCGCCCAGTCGCCGAATACTTCTTTGTTGCCAGTAACGGTGAGGCTCTTCGCGCTCGTGGGGCCAGAGATTCTTAGGTGACCATTTGCGGTTAGCGTCGCTTTGGCCCCAAGATCCTTGTCCTTGTTGATGTTACTGATCAATTCATCGATCGTGCTTCCGTTATATTTCTTATCCGTCGTTCCGGATGTGATCTCGATTCCGGTTAAAAGCGTGGTCTTTCCGCTCAGCGCGCCCAAAGAACTGACAACGGCCAGTTTGTTAGCAGCCCCCTTCCAGACAACAATGTTTATGAGGTAGTAGTCGGCGACTTGCAGGCCAAACCGCACATCGGGAACCTCGGGGGGAGCATTGAGAGCGTACTCTTCTTCGCTACAGAACCCATATTTGAAGGCCCGTTCGAGCACAATGTCGGCCTTACCGGCCATACACTTTTCAGGATTCTGGTCCATGCCCGACCATACAGAAACATCATCACTCCAAATTCCCGACTTTATGTACGTTTTCGAGAAGAATGGATCCGGAGATAATTCCCAGTTGGGCCTAGAATCGACAACTGAATCGGCCGCCAGGCATGTAGACGGAGAAAGGAGTGCGTGCACATTCTCCGCTTCGCACATCCGATTCGGATTGCTTGTGTCGTGTTCCGTGCGATTACAAAACGGATGAGTTTTGGGCTCAAGGATCATTGAGAAAGTCTTCTGATCGCTACTGCTAGAAGCAGCAGTCTTAGGTGCCAATTTCTGTTTGCCTTTCGCTATCGCAGGCAAAGTAAAAAGGAAACCCTGGGCCAATATCATTACCGCTAATAGTGCCTTTGGGGCCTTCAGGCCTAATAGGCAAGCTTTAGAAAACACGGCATCGCTCCTTGTTGAAAGTGTGCACGGACAACTTCATTCGCGGAAGATCTGCGGATTCTTCATTGGCCGCCTGAGACAGGATCTTTGTAGTGGAGACTATATCGGCGAGTATATGGATGCGAGGGTGCGCGTATTTGCAGACACTTGGGACGAAGGGGCACATAACTAACCTTCTACGTCCTGCCTAAGTTAAAGGCAGAACGTCGATAGAACATTGCGCTTAAACCACTTCCTGATGTCTGCGAAAGTGGCTACCCCCTCGGTCGCGCTTGGACTGGCAAGTTACATAGGTAAGCGCTGAATGTCAAGCGACAAATCCTAGCACTGCACTATGATTCTATAAACAGGGATTCCACCCGCAACCTGTAGCTTGCAAAACCGGCATTACGTCAACCCAATTCCTAGGCTATTATCCTGCTGCTGATTGGGGCCTTCGCCACGAGTCAAGTTAGGCTCCATTTTCACGATACCTGAGACTAGTTGCTCCCGAGCATCAGTAGCGGTACGGGGGCAGTTCTCGCGGCTAAGTGTGCGAGAAAGCGCGCTTTCGTCATTCGTGTAAATGTGTGCGTCGTTTTGAGCCCGCGAGATAGACACGTAGGCGAAGCGGTTGTTGACCAACAGCTCGCTCTTCTCTGTGTCCACGTGGATCAGCACTCGATCGGCGGTTTGCCCCTGGCTGCTGTGGCTGGTCACTGCGTAGCCATAGTCAAGATGCGGGTGCTCTCGGACGTTGAATCGGACTTCCTGGCCTGAGTCCATCTGGAGTCTAAGATCGCCGTTGGAGTTGCCGTGTTCGACAGTGCCGAGATCACGATTGGCAACATGCAGTTCGCGGGATGGCGCAGTGAACTGAACCCGGTCTCCCTGCGAGAATTCGCGATCGGCATCGCGGTGTACCGAAACACCTGAGAGGCGGCGCGGGTCGTAGGTTTGCAGAGTGCCCACCTCGCGTTCGATCGTTAGCCGGTTTTCTTTCGGGTCTACCGAGGTCACCCGTGCGTATTCACCCGGCTTGATGCCCTCAGTTTTGCTGCCGCGCGAGTATCGAAGCACGTCTCCAGGCTCGTACTGTCCGGCCCACTGCCGGTCTGCTCCCGTCATCTCCTGACGCGATTCCAGTACTCGGAGTTTGTGCTCGTCTTTGCTCACGTCTCCACGATTCTGCAGCTCGCGATGAATCAGAGAATTCAATTCGCGTCGCGATTCATTATCTGGAGAGATTACCAACGTCGCTTCCGGATGTCGCGAATACTCGCGGGCGATTGCGCTCATCCGCTCTTGCTGATTAACGATCTCGTGCACACGGCCCTGCTGATCGAGACTCGCGACTCCTCCGAAAACGTCTCCGCGGGCGAACTGCTCCACCGCCTCTTTCAGGCGCGGGTCCTTCTGGCGCACGATCTCTCCCAGCCTGGCTGTCTGCATGCCCGCTTCTTGCAGTTGCTTATATGGCCTGCCCGCCTCAACGGCCTCATGTTGCCGCGTATCGCCAACCAAGAGAACGCGGTCGGACGCCTGCAGGCGATGAAAGAATTCGTTCATTTGTTTCGTACTGGTAAGACTCGATTCATCGATAACGAAGAACCGTTTCTGTCCCTCATTCGGAACTTCATTTCGAACCAGCTCGCATTGCAATGTGTGCGACTCGATTCCTGATTCGCTGAGTTTGTGAGCGGCGCGTGATGTGGGAGCGAGTCCCACCACCTGATAACCTTCGCGCTCCGCCGCTTCACGGACGGCGCTCAATGAGGTAGTCTTGCCGGCACCGGCTACCCCTTCAAGACCCACTATTTTGTCGCGCGCGCTCAGCGTTTGCTCAACCGCAGCGCGTTGGCTCGCGCTCAAATGCGAGTGATTTTGCTGGACGGACTGCCACGTTTCGGGAGTCACCAGAGGACCATGTTGGCCCTGGCCTTTTCGCATTTCAGTCACGTTGTCGCGTTCATACTGGATCATCTTTTCAGTAGTGAACGCGCGGGCCGGCGATTTGCTTTCGACTTCGATCAGATGGCCTGACTCTATGCGCTTTTCGAATCTCTCGCGGACCTCCGCGAAGCTCCCTTCGCCCATCGAACGTTTCAGCCCGTCTCGCATCAGGTCGCGCTCATCGGTGACGGCATGTCTTTCGAGATTCTTGTCCTGGGCGTAAGTCAGCGCTGACTCGACGTGCTGGCGATTCGGAACATTCCTCTCTATTTCGTGGGAATGGGCGGCACGGATCACTTGCTCTGGCTGATTGCCAAATCGCTCGGCCATTTCCTTGTGCATCCGCTGCATTTCCGGGTGCGTGATGGCTGGCAACTTGTCATCGCGCGTTTGGTGCGCTGCGATCTGCGCGGCGCCGGCCCCTTTGACACCCTGTTGTTCAAGGTAGGCCTGGATTTGCTGACTTCCTGGGGCTCGAGGCATCAAGGTACTCGCGAGTGTAGCCTGCGATTTCAGGCTGGCCGCTCTTGCCCCGTTCGATCTCGTAGCCTTGGCCTTTTAGACGAAGTGCCAACTCCGACCGGTATATCGCAGTCGCGTACTGTTGAGATCGGTAGAGCTCGTGCGGCTGCAAGGCTCGAGCTTCGCCGTTCTTCGTTTCAGTGAGATTGAAGAACACTACATGGGTATGCAATTGCGGTGCGGCGTATCCATTCACAGGTCTGGCGCTGTCGTGTTCAAAGCTCGTCGCGATCCATTTACCAGTCGTCTCCGGGACGCGATTGCCCCATGCGTGCTTGGACGAACCGCTCCATCTCGTTCAATGCGACTTTGACGCTGTCCCTATGGGCCTGCCGAACGACCTCGTCTCCACCCACGAGAGCTGTTAACGATACGCTCTTGGGAGCCGAGAACGTCGCGTCCCACCCGGCGCGGTGCTCCATCGTTCTGACCCTCTCGCCTCGCGCAGTGACGTATTCACGCGCGGTTTGGTGCCGTACTAGTTGAGGGGATGCTGCCCGTTGGCAAGGCGCTGGAAGTGCTCCTCCTGCACTTCTCCGCGGAGCCCCCACTCCTGGGCCAATCTGCCATGCCATTCGCCGCGTATGCGGTCGCCCTCGGAGTAGTAATTCTCCTGGGCGTTGGCGAATTCTTCCTCGTGATATGTCTGGGCTTGGCCGGCGCTGAGCGGTTTGGAGATCGTGAGCATAATTCATTCACTCGAAGTATGGTTCCTGGCCGGCAGCTATCCCCTTCGGGCTTTCTTCCAATCCATTCGGGCTGATCTCTTGGCGTGCCGGAACTACCGTCGGCTCAGATGATCTCTTCTCCATTTTGAGCCTCAGTGAGGTTGTCGAGTCATATTGCCCTCCGTCCCTTAATACGATCCACAAACTCCAGCTCTCGAGAGCGCATACAAATCAAAAAAGGGAAATGGTGATCCTTGTCGTAATAGAAAGCGTAACGCTTGGTGATTTCACCAATCTAGCGATTGGTTCAGTCCAAGGAGATCTATATGGCTGCATGCAAATTTACGTCTGGGCTAGCCATTAAGCAGTCTGTCTTGCCCGTCACCTGCAAGCTCCAGAACCCGCCCGCGACTCTGACCGTTGTGCTGGCTCAGTTCTTCGATGTAAACGGAACGGCAACCACTCTTGCTGTCTCGGCTGATGGTCAAAGCTTCGTGATACCGAAGACCATTGCGTCGGGCAGTTGGACGCTTGAAGTACGAGTCCAAGGTGGACCGAACCCTATTCCTGCGATTCATGTTGTTGAGGATTGCGATGCTTCTCAACTCATCCTTACGATTACCGATCCCATTTCAAAAATGGCTCGTGCAGCGTTGGCGGTGCAGTCATGAACAAGAAACTACGCCCTCTGCATCTTTTTGCATTCGCCGTCGCACTTCTGTCGTGCCGCTTCTCTCTGGCTGGCGACAAACCGATTGACTATTGCAGCCGCATTGCAACGTTTGTGCTTCAAGGGCAGGCGTCGCTGGACACAAATGTCATCGACATCATCAACAACCCAAGCTGCTTCTTTCAGGCAAGTCTGTCGAACAGCTCCGCAAACGCCGCGATAGCGCCAGCGCGCACGTCGCTATGGAACGCGTTTCAAAGCTTCAGCGGCACCCAACAGCAGGGCTCAAGTCTCTCATCTACTGGATCAACAAACGCGATCTCCAAACCAGCGGGGCCAACGGCGCTCGTTCAGGAATTCGGAGGCGCAAATGTGACACGCGGAACCAGTTCTTCAACAATCCAGTGGTCGCCTGGAACGATGTTTACAAATCTTGCTCTCACGGGCGTCAACTATCTTTGCTTAACCAAGAGTGAGCCGCGACCTTGCATTTCCGCTGGGCTCCTTAGAAATCTCGCACCTCTCACCTTTAAGATCACCGCTAATACGTCGAGCGGAACACCGTCCATGACCGGCACCGCCACCACTCAACCGTCCACGAATTCTTCTCAGCAGGTAACCGTGAGTTCTCAAGGAAACAGCGGACCTAACTTCGGAGGACTGACGGTGCAGTATTCGATCTTTGGTTCTCGGAATCGAGCTGGCGTGAAGTCACTAACTAGTCAGATCAAGTCAAACTCTTCTGCTGGACAAGCCGGAACATCTCCTTCGTCGACCACCTCATACTTCGCAGCCGAGTTGGCAAAAGCCTGGAACGCGGGTAATGCTCTCGACGGGTGCGATGCTTATGTAAATTGGAAAGGACCGGCGACCAAGGCCCTTCACTCTAAGATAGTTGCTGCTCCTTCGCCTAATCCAGATCACCGACAAGTGACTCTTTTGCAGAACGAAATAGAGGCTCAATACGAGGCGTTGTTGGAGGCCATGTTGAGTTCACCGACTTGCCAGTCGACGCTTCATGCCTTCGGGGACTTTTATGCAGCGATTCTTGAGGCAAAGACCTACGAAGATTTCTTTGCCGTGCAATCCAGTTCAGCAAAGCCCGAGCTTGCTGTGGAATATGATCTAAACACGCCTCAGAATAAACCGAGCTACTCCTCTGTCAGAGCTACTGCGACCTGGCTGTTCGGAAAAAGCACGCCGTCCGTGCCGTCGTCGGACGCAAGTCAGAAGCCATCTCAAGTTGAGACGAGGCAAAGAGTTCAGAACTATGTCAAAACTCAGACGACAATTCTGGATCAGGCGACTCCTCTTGAATCTCCACTAACGAGCAAAAAGCTTTCCGCGAACGCGAAGCCACTTGCGCAAGCTACCGCTCAACCGTGGTCTTTCACACTAACCGGTACGGCTGATCTATATAATGCCGAGCCGCCAACATCCATTCCGTCAGCAAGTCATTTGCGTGACATTCAAGCGGGGACGGAGATCGCGTATTTGTTCTCCCCGTCAAGCAAGAGTGGCACTCTTCGTAATTTCATTGGCTCGGTGACTGCCGCAGCTGGTTACTCTTATCAGGACCAGACGAGTCCGGCGATCTTGACGGGCCCGGCTCTGTCCGATTTTACAGGTCTACCCAGCTCAACAACTACGGCTTACGCCAAGCGCGGCGTAATCCATCTTGGACAGGTGCGATTGGGCTTTGGTACAGGAGGCAACCTCAATTTCCGATTGCCTTCACCTATTCGAACCGCACCGAGTTAGTTCTACATCCGACATGGGGGCTGCAGTTCGGGCTCAGCTACAACCTGACCTCGCTATTCAGCTCATCAGGGACGACGAAGTAGAGAGATCCGCCGGGCGATCAGCCCAAGAGGGACTGGACCTTACGCCGCCAGAGGCGCAAGGGCTCTGACGCTTCACTCCGAAACAGGAACTGTGTCGCACAGAGATGTGCGCAATTTGGAAGGAGACGCTATGACCGTCCTCGATGTCGGTGAGGACCGAAGGAATCTTCAGCGCCTCTGCTTCTTGCTGCATCTGACGTGCCAGCGTCTTATTGGCGGACAGAATGGCAATTTTGTTCCCGTTCTTTCGCCATGCCTCCGCGATGAGCAGAGCGATAAGCGTTTTCCCCGCACCGGTTGGTAGTTCGATAGCGACGTCCGGCTTCGGCTCGAAGGTGCTGTACTGATCAAGGATATGGCTCTGCGCAGGTCTGAGCTTCTTGAACTTTTTAGAGCGAAATGATCCAAGAAGAGTTGAGTAATCCTCGATCAAAGCCATTTTCATTCCTGTTCTTTCTGAAAGGCCTGGTAGATTAGTGCGCCGTTTTCACCCATATTGTACGCAACTCGGATTGGATAGAGCGCAGCCCAGGCGAGGGAGTGGGTACCGGACGTGTTCAGGGCAGCCCGCAAATTCTTTCTTATCCTGCCAAGGCCACTACTTGGAGGACGCCGCATCGGCGCGGTGGTCGCAACGGGTCCATTTTTTTTTGCAATTGGAACATCGGAGGGTACCATGGTTGAGAATGCAGCCGACAAGTGCAAAAGCGTATTTCTTGATGCAGCGTGCAACGTCACTCATCATCCGCAAAGCACAGGTGAGTGCAAGCCCGGCCTTGTTTGAGCCGGTATTCCGGCGCGAGAACGGAGTTGACCTACTCCACGGATACCCCGTTGCCTACTCATCGCAGATGTCAACTGCCGCGCGTGGAGCCACGCCGATACTCTTTGGTCATTTCCCGAAGGGTTACATCATCGGAGACCGTGGCGGGTCTGCTCTGTTTGTGAAAACCCTGGACCAAGTGTCCTTGGCCCAACAGGGAGAAATCAACCTTCTGTTCTACCGGCGTTCTGATGGTCGCGTGCGCCGGTCGGAAGCAATTCAGCAGTACAACATTGCCGCGAGCTAGCCTGGCAAAACGCACAGGTTCCTCCGTTGGGGAGACGGTGGGCCTGTGCAATTTGTTCTGAAAAGGATTCTCTGTGACCCAACCTGTTTGGACATTAAGCGTAGACCTACAGACTAAGACGGCCACTTTCACAAGTGGTATGTCGGATGCGGCCAAGGGTGCCCGCTCATCTTTCTCTGAAATTAAAGAGGGTGCCCGCGAGATGGGCCGGGAAACATCGGGCAGCATGATGGAGGCAAGGCACGGCGTCATGCTTCTAGGGGAAGAGTTCGGTATTCGCTTGCCCCGTGCTCTCACTTCCTTCATTGCCTCGATTGGCCCGGTTGGCGCGGCAATGGAGGCGGCCTTCCCGTTCTTAGCTATCTTGGTAGGTGCCACGCTCTTAATTGAGCACCTTGTCAAACTCAAAGAGCAAGGGGACAAACTATCTGAATCACAAGTGCAGTTTGGGACCACGGTTGCAAACGTCCTCAACGGCTTGGATAACAAGCTGCTTGAAGCGGGCATCCGTACCGATGAGCTGAATCACAATCACCTTGGGGCGCTCAACAAACAGCTTGAGCTAATTGACCATCAGAGTATGCAAGAGTTGGTCCATGCGTTCGACACGGTAGCCAAGTCCGCCGATGTCACTTTCGCACAACTCAAGACGAGTTGGTACACGTTCGGGTCCGGGTCTGCGGGTGCTAAGCACGCCCTGGATGAGTTCAAGACTAAATACGATTCTCTCATTGCCCAAGGCAAGGACAAAGACGCGGCGGACCTATTGGCCGGAACTCGGCAGAGTGCGGAGCGGGTCCTCGAATTACAAAAACAGATCCGGGGACCGCAAGAGTTTACGGATTCCAAAGGCAACCGGCATAACGTCCAATATCAAACTGACCTTGCCACCGTTGAATTACAAAAGCAGCGTGTGGGCTGGACTACCAAGGAAGTAGAGGCGCAACAGATTCTTGTTGATGCCCTTAATGCCCAATTGAATGTGGAGTCCAAGGTCCAGGCGCTTAAAGAAGCAAAACAGGGTAATACCAAAACTGAGGAAGCTAATAAAGAAGTTGCCGAACAAGAAAAAATTGTAGAAGCGCAACAACGCGGCCTAGCTGAGTACTTGCGTCATAGGACAGAAGCGGAAAACCGCATATCTGCGCTCCGAAAAAAGGCCGAGCATGAAGAGGAAGAACTAGGCATGGCGGAACTCCATGCCAATGACGCCTTCCTCAAGGCAATGAAGGAAGAGGAAATAGAGCGGGCCAAACTCGCACAAGAGTCCAGCAAAGAAGATGCCGGACACGGTAACAAGATGGCTGAGTTGCAAATTGCCGCTGACCGTGAGGCTGCACAGATGCGGATGGCTCAAGGCCGCATGAGCGAGCAAGAGATGTTGGACATGGAACTATTGTTCAACGCTCAAGAGTACAACGCCAAAAAACAGGCATTGAACCAAGAATTAGCAGCGCTCGATACATTCGCCAAAGATTACGAGATTAAGAAGAAAGCATTAAATGACCGGCTGCTAGAGCTGGACAGGACCTTTGAGAATCAAGATCAAAAAATCCTGGACGATGCGAATAGAAAGAACCTCGCGGGCGTTCAATCGGCGGAGACTCGGATGCGTGATGCCTACGCCTCCGGGTTTGCCGGGGTCATCATGGGCAAGCAGAGCTTCGTGTCCATGATGCAGCAAATGGATACCCAGATCGCAACTAACGCGCTCAAGAATGCGATGGAAAGCCTGATGCAGATAGAGACGGTCCAGGGCCGCAAACGGTTTGGTGACGCGCGGACGGCGGCGGCGGACGCTTACGCAAGTGCGGGTAATCCGGTACTTGGTGCAATAGAGGCGGCGGGAGCTTTTGCCGCGGTACTTGCGTTTGCCGAAGGCGGCATCGTGCCCGGCGTTGAGATGGGAGACGTTGTACCTGCCCGCTTGACTCCAGGCGAGACAGTCATCCCCAAGCAGATGACCGAACGTTTGAATAAAGCGTCCGGGGATTCGGACAGTAACCGGCCACACATGCACGTTCACCACAATCCCATGTATCACATTCACGCGATTGACGGGGCGTCCGTCCGATCAATGCTCAACAAACACAAAGATGAATTTTCGCGGCACTTCCATCGGGAAATCCGTCGGATGAACAAATAACTAAGGGGGAGGATGAACGTGCAACTTGATCTGTCGTTGGATCTGCCGGACCCGTTGTATCAGGAATTGCTTGAGGCGGCATTCGAGTGCCGGGTATCTCCGAAGATTTTTGCAGCCGAGTGCGTAGAGAGCGTGATTGCCACGCGGAGATTACCGGCTGTGAAGGAAAGCCCGCACGGTGCGCGTATTGGAACTCTGGAGGAGTGATGTATGGACGTTGACGAACAAATCGAACATTCCTTGGCTGAGGCAGCGGAACCCTGCTACCTATGCGGAGGTCCGCTTGTTGAAGGGAATTGCATTGCGTATCACTGGAATGACTCCATCCATCTTGAGAACCGGGAAAAAATCAAAACCGGACTCCCTCCGCTGCCTATGGAGCCTTTAGACATCTCAGCGCAGACACCATGTTGGGTCTGTGGTGCACCTACGGACCCGGAGGGACGTTGCACGCGGGTGAATGAATTCTTTCACGATGGCCCTTACTCATCATGGATGAACTTGTTTCATTCGCAGTACGAGATGAAAACAGCGCCGCCCGCATCGTTTCTCATTGAAGGCTTTTTGCAACAGGACGCAATTACCGCACTCGCGGCCCCGGTGGGACAGCGAAAAAGTCTTATCTCTTTGAACGTGGCACACGCGCTATGCACAGGAGAACATCTGTTCGATTACTTCAAGGTGTCCCGTAAACCTTCCCATGTCTTGTATCTGTGTCCGGAAATGGGTCTGCGTTCCTTCAATGAGCGCGTGCGGAAAATAGGGCTACTGCCATACGTGGGGAAAACGCTGTTTTGTCGAACCATGAGCGCAGAGGGAACCTTGAACCTGGATGGATTGCCCGCTAAGGCACTCACCGACGCTGTGGTGATTATTGATACCGCCGTCCGCTATCTCAAGGGAGACGAAGACAGCTCCGAACACATGCGCGTGTTCGCTGAGGAAGTGTTCCGGCTGATGCGCGACGGCGCGGCATCCGTGTTACTACTCCACCACAGCGCCAAGAGCACCAAAGACGCAAGCGAATTGACCCTTGAAAACGCAATGCGCGGAAGCGGCGAGTTAGGCGCGTTTGTTTCGTCCTGTTGGGCAACCCGGCTTCAAGATCCTTCAGAGCCGTACCGTTCCGCATCCTATCTTGTCAACGTCAAACAGCGCGATTTTGAGTCCAGTCCATTTCAAGTGACTTCGGGACCTGATTGTCGGTTGCATATCGTGGACAAGCCGGGTGACCATGTGAGGCTGAGTAGTAAGAACGTGGGTGCACCCGCTGACACGGACGGGAACGAGGAAACGGCTTTGCAGGCTATCAAGGACAACCCAAAGCTAAGCCAGAGGGACCTGGAAAATCTACTCAAGGGAATGGGAATCAAGCGAAGCAAGACATGGGTTGGTAACAAGCGGCGTGAACTTTCCCAGACAGGCGTCACGCACGGCGAAATTGGCAACCACCTTAAGAAAGAATAATTGGTTGCCATCCAGTACCCACAACGGACCACTCACCCACACACTACTACGTACTTCGTACTACGTAGTGGTGTGTGTGGTGGTTTGATGGCAAGAGGTAAAGGATCGACATGACACCGATACACAACTCGCCGGGAGCGCGACCACGTGATGATTCTCACGGCAACAGCCGGAGTCCTCGCAGCCCGAACAGGTACCGGCCAACGCGCGTATGCAAGGTAGCAGCTAACAGCGTGCCACTCGGTGAACTATTGAGTGCCAATGGTGAGTGGATATGGGCGGCGTACAGCGGTGATGAGTTGGTGGCTGTGGGACCGACAGCACCCGAAGTACGTGACAAGGTATCGTGCGGCGATGCGTGCGCGGCAAGCACAGGCATACAGCGAACGGAAGGCGAAGCAAAAAACTGAGGCTGGTACGCCATGACGTGTAAGCCTATGACACCCCGTGTAAGGTAGGTGCCCGTAAATGTTGACAGCTAATGACTTACAGCCCGCCGTAGCCCTTTTTTCTACATAGACAAAAATAAATCTCATTTTGATAAGGTTCACGCAAAGCCAATGAATACAATCGGTTGCAAGCAAGACGCGAAAAACACCTATGTCACGGTGCCATTCCCGGCCACACCGCGCTTAAATCGCCTTAAAACGCAAGGAATGGGCATCTAAACCACAAAAAATTTAGAGCACAACCGTCCTCCCCATGCGTACCTTTGGCGGGGAGACGAAAAACTCGTCTCCGGGTCACTTCGCTAAGCCATCCGCGAATGGTATAAGTTCTGCTGAAAGATTAACTTACGCCAAACCTCCATTTTGACAATTAAATTCTCATGTAAAAATTTAATTGTTAAAAAAAGATTTAACACACACAATCTCTCCGAAATCCGACTAGTAATCAGAATACAAGCGGAGAGTCAAGCCCATCACTTGGGTCGCTAGTATTTCCCCTTTTTGAATGAGGAAAGGAGTGCGGGGCACTAATGCGCGGTAGTGTGTTTGGCTGCCCATCTTTGTTTTCTACGGGAGCCATTTTTGCGGTAAGGAGAACTGTTGACAGTGTGTGAGCCGCATGAAGCGAGCCGATCATTTCCCGGTTGGAGGTTAATTCTATGTCGAGATTTAGAAAAATAGCGGCGTTCCTGAGAGCGGTACAGTGGTTAGTTGTCGAACTGCTTCTTTTAGCTTGCTTGGTGATTATTGGCATCAAGATTCTCAAATATGAATGGCGCGGCGTACCGGATAGAAATTTTTCAGTCTCAACGTGTATAAAGCCCAACGGCGGACCTATTGCATTGCAGTGATACGGATAACCGGATGAATTTCCATCCATCCGTGCTCGTTGTCGAGAACATAAGATCCAACGACAACGACGTGCGTACCAGCCGGGTAGTGAGGAATCGTAGAATGAAATGTCGTGCATGATGCAATCGCGTCAGTTTGGGTAGGATCATGGTCGCATATTGGTTCCACGACAAGATTTCCGCCTTGCGCGGAACGGTTAGCATCATTCAACAATTGGGTAAACTGAGAGTCGAGTTTGACGCGGACATGGAGGTCCCCGTCCGGCTCCCTCAGACTCTTTACAATCACGCCGGTTACGGCAGCACATTGCTTTTTCACTTCCAGCCTATTTGAGTGATAAACATGTGACCAAAGAAAAGCGATGCCCTTGCATTGCGCCGCCTGTGCGGAGGCAGTGACGGACGCAAAGGTCAGAGCAGTGATAACTAGAGCGATGCGGAGCAGAGACATGGAGCCTCTTTTCTCGTTAGATTGTCCGGGGAAATTTACTTAGGGTCGGAAACCGATGGGATTATACATCTCGGATCGAACTAAGCAAGCTGGATTCAGCAGCAGATTTTGTGCTAGTTTGTGCTACGGATCTGCCTATTGCGCCTACCCTGTCTTTCTTGCCTATTGAAGAATCTATAACTTGCGTGTTTTCAATATCAAGAAGAGTCCGAATCCCACTCTCTCCGCCATATTTTCAACCACTTGGCAGAGCTGTGATCCGCAGCGCGATCCGTTAAACGCGTGGCAGAGCCAAACCCACGATCTTGCTGTGTGCCTCTGACTCTTGGTTCGTCACCACATCGCCATAGATATTCATCGTCGTGCGGATGTCCGCGTGCCGCATAAGCTTCTGCTGCACGGCTATTGGCGTTCCCACAGCGTCAAGCCACGATCGGTAGCTGTGGCGCATCGTGTGAGTAGCCAGCTTGCCGACTTTCGCTACTTCTGCTGCTTCCTGGAATACTCCCCAGACTCGGGGATAGGACCATGGAAGACGGCCTAGCCGTGTCGGGGAGGAACCTGCAGTCTTCACGTCATCCACTCGTTGCCGGACAATCGCACGTTCTACGCTGATCTTGCTTGCAAGCCAGTCAACGTCTGCCCACTTGAGTGCCAGGCATTCGCTGATCCTGAGTCCCAAACACAGACACAGCAGAGCCATCGTGCGGAATGGTTCCGGGAGTTCAGAAACGAACTTCTGGAACTCCTCGAACGTAAGACTACGCGGAGCTTTCGTCCTTTTGGTTGCACCGCGCACAGTGACCAGAGTCATCGGATTACGCTCTGCCGGCACATCATCGCGCCACATAGCGAACTCCCAAAGTTGATGCAGAACGCCCCGAATGTGAACTCTGCTTTTGGGAGACAGCGTGAATGAATGCAGCCACAATTCAACGGGGCGCGGTTGTACGTCAGTGATCGAACCCTCTCCCCAGTGAGGAAGTATGTGGTTGGTCAACCACTGATCGTAGCTGTAGCGTGTGCTGAATCGTTGCGGCATTCGTTCTGCCCGATAGATCTCAACCAGCCTGCTGACCGTGAACTCGGTCGCGTGCTTAGGTTTCTTCGGCATCAGCGCGCTTGCTACCTTCCACGCTGCTGCTTTGTTCGCCAATTCCTGCTTCGTGCCGAGTGTTTGTGATCGTCGCTTGCCGTCCACCCATCGCAGGAGCCTCCATGTACCTCGTCCCTTGTCGAATAGGACACTTCCGGTATTGTGCCGTACTCTCTTCATTTGATCCTCCCATCACTCGAGAGCACGGCGGGCACGCTCAGCATAGCATCCAAGTCTGAGGTTTGAATCTCCAGACGTGGCGTTGTGTGCCAGAGAGCATGTAGGCGCGGACCTTTCCTTGCCGGACCCACTGCATAAGGTGCGACGTTCGATTTTTAAGTATAGCGCCGCTTCGTCGCTCGTCAGCCATTGAGTTGCTGAGCTGTAACCAACTTGCACCATCGTGATACGTTTCCTTGAGCTGCCCTAAGATGTCCAACGTGCCTTGAATGCTCACAAGGTTTCCGCCTCCATCCGGTTCCTCAGTGACACCGGCTCCAACATTGCCGATGAGTCCCTGTGGCTGCCCGCTACCCGTGCCGGAGATGAAGAGACTTTCTTCGTATTCGAGAAAGGCCGACAGCACATCATCCAGCACGAAGGTGTTGAACAAGACAACATCCTGTGCGAACTCCATAGAGACTGGAATTTCAACACCGGCGGGGAATGCGGACAGCGTGAATTGTCCCAATGTCTGAGAGGCGGTTGCAAAGTTACTTGTTTCTGACTTCGCCGATAGCACCGCGCGGGCCGTCACTTGCGGGACTTTGAGATCCGACTTAGTAGGGATAACTGTGCAAATGCGCCGAACCGCCGAGTCTTGCGGAGCGAGCGGGACAATCTGTTGATCGACTTTGATGGGTACCGCATAACCGCCCGTGGTGCTAGTGCCTTCGTACAGAGCGGCGGATAAGGGACCCCGTTGACCCAACCACGCGAAAAAGCCCTCATAATACTCCCGGCTAAATCTGTCGGGCATAATCGGGTTGATGCCTTTTTTGAGTACAGGTGTGATTTGTGCTACCTCAGGGTATCGGGCACGAAGTTCCGCCGAACTTCTCAGCGCGGGCATCGCTTTCGCTTTGGCTGCGTCAATTCTTGGTTTCAAATCGCCTACAGCCCTCAGGTGGGTATCTACGGTCTGTTGTTCGTGCGTTGTGAGTGGACGCCCTTGTCTTTCGGCGGCTGAGATGATTACATCTGCCGCTGACAAAGCATGGTCATGTTGCGCTTGCAATTCTTGTAACGACATTGGACTTTGCTCCTAGTTTTGTGTTCGCGCCTGTTTTCTCCGGCAAGCCGGTGGAACTCACGCGACGGCCCAAGTGAATCGGGCAGTTCCAAACTTGTTCGGGCGGCGGGAAAAGGACCACCGCCCTTGCTTATGGGCACTGCCTCCCATCAGCAAACTCAAAAGTGTTCGCGTCCTATAACCGCGCCTTTTCCAATTCCAACCGCGCCCGGCGCGGCAGTCCGAATACCGGCCTGTCGGGTTCCTCTTCGGAAGGCGTCACAGACTTGTAAAACTCGCGCGGCGATAGGATCTTGTCGGCCAATCCCATACCCATCGCATCTTGGGCCGAAAACATACGGCCTTCGCCGTATCGGGAATTGGCTGCCTTGCCCGTGGGACGGTTTGGAGCAACGCCGCGCCCCTCAGCAACAGCCTTAATGAAATCGTCGTGAACACCGTTAAGGCGTTCTTGCATATCCGCCATTGCCGCGTCCGACAGCGGCTTAAATGGGGACCACTCCGTCTTGAAATCACCGGAATACAACTCTGTGACCTTGTAGCCTTGGTCCTCCAACATCTTGCTAACATCTACGTGCATCATGCGGACACCCACGGAGCCAACCTCCGCGCTTGGCGCAATCGTGATGTGATTGGCTTGGCTTGTGAGCCAATATGCGGCGGACGCGGACACGCCTTCCACGATTGCCGAAACAGGTTTCACCTTCGCAACTTGACTCAGCACTGCCGCCGTCTCCGGCAGTCCGGTGACTTCGCCTCCAGGTGAATCCACCGCGAGCACAATGCGCTTTACCGTTGAGTCCGCCGCCGCTTTTTCCGCTGCATCGGCAATAGACCCGTAGGTGGTTCCTACCCAACCGTCATCCTTGCTAAGCACGCCCTGGACCGGGATGACCGTCATTCGGTTGTTAGCTTTGCCGTGCGTGGTAGGCTTAGCCGCTTCAAAACGGGAGGTGAGCGGACCATGCATCACTTGAGACACAATCGCGGCCAATGCTTCGGGGAGAATTGCCCAGAAGGGCGAGCGGGTGAGAAATTGAATACGCGCGTCTAGTGAATCCATTGTGTCCTCTTTTCAAAGTCTTGTGTTACTACTCCCCGTTGCGCCTTAATCTTTTCGTATACGAGACGTGCAAACAGTGGCGCGGCCTCCGCCATTGTGAAAACGGCCTCCGCACTCGGCTCACATCGCGCTTGCATCGCGCCGTCGATGTACCCACAGAAGCCCGCTAAGAAATATCCGCGATTCCAGTAACTCCGAAGATCGGGCACGCTCGGCCCTACCTCAGCCGGAACCTCGACAATGACGAGCGGTTCTGTGGAGTGGCCCAACACAGTGGCGCAAATGTCGTGGTTCGGTTTCACGCCTTCGCCTCAACTGGTTTGGGCTGATCGGGCTTAATCAGTGCAAGCAACTCAGATTCGCGTACTCGCGTAAGCCGCCCGATCTTGACTCGCGGCAATTTGCCAATCGTCCACCACCAACGGATAGTCGAGGGGCGAACACTTAGTAATTCGGCGGCAGACTCCGCGCTGTGCAGACGGTCCTCCGTTGTAACTTGTCGCGCCATCATGCCGAATACTCTTAGCGTTAACGGATAAAGTGGCCCGTTACGAAATACACTTTACACGGAGATTTTGTAGATTCCGGGATTGGCGTTCGTCTAAGTACCGAAAGGTACTTGTACTATCTAGGGGTGAGAGGAACTTAGAGCGTATGATTTAGCACAAATAGCACAAAAGAAAATTAAGAAAGTGCTTGACATGATTTCTGGTTGGGGCTGTTGAGACAGGCTATAACCGGCGAGTACCGATAGCAGCAATGCGTGGGATGCTACAAAATGTTTTCCGGTAGGACCCGACGCGAAGAGAGGCCACACCGGACTTTTCCCTGCACGCAACGGAGAACCGGCGAAAGAAAAGGAAGGACCGAAAACCCTTGCGCTGATTCCTACGAGCCGATGCTAGAGCACGCGACGATTAGAATGTTGCAGGCTATTCCGATTGGTCCAGACGAGCTTGATATTTTGCAATGGGTGAGAACCGCCTCTTCCGGGCGCAAATCAATCGTGGTTATTTGTGGGGCTTCATATTTCTTCTTGCCCGATCGTTTTGGAATATGGTCCACAGCACAGAATCCCACGGTTATTTTAGGGACTGTTTACTACTTTGATTGTCGTTACGAAATCCGAACGGGGAGGGCTTGTCAAACATTCACAGTGCTGCCAACACATCCCGGTAGCGCTTCAACCGGCTCATCAGCGAATTGTGTTTCATGCTGACTCAGCTCGATTGAGGTTTAGGCGTCAGAGATTTTCCGCACACGGGACAAAATCTGTAAGGGTCATCCGCATAATACGTCATCCTGCACTTGGGACACCGCGAAACGTATCCGCATTTCTTCTTTGCCATGAGGGATAGAATCCCTCACCTATCGGCCTGGGTCAAGGAAACTAAGGATTCTAAGGGAACTCCACAACCGGGCAGATCGTACCGGATTTATCACCACGCGCCCGGCGCTTTCCCATGACAAGCAAATTTCCGATGTGCTGATAGCGCGGCGCACGGCGCATGAATCTACGTATGGCCGCGTGCTCGGATGACCCTTTCGGGCGTCGAATCACATAGGACTTGTGTACGGGAATCACGTCAATGATGTTCCCCATTTCGTCTAACCGATACCGGCTAACGTGGGCTTCGATTTTCTTCATGGGTCCAAGCATCGCCTGGACCCCGTCTCGGCTCAAGATACCCGCAATAACCCACCTCGATTATCTTCGTAACCGCATGATAATACGACCACTTAAAGATTACCGTTAAAGGATCCACTTACGGAGTCCAAAAGGGTGCGGCGTATCCTCCCCGCAATGAGGACAGCGAAAGAGTTTGTGATTCTCGACATGCCCCGTCACGACACGGCGGCGGAGTTTTGAGAAATGACGGTCAAGCATTACCCCGGAAGATGGCGAGGAGACTCTTAAAAGCTGGCCTTTCTATCCAGCTTCAAGCGTCGGAAACGGCGGCTTGGCGCAACCCATCGCACATTACCCGGCTCGTAATTCCCATCGTTGTCCTTACGACCCAACACCATTCCCGCCGGTCTGGGACCGATATCCTCCAGGAAGTGCATGAAATCACGAAAGAGGACGCAAATTCCGCGAGCGCCGAACTGCGGAAACTTCGGATGGTTTGGGTTTTGGCAGCGTTGTTTCGCATTGTTGAATGCAGCAAGTTCCGCTGAACCAAACCAACCATGCTTCTTACCGCGCCTGTCGCGCAATTCGGGAGGCATGAATTTGCCACGTGCGTAGCTAGCTCTTGATGAAGCGTTCCTCTTCTCCTGGTGCGTCATGGGGGAAGTGCAGCACACTTAATCTGTGAAAATCAAGATACTCGGAATGGACGGGACCGTTTACTTTCACAGCCCATTGCTGCTAGCCTCTTTCGTCCATGAGCACTAAAGAGCCGCGAATATCTCCCCAAGCCCTCACCGAAATTGAAGCCGCGTTACGCGACTACTCAAGAGAAGTGATCGAAGCCGGATTAAGCGAAATGGCTACGAACCTGTATATCGACAAGGCGGACTATTTCGTTCGTTGGCTCAAGGGTGATTTCGCGCCGGGGATGCGTAAGAAAAGCGCGTGAGTCATTTCTTCCACGTCCCGGTGACAAGGCTGTCTATGGCGCAACTCTTAATCGTCTCGCCGTTTGGATTTTTCCATTGGTCCCACAATCCAGCGAAGGCGAACACGTCTCCCGATCCGACTTCAAAGCAATAAGGCTGCTTTATAGTTCCGAGATTCTTCCATTCATAGAAACCGTCAGCCGGGACAAGGCATCGCCGCCCTGAGAGAATCGCGTCACTGAAAGAGGGCGTGGTCATAACTTTTTCAGCGCGTGCATTGAAGTTGACCGAAGTCTCGAAAGAGGCCCGCGCCGGTAAGGATTTTTTATTGGGGAAAAAGTCCCAATCCGCCTGCATACGTATGGTAGGGAAATACAAACCGGTAGGACAACCATAAGAAATATTTCCGGAAAAAACTGCCGGTTCCTCCGCATATATGTTCTTAGAGGATACCGGAAGTTTTTGAAGAGGCACGGAGTCTCACGTCAGAGTCAGAGCACAATTCGCGGAGTTGAGCCGTGGTCCACATGCTTAACAAGGTGTGACTTCGCTATCAATTCCGCCCAACCATAAGTTTGTTAACCCTTGATTAAAATTGTGTTAAGTTTCACAGAAATTTAACACAGCTAAGGGTAAAAGATCCGACTAGTCAATAGTGGCGTTCCGTTGTCTTAATACGAGTTGAGTACGTTAGCGAACTCGATGCGTGTTGTGCCGTAGACAAATCTCACCATGCAAAATCTGCCGATTTATTTCTCGGATTTTTTCGGCGTCAGCCGCGAGACGATGCGCGAGTATGGCGCGTTTAATGTTTCCCTTATCAATGATCTGCCGATGTTCATTGATCCATTTCTACTGTTCAACAGTGACAAGCCAGAATACCGTGCACTCCACCATGAAATGATTCGCTACGTAACATTTTTAAGAGACAAGTCAAGACAGCCAGAGCTGGCCGAGGGCAGTATGCGGGCCTGGTTCATTTTCAAGGAAGTTAAGCAAAACTGGCTTGGCTTTTCTCTTTCTGGGAATCGTGGACGCGGATTGGGACCTGATTTTGCCGTTAATCTTCACAGAAATCTCCATACCACATTCAAGGACTTCGGAGAGGAAGAAATTCCTGAAAGTCCTCACTTCGAAAAACTTACACTGTTTGATTCTGGCGTTGGAAGGGACAATGTCAGCGATTTCACGACAAACCTTATAAAGAGATACCTTTTGGAATACACCCATGAGTTCACACGCCAACACGTTGACTCAGAATTGACCAAAAAGTTTTCGGTTCAACGCGCATATTTTAATTACCAAACGGAGACGTGGGTGCCCAAGACGTACCGGTTGCCTAATTTCTTAAATGATTACGTCTTGCTGACACCACAAGACCTTCTCACAAAGGATGACCTCTGGATCAATCAGCGGGATGTGATCGGAGACTATTTCGAGATTGTGGACAGCATCCACAACATTCAATTGCGGGAACAGATTAACAATTATTTCAGCAATCAATTGAACATTATTTTGAACCAAAGAGAGCAGAGGCGTAGGGAAGCTCTGGCCAAGAAGAGAAAGAGCGCTAAACCGATTCGTTTTTTGAAGCCGCTTGAGCCGACAGCAGCGGACAAAAATCTGGTTAAGCGAAAAGCGATTCACCAATACCCGCAAATTATCGACTACTATCTGGCATTCAAAGAGCAGCACGGCGATAGAGCCAGTCAGTTAAGCCGGGAAAACGTCGCACAAATCAAAACGCAGTTCGTCGAGCATGTGGAGCGGTTGGTCAGTCTACTTGAAGAGAACACCGACTTTTACTCCGAGCCGCCTGACAGTTATGAGGCGGCGTTAAAGCGGGCAAACTATCTGAAAGATGTAATTGAGCACAATGACGGATGGCGAATCTTTTATCTAGATGGACATCCCATAACGCGAGAAAGGGACGTTCAAATCCTCTATCGTCTCACATGGTTTGCGTCTGCCTTCGATGTAAACAGCGAAGCCAACAGCGGACGGGGACCCGTAGATTTTGCGATTTCCAAGGGCAGCGCTAACAAAGCGCTTGTTGAGTTCAAGCTCGCAAGCAACACTGGACTCGCTGCAAATCTTGAACATCAAACCGCCGCCTATCAACGTGCCCACCGTACCAAGAAATCGGTTAAGGTTGTTATCTACTACACCGAAAACGAGCTGGTTAGGGTCAACTCAATTCTCAGACAATTGGAACTCGAAAAAGACAAAAGCGTTGTGCTAATTGACGCCCGCAGTGATAACAAGGAGTCCGCCTCAAAAATCAGGACGCGCAAGCCGAGCTGAAGTCATGTCCTTCCCCAACAGCCACGTAGAAATTGTCCGTGCCAATCCCGTGCCGTTCGCACTGCTTTACATCGAAAACATGCGCGGCTTGCCGACCGGCTGTTGCACAGTAACGATTCGGTCTGTAGGTGCAACGTTAAAGCGCGGTTGGTATTCTATTTCATCCCATGCCTGAAAATGTTCGGCTAGAGTCTCGGGACGTGTTGAACGGAACCGATTCGCACATATCTCAAAGGCCGCTATTCGATCCAGGTCAGCGAGTCAACTGTATACTCTGCATCGACTTGTTCTCTTGGGTATCTCCGAATTGCAAGACTCGACTCCGCAACCTTGAACACGTTCTTGCATTGTTTACAGATAATCTCTCGCTCTGTCGATGAATTGAAGCCGGAACGCGCGGACCCAACCCGCGCTGCTACATTCTCCTTCCTGCACTTCGGACAATCGGCACACGCTACAGCGATGTTGTCATTTCTCGTTCTTTGCACATTATGCGTTCGGATCATGGCATACCCTCCAAGCTCACATCCTAGGAGAAACCGTGTCGAGAATCCATTAGAAATTGCCCTGCATGCCGGAGGACAGCCAGAGAGTTCATTTTGCTTGACTCGTTCTCGACAGCGGTTGTTACACTTGGGGCAGGGTCGGAGGGTGCAACAGTGCTGACGCCGGGTTCTGTAGTTAGGGTTTGGAGTAGACGCTATCGCTTTTGGCACGAGGGCATTGTGGATTGGCCGAATCTGCTAACGGGTGAGGAGCAAGTCATCCACAGTGAAAAGGGCAGTTGTGTTCGTACTACATCTATATCGGAATTTGCTGCTGGAGAATTGATTCATGTTCTGTGGGTGCCTCAGACCCTTCAACAGCAAAACATCGTGCTTCAAAGAATGCACAGCTTGGACGGAAAGCCCTATGACTTGTTCATCGCCAATTGCGAACACGTTGTCAATTGGGCCGTGACGGGAAACTCGTTTAGCGAGCAACTTGAGCTTGCCACTGTTCTTGTCGCGGGTGCTGCCGTACTTGCCCTAGCCGTTGGCACACGCGGACAACGTTGAACCTGGGCGGGAAACTGTTGGAGTGCACGCTATTTCTTCCAGGTAGCCGTCACAAGGTTGTCTAGCCGGTCCTGCCGCGCTTTCACCCACTTGGCATAGTGGCGTTCCGTTGTCTTGATGCTTTCATGCCCTAGCAGCTTTGACACTTCCTCCAGCGGGACGCCCTTCTCTAGCAGATCCACCGCGAACGTGTCCCGGAGCCGGTGACTCATCATGTGGCCGTCGTTCTGAATCTTCGCTACCTTGAAGAGTGGGGCGATGTAGTATTTTGCCCAATTTTTCGTGATGCTTTCTTCCTCGCCCTTGCCGGACCAAAACACATACTCCGGGTTACCGTTCAGCACCTCGATTAGCTCTTGAGCCACATCAGGCGGGATTGGCACGGACACATGGGTCCCTGTTTTCTGCCGGGCGGTCACGATACGGTACAGTTTTTTACCCTTGTCGTGTTGCAACTCGCTGCGCTTGAGGGTCAAGGCGTCACGGATGGCAAGGCCGGACCACCGCATCAATTGAATGAGCGCGTGAACTTGGGTCTGGCGTTCCTTCCCTTCAATCGTTCCATAAATAGCATCCAGCAGACGGATGTACTCAGCTTCGGTTAGCGGCAGCGTGGGAGGCTCATCAATTTTTATCTTTGCCAGTGGAGGGATACGCGGAATCCATTGCGCCTCGTAGCAATACCGGAGGAAGGACCGCACACGTTCGCGGACCTTGGACCGGGTGTAGGTAGACGGGTACAACTCCGGCCACGTAGCACAAAAGCCGGTCAGCAATTCCCGCGTGATACCCAGGACCGTGAAAATGCGCTCGCGTTCACAATGCTCACGGAGCCGGGCTAGCTCGCGTGTGTACTTGCCGATTACGGCCTCCGTGACCCCTTGGTTTTTCTTGTCCTGGAGAAAAATATCAATGGACTCCTGGAGGCCGCGCTGTGCTTCTGTCGTCTGGACTGTTGGCGTTCGCCCGGCTAGTTGGTCCTCCAGGTTGCGCTTTTTGTCCTCAGCATCAGCCCATGAGCGCGTACCAGCGGACACACGATGCTGCTTTCTGTCTTGGCTCCAGCGGAAATGCTTGCGACACCGGCACCGCTTCTCAAATTCATCCCCGGCATATTTGCAATCCTTCGTGTGACGGACAAAGATTGTGATGATTGGCGGGCCGGGCTTGACGCGCCACTTCCGTGTGTTCTTTCGCATGAGTGCGCGTTCTTCTTCGTCCGTGAGTGGGACTTGTGTGCTCATTGGAAATAGCACACTTTCTTGTCCCAACTAAAACCGGCTGCTACACACTGCTTTTTCGTGTGGATGCTTGCCGCTTTGCTGTTTAGGTAATCGGCGGAGGGCAGGGCCGCCTTTGGCGTGGGAGCGGGCTTGCCAAAGCTGGCTAGATCGTTCGCTTTCTCTTTCTCGCGCGCGGCCTCTGCATCGGCCTCTTTCTGCAAAAGAAGTGGCTTGTTGAGCGCCCATGACTTGGTATCAAAGGTCGTTACGGTGTAGGAAGATCCGGTGTGTACCGCGATAGTGGCCGTTCCGCCGATTGCCTCGCAAACGGTGGTTTCCAGCACCCGCAATTCGGTGCAAGATACCGTGTCCTGCCCGATGAGCGCATGGGCCGCGCCAAACAACCCTAGAATGCAAAGCGCCCGCGTGATTTTCGCTAGTTTTGAGTTCATGCTCCGTGGCCTCTGTTTCTACCTACCAAGGGCAACGGTAGCACGCTTTTAGCACAAAAAATAGCTATCTTTGGTAATAACCAATGTTTATGCGGGTAAAAATCTGGCGGAGAGAGTGGGATTCGAACCCACGTTACCCTTTCGAGTAAACACGCTTTCCAAGCGTGCGCCTTCAGCCACTCGGCCATCTCTCCGGCAAAGATTAGTGGAAGGAACGACTGCAAGAAGCGTTCTGGCGCAGCCGCAAGCTACCAGAGCGTCACGCCAGTACCACCTCAATTCTATGGATGAAGCCGTCAAACCGCAACCATTCAAGAGAATGGGTGGTGACCAATCGATACGAAAGTGAGCCATGCATGCAAAGTGTTTGTGGCGAAGAACGCCCGCATCGCTCGGAACACCCAGATTCTTGCAGCACAAAAGAACGCTTGCTTGGTATGACTCCGCACTGATCCATTGCTGGAAAACGCTAGATGCTGCCAAGTTTCGAGCAGCGCTGAACTGCTCCACGCTCGCTCCGCATTCCCACCTTGAGTTAATCTGAAAGTGCCCTCCGAGGTGCGATTCTCGTGAGCTTGTTCCAACCCATTCCGAATGCGGACAATGCCGCTGACCCAACGCGACCGCTAGCCGATCGCATGCGTCCGCGGACGCTCGACGAGTATGTCGGGCAGGAACATCTCATCGGTCCAGGCAAACCATTACGCACGCAGATCGAGCGCGACGATACCGGCTCGCTCATCTTCTGGGGTCCCCCGGGCACAGGCAAGACGACGCTTGCCAAAATCATCGCGAACATGACCAAGGCGGAGTTCATTGAATTCTCCGCCGTGCTCGCCGGGATCAAAGAAATCAAGCAGGTTATGGCCGATGCCGAACGCGCGCGGCAATACGGCACGCGAACGATCGTCTTCATCGACGAGATTCACCGCTTCAACAAGGCACAGCAGGACGCGTTTTTGCCTCATGTGGAAAAAGGCAACATCCGTTTGATTGGCGCGACGACCGAGAATCCGTCGTTCGAGATCAATTCTGCATTGCTTTCGCGCACACGCGTGTATGTACTGCAGCCGCTGACTGAAGATCAGATCGTGCTTTTGCTGCGACGTGCACTTACCGACCATGAGCGTGGTCTCGGAGAAATGAATCTGAGCGCCTCCGACGATATGCTGAAGAAAATCGCCAGCTACATCAGCGGCGACGCTCGCAGTGCATACAACGTGCTCGAAGTTGCGGCGGGACTAGCAAAATCCCTACCCTCTCGCAAAGAACGCGAGAAGGGCGGGGCGCCCGCTGAATACCAAACGGGCGAAATCACCGACGAGATCGTCCGCGACGCGCTCCAGAAGCGAATCCTGCTTTATGACAAAACCGGCGAAGAGCACTACAACCTGATTTCGGCGTTGCATAAGTCTGTGCGCAACAGTGATCCTGACGCATCTCTTTACTGGCTGGGCCGCATGCTTGAAGCCGGAGAAGATCCGCTCTACATTGCGCGCCGCGTTGTTCGTATGGCCGTCGAGGACATTGGTCTGGCCGATCCGAACGCGCTCGCTCTGTGTATGGCAGCCCGTGATGCAGTCGACTTCATTGGCATGCCCGAAGGCAATCTCGCAATGGCTCAGGCCGTTGTTTACCTTTCTGTTGCACCCAAGTCAAATGCACTGTACACCGCATACAGTAACGTGCAGCACGACGTTGAGCAGACTGTAGCCGATCCGGTGCCGCTGCACTTACGCAACGCTCCCACCGCATTGATAAAAGGTCTCGGCTATGGCAAAGGATATCAATACGCCCACGATATCGAAGGCAAAGTCGCCGACATGCAATGCCTGCCCGACAACTTAAGCGGCCGCATCTACTACCAGCCAACAAATGAAGGCATCGAAAAACGCATTCGCGAGCGGCTGGAAGAGATCAAACGGCAGCGCACACAAGCTGCTCAATCCTCTCCGGCACAAGGAAAGAAAGAATCGCAATAGTGCTCTGCCGCATCTTATTGAAGTGACAGCTGCTTTATTTCATTCACTTTAGCCACAAGGATCAGTCCTAATGGCGACGATTCCCGGGATCGCAGGACCTGTCATTCCAGGCAAAGAACTCCCGGCTCGTTCTCTGCCTGCTGATTTTATCGATGATCTGCAGCGCGTGCAGAAAACAGCGCAAAAGATCAATTCTATTCTCGATCTTCATCAGCTCATCGAGAGCGTCGTCAACGAAGTGACCGGATCGTTCGGCTGCGTGGAAGCCAGCATTTACCTGCATGACGAAGAACATGCCGAGTTAGTGATGGCGTGCATGTGCGGTTGTACGGCTCACACGAAGGGTCACCGCAAGAAAATCGGCAAAGAAGGAATGGTCGGGCATGCAGCAGCGATTGGCCGCATGCACTACGCACCTGATGTACGCGTCGATCCTTACTACATTGCTTGCGAACAATCCACGCTTTCTGAAGTTGCCATCCCGCTTTTAGTGGGCAAGCGTCTAGTGGGAGTCTTCTCGGCCTCGCATCACGAATTAGATGCGTTCTCGCGCCATCAGCTCAGAATTCTGCAGGCATTATGTGATCATATCGGAGTGGCAGTCAACAATGCCCGCCGCTTCCAGGCCGAACGCGCCGAACGCGCAGTATTGGACCGTGAGGCGCAGGAAGCGCGCGTGATTCAACAAGCGTTGCTGCCGAAGAGTTCTCCCTACATTCCGGGCTTTGTGGTTTCAGGACTCAGCGTCCCGGCCCGCGCCGTAGGTGGCGACTGGTACGACTTCATTTCGTTTCCTGACGGGCGTTGGGGAATCGTGCTCGCCGATGTTTCCGGGAAAGGCACAGCCGCAGCTCTGCTTATGTCGGCAACTCGCGGAATGTTCCGGTCACTCGCCGAGGCTTGCTGCACTCCGGGCGAAGTGTTGACCCGACTGAACCAGTTGTTGGTTGACGATTTTCCTGCGGGAAAATTCGTCACACTGGTATACGCCGTACTCGATCCTGCGACTCGCACCGTGACTTTCGCCAATGCCGGGCATCTGTGGCCGCTGCTCATCGACGATCGCGGCCAGCGCTTCCTCGATACCGAACGCGGACTGCCACTCGGGCTGGGCTGCGGCGACTACTCTGAGACGCAAGTCACTTTGTCACCGGGTTCGAAGCTTGTTTTCTACAGCGATGGCATCACGGAAGCTGTCGACGCGAACGAAGAAGAGTATGGCCTGAGCCGACTCGCAGAACATGCTCAGAAAACAGGAGCTTCTGCCGTGAGCATTGTGGAGGACGTCCGTTCTTTCGCCAACGGATCCGGTGTGCGCGACGACGCCAGCGTGGTTTTTGTCGGAGTCGCGCGGTAACTATCTCAACCGGGCCCGGTGTTCTTTCAGGATGCAGCGGTCCATCACAACGAAGATTCCTGCTTTCTGCGCTTTCTCCGCGGCCTTTTCGTGAATGACCTCTTCCTGCATCCAGATGGCAGGAACTTTCAGTTGGATCGACTGGTCGACAATTTCTTCGACAAATTCTGGGCGCCGAAAAATATTCACAATGTCGATCTTGCCCGGCACGTCGAGCAGCGACGAATAAGCTTTCTCGCCCAGAGAGTTTGTGATATGCGGATTCACCGGGATGATGCGGTATCCGTGGGCCTGCATGTAGGCCGACACGCCGTGACTGGGACGCATGGGATTGCTGGATAGGCCGACCACCGCAATAGTTTTGGAGCGCTTCAGCAAGTCGGAGATAGGATCGGATTGTGGCAGCGAGGCCAAAGGTTCTCCCGTCATTTCTTGTTGGCGGCTTCCAATTTCTGCTTGTACATCTTGAGCGCAAGTTTGCGAATCGTTTCTGAGACTTCTTTGTTGGCGGAAAGATTTTTCAAATCCTGCGTCAAGAGATTCTTCATAAGATTGAGGCCGAGATCGAGCGGAGTACGCGGGTTCGCCACCAGATTGCGCACGACAATGTAGTTCTTCATGAAGCGCCGCTTAAGCGGAATCTGACGCAAGACGGCTTCGAGCACGTTTTTCTGGCTGGCGAATTTTTCCACTTCACCGTCAGCGAGCTTCGGCGCCTCAAGCACAGCGAGCGCGACCACTTTGGTGCCGTCGCGAATCAGCAGCGAGCGCTCTTCTTTGTTCCCCTTCAACGCGAGTTGAATCCGCCCCTTCACGTCGAGGTTGTTGATTTTTTGCAGCGCGTTTTCGCGCTTGGGAAGTCCGGGAGCTGGCGGCTTCTTATGCGCAAAGGCGGCAGGCTTCGCCATGACTGCACCGGCTGCAGACGGCGATGAAGACCCGGGAGCACTCTCCGGTACCGGCGCTTCTGCCGATTGTGTGACCGGAAAAAAATCCGCCCCCAACAGTTCGACCACGCCCCCGATAGATTGAAAGGGCTTGTCTCCTTCGGCAGCGATTTCGTCGGCATGATCTTTTAGATATGTGGAAACGGTTTCTTCGTGCTCGGGATCGCTGGTCTCGGTCTCTTCGCCGTCGGGCTCGGCGGCTAAAGATGCAGTCACTGCAGGCTCAGCATTTATCTGCGAGTTCGCGGGCACAAATGTCGTAACAACGGCGGCTGCGGATGTGGTCACGGTGGTCAACCTCTGGATCTCGGCCGCGTCCTCCTTTTTCAGATATGGGTTCCCTTTGAGAGCTTCGAGGACTCTGCGCAATGACTGGACTCGTGCGCTCTGTAGCATCACTACGATGGTCTCGCGCATCGCTGACGCCGCAAGCTTGACCAATTGATTCTCTGGTACCGAAGGATTTTCAAGCAGGGCGGGCAGAAGTGCAGGACGCAAATTGTCCGGAGCGATGAGATAGTCGAGCACTTCGCGTGGAGTCTGCGGATCGGCCGCGGCGGCACGGGTGGCCTTCTCATCCCATCCTGCCAAAGTCATGCGCGCCAGATCGCCGAAAACTTTGCTGTGTAACGCAAGATGGACGAGAATCTCGATGTTCTCGGCGGGCGGCACCTGCAAAGCTCCGCGCGCGGCGAACTGCATCATATTCGACGGCAGCTTCGATGCGCGAATTTGGTCGATCATACGGGGCATAATTTATGCCCCAACTCCAGCATTCGGCGTAGTAGTCCCCGCCAGCAATTCCAATTCGTTCACTGCTAATTCCAGTTCCCGAGTGATGCGATTGCGTCCATCCCGGAGAAACTCATCCCGCAAACTGCGATAGTACCAAAGGGTCCCTTCGCGGCCGCCATTGAACCGGGCCCAGACGAATTCGCCGATCTCACGATAATCACTGAGAATGGAGCGCACGTTATTCAGCTTATCCGCTGCCGAAACCAGTCGGGTATCTGCATCTGCGTGAGCTAGGTGACGGAGGTAATTCTCCTTTCGTTCCCGCCACGGCGGCTTTGGCATTGTGTCAGCGTCGGTGCATCCATCCACTACCTTTGCCACGCGGGCTCCGAACTGCCTCCGAACTTCCCTCAGCATGGGAGCGCCGCCGCAGTCCTCAACTACGTCGTGTAATAGCGCAGCGATGGCGAGGTCTTCGTCACCTCCGGCTTCCAGCACCAGCGAAGCTACGCCCATCAGGTGCGCAATGTAGGGAATCGTCGACGCCTTGCGCGTTTGCCCTGCGTGCTTTTTCGCGGCGAACTCAAATGCCCTTAGAAAGCGTGGACCGAGCCTAGTTCCACTCTGTGTTCTCTGTGCCCTCTGTGGTTTCGTTTTTTTGGTTGTTGCGCCCGCCATCACTGTTTCTCTCCCCGCCGCGCCAGCAAATAAGCACGAATGAATGGTTGCAAGTCCCCATCGAGAACACGGTCCACGTCTCCGACTTCTGTCTTCGTTCGGTGATCCTTGATCATTCGGTAAGGCTGCAACACGTACGAACGAATCTGCGATCCAAATTCAATGTCGAGTTTCGAGTCTTCGATCTTCTTCGTGGCCGCACGCTTTTTCTCCATTTCGTATTCATAAAGCTTCGAGCGCAACATGCTCATAGCGCGCTCGCGGTTCTTGTGCTGCGAACGCTCATTCTGACAGCTGGCGACGAGGCCGGTGGCAATGTGCGTGATACGAACGGCCGAGTCGGTCGTATTGACGTGCTGGCCGCCCTTGCCGCTGGAGCGGTAAGTGTCCACGCGAATGTCTTCTGGCTTGATGACGATTTCGATGCTGTCGTCAATTTCCGGAGACACAAACACGCTGGCAAACGAAGTATGCCGACGCTTCGCCTGATCGAACGGCGAAATGCGTACCAACCGGTGCACACCGATCTCGCTGGAGAGAAGTCCAAACGCATACTCGCCATTCACCGCGAACGTTGCCGACTTCAGCCCCGCCTCTTCTCCTGGCTGATAGTCGTACAACACGGTCTCGAATCCCTGGCGCTCCGCCCAGCGCAAATACATGCGCAGCAGCATGTCGGCCCAATCCTGTGACTCGGTGCCGCCAGCCCCAGGATGAATCGTGACGATAGCGTTACGCGCATCGTTCTCGCCTGAGAGCAGCGTCTCGGTCTCGAGCTTGTCGATCAGTTCGCCGAGCGCTTGAATTTCGCGCTGCAGATCGGCATCGACGTTTTCGCCCTCTTTCGCGAGATCGAAATATGCGGAGATGTCGCCTGTGCGGCGCGCGAGGTCAGCATCGGTCGAGAGCACGTGCTCCAGACGCTTTTTCTCGCGCATCACCTGCTGCGATTTCTGCGGATTCGACCACAGATTCGAGTCGGCGGCCTGCTTCTCAATTTCAGCTAATTGCGGACGGAGCTTTTCCGCGTCAAAGATACTCCCGGAGTTCGTGCACCTTCTTGCTTAACTTTTCGTACGACTGTTCCAGCTCTTGATTCATGAGGAAACATCAGCCCTTTTGGCGGTATTTGGAGGCGAAGCGCGAAATCAGCACTCCTGCAGAAATTATCGCACAGGCATACGCGAACCAGTCCCCGTGGCGAGTATAGAAAGTAGTGACAGAGGTCAGGGCATACGGCGCTATCAGAGTGGCGCGCGCTTTACGCGGAATCTTTGCCACGACTCTGCCCCACGGATCGATCGAGGCTGTGACGCCCGTATCGGTTGCACTCAGCAGCCAGCGATTGTTCTCGATCGCTCGCATACGTGTCTGATTCAGATGCTGCGCGTAGGCGCCGCTGTCGCCGTACCATCCGTCGTTCGAGATGTTCACAAAAACCTGCGCGCCGTTGTTGGCGAACTGTCGAACGTCATCGGGAAACACGGATTCGTAGCAGATGAAGACACCAAGTGGCGTGGCGCCTGCATCGAGTGGCTGGCGGGAAGTACCATGTTCGAACTCGCCGACTTCTTTAGTGAGCCCTCCGGCAAATGAAAAAAGGTTTGGGAAAGGCAAATATTCGCCGAACGGCACGAGATGAACTTTGTCATAGCGTGCTGTCCAATCTCCCATCGGGCTGATCAGCGCGGCCGAATTGAACATTTGCGAAGTGGTCTCGCCTGCACGCGGAGTCGCAGTTCCGATCGCACCGGTCAGGACCCAGGATTTGCTCGCCCGTGCCATGTCGCTCATAACGGCGCGGAAGCGCGCATCGTTGGTGAAGAACGGCGCCGGCGACTCTGGCCACACGGTTAACTCGGTTTTGTCTGTGCTGCTTGCCGCTGATTTCGCGCTCAGGTTGGTCAGGTCGGAAAGTGTTTGCTGAAAATACGCCGGTGTCAAGTTGGCTGAAACCGGAATGTTCTGCTGTACCAGTAGCGCCGCGTGATCGGCTTTGGACGCTGGAGCTTCAATCAAACTTCCGGCTTGTAAAACAGTAGCCGCCGCCAGCGCGGCGACCAACATCGCACTACGTTTTTCCCGCGGAACCAGAAATGCTGCGGCTAGCGCCACATTCACCAGCATGATTTCGAATGAAACTCCATACACTCCCGTCCATCCGGCAACGCGGCACAGGGCAGCGTTGTCTACTTGCACGATTCCAAGCAGGTTCCAGGGAAATCCCGTGATCCGGGTGCGGGCCAACTCCACTGCGATCCATAGAAACGGAGCTGTGGTCAGCGCGCGGCGATAGTCGCGCGAAGAGCCTGCCAGCAGTCCCAGCAGCAAACCGAACAATCCGTGGTAGAGACCGAGGTAACAGCAAAACAGAAACAGCGCCAGCGCCGCCATTGGCGCACTCAGTCCGCCGTACTGGCGCATGGTGTCGTATATCCAGTAACACGTCCCCGCGTAGAACAAAATTCCGCAGACGTACGAAAGCAGAAACGCCTGCCCCGGCGATGCGGGCGAAAGCCGTGTCAGGCCTGCGATTTCGAGCTCACCCGTAGGACGCGCGTGCAACAACGCGATAATCAACGGGGTCAATGCAAACCAGGAAAGGATGTAGACGCCGGGTAGAGGAAAGATGACTACCTGCAGAACCGCCGACAGGATCACCAATGCCCAGGCACTGAAGTGAATTTGCCGCACGCGCAAGGATAGCAGAGCAGTTCTCAGTTCTCAGTGGTTAGTGGCCAGCTTGGATTTTTCTGAAACCTGGATATTCGAGCGGACGAACTCCACAATCTCTGGCGTAACGTATGGCGGAGGTGTAATCCGAAACACAGGACGGCCCTCGACCGGTTTCAGGGAAACGGCCTGCCAAGCCGTTCCCGCAGTCGACTTGTGTAGAATGACCGCGTTTGTTCGGTCCAGGAATTCGCGCGCCGAATTCTTGAAATCTGCTGTCGCCGGATCAAGCACCGTTAAATACAAGTCAGGCCGCAGAAATTTCACCACGCTGTTCGATTCGATGATGACGTTGCCCGCACTTCCAAGGCGCTGCCTCAAAGTCGGCATAGCCTCGGCGAGTCGTCCTTGCTCCGTGCGTACCCATAGCGCCTTCGCCGCTCCTGCCAACAAAAATCGTGATGTGTCCGAGTCTCCTGACCGATCGCGCTCTTCTGAAATCGCCCAGGAATGATCCGCTGTGGCACAGTCGCAAGCATCGCCATTCGCGGAGCAAATACCGTGGCCATATTGCGTAATCTTCACCGCCGTCCATTCGAACTCGCGCAGTGCAGAAATCAAACCAGCCACGACACTGGTCTTACCCACGCTGCGTGAATGTCCGCCGATAACAAGGATAGCCACAGATCAGACCTCAGACCTCAGGCTTTAGACTTTGGACCTCGACATCGGGTTTAAGGCTTGAGACCCACGTCACATCCGAGTGTAAACGTTTTGTAGAAAGCCGCTGAGGATCCAAGGTCTGAGGTCTGAGGTCTGAGGTCTGAGGTCTGAGGTCTGAGGTCTGAGGTCTGAGGTCTGAGGTCTGAGGTCTGAGGTCTGATGCACTCAACTTCACCTTTTTCCTAACTTCGCCATCGCCGCCAACTGCTTCAGATACTGCCGCAACGGCTGCGCCGGTGTTCCCCAAAATGCCTGCCCCTTGCCGCGCAGAACTTTGTTGGGCAGCACGCCGCCCTGCCCGCCAAGCATGACTCCCTCGCAGATACGCGCGTGTTCGCCAACCCCAACCTGGCCGCCGAGCACCACGCCATTTTCAATCGTGATGCTGCCAGAAAGCCCCGTCTGCGCCGCAATCACGACATCTTCGCCGATTTCGCAATTGTGGCCGATGTGAACCAGATTGTCGATCTTTGCTCCGCGCCGGATGCGTGTCTCGTCGAGCGCTCCGCGGTCGATGGTCGTGTTCGCTCCGATTTCGACATCGTCTTCAATCACGAGTCGCCCTACCTGCGGAAATTTTTCGTAGTGCCCTGTCGCGCGGTCGCGCACGTATCCAAAGCCGTCGCTCCCGAGCACCGCGCCAGCATGAACAATCACGCGGTCACCCAGGGTCGTGCCCGGGTAAATCGTGACGTTGGGATAGATCTCGCACTCGCGGCCAATCTTCACGCCAGCCCCAATCACACATCCTGCACCGATCCGTGTGTTGTCGCTGATTTGCGCTTCATCGCCGACGACAGCGCGCTCCTCGACGGAAACGCCGCTTGCCAGTGAAGCGGACGAATGCACCACCGCGGTTGGGTGCACACTTCCCTGCCGGGTATCAGATGTGTGCTTACTCAGCAGGTGCGCCGCCCGCGCGAAAGTCAGTTTGGGATGATCTGCGATCAGAAGTGGTTTGGCGGCCGAATTGGACGCTGCGAACTGCCCCGCAATCACCGCACTCGCACACGAATGCAAAGCAGGAGCAAGATGTTTTTCATCCTCGACGAAAACAAGATCACCAGTCGCGGCCGACTCGATGCTGGCGACACCGCTCACCTCGAAGCCGCCATCTCCTACAAGACGCGCTCCCGTGGCTTCGGCGATTTCCCGCAGTGAGCGCTTCCCCAGTTGGCGCATGGGTTCAAATGTATAGCAGCAAGCCCTGCGGAAGGAAACACCGCTGAAAGGAAGCCCAGGGAGTCACATCCCCACTTGCACTAGGTAGTACTGCACGAGGATTTACCCTGGCACAAGGTAAAGGTGCCGCTCCCGGTGCAGCCTGTTCCGCCGGTCAGCGTCCACGTGCCTGTCACGATACCACCAGTCAGTGAGCCATTGCTCGCCGTCCCAGTGACGTTATTGCTTGTAAGGGTAAGGGTATTGCCCGGCGGATTCACCGATTGCACGGTGTAAAGCATCGAACCTGTAACCTGGTTGGTGGTACTGGTAGTAAGGTTCGCCGAACCGCTCTCGTTCCGCGTAACGAAGCACGATTGCACATTGAAGAAACCAAAACTGCTTATGCTGAGGGGCTCGTTCGTCCCGCCGTTCGTGTTGGTCACGTTGAAGTCAGTCACGAAGTTCAGCAATGAGGCCTGGCCCAGGCCCCCAATTAACTGAGCTTCCCACTCTCCGCCAGTCTGCGTCTGCGTCGGCGGCGCGATGTTGCTATGACCGCATCCGAGAGCAGCCACTCCCAAAGCCATCAGGATCAGAATTGCCAGCTTCTTCATGAAAGTCCTTCGCGTAAAGTCACCTCTGAGGATAGAGAGATGCAGGCAAGGACGTCAATGGATGCAAGCGCGGTTGCGATATAAGCCAACCGCGCAGCGACAAAAGATTACAGCCCACAGCCTGCCCTGAGCTTGTCGAAGGGGAACGAACCGTGAGCTAGTGTGGCATAATGCACAAGCCTCAACGGGGCGAAAGAAAAGTTCCGAAAAAGGCGCTCCGCGGGCCTCTTACATCCTCGTCATCGTGAAGTTGCCGTTGCCAGTGCAACCCGTTCCGCCGGTCAACTGCCACGTGCCGGAGATTGTGTTCCCGGTCGCCGTGCCGGAGAGAGTCAGCGTGTTGTTCGCCGAGTTCGACTGCACGGTGAACGCAAACTTTCCGGAGACTTGGCCGTTGAAATTTCCGCTTAGTGTGAATGAACCGGTCTCAGTCTCACCATTCACGAAGCACGACGAGTTGCTGGAGAACTGAAAATTCGTGATGCTCAGCGTCCCGTCGCCGTTGACGATCAACGACGTTCCAAAGTTAAATGAGGTCTGGCCGTTGTTGCTGTCGACCAGCGATGCGTTCCATGTTCCGTTGATGTTGGCCGGATGGTTGCTCGAACCGCAGCCTACCAGAGTCATTCCTACGAGTGTCAGGCATAACAGAAAAACCGGCACTGCAAACCGCTTCATAAGTTGAGTCCTCGTCTCTTAAAAATTTGACGAGTGCGCGCGCAGATGTCATGAGCGGGGCTTGCGTGCCGTTCTGCCGCAGTGACGATTGCTAAGGGTTAGAACACGAAGAGTCAGAAATTGTTGCTTGCAAACGTAAGTCACTGGATTGGCAACACATGCTTAGGTGAGACATGTCAGCCCCGCAGTGCAATCCCCACGGTTAGTCATCCTGAGCGGAGCAACTGGTTCGCGAAGCGAAGCAGTCGCGGAGTCGAAGGATCCCTATCATCTCCATTGCTCTGCACTCTAGGATTTTAAAATGGTATATATCATGATATATGCTATGTGATATACTTTTAGCATCCCTAGAGGATTGCAATGCCCCATACCGCCAAATTATTCCGCAACGGCCGCAGCCAGGCCGTCCGTCTGCCTGCCGACTTTCGTTTCGCCGGCTCAGAGGTTTATATCCGCCGCGATCCATCGACCGGCGACGTCATCCTCTCGCGCCGTCCTGATTCCTGGCAGGATTTCTTCGATCTCGTCGACAGACTCGACATCCCTGACGACTTCATGTCGGACCGCGATATTAGCCCGCCGCAAAAACGAAAACTCTTCTGATGCCCGTTCGCTATTTGCTTGATACGAATATCGCAATCTATGCAATTAAGCGAAACGTACCCCAGGTGCGTGTGGCCTTGCTGTCCGTTCCAATGTCAGAAGTAGGCGTCTCGGTGGTCACCGAAGCGGAGTTGCGTTTCAGTGTTGCGCGTAAAGGTGCATCGGCGCATCTCAAGTTGGCGGTGGAGGAATTTCTTCTGCGCGTCGAAATTCTTCCGTGGGATTCTGAAGCAGCGAAACACTACGCCGAGTTGCGAAGCGCTCTCGAAGATTCAGGCACTCCGATTGCGAATTTCGACCTGATGATCGCCGCGCACGCGCTCGCCGTCGGAGCAACGTTAGTCACTCACGACCGCGTGTTTCGCCGCGTTAAGCATTTGAAGATAGAGGACTGGACGAAAGCGCTCTAACCAGAGAACTTGCCTCAGTATGTAGTCGAGGTGCGCCGTTCAATGGTCGCCACGGCAACGTGCTTTCGTTCGGGAACCACTTCGAAGAAGATCCGCCAGTCGCCCACGCGGCGGCGAAAACCCGGAAGGCCCAGCAGTTTGCGGATGTCGCCTTGAAATGGGTCCTGCTGCATCTCCGCCAAAGCGGCCAGGATGCGCGTTTTGTCGCCCGCCGGTATCCGCTTAAGAGACTTTCTTGCGGGCCCGGCGAGGACGACGGTCCATTCCATCGACGTACTCCTGAAGCGTCATCGAATCGCCCCGCCGGTAGGCGGCCATACCACGGCGATAGGCGCGGGCTTCCGCAGGCGTCGGCAGTTCTGCAGGAATCAGGCGCGCCGACAGGTAAATGCGCAGCGCCTCGCGCACCAACTCCGAGCGCGTCCGATGCTCTGCCTTTCTGGCTCGCTCCACCTGTTTGGCCATCGCTGGTGGAAGGGACACAGTAAATGTCGTGCTCTCTCGCATGTTGTTATTTTGTCACACTTAGTGACAAATATAAAATTCCAGGTAGCATCCTAGTTGGACTATGTCTCTCGATTGTCCTCTGGGGGACCGCATTTCTCCCATTTCCCAAAACGTCCGCCCAGAGGCGTGAAAATCGTGGTATCGCCTGCGTTCCCCGTGAACTTCCACACCCATCTCCAAGACGTTTCCCGTTCCTTTTTAGAAACATCGAAGAACACATCTCGATATTTGATTCGGCCCCAGAAGTGAATGAACTTGTGCCCTTCCGCGACAGCAATAGCATCTTCCAGACTTTCCATTCTTGCAAGCATTCTTGCTTCACCACGCCAATAGGATTGTTTCGAGTCCGTGGGATCAATCCTCCAAGGTAGGTTGTGTATGGGAGAAACGATGAGGGGAGGCGCGGTTAGAGAATCGCTCACGCAAGCTCCATCGAACGCTTCCAAGATGTAGCCTTCGGTCAATCCGTAACAGTGAAGATCGTACATGACACCCTGCCAGTGCTCGCGTTGGAGCACGGCTTGCTGAGTAGAGGGGTCAAAATCGACTGGAAAATTCCATCTATCTGGCGGCCTAACTTTGATACGAAAGCGTTCTTTGCTTATCGAGATTTGAACTCCCAAAACCGCTGCCTTTGCTGCCTTTCTGGTTTCGTAGGACTGCCAAGCTATGACGCACAAAGCAAGCACAGCAACGATGACAGTCAACCAATCGGGCTTTTCGAGGGCTGTGTACAACTTTTGATAGTTAAGCGTTATCGAAATCAACCATTCGCCATGAGTCAGAAATTCAGACATACTTCATCCTCTCGCTGGGCGCAACGTTACCGCACATGTACCCGCAAAGCCTCTACGCTCCCCGCTTCGTCTTCAACTCCACCAGCAGCTGCTCGATGCGGTCTTCTTTTTCGAGCGCGGCTAGACGATCGTCGATGTTCTCGCCGGCGATTTCTGATTTAGCCTGGCTGACGGCCTCCGAGCGCGCGACCTTTCGCTTCATGCGATCGAATGCCGCAGCCTTGGAGCCGTCGCCCGACGCCATGCGTGCGTCGCTGGCTTTTCCCACGGCGCGGGCACGGCGATGCTGCGCGATGAGCACATCGGCCTTGGCCTGGGCTTCGGTCAGCTTCTGTTCCAGCTGGCGCAAAGCAGTCTTCAGATTTTCCACTTGCGCCTTCTGGTCGGCGACCTGCTGGGCAAAGTTCTCGCTTAGCTCGCGATAGCTCTCCACGCGTAACAGCGATGCACGCGCCAGGTCGTCTTGTTTCTTGTCGACGGAAAGTTCGGCCTTGCGCATCCATTCGGCGACTTTGTCGGCATTTTCTTTCTGCTTTTTTTCCAGCAGATGCTGGTCGGCAATCGCAATCGCGACCTGCGTCTTAACCTGCAGAAGCTGGTTCTGCATGTCGAGAATCACCTGCTTGATCATTTTTTCCGGTTCTTCGGCCTTGTCGATCAGGTCGTTGAGATTGGCTCGAACTAACGTTGAAACACGCTCCAGTAATGCCATGATGGACTCCTTTTTAAAATCAGCTTCTAGCTGTTAGCTTTTAGCTCCTAGCTTGTTGCCGTGCTCTCTGGCTTGATGCTCCTGATGAACCATCGCGCATTCCGGACACTCCGTTTGCTTCCCTCGAAGCGACGCGCCAATCGCCACTCCTATCGCGACTCCGATGGCGAGCCATACCGCCACGTGCCCGGCGAGAACTCCAACCACCGTGCCCAGCGCCGCTCCCAGCGCGAGGCCCAGTCCAGTAAGTTTTCGTTTGTCTGCCATCGCTTAACTCCCAAAGCCCGCCGAGCTTCGCTCGGCGACCGGGTCAGAGACCCGGTCCCACACAACCCAGAATCGATATCAAAGCCAACGGGGACGGGCCCCCGACCCGTCCCCGCAACCCCTCGCTACTTGCTCGCCCCGTCGCCTGGTTTCGGTGCACGGTCACCGATCTGCCGCACTTTGCCCAGCAACTCCGAGAGCGGCATGCCCGAGAGCGTTTCAAACAGCGCCGGCACCTGCGCCGCCATCTTGGTGATGTCGCCGGTGATTTTGTTCATCCCCGAAGCATCGCCATTTCCTGTGGACACGATCGTGATCTTGTCCACGTTCGCCAGCGGAGCCGCCAGCGCCTTCACCACTTCCGGCATGCTGGCAAACAGCCGGTCGATCACTGCCGCCTGGTTGTACTCCTGGAAGGCCTCGGCTTTTACGTTCATCGCCTTGGCTTCGGCTTCGCCTTTCTTGAAGATGATCTCGGCCTCGGCCTCGCCTTGCGCGCGAATCGACGACGCTTGGCCTTCGGCTTCGGCGATCAACCGCTGTTTCTCGGCTGCCGCCAAAGTTTCGATTCGCTGACGCTCAATCTCGGCTCCCTTCAGCACAGTTGCGATCAGTTCCTTCTCACGGCGATTGATTTCTGCTTCCTGCACCTTCACTTGCTGCTCTTTCTCGATCTGCTGTACCTTCACCTGCTCAGCGATCACCTGCTGTTGCATGATGTTGGTCTGAATGTCATACGCCTTGTCAGCCTGCGCCTGCTGGCGCTTCGTCACTTCCTGAAATTGCGCTTTCTTCACTTCAAGATCGCGCTGCGCCTCGGCTTGCTTGGCGAGCGATAGCGTCTCGGCCAGCACTCGCTCCTGATCGGCCTGCGCCTTGGCAACCGCGGATTCCCGCGTCGCCAGCGCACGCTTGATCGCCGTATCGCGGTCGGCTTCGGCCGCGGCCACGTCGGCATCACGCTTGATGCGGGCTACATCTGGACGGCCCATGTTGGTGATGTATTCGTTCTTGTCGCGCACTTCCTTGATGGTGAACGAGATGACTTCCAGGCCCATCTTGTTCATGTCGTCAGCGCAGGTGCCGCGCATGCGGTCGGAAACCATCTCCGGCTGCTTGACGATTTCTTCCACAGTCAATTGCCCGATGATACCGCGCAGGTGTCCTTCCATCACGAGCCGGATCAATCCCTGGCGCTCGTCGTCCGTCTTGGTGAGGAACTGCTCCGACGCAGTCAGGATCGACTCGGTGTCAGACTTCACCTTAATCTGCGCCACGGCTTCCACCGTGACGGCCACGCCCTGCTTCGTGTAAAGATCCTGCTGCGGCGCCACGTCGAACGACATCAGCTCGAGCGAAAGCTCGCGGCAGACTTGCACCATGGGAAATACCAGCGTGCCGTGGCCCTTCACGACACGCGTTCCGCCGAAGCCGTACACGATGAGTGCTTCGTGTGGACCGGCTTTGCGATAGAGCCTGGCCATCGTGCCCATGATGAAAAGCAGGGCCATGATGGCTAGTCCCACAAGAACTACAATCTCCGTTGTCCTCGACATTTCCGGCATAACGCCTCCTGTTACGAATGCAATTGAAGAACTCTCGTTCCGTCTGAGTCACTCGTTACCGGGGGAAGGCCCACCAACTCAGAGCGGGCCGGTTGCGGATTCAGGTTGAACTTCAAAATCGAATAATTGCCATAAGTCACAAAGCCCAACACCACATAAGAAATCACGAGCACAGGCCAGGAAGCCTGCGGCTTCAGAGCGTATGCAACTAAGGCAACGATCGTCGACACGATCAAAATAAAGCCCATAATGCCAAGCCCCAGCTTCAGTGCACCTTCGCGCGATGTGTATCCGTTCGGCTGCCAATTCGCATCGAAGTGCACCGCCATGCGCTGTGGCAGCCGATCCCACGCGAGCCAATAGTTCAGACCCGTCGTCGGCAGTGCAAGCCACATCAGCCACGTCAGCGTTTTGTACCAGTCGCGTTTCATGTCATGTCTTGCAGGCACATTTAAAGCTGCGTCGAACTATGGGCGGGCGTATCGTCTTCGCCCGACATCTCGCTCCACAACCGCACGTACGCAATTCCTTTCTCGTAGCGCGTCACCACAACCTCGGCACCCTTCTCGATGGCACTGCCGTCGTCGCTGCGCGCACCGCACACACGCCTTGTACCCATCTGCGAATACAACAGCTCACCCGTACCACCCTCGCGGATGGAAACACAGAGCTTGCCCAGCACACCGACCATCTCGTAGTCAGCCGGGTCCATGCTTTCTTCCTCTGACATCAAAACCCTCGTCAGAAAAACGAACACAATCGCTCCGCCTACGAGTCCGACACAGACTGCAATCAGCAGCGCGATCCCGATCGTCAGCGCGGAGTAACGTATGAGCAGATATCCCGTTCCACCAAACCACGCGAGGAACGCTGCCAGCGTCGGCGGATTGAACGGCGATACGCTTCCACCACGAGCGATGCGCGCTCCGCCCACTCGTCCCGCTGCAGCTGGCGCGTGACCTGCTGTAGTCGTCGCTGGCGCGGGCGCGACAGGACCATGAGCAACTGGAACGTGCGGCATGCTGTGCCCATGAAAGTGCGGTACATGCAAGCGGCCGAATCTCGCTCCGCCGAACACAAACGAAAAGAAGCTGAAGCAGAAGCCGACTGCGAAACAGATCAAATAGAAATCTGCCCAGGTGAAGCCTGTCGATGTCATCGCACTCGCCTCCCTTCCAATACCGTGTTGCGGCGACTGTTGCCATTCGCGGCCAACTCAGGACGCAACGCCTCAAGCAACCGCTCCGCGAGCCCGGGCGTATCGAGAACTGCACCGAGCATCAGCAGACAACGCCGCGTGTCTTTCTCGCGCGCGGCCTTGATCAGCACTTTGCTGACTTCCAGGTCACTCGCAAAACGCTCCGAACCCTGCAGCAGCCAAACGTCGAGCTGGCCCTCGGTCGTTCGCAGATCAGAAGTCAGCTCGGTGTGGTAGCCGTCCGGGTCATCCACCAGAAACCCCGGATGCACCTTAAAAAACTTCGCGAGCAACGCACGCGATGATTGCGTCATGTGCGGCCGCGCTCCGCTTTCGATCTGCGAGAGGTAAGACTGGCTGATGCTCTGGCGCAGTTCCTGCCGGACGGCGCGCACAATTTCCTGCTGCGTCATCGGCCGGCCCAGCCCCCGGAGCGATCCCTCGACTTCCCGGAGATAACGGATTTTCTCGCCCAGTTTCACAGCCCGACCTTAAGCCATATCCCAGATCGAGATATTTATATTGCAATTTGCGATTTATGTCAAGAAAGCAATACCTATCTTTTTCAGCCACATAGCTGCGGTGGAGGATGAATGGCACCCACCAAACGAGGCGATCGGCGCCGCTTTGTGTGGCGCAGGCCTTCGATGCCTGCGACTTATCGCTGCGCAAAAAACGGAGGCTTCAGCCCCAGAGATACCTCGGAGGCTAAAGCCGTTTAATCCAGAGGGGCCTTAATCGCAGCGCTAGAAGCGCTGCGCCACCCAAAAACCAAAACACTAAAAGGCCCCAAGCATTAGGTTGATCTAGTGCACTTTACGTACTAGTGTCGCCGTTGTTACAAGCCCGCTTCGATGCGCGAGCGCGGATCAAGATAGTCGCGCAGGGCGTCGCCGATAAAGTTGAAACTCAGTACGGCCAGCATCACCGCTAGTGCGGGAAACAGAACGAGATGTGGCGCGTCGAACAGATGAGCGCGACCGTCGTTAAGCATGGTTCCCCAGCTCGCTGTCGGTGGAGGAACACCGAGACTGAGAAAGCTCATGGTCGCTTCAGCAAGTACGGCTCCAGCCATGCCGATCGCGGCTTGCACGATGACGGGCTGAATGATGTTCGGCAGAATGTGCCGGACGATGACGCGCAAATCGCTCGCGCCGAGTGCTCGCGCCGCTTCCACAAATTCGCGTTCGCGCGCAGCGAGAACTTGTCCGCGAACTAGGCGCGCGTAGCCGACCCATCCGCCGAGCGAGAGCGCGAGAACAAGATTGAAAATCCCAGGGCCGCGGAAGGCGACGAAAGCAATCGCAATCAGAATTCCCGGAAACGAGAGAAACGCGTTCATCAGCACAACATTAACGAAGCGGTCGATCGCTCCTCCGTAATACCCGGCGATCGAGCCGATAACCAATCCGATTCCGAGTGAGGTCAGCACGACACAACCGCCAACGAGCATCGAAATGCGCGCGCCGTAGATGACGCGCGAGAGAATGTCGCGTCCGAGTTCATCGGTACCGAACCAGTGCGCATGCGAGGGAAGGTCAAGCCGCGCAGGCAGATTGATCGCAGCGGGGTCTTGCGGCGCGATCCAGGGTGCAAAGAGCGCAAAGATCACAAAGATGACGACCATCACCACACCCGCCGCAGCCAGCGGATTGTGGCGGGCGTTTCCAACAACACGGTTCCGGAGCGAAATGGTAAACGTAGACACGTTAAAAAATTACTGCGATCCGGCCTTGAGGTCCATCGCAGACTATGTTCTCATAGGAGCAACTGAAGAAATTGCCATGACCCGCATGCCCGCTCCGCATGCGCGCCGTAACCTCTACCCTTAGCCTACATTTCGAGGAGAAAAATCATGAGCAAAGTTTCGTACATTCCGAAAGACTACAACACCGTCACACCTTACCTGGTCATCAAAGGCGCTGCTCAAGCCATCGAGTATTACAAGAAAGTGTTCGGCGCGACCGAACTTTTTCGCATGAACGGGCCCGATGGCAAGGTAGGCCACGCCGAGATCAAGATCGGCGACTCGCACATCATGCTGGCGGATGAAAACCCCAGTATGGGTGAGGGACATACCAGTGCAGCAACCATTGGCCAGAGTCCGGTAAGCCTGTATGTATATCTACCGAACGTCGACGATGTGGTGAAGCGTGCAACCGCCGAAGGTGCCAAGATTCTGAGACCGGTCCAGGATCAATTCTACGGAGACCGCAACGGTTTTCTTCGCGATCCCTTCGGCCATCTGTGGGGCGTAGCAACACATGTGGAAGACGTATCTCCCAAAGATATGGAAGAACGGATGAAGAAAGCAGTGCAGGCTGCATAGATTTGATTTCGCAGCAAAACGAACCTAACCGCACGTAGTTTAAGAGGCGGGGCAACATGCCCCGCCTCTTGTATGTTTGATTAAGCCACGAACACACTCCTCACACCGCATAGAATTATTTTCGCGATCACTTGGAAAAACGAACTCGGATTACCAAAGTCGTTGCTCTTTCGAGCCAGCAGTTTACGAGGCAATCTGATTTAACCTGTGTGAGAAATATCTAGTCCGCGGGATACAAAGTCTCTGCGGATTGGATTTAACCGTCCGGAACCGGGAATAAAATCCCACACGGAGAAAATCATGAAGAAACTTCTTGCTGTTTCTGCTCTAGCGTTGTCGTTTGTTGCAGGAGCCGCTGTATCCGCTCAAGTCCGGGATTGGCACGATATCGAGAAAGTTCATAAGCATGTGCGGGAAGCCATCGAGGAGATGGAGCACGCCCGTGCCGCGAACGGCTACGACATGCAAGGTCACGGAGCCAGGGCCGAGGAACATCTGCGCGCCGCCGAACGCGAATTGGGCATGGCCGTTGACGCCGCCCGCCTGCACTAACCCGTAGAAAATCTTCTACATCTCTTGGCATCAGGCGGCGTTACATTGCGTCGCCTGATGCCATTACGAATGTCCCACTCCGCCTGCTATTCTTGCAAAATGTTAGAAATAGGACACTTCAAAGCCCACGACTTGGGACAGGTACCTCCGGTAGAAACCTTGCGCCGAATTTTGGGTTAGTACACTGAGTTCCCGGTCTGCATCGGGACCAATTCTTGCATGGAGACGAAAAGTATGAAGAGAGTTCTCACCGTTTCTGCTCTTGCTCTGTCATTTGTAGCCGGCGCGGCGTTATCCGCGCAGGTGCGCGATTGGCGCGATCTCGATGGCATTCACAAACACGTGATCGAAGCCATTCATGAGATGGAGCACGCCCGCGCCGCCAATCACTACGACATGGAAGGCCACGGAGCCAAGGCCGAGGAGCATCTGCGCGCCGCCGAACACGAACTAGGCTTGGCCCTCGACGCAGCCAAGGCGACGGCAAAGTAAGCAGGAAATTCTCAGATCGCCGCGGTAGGGGCGCGAGAGTATCAGCGCCCCTCTTCTCATGGTTCGTTTCAGAAGCTGTCGAAGATGCTGGCCTCACTCATCCAGTCCAGAAAATTTGAGTTGGCCGGAATTCTTCTTCATCAAGGTCTTAAATCGCTTAAGCGCCACAATCTCCCGCAACGCTATGTGAATGGCCTCGGTGCGGGATTTCGCTGCTAGGACTTTTGCCGCTTCGTCGGCAAGGCGAGTATCGAGGCGGATTGAAGTCATGGTTTCGGCCATGTTCGGTTTCGATTCAAACTGTATATATCTTCTGTATATCTGCGATCAAGCCTCTCTAATGCTTACTAGTTGTTAATAACGCCAACGTATAACGTCTTCGATCGGTTCGTCGTGATGTAGACAAAGTACATAGGTCCTTCGCGCAAAAAGCGCGCTCAGGATGACAAAATCAGGGAAAAGCAGCGGGCCGCCAGCTCCAAACACGTTGAATACAGCTACTGCCTGATCCTCGGGTTCGCCACTGAGTACAGCACATCCGTCAGGAAATTCACGGCCACGTACGTCAGTCCAATCGCTAGGATGCAGCCTTGCACCAAGTAATAATCGCGGCCGGAGATGGCCTGGATGGTCAGTCTTCCGATGCCGGGCCAGGAGAAGATCGTTTCCGTCACGATGGCGCCCGCTAGCAGTGCGCCGAATTGCAGGCCCAGCACCGTCAGTACTGGGATCATGGCGTTGCGCAGGGCGTGGCGGTAGACGACGGTGCGCTCGGGCAATCCTTTGGCCCGGGCGGTGCGGATGTAGTCCTGGCTGAGTTCTTCGAGCATGGAGGTGCGCACCATGCGGGTGAGGATGGCGGCGAGCGCGCTGCCCATGGTCAGGGCGGGGAGCACGAGATTGGCGAACGATCCTGCTCCAGAGACCGGCAGCCATCCAAGTTTGATGGCGAAAAGCAAAATCAGAATTGGGCCGAGTGCGAAGTTAGGGAACGACAGGCCGAAGAGACTGACGACGGAGAGCAGGCGATCGTCCCAGCGGTTGCGGCGGCGGGCGGAGCGGACTCCGGCGGGGATGGAAAGAACGATGGCGACGAACAGGCTCGCCAGCGTAAGCCGCAGCGTGTAGGGATAGCGCTGCACGAGGAGCTTGGTGACAGTCTGGTTGTAGCGAAAGGAGCGTCCGAGATCGCCGTGTACAACACCTTTCCAGTAGCGGAAATATTGTTCGCCGAGCGGAGCGTCGAGCCCGTACGCGTGGCGCGTAGCAGCGATGTCAGCGGCCGGCGCGCCTTCGCCGAGCATCTGTTGGATAGGGTCTCCGGGGACGAGGTGAATTAGAAGGAAGACTATGCTCACTACCAGCCAAATGACTGGCAGGGTGTACAGGACGCGTTGGAGGAGGGATTTCAGTTCCTAGTTCTCAGTTCTCAGTTGCCGTATGCCAGTCTTGTCATCCTGATCAAAGCGCGCTCCGCTCAGGACAGGCTTTTGCGAGTTGCCTCATCAATCCCCGCCTTAATCCCCGCCTTGTCGTGCCGTTTCGGCTTCGTCCTCAACTTTGGCAGCCTTCTCGATCCGCACCCGTGCGATGCGGTGGCCTTCGACTTCTTCCACGGTGTAGCGGCGGCCTTCGTAGTCGAAGGTGTCGCGCAGTTTTGGAATCCGCTGCAGACGGGCCAAAATAAATCCGGCTAGCGTCTCGAAGCCGGCGTCGCGAGGCAACGTCAGGCCGTATTCGGTTTCGAGGTCGCGGATGTTGACCGAGCCTTCCAGCACCAGCACCGATTCATCTTCCAGAGCTGGCTCGCTCGGCGCGACATCGAATTCATCTTCAATATTGCCGACTAACTGCTCGAGGATGTCCTCCACGGTAATCACGCCCGCCGTCGAGCCGAATTCGTCGACCACAACGGCGAGATGACGGCGGCGCTCTTTAAACTCGGCCAGCAGTTCAGCAAGGACCTTGGTTTCCGGAACGACCAGTACGTCGTGCATGATCTGACCGATCTGCACACGGTTGATGCGCGTCGCTGTGGTTTGACCCAGATTGCTGAGGCGAAGGCGCATCCAGCGCATGAGGTCCTTGTAATAGAGCACGCCGACAATGTGCTCGGGGCCGCGCTGCGGATCGTAGACCGGAATGCGCGAGTGCTGGCCTTCAACCACGCGGACCAGCGCTTCGTCGAGCATGAGGTCGGATGGCAGCGAAAAAATGTCGGGGCGCGCGACCATGACTTCTCTCACGGTGATGCTGTCGAGTTCGATCGCGCTGTGGATCATCTCTTCCTGAAATTCAGGAATCTGGCCGAACTGGCGACTGGCAGTGACGATGAGCTTGAGTTCGTCGGGGGAGTGTACCGCTCCGCCACGGCGTGTCAGCTGCGCTCCGAACAATCGTAAAACCAGGCCTCCCGAACGTCGCATGAAAAAAAGAATCGGGCGGGCGACGGTGAGAAAGGCCTCCATGGGCGCGGCGACGGCGAGCGCGACTTGCTCGGCGCGCTGAAGGGCGAGCGTCTTGGGCACGAGTTCGCCCAGAATCACGTGCATGTAAGTGATTACGCTGAAGGCGATCGCGATTGCTATGGTGTGGGCGTAAACGGCCGCGTGCGGAACTCTGTGGAGAAATTCCATGCCCTCGACCAGGCGCGCGACCATGGGCTCGCCGATCCAGCCGAGCGTGAGGCTGACCATGGTAATCCCGAGTTGGACGCCGTTGACAACTTCGTCGAGGTGCTGGTGGAGGCGCTGGACGATGCGGGCGCCGATACGTCCGGCCTCGATGAGTTGCTGGATGCGCGTGTCGCGAACGCTGACCAGAGCGAACTCGGCTGCGGCGAAAAACGCATTGACTGCCACCAGGAGCAGGATCACTAAGACCCGGAGCAGTACAAAAGGGAGCATTGGTGGGTAATTCTAACATTTGAAAACCAGTTGCCCAGGGATCAGTACTCAGTTGCCAGTACCCAGTAACCAGCAAAAACTTTGCGTCGCGAGAGGTGGTTAAGACGTAGCAACGCTCGTGACTCCGTGAAACGGGCGTAGGGCTACAAAAATTCGTTTTTATAGTCCGCTAACCCTTTTCACAGATCACGGGTCTAACTAGTAGGCGGCAGAGGGCTTGGACAACCTGCCCAACTCTTTTTCGACTCTTACAGCACAAATCATCGTTTTGAAGCTCAGTGTCTCGCGGTAGTCACGAAAAGTCAGGAACAAAAACCACTTTGGCTACGTACAAGGGAGAGAGGGCGCTATGGCTCCCAATCTCACCTTGGCAATCTCCCCAGGAGGCTTTGTGAACGGTAACGGCAATTCTAAGAAGAAACGTCGCAGATTGATTATCTGGAGCAGCGTCGGAATCGGCCTCGTGCTGCTCATTGCCATCGGTGTATTTGCGGCGACCCGCGGTGGCACCAAGATCGATCCGTCGAAGCTGGCCAAGGTGGAAAAAGGCGATCTGGCCAAGAGCGTGGTGGCCACGGGTAAGGTGACGCCGATCATCAAAGTGGAAGTGAAGTCAAAGGCCAGCGGCATCGTGAAGAATCTGCTGGTCGACTACGGCGACCGTGTGAAGAAAGGCCAACTGCTGGTACAGCTCGACAAGATCGAGATTGAAGCGCAGGTAGCACAATCGAAGGCTGCGCTCGAGGCGGCGCAGGCGAATCTGACAAGTTCGCAGGCAGATTATGAGCGGGCCAAAGTCGATGCAGAGGGTCCGGACGTGCCGCCGTTGAAGCGCGCTTATGACCGGGCTATAGGCATGGCCAAAGATGGAGTGGTCTCGGCTTCCGCTCTCGACGATGCCGAGAAGAACTACACGATGGCGGTGAATAAGCAGAATGTAGCGAAGGCGCAGGTCACCGTACTGAAGGCCAAGATCGCGCAGGCACAGGCGCAGGTCGCGCAGGACCAAGCCAACCTCAAACAGCTCGATGAACAGCTCAGCTACACCGATATCGTCTCGCCGATCGACGGCATCGTGCTTTCACGCGATGTCCAGATGGGGGACGCGGTCAGCTCGATCCTTGTATTGGGTTCCACCGCGACCCTGGTCATGACGTTGGGTGATACCAGCGAAGTCTACGTGAAGGGCAAAGTGGACGAGAGCGACATCGGCAAGGTGTATCTCGGCCAGCGGGCACGAATCAAGGTGGAGTCGTTCAAGGACAAGACCTTCGACGGTAAGGTGACCAAGATTTCTCCGATGGGCGTGGAGAAGGATAACGTCACCACGTTTGAAGTTCGCGTTTCAATCCAGAACCCCGGCGGCGAGCTCAAGGCCGAAATGACCGCGAACGCGGAAATCATCCTGGAAGAGCACAAGAACGTGCTGCAGATTCCTGAAGGCGCCATCATCTACGACAAGGACAAGAAGGCATCGGTCGAGATTCCAAACCCGAAGGGTAAGGACGGCAAAGACAAAGTCGCCGTCAACATTGGCATCTCGAACGGCGCGAAGACCGAAGTGCTGAGTGGATTGAAAGAAGGCGATCAGGTGGTATTGCAGTAGAAAAAGAGCAGACTTCGGACCTCGGACTTTGGCCCTTCCGGGGCTGTTCCGAGGTCTGAGTTATATAGGGCTCGGCTCCGGCCGCGTCATCCGAAATCTGAAGCCGGATGTCTAATGTTCGAGGTCTGAAGTCCGAGGTCCGGTTCTCCATGACTCTCTCCGAAATCCTGCGCCAAGCGATTGGCACGTTCCGCGCCCACAAGATGCGGACGCTCCTCACTATGTGCGGCATTGTGTGGGGAATCGCTTCGGTCATCATTCTTGTCGGTCTCGGACGCGGTTTCGTCGCCGATCAGAAAAGACACATGGAAACCCTCGGTAAAGACCTAGTCATCATGTGGGGCGGACGGACCAGCGCGCAGGTGGGCGGGCGCGCCGCGGGACGCGAGATTCAGCTGAACGTCAACGACGCTGACCTGATTCGCGACGAGTGTTATCTGATTAAGAATGTCAGTCCGGAGTTGCGGCGGACCATTCCAGAAGTCAGTCAATTTAATTCGGCCAATCGCGGTGTCGTAGGAATGTGGCCGTCGTATCAAGATTTTCGCTCACTCAAAATCTCCGAGGGACGTCTAATCACCGACGACGATGAGCGTGAGGGGCGCCGTGTGCTGGTGCTTGGATCAAAGGCGTATCGGCAGTTATTTCCCGGGCAACCGGCGATTGGCGCTACTGTACTGGTCAAGAGCGTTCCCTATGCTGTGATCGGAGTTCTCGATGAGAAGAAGCAGAACTCGAATTACAGTGGGCCTGACAACGATTATCTGTTCGCTCCATATTCGGCGGTGTCGCGTGATTTTCCTCCTCCGGAAAAACCGGGCGCTGGCATCACGCGCGGCTATCTGGACGACATCGTTTTTGAAGTAGTCGATCCCGAAAATCACGAGTCTGCGGTGCTGCAGGTGCGGCGCACGATCGCGCGCGTACGGCACTTCGATGCACTCGACAAAGATGCCTTATTCATCTGGGACACGATGGACGGCGCCAAGCAACTGGCAAAAATCTTCGGCGTGGTCACACTGTTCTTCGGATGTGTCGCTATCGTCACACTGTGCCTCGGCGGGATCGGCGTGATGAACATCATGTTGGTTTCGGTAACGGAGCGCACGCGCGAAATCGGCACGCGTAAGGCGCTGGGCGCGACCAAACGTGACATTCTGCGGCAATTTTTCGCCGAGTCGGCCATGCTCACGGTAGCGAGTGGCATTTTCGGGCTCAGCTTCGGCATGGGGACGTGCATCGCGATCCAGGCGTTACCCCTGCCAGATTTTGTTCCGCATCCCATCGTTTCTCCGATTTCGATTGTGGTTTCAATCCTGACGCTTTCGCTGATCACGGTGACCGCAGGCATGTATCCTGCCCAGCGCGCCGCCGAAATGACACCTGTGGAGTCACTACGTTATGAATAACACTCGCATTCTCCGCTCAAGTTTCGTGGCTAGCGTTGCCATCGCGCTGGCCGTGCTTTTCGTATCTACAACCGTTTTCGCTTCAACACCGCAAGGTACATTCGACAGAACGCTCCAGGTAAGCGGCCCGGTCGACCTTGAGGTGCTCACTCATTCTGGCGATATCACCATACGCACGGGGTCGTCGGGATCAGTTGTTATCCACGGCAAAATCTATGTCGGCGATCGGTGGTTGATGGGCAAGCGTGAAGGCGATGTTCATGCGATTGAGCAGAATCCGCCCATCCACCAGGAAGGCAACAGCGTGCACATCGACTACGTGAATGTGCATGACATTTCTGTGGACTATGAGATCACGGTGCCCGCCGACACGACGGTCCGTAGCCACAGCGGCTCTGGAGATCAGATCATCGAGGGCACACACGGCAACGTCGATGTTCAGGCCGGCTCGGGCGATCTGAAGCTCTCGAATCTGACTGGTGAAGTACGCCTGCAGACCGGATCAGGAAATGTGCGGGCTCGTGAGATTTCTGGGCCGGTACGGGGTGGTGCGGGCAGCGGCGATATCGAGGTTGAAGAAACTGGTCAGGGAGATGTTGACCTGCACACTGGATCGGGAAACATCAATGTGCGCGGCATTCAAGGCGCGTTCCGCGCCGAAGCGGGCAGCGGCGACATTACCGCGGAAGGCACGCAGAGCGGCGCGTGGGAGATTCGCACAGGCTCGGGCAATGTGCATGTGCGCGTGCCTGCCAATGCCGCATTTGACGCCGATATTTCCACCAGCTCGGGCACGATCGACGTGAATTCGCCGATCGAGATGACCGTGCAAGGGCGCGTTAACGAAACGCGCAAGCAGATTCACGGCAAAGTTCGCGGCGGAGGGCCGCTGCTCTCGGTGCGGACGGGCTCGGGCGATATCCAGATTCAGTAGGCTAAAAAACTTCAATAGTCACGGATTTACACGGATCAATACGGATAGAACGGGAGATGTTTATCTTCAGGATGGTTTAGATCCGTGAAGATCGGTGTTTATCCGTGGCTGTGAATTTGACCTGAATATGTTTCTGAAAGAGCTCATTCTGCAAGGCTGGCAGGCGCTGATGCGCGATCGTATGCGCTCGGCGCTAACGATGCTGGGCATCGGCTGGGGCCTTGTCTCAGTCGTGCTGCTGCTGGCTTACGGGCAGGGCCTCGGCGGCTGCGTGCTGCATGCGTTCCTGAACATGGGGAACAACGTGATCGTGCTGTGGCCGGGGCAGACCAGCATGCAGGCCGGCGGGCAACGCGCGGGCAAAGCGGTGAAATACGAACTCGAGGACGTAGAAGCGATCCGCGACGAAGTGCCGCTAGTACGCGCCGTCAGCGGAGAAATCGACCGCGATTTTGGATTCAAAATTGGCACGCGCGTTGTTTCCCTGCAGGTGCGTGGCGTGGATATGCCGTATGGACAGATGCGCAAGCTTGATCTGGCGGAAGGACGCTATTTCGATGAGACAGACTTCGCCGATCACCGGCGGGTCGTGATTCTCGGCTATTCCGCGGCGAAGAAGGTGTTTCAGGGTGCGCCAGGCGTGGGGCAGCATGTAGAAATCGGTGGCCTGGATTTTGAAGTGATCGGCACGATGCGTAACAAAATCCAAGATTCGATGTATCAGGGGCCGGACAACGAAAACGGATTTATCCCGTTCGCGCTGATGCGTGATTTGAAAAATATTCGCGACCCGGACGAAATCATCATTCAGCCCACGGCTCCGGAGCTAAACAAGAAAGCGCTGATGGCGGCACGCGAGGTGATTGCGCGGCGGCACCACTTCGATCCGAAGGATGACAAAGCCACGCCGGAGTGGGATACGATCGAAGATCGTATCATGATCAATGCGTTTTCTTATGGGCTGCAGGCGGTGTTGGGATTGATTGGAGTCTGCACGCTGGCCGTAGGTGGGATTGGCGTGATGAACATCATGCTCGTGTCAGTCACCGAGCGTACGCGGGAGATTGGCTTGCGCAAAGCAATCGGCGCGAGGCCGCGGCACATTCTGGTGCAGTTTCTGCTGGAAGCGCTGGTTCTTACGTTTGTTGGCGGCGCGATAGGGATGGCGGTGGCTGAGTTTCTTACCTGGGCCATCCCTCCCATGCCACTCTACGATGAGTTCTACAAGACTACCGACCACGAAGGCGCAATCTTCCTGCATGCGTCGATGGGCGTGATGATGGTTTCGTTTGTGATTCTGTCAATGGTGGGCATCGTGTCGGGGTTCTTCCCCGCCCTGAAAGCGGCGCGGATGCATCCGATTGAAGCACTAAGGTACGAGTAGGCATCTCTCCTTCCTATTTGGTTCAGTTATATCTCTCCCGCACCAATGCTCCCTTAGGATAAGATCGACCGTATTTTGTCTGTCCGATAGTTTGCTTTACTTCATGAGAAAAAAAGATCGAATTAAGGTGTTATGGAAATTCTGCACTTCGTTTCTCAAGCGTAATTGGAACTTAAAGGACTATCCACTCTCGATAACGGAATTGAGGCCGGACGCGAGTTTCGATGGTACTCCGCGAAAGCAATTTCGCTATGCCGCGTCCATTCTCAACTGGGGTCTGGCGGCAGGAGGCGATTCGAAGAAGGACGCCTTCAAGGCTCTGAGAGAGGCCTTCGAGAAAGCAAAAGTCGAAAGGAGAAAAGAAGGAAAGCCAATTCCAAGAACCTGGAACGCAGGTTCCAATAGAATTCGCTGCTCAGGAACGAGTTAACGAATATCCCGACCTGGCTGCGGACTTCATTTCGCCGCATCCTCGAACTAGAGTGGGCTTGGATTTCCGATGAGTCGAGCCTATGGGATTTTCACAAAGATCAAACTAACGATGCCTTGATTGCCAAAATCAAGGATGTATATTGTGTCGATGTCTCAGACATCGAGTCGGCAAAGTTGGGGAAAATTCTAGAACGGATAGCCACTGACGGGAAAAACATTCCTGGCGGGTCTAGCTGGCGTACGATGCCACGGTAGTTATCTTCCCGGCCGCTCCCATTACCTACGTGCCTTGACTCTCCGGTTTGCATCCAATTAACGTCGCAGTACGTAGGTTTGTCGGCAGAATTCTGTCTTCATTATCATTAATTTCGTAACCCAGCGAGGGAACGTTGCCGTATCGTCCGATCATTACTCTCACCACCGATTTTGGAACCAACGACCATTTTGTCGGCGCGATGAAGGGCGTCATTCTCGAAATTACGCCCGAAGCGGCAATCGTGGACATTTCGCACGCCGTGCAAGCATTCGACGTTCTCGACGGCGCGATCGCGATCTCGCAGGCTTACTCCTACTTTCCCACCGGCACGGTGCACGTCGTGGTTGTCGACCCGGGGGTGGGCACAAAGCGGCGGCCGATTATCGCTTCGAGCGACGGATATCACTTCGTCGCGCCCGATAATGGCGTGCTCTCCCTGGTTTATGCGCGGGAAGAGCGCATGCATGTGCGGCATATCACTTCGGACCATTATTTCCGGCAGCCAGTGAGCCAGACTTTTCATGCGCGCGACGTATTTGGGCCAGTGGCGGCGTATCTGGCCAAGCAGGTGGATTCGCACAAGTTCGGAGATGAGATTGAAGACTTCGTGAAGTTTGCGGCACCCAAGCCGAAAGCCACGGGTGAAAACCGCATGCGCGCCGTCGTTCTCAAAGTCGATCGCTTCGGCAACCTCATCACCAATGTGACTCCCGATGATGTGCCCGCGCTGTTTTCCGGCAAAGGCAAGTTCAAGATTACGGTGGGAAGCAAGGAGATCACAGAAATTCACTCCACCTACGCGGAAGGCTCGCCGGGAGAAGTCTTCGGTGTTCTAGGAAGCATGGGATACCTGGAGATCGTGGCCAACCGTGCGGCCGCGGCGCAACTCACGGGTGCAAGCAAAGGCAGCGAAGTCTTGATTGTTTTTAGTGAGGGTGCAGCGGCAGGCAAGGGCGCTTAGAATTCTTCTCACCACAGAGACACAGAGGCACAGAGAACAATAAAGAAAAATCCTGGTTTTCTCAGTGTCTCTGTGCCTCTGTGGTGAAATCGCTCCTCACGAACTTTTTGGTTTGGGATGGACGTAACGCTCCATCTCGCCTGTCCAGCGCAGAAAGCGCCACAGTTCGCGGCGCTCCCGCCACATAAATTCCCAGAATTCCAGGAAGCCGATTTCCTTCATCTTGACGCCGGTATAGGTTTCGATGCGCCAAAGAAGATACGGGCTGCGCCACGGCGCCAGGCGATGGCCGCGCGTTGCATTCCACAGGAAGCGGAGTTTGTGGCGCATGCAGGCATGATAACCGCAAGCCGCGCGGATCGGGAGGGAAAAGCAGCGGGGCTGCGCCCAGCGGACAGCCGAGGGCGGCTGTCCCCACATTCTCATCCACCCGCGCCTGCGCGCTACGAGCCATTCGTTCCGGCATGACCCATGCTAGAATCCAGTTTCCGCCGGTATTTCCGCCCATGTCTGATGCAAACGCCCGCCAACAGGCAGAAGATCACTACTATGCTGCGCTCGACTTGATGGGGGACGGTCACTTGGAGAAGGCCGTGGCGGCCTATCGGGAATCGCTGTCTGCCGATCCTACGTTCACCGAAGCTATGCACGGACTGGCTCGTGCCTTGCAGGATCTGGCGCGCTACGACGAGGCGATTGCCGTGGCAAAGCAGATTGCGGAGGTCGATCCTGACGATGTGCTGGCGCATACCAGCCTTTCTGTGCTGTATCAGAAGAAAGGGATGATCTCAGAAGCAGAAGCGGAAGGCGCAAAGGCGCGAGTACTGGGATGGAAGCAGCAATTGAAAAAAGGTAGCTCTTAGCTATTGGCTTTTGGGTGATACCTATGGCTACTTTTACAACCCATACTTCTTCATCAAATGGCGGAAGGAGCGGTAGGAGATTCCGAGAACGTCGGCCGCTTTGGTCTGTACACCGCCACTTTGGTTGAGGGCATTCTGCAATAGGGAGCGTTCGATCCCCGCGACGTAATTTTCCATTCCAATACCTTCGGGAAGCGATGCGTTGCTGCCAATCTCAGGCAGTCCGCCACCAGCAGAGGCAGCGGCAGCGCGTGCTTTGGGCCGCTCAGCCGGAAGTTCGACATGCAGTTCTTCCGTCGTTTCGAGCGCAACGGCGCGCTCGACCGTATTCTCGAGTTGCCGCACATTACCCGGCCACTCGTAGTCACAGAGAGATGAGAGTGATCCGGCATGCACGCGCAAGATGCTGCGGCCTGCCGCGGTCGCGTATTTCTTTAAGAAATGATTCACCAGCAGCGGGATGTCCTCCGGACGCTCGCGCAGAGGCGGCACGCGAATGGGGATCACACTAAGCCGGTAGTAAAGATCTTCGCGAAACAGATTTTCGGCGACCGCTTTGTCAAGTTCGCGGTTGGTCGCGGCAATTACACGTACGTCAATCGAAATTTCGCTGGTCGATCCTACTGGCCGCACCGTGCGCTCTTGCAGAACGCGCAAGAGCTTTACCTGCATGGCTAGAGTCATTTCACTGATTTCATCGAGGAAGATCGTCCCGCCATCGGCGACTTCAAACAGTCCGCGTTTATTCTGGTTCGCTCCTGTGAAAGCGCCCTTTAAGTAGCCGAATAACTCACTTTCGAGAAGCGTTTCGGGAAATGCTCCACAGTTAACCGAGACGAAAGCCTCCGTGGCACGCGGCGAGCAGACATGAACGGCGCGGGCGACGAGCTCTTTTCCGGTGCCGCTCTCGCCTTGGATGAGCACCGTGCTGGCAGTTGAAGCCACGGTCCGCACCGTCTGCTTCAGTTTTTCCATCGCTGTACTTGAGCCGATAATGTTGTCGAGCGAGTTGCGAGTCGCCGCATCGCGGCGCAGGGCGAAGTTCTGCCGGCTGAGTGCGAGTTTTTCCAGCGATCGGTTCAGCGCCAGCTTGATTTCGTCGACTAGTCCGGGGCTCTTGCGAATATAGTCGGAGGCGCCTCCGGCCTTCACGGCTTCCACAGCGGCTTCGTAATCATCGACCGCGGTGATCAGGATGACGGCGGAATCCGGCGAGACTTTGTGCGCGTGGCGCAGCACTTCGATGCCATCGACGTTAGGCATCTTGATATCGGTGATGATGACGTCGTAGAGCGCGCCGTCGATCTTGTTCTTTGCTGCTTGGCCGTTTTGCACGGTCTCGATGCGATGCCCTTCATGACGCAGGGAGATGTCGAGCATTTCGCAGATGGAACGCTCGTCGTCGCAGACCAGAATGTTAGCCACGCGACCTCCCTCCGGCGGCGGCAGCAAGTTGCGGCACAGGAGTCAACGCTGCTGGCCGTTCCGCATTGCCGCGTTCCTTTGATGAGGCGCTCGGCTCGGCATCCAGGCGCCGAAGCCGCAGGACAAAGGTCGCTCCCTGCCCCGGCTTGGACCGCGCCCACACTTTGCCTTCGTGCCCCTGCACAATCTGATAGACAATCGCGAGTCCCAGCCCGGTCCCACCCTCGAAATTCGACTGGAAGGGCTCAAAGATCTTTTCGATCTGCTGCGGCGTCATACCAGTTCCGGTATCGGCAAAAGTTATTTGCCAGTCGTCGCTGGTCGACTCAACGGCCACAGTCAGCGTGCCTCCACCCTTCAAGCCTCCCACAGACATGGCACGGACAGCGTTCTCACAAAGATTCCAGAAGACCTGCTTGATGCGGTCACCGTCGGCCATAATCAACGCCTCGTGCACCGCGAAGCGGCGCTCAATCTTGATGCCGGTTTCTTCGACGGTCATACGATGATCCATGAGCGTGAGTGTGTCTTCTACGAGCTGGATCAAATCGACTTTTGTGAAGTGATACTGCTTGGTGCGCGAATAAGCCAGAAAATCAGTGATAATGCCGTTCAGGCGCTGCGACTCGCGGGTGACGATGTCGAGCAGGCGGCGATGCTCCTCATTCATCTCCGGAATGCCAGAGAGCATGCTGACCGAACCAGCGATCGAGGTCAGTGGATTGCGAATCTCGTGGGCAATAGCAGCAGCAAGACGGCCGACCGCAGCAAGGCGGTCCTGTACGCGAACTTCACGCTCGAGCCGCCGAATTTCGGTGAGGTCGTCAAGAACGTAGACGAAGCCCAGGTTGGCACGGTCCGGGACGGTCAAAGCTGCGACTCGCACGCGGAAGGTTTTGCGGAACTTGCTGGACGAATCAAATCGCACTTCAGCATGAGGATGACTCGACTCCGCGCTGGGTAAGGGATCGAGGAACATCTGACTCACCGATGTTCCAAGCAAATCCGCAGCGGTACGCTCCAGCAGACGCGCTGCTGCTGCATTCACCAGCGTGATGCGGCCATCGAGGCCGGTTGTGATCAATCCGCTGCTGATCGAATGAATGATGTTTTCGTGCAGCGCCTGCAAATTCTCCAGAGCGCCGCTGGCATCCTTGAGCTGCACACCCACCTGCCGCAGTTTTGCTGTGAGCAACCCGGCCAGATAAGCGACGGCGAGAAAAGCAAACAGATTGACGAAAATGATCGCCTGCAGCGTTTTGAAGCTGGGGTGCGTTGTGCAATAGGAATGCACCAAACCGTAGTAGTTCAGTTCAAGGACGGTACCGTACAGCAGGAATGCCAGCGCGGCCACTAATCCCGCCCACACGCGCGGCAGCAAGACACTGGCAACGATAATCACCAGCGGATAAAGAAAGTTTAGTGAACTGTCCCACCCTCCGGTCTCGTGAATGACGAGGCTGACAAGGACCAGATCCGTCAGAACCTGCAATGAGGCCTGCAGACGGTGCTCCTGCCAGAACGAAAGCAGCAGCACATAGAAAAGCGAGAGGCTGAACCAGAACAGGATGGTGCTGAGGAAAAGCCGCATCGGCAGCGGCGCCGGACTGAATTCAGCCACCGCCAGCTCCATCGCCAGCAGCAAAGTCAGGATGAAAATCCGGACCTTAACCAGCCAAGTAAGCCAATTGCGCTCGTCGAACGTCGATTGCATGTACGATCCCGGAGTTAGTCACGGGCGGCTGCATTTTCTGCGAGCCGCTTCCCGTGCCGAGCGTGATTCGTGTCGTGTCCGGAGGCCGCAGCTTGCAGTGCCGAGCCTCCGGATCGTTAATTTTCTATCCAGCCAGCTTGGCGATCATGGCGAACAGCGGCATGTAGAGCGAAATCACGATGCCTCCGATCATGATGCCCAGAACGCCAATGATCACCGGTTCGAGCATGGCCAGCATATCTTTAGTGGCCGCGTCGACTTCTTCTTCGTAGAAATCGGCGATCTTCTGCAGCATGGAATCCATGGCGCCGGTAGCTTCTCCGACTCCGATCATCTGCGTGACCATGTTGGGGAATACTCCGCACTCGCGCAGCGGATCGACGATGGTGCGGCCTTCTTCGATCGCCTTGCGCACCTTCATGAGCGCTTCTTCCAGCACAGCATTGCCTGAGGTCTTCGCGGTAATGGTCAAGCCTTCGAGAATAGGCACGCCCGAAGTGATCAAAGTACCCAGCGTACGGGTAAAGCGGCCGACTGCGATTTTACGCAGCAGGGAGCCAATTACTGGTATATACAGCAGGCCTTTGTCAAAGTAGTATTTGCCGCGCGGATGCTTGCGAATCTGCTTGATCCCGAAAAACAGTCCGATGATAGCCACGAAGACCATCCACCAGAATGTCTGCACAAAGGCGCTGAGTCCCATAACGATGCGCGTGGGCAGCGGCAGGTTGACACCCAGTCCGGCAAACAGATTGGCAAAGATCGGAACTACCCATTTGAGCAACGCGCCGACGATCAGGACTGCGATGCTCACGACGGCGACGGGATAGATCAAAGCCGACTTAACAGCGGCGCGCAGGCGAACAGCCTTTTCCACGTAAGTGGCAAGACGCTGCAGAATGATGTCGAGAATACCGCCGGTTTCACCGGCTTCGATCATGTTGGTGGTGAGGTCGTCGAAAACGTTGGGGTACAGGCGCATGGCGTTGGCCAGCGTCGCGCCGCCTTCCACCGTCGTGCGCACACCGGTCAGCGTTTTCTGGAAGGCCTGATTTTCCTGGTTGGCGGCAAGAATTTCCAGACACTGCACCAGCGGCAGGCCGGCGTCGATCATGACCGAGAACTGGCGGAAGAAAACCGCGATGTCCTTGGTGCCGACCTTCCCTGAACCGAACGTCGGCATGGAAAATTCCTTGCCTTTTTCGCGAATAGAGCCGGGAGTGATGCGGTCGCGCCGCAATGCCTGCGCCAGCGATTGCTTGTTAGGAGCCATTCGTTCGCCCGAAACTTTTTGTCCGCTGGCGTCCTTGCCGGAATATGTGAAAACTGGCATGGTGTTTGCCTCTCCTCAGTGATTGCCTGATTCTTTAAAACTCCTGCTTTTCAATTCTGTTCACTCTGACGTCTTAGTGCTTCGACGGAGCCGCTCCTCGCGCCAGAGTCGTTCCCGCCGTGGTGGGCCGGCTCAGCAGGCTGGCACCACGGTTGATCATTTCCTGCAACTCGTCGGTATTGCTAGAGCGCGCCAAGGCCACTTCCAGCGAAATCTGCTTCTGGAAATACGCCGTGGCCAACGCCTGGTTAAACGTCTGCATACCGAACTTTTCCTGTCCAGATTGCATAGAGGAATAAATCTGGTGAATCTTGTCTTCGCGAATCAGGTTGCGCACGGCGGCATTGGGCACCAGGATTTCCATAATCATGGCGCGGCCCTTGCCGTCGATTTTCGGCAACAACGATTGACACATAATGCCCTCGAGCACCAGTGAAAGCTGAGCGCGAATCTGTGGCTGCTGGTGGGCTGGAAAGACGTCGATGATACGGTTGATGGTCGATGTCGCCGAGTTGGTGTGCAGCGTGCCGAAGGTCAAGTGGCCGGTTTCAGCGATGCGCAGCGCCGACTCGATCGTTTCCAAGTCTCGCATTTCGCCGATCAGTACCACGTCCGGGTCTTCACGAAGCGCAGCACGCAGAGCGTCGGTGAAGCTCTTGGTGTCAGCGTGAAGTTCGCGCTGGTTCACGACACAGTTCTTGTTCATGTGCACGAACTCGATCGGATCTTCAATGGTAAGAATGTGGTCGTGGCGCTCGCTGTTGATCTTGTCGATCATCGATGCGAGTGTTGTCGACTTACCTGAGCCGGTTGGTCCCGTGACCAGAACCAGGCCGCGCGGCTTGTCGCAGAGCTTGCTGACAACCGGCGCAAGGCCAAGCTGGTTGAAATTCTTGATCTCAAAAGGAATGACACGGAAGACAGCCGCCGTAGCGCCACGCTGGTTGAAGACGTTGGCGCGGAAACGGGCCAGGCCTTTCAGGCCGAACGAGAAGTCCAGCTCGAGGCTTTCTTCGAAGCGGTGCTTCTGGGAATCGGTCATGACGCTGTAGGCCAACTGCTTGGTCTCGGCCGGCGTCATCTGCGGCAGATCGAGCGGTACCAGGTGCCCGTGCACACGAATCTGGGGTGGAGAGTTGGTAGTGATGTGCAAATCGCTGCCGTTCATCTCCAGCATTCTTTTGAGCAGATCGCTTAACGACAAACCCATGGCAAAATTCCTTCCGTTAAAATTCCTGATTCTGTTGCAACATCATGCATCGCTGCATCAGTGAATCGTTTCGCGAGCGACTTCTTCCAGCGTGGTCATTCCTGCCGCAACTTTGATCAGTCCGCTGCGGCGCAGTGTAATCATGCCGCGCTCAATCGCCTTTTTCTTCAGTTCGACCGCCGAAGCGCCCACCAGCACCAACTCTCGAATCTCGTCGTCAACTTCCATGACTTCGTATAAACCACAGCGGCCCTTGTATCCGGTGTTGTTGCAAATGCCGCAGCCTTTGCCTTTCTGAATCTTGACCGTCTTGGCTTCTTCGGGGGTGAACCCTTCTTCGATCAGCGTTTGCGCCGGCACTTCGACCGTCTCAGTGCAGTCTTTGCAAACGCGGCGAACCAGTCGCTGAGCGCAAATGAGGTGAACCGAGGTCGCGACCAGGAACGGTTCAATACCCATGTTCATTAAGCGTGTGATCGTTTCGGGAGCACCGTTAGTGTGCAACGTCGAAAGCACGAGGTGACCGGTAAGCGCGGCCTTGATGGCAATTTCTGCCGTTTCGAAGTCTCGAATCTCGCCGACCAGGATGATATTGGGGTCCTGCCGCAGGAACGATCGCAGAGCAGCAGCAAAGTTCAAGCCGATCTGCTCTTTCATCTGCACCTGGTTGACACCTTGCAACTGGAACTCGACCGGATCTTCAGCCGTCATGATGTTCGTGTCGGGCTGATTGAGTCGAGAGATCGACGAATACAGCGTGTTGGTTTTGCCCGATCCGGTTGGTCCCGTTACCAGCACCATGCCGTAAGGCTTAAGAATGGCTTTTTCGAACTTGACCAACGACTCGGACTCAAAGCCCAGCTTGGTCATATCGAGCCGCAGGTTCTCTTTGTCGAGCAGCCGGAGCACGATCTTCTCGCCCCACAGGGTGGGCAGCGTGCTGACGCGGAAATCGAGCTGCTTCTTGCGGCCGCCGATATTCATCTTCAGCATGATGCGGCCGTCCTGCGGCAGGCGTTTTTCGCTGATGTCCAACTTCGCCATGATCTTCATGCGCGAGGTGATCGCATCTTTTAACTTCATCGGCGGCGACATGATCGCCTGCAGCACACCGTCAATACGGAACCGGACGCGGAATTCCTTTTCGTAAGGCTCAATGTGGATGTCACTGGCACCCCGCTTTACGGCGTCGCCCAAAATGACGTTTACCAGCTTGACAACAGGAGCTTCGTCGGCCGCTTTCTCCAGCTCTGACAGCCCCATTTCCTGCGTTTCGCCTTGCAATTCGACGTCTTCTTCGTTCAGCTCCGACATCGACTGCATGACGGATGCAAGATCCTCTTCCTTGCCCGCGCCGTACGCTTTGTCGATGCCCGCGAGAATGGAGCTTTCCGACGCGACCACCGGCTCAATGTTGAAGCCGGTCATGAACTTGATGTCATCCATCGCGAAGACGTTCGTCGGATCGACCATGGCGATGGTCAGCGACGCGCCCACGCGGCTCAGCGGAAGAATCTGGTAACGCTTCGCGGTCTCGAATGGAATTAGCTTGACGACCGCAGGATCAATTTCAAAATAGGAAAGGTTGATGGCTGGAACGCCGTACTGCCGGGAGAGAAAGTTTGTGACGTCTTCGTCCGTAAGAAAGCCGAGCTTCACCAGCGCAGACCCAAGCCGGCAGCTCTGCTCCTTCTGGACTTTATTCGCTTGTTCCAACTGCTCTGGGGTAATGATCTTCTCTTTGACCAGAAGATCACCCAGCCGTTGAGACATACGTCGATCTCCTATCCACGCGGGTTAAACGACGCCTGGTGTCGTGCAGGCAGTGGCGCAAACGGCTGCGCAATATTGGGAGAGGAGCGCAGTTCATTCGCGTTGACATAAATTGTCAACGCAAGCGGATTACCGTACCACTTACTTTGGTACTTGCACCTCGCGGGCATCTTGAAGAAAACAGCCCCGCTTTCGTGTTGAACCCTACGCCAAATGAGGATTTCTGAGAAACTTAGAGGCTTCTTATTCTTCCAGGTACATGCACTTCAGTAAGTCAGGGCACGTATGTTGAGGGAAATTTTGCTTGTGATTCTGCTCGTTTAGACTCGGTCGTAGGGAGTTCAACGTGTCTCGAAGAAGCAATAGGGACGTACTGCGCAGCTACTACCACACGCTCTATCAGGCATGGGGACCGCAGCACTGGTGGCCTGCGGAGACGCGCTTCGAAGTCATCGTCGGCGCTTATCTCACGCAGAACACGGCGTGGACCAATGTCGAGAAAGCTTTGACGAATTTGCGTGCTGCGAAAGCGTTGAGCGTGGCAGGCATTCGAGAAATCAGGCTCGCAAAACTCGAGCGACTGATCCGCCCTTCTGGATATTTTCGACAGAAAGCGAGCAGACTCAAGACGTTTGTTGCCTTCTTGGACCAAAATTATGCCGGCTCGCTGGACAGGCTCTTTTCGCAACCCACAAGAAAGCTGCGCGAGGAATTACTGAAACTTAACGGCGTCGGGCCGGAAACAGCCGATTCCATTCTTCTGTACGCTGGAAATCATCCTGTCTTCGTTGTGGACGCTTACACCCGGCGTGTGCTCGATCGGCACAACATCCTGCCGGAGAAGACAGACTATGAAGACATTCGGCAATTGTTCGAGAGCGCCCTGGCACCCCTTGTAGAGAAAGGATTCAAGAGAGCTACACATTCGTTCACTGCATCTAGTATGAGCGGTGTGGTTCATCTTCCATCCGCGATGAGTACCGCAGCCCGTTCCGCGCAGGTTCAGGTTTACAACGAAATGCACGGCTTGATCGTGGGAGTAGGCAAGCAATACTGTCGAAAGGCGAAGGCAGCATGCGATGGCTGTCCTCTACAGTCATTTCTTCCCAAGAAGTAACGACGGGCGACTGAAAAGGACAGTACACTTTCGACTGCTTTACGCGCCTCTAGTGCCCAACCTAGAATTGCGCATCCCCCAAGGAGAGTTTATGAAGATTGTCGGCGTCGAAGGGATGTCTACTGATCAGCTGCGATTTGAAATTCAGCGGGGTGCGAAGCTGGTCGTCTATCAATACGCCATTTCGGTTCTGGTGATGAGCTTTCGCCGTTCATCCAATGTGTATTTCATTCCAGCAGGACAGAGTGCGGTGTCCAAGGGATTGCCGTGGATCGCTCTTACCCTGGTCGGCGGATGGTGGGGAGTTCCCTGGGGACCGATTTTCTCGATCCAGTCGCTCATAACAAATTTCAAAGGCGGCAAGGACGTCACAGCCGAAATCATGGCGCAACTGACAGCCTCGGCACCAGCGTCGCTGCCTAAGGCGATGGCCGCCAAGGCCTGAGTAGAAAATGAAGTGTTGCGTGTGGCTTCGCGCTTCAGGCCGCGCCCTCGCGTGGCTCGCCCTCGTCGCCTCCGCTCCACAGTCGCTGCGTGAAGCCGCAAACTCCCGCGGCATCTTGATTGGCACCGCGGTTCGTCCTTCTCTATTCTCCGAAACTGCATACTCCGCCACGCTTGCCCGTGAATTCAACATGATTGAAGCAGAAGACGCGATGAAGTGGTGGACTGTGCGACGTACCGAGGCATTCGACTTCCATGAGGGCGATGAGGTCGTGCGCTTCGCTCAGGCGCACGGCATGAAAGTCCGCGGCCACTGCCTTGTCTGGGACCACAACAATCCCAACTGGCTTGTGGAAGGTCATTTCGCTCCCGATCAGCTATCGCACCTGCTGCACGAACACATCTCCACGGTAATGAAGCACTATGCTGGTCAGGTTTTCGCATGGGATGTGGTCAATGAGGCGTTCGATGAGAATGGAAGTTTTAAAGACTCTCCCTGGTACAACCAGCCGGGCATTGGATTCGAAGCGAAGAACTCTGCCTATGTAGAGGAAGTGTTCCGCTGGGCGCACGAAGCAGATCCGAAAGCCCTACTCTTCTATAACGATAATGGCGCTGAAGGATCGGGTCGCAAATCTGACGCCGTCTACGCGATGATAAAGGATTTCAAGCAGCGCGGCGTTCCGATTGATGGAGTCGGCCTGCAGATGCACGTCACTGGAGTTGACCTCGATACCGCAGCCATCGCGAAGAATATCGCGCGCTTAACCGCTCTCGGCGTTCAAGTGCACATCACCGAACTCGATGTCTCTCTGCCCCTCGACGCTGGCACAAATCTAGCTAGTAACGATGACCTGCAGCGACAGGCCGATGTTTACCGTCGTATAGTTCGTGCTTGCCTCCAGAATCCAGGTTGCACCGCGATTCAGACCTGGGGATTCACCGACAAATACTCCTGGATCGGTTCCCATTCGCACGGCACACGCGGTACAGCATTGCCTTTCGATCGTTCTTACAAGCCAAAGCCTGCTTATAATGCGATGGTCGAGGAGATGGCCACGCCTGCCAAATAGGCGCTTTCGCCTTCTGATCGCTGCCACTCGACTGCATCACCTGCATCTATAATGACCTGTGGCGATGTGTTCGGTTCGGTACATACTGGACCTGCGCATCCTGATTGACGTGCCCACGTCTGCTCCAACTCGTCCGGCAAAGCGATTGAACCGAAAGCAGGTCATCATCCTGCTGACGATTGCAGTGTTTCTTCTGTTCGCCGTACTGGTTTCACAGACGGCCTTTAACCCGACCATCTTGCCGGCAGAAACCAACCAGCAGGCTGTGGTGTTCTACGCGCTTTCGTTGCTTATCTCCCTTCTGTTCGTGGCGCTGACGTTTGTTCTCGCGCGCAACCTGCTGAAATTGTTCGCCGAGCGGCGCATGGGAGTGCTGGGCTCGAAATTTCGTACACGGATGGTCGCGGGTGCGCTCCTATTGTCGTTTGTTCCGGTCATGACGATGTACTGGTTTGCGTACGGCTTGATGAACCGCTCGATTGACAAGTGGTTTTCAACCCCGGTGGAGGAGGTACGATCGGACACACAGGCCATGACTTCACTGCTGGCGAACTACGCTTCGCAGAACGCAAGAGCCGAAGCCGCGGCGATTGCGTCGTCTCCGGAGATCGAGCGCGCATTCTCAGATCGCGATTTTTCGAGCGTTGTCAGTGAATTCCAGCATCATGAACTGACGCTGCAGGGAGGATTTGCCCTAGCGATTCGCAACGGCAATGCTGAGGCCCTTTTCAATGCTCCTGCGCCTTGGTCGGTGTTGAAGGGTAAGCTTCCACTCAATGACGCAGCCGTGGCGCGTCCTGCACAGTTCACATGGCAGCAAACGGATTATTCGATGGGCAGTGCTTCAGTCCACGGCGGAGGCGTCATCCTCGTCGCAATTCCGCTTCCGCGCGAGTTTTCCCAGACTGTGCGGCAGGTTGAGGCCAGCCAACAGCGCTACCTGCAGTTGAGCCGCGAACGCCGCAGCGTGCGCCAGACCTATGTTGGCCTCCTGCTGCTCCTGACAATGATCGTCTTGTTCGTCACGACCTGGTTGGCGTTATTCCTGGCAAAACTTGTGACGCGCCCGCTCTCGGCTCTGGCCGAGGCGACCGAAGCGATTTCCCGCGGCCAACTCGACTATCGCGTTGACGTGAGCGCGACCGACGAGATCGGAGACTTGGTGCGTTCCTTCAATCGCATGGCGGAGGATCTGGAAGCCAGCCGCCGGCAAATTGACGCCTCCAGCCGCGAACTGAGTGCCGCAAACGCCGAACTCGATCAGCGGCGCCGCCAGACGGAAACCATTCTCGAGAGTATTCCGACGGGCGTGCTCTCACTCGATGGCGATCGGCGCGTGATCCACGTGAATCAAGCGCTGCTGCGTATGTTTCATCCCGACTCAGGGCGCGACGGCACCATTCAGATTCTTCGCGGCGCTTCGCTGGCAGACGTCTTTCCGGCGGAAGTTCTGGAGGACTTCGAGCCGCTGCTTCGGCGCGCCGACCGCATGGGGATGATCACCAGCCAGATGGAGATGCAGTTGCCCCGGGGATCGTTGAATGTAGCGATGACGGTGGCGACGCTCAGTCATCGGGATCAAGGTTCCGGTTACGTGGTCGTGTTCGAAGATCTCTCGGACCTGCTGAAAGCGCAGAAGCAGGCCGCGTGGCGGGAAGTTGCGCGCCGGGTCGCGCACGAAATCAAGAATCCGCTCACGCCAATTGCGTTATCTGCTGAGCGCATTCAGCGCCATTTAGATCGCACCAAGACAACAGACGCTGCATCGCTCACTCTTGTCCGGTCATGCGCGGAAACGATCGCGGGCGCGGTCGAAACTGTGCGTCGCTTAGTAGACGAGTTCGCCACTCTTGCCCGCTTTCCCGTGGCCAAACCGCGGCCCGCCGATATTAACGAGATCATCGAAACCGCGCTCTCGATGTTCAACGGCCGACTCGATGGCATCGGCCTGCACAAATCGCTGGCCGCCGACTTGCCGAAGGTACTGGCCGACAGCGAAGCGATCAAGCGCGCGGTTGCGAACCTTGTCGACAATGCGGCCGAGGCTCTGCAAGGCTCGGTTTTACGTGAAATCGAGATTTCCACCGCTTTGGTGGCGAGCCGCGACGCTGTTGAGATCACCGTTGCTGATACCGGCCATGGCGTTACGCGCGAACTGAAGGAAAAACTCTTCCTGCCCTATTTCTCTACCAAGAAGCGTGGCACTGGACTGGGTCTGGCCATCGTGAGCCGCATCGTAGAAGATCACCATGGTTCGATTCGCATCGAAGAGAACGATCCCGTCGGGGCACGATTTGTCGTGGAATTGCCTGTCGTCGCTGAGCAAACTCCAGTCGTGATGACTGCACAACATGCATAGCATCCTGATCGTTGACGACGAGGCTGGGATTCGCGACTCGCTGGCTGGAATCCTCACGGATGAAGGCTACTCTGCGTCTTCGGTCGGAAGCGGCGAAGCTTGCCTGGACGTTGTACGCAAGACCGCGTTTGATGTGGTCTTGCTCGACATCTGGCTCCCCGGCATGGATGGTCTTGAAGTGCTCGGGAAAATTCGCGAAACCGACAACCCACCGGAAGTCATTATGATCTCGGGCCATGGCACGATCGAAACCGCGGTGCGCGCGACGAAGCTGGGAGCGTACGACTTTCTGGAAAAGCCGCTCTCTTTGGAAAAAACGTTGATCCTGGTCAAGAATGCGATCGATTCGACAAAGCTGCGCCGGGAAAACGTCGACCTCAAGAAGCAACTGCAGTCGAAGAACATCATCGTCGGCGACAGCATCCCGATGAAAGCGTTGCGCCAGCAGATCGGCCTCATGGCGCCCACGAATGGCCGGGTATTGATTTACGGTGAGTCGGGCACGGGCAAAGAGCTCGTGGCGCACGCTATCCACTCCCAGAGTCTGCGTAAGGACGAAACTTTCGTTGAAGTGAACTGCGCCGCGATTCCGGAAGACTTGATCGAGAGTGAATTGTTCGGCCATTACAAAGGTTCGTTCCCCGGAGCCGCAACTGACAAAGAAGGCAAATTTCAGAAAGCTCACGGTGGCACGTTGTTCCTCGACGAAGTCGGTGATATGAGCCTGAAGACGCAGTCTAAAGTACTGCGTACGCTGGAAGAGCAACGCTTCACTCCGGTTGGAAGCGAGGAGACAATCACGGTGGACGTGCGTGTGATTGCATCGACCAACAAAGATCTGGAAGAAGAAATCTCGCGCGGCAATTTTCGAGAAGATCTTTTTTACCGATTGAACGTGATCCCGTTTTTTGTCCCACCGTTGCGCGAGAGAAATGAGGATATTCCGCTGTTTACGCGGCATTTTTTGAAGGAGCTGGCCGTCACCTATGGACGCCGGCCACGCGAAATCACTGACGATGCCATCGAAGTTCTTATGCGTTACTCGTGGCCGGGAAACGTGCGCGAATTGCGCAACGTGATCGAGCGTATCGTGATCATGAATCCCACGACCACGCGCTTCGACAGCAAGCATCTGCCGCCGCTAGTCTATCGCGATGGCAGCCGGCGCACGCCAAAAACCGAATTCTCCACGCTGCACCAGGCACGTGACGCCTACGAGCGCGATTACATTCTGAAGAAGCTCGATGAGAACCACGGCAACGTCAGCCGCACCGCCGAGGTGCTGGGCCTGGAGCGCAGCCATCTCTATCGGAAAATGAAGACCCTGGGGATTGCGGCAAAGGAGTAGTGCCGCCGAAGCTACCGCTTCACCATGTGAATTTCGGTCCCGTTCTTGCGAAACTGCACTTCGTCCATCAGTTGGTTAATCAGAAAAATTCCGCGACCGTGGTTGGAATAAAGATTCTCGCCCATGGTACAGGTGGGAATCGCATTGGGGTCGAAACCCGGGCCGGGATCGCGCACAATGATGAGCACGCCGTTCTCTTGTTCGCACGCCACCACGCACTCGACCACCTTGGTGGGATCTTCCTTGGCGCCGTGGACGACGGCGTTGGCCAGCGCCTCGTGCAGAGCTAACTCGATTGCGTCTTCTTTGCCGTCCTGCACACAACGGGTCTCGTGCACCGCTTCCATGACCTGCTGCACTACGGGATCAACGGCCTTGCGGTCGGCGGCCAGCGTGACGCGTACGCGCAGACGCAGCTTTTGAGGATCGAAGTCGTGCTCGGGGAAGTGTTCCTCGGGAGGAGCCCCAGAATCCATGGTGGGTTTATTCTTCCTTGTCCGCCGTTCTGCGGCCTGTGAAGATTCTAGCGGGAAAGCGCCAAATCCGGCAATGGCCGCAGTGTTCGAAGATCGGAATAGAAGATCAGCGGATAGGGATCAACGAACTTAAAGATTAGCGAGAAAAAGACAAGCAAGCGAGCAAGACAGAGCGTTACATCATTGTATCGTTTCAGTTCGGTTGCTCCAGCATCCTGTGCTCCAGCTGCTTCCGCCAATCCAACTCATCCACAAAAGTACGGGAATCACGCCAACCAGGTGCAACCTTCACGTAGAGTTCAAGGAAAACTTTAGTCCCGAGCATGCGCTCAATCTGCATGCGAGCAGCAGTGCCGATATTCTTGAGCATCTGGCCGCCCTTACCCACTAGAATTCCCTTCTGCCCCTGGCGCTCACAGTAGATCGTCGCCGCGATTCGCGTGAGCTTCCCTTCCTCCTCAAAGTTCTCGACGATGACCGTAGTTGCATATGGAATTTCTTCCTTCGTATTCAAGAGTATCTGCTCGCGCACACTCTCCGCGGCCATGAACCGCGCAGGCTGATCGGTGACTTGATCCGCTGGAAAATAGGCCGGACCCGCCGGCAGAGCCGCAATCACCAACTCAAGCAGCTCATCGAGGCCCTTGCGCTTGAGTGCTGAAATTGGGATTACTTCGCTGAAGTCATGTAGCTTGCGGTATTCATTGATAAGAGGCAGCAGCTTCGCTTTCTCACGAATCAGGTCGACTTTGTTCAGCACTAAAAATGCCTGCGTTCCTGCCTGCTTCACCATTTGGAGCGCGAACTGATCACGTGGATCGAGTTTGTGAGTAACATCCATAATGACGAGCACCAAGTCGCAGCCTTCCAACGCCTCGCGCACTTCAACCATCATTTTGCGGCCAAGAGAGCTGTCGGGCTTGTGTACACCGGGCGTGTCGATGAGCACGATCTGCCCGCCATTTTGACCTTTGCGTTTGGGGATATTGACGATCCCTTGAATGCGGTTGCGTGTCGTCTGTGGCTTGGGAGAGATGATGGCGAGCTTCTCACCAACGAGCGCGTTCAACAGCGTCGATTTACCTGCGTTAGGACGGCCAAGAATACAGACGAAACCGGAGCGAAAGGGCATAAGATCGGGCGTCAGGACCTCAGACCTTAGGCGTCAAAGTTTTTTGGTCGTGTGCCTTCCGGACACCTGAGGGTCCGAGGTCTGGCGTCCAAGGTCCGATCTTTGACTATATCAGCTTCAACTGCTGCGGCTGGGCAGCCGTCACGCGCACGCGTTCGATCTTGCGATCCGTTGATTCCAAAACTTCAAAGCGCAGGCCGTCTTCTTCTACCACTTCGCCCTTGCGCGGAATTCGCCCAGCGAGTTCGCTCACCAGGCCGGCAATCGTAGCAGAATCTTTCCCTTCGGGACGAGTACCGAACAATTCGTTCAGGCGATCGACATCCATTCCGCCGGAAACAACAAATGAATGCTCACTCTCGCGCACAATCTCGGGCTTGTCACGCTCATCGCGAATCTCGCCGACGATCTCTTCCACCAGATCCTCGATCGTAACCAGGCCAGCAACTCCGCCATATTCGTCCACTACGATTGCCATGCGGATGTTCTGCTTCTGCATCTCGCGAAGCAGGTCGCTACCCAGCTTGCTCTCGGGAACAAAATACACATCGCGCCGCATCAATGTGTCGAGCGTGCGCGTGTGAGCTTCGTTGTCGGAAACCTGGAGCACATCCTGCGCGTACACTATCCCCTTAATGTTGTGAACGCTTCCTTCGTAGACAGGCACGCGCGAGTAGTGCTTGCGCCGCAGCATGTCGATGAAGCGTTCCACTGTGGTATCGGTGGGAACGGCGAACATCGCTGGGCGCGGCCGCATCGCCTCACGCACGGTCTTGCCGCTGAACTCGACCACAGACTGGATGAGGTCGCGGTCACTTTCCTGAATAATGCCCTCTTCCTGTCCGGCCTCGATCAGAGCATCGACCGCTTCCGCCGGGCTCTCTGGTTGTTCGCTCGTGTTCGCCTTCGTTAGCGACGTCACTGATTGCAGAAAGCCAAGCACGACCGTAATCGGAAGCACCAGATAAATGAGCACTTTCAACATCAGCGTCCAGCGCGCCAGCCACTCACCTTTTGTGCGCGAGAAAAACACAAATGGCAAAAAGCGATTGCACACGATCACAATCAGGATGAGACTGATCGTCGCTTGCAGAATCTCGTAGATGCTCCACTGCTGATCGCCAAAGACGATGAAGCCCACGAGCAGAGCAATCGCCGCCATAGTCAATTGCGCGAGCACCGCCATCGAGAGCGAAGCACGCGAACGGCTTACACGCAGCTGCGGCTCGACTTTCTGTTCAAACGAATCGATGTTGTCTTGAAAATCACGCGAGAGGAATCTTCCAAGTTCCTGGTAGACACGTTCGACGTAGGAAACCAGAGTCAGGAGTCCGAGCAGAAGCAACAGCGTGATGGCGACAGCAAAATTCATGCACGCCTCGCTGCTACTGATAATACGTGGCGCTTTTTTGCAGATTTGGATTTGACGGATTCGTTTCGCTGGAGCAAAGCAACCGGCAATCGCAACGCTTGTCGCAGCTTCATTTCCTTGCGCGCCATTTGACCATTATCGCGCTCATGGTCAAAGCCTGCCAGATGAAGTATCCCATGCAATATGAGGATCTTTACTTCTTCGGCAGCTGAGTGACCGAAGCGAACTGCATTTTTCGCTGCGATGTCGGATGAGATCGCAATCTCGCCAGCATGTGTTGATTTCCGACCGTTCGCGATCAAAGGAGACGATGCCGGGAATGACAATACATCAGTGGGTTTGTTCTTTCCGCGAAACTGCCGATTCAGAACGCGCATAACATCGCTACCGGTCACTAGGATGTTCGCATTGCCACGCAAGCCTGCTGCTTGCCTAGCTCGAAGTACGAAACGTTCGAGTGACGACTGGCTCAGCGCGGCGACTCTTCGTTGCAAGATAACCAAAGCGACTCCGCTCTAACGGAACCACCTGTAGCGACCCCAAAAAACTAGGAGGGCTCGGATTTTAAGCCCTCCCTAGTTTGCACTCTATCCTTTGAACTCTTGATCTCGCAGCTCCAGTTCTTTGGATTCGGAGGAAGCAGATTTGTCGTCTCTCGACGTTGCGGACCTTTCAACACTCGTTGTCTCCATGTTTCTGGGATCACCTAGCAAAAGCATCTGCTGGTCTACGACGCGCGATTTGTGCTCGTCGTAGGCGCGAACAATGCGCTGCACTAGTTGATGGCGTACGACGTCGCCATCATCGAAATACGCAAAGGTCAAGCCCTCTACGTTTTTGAGAATGTCCATCGCCTCCAGCAGGCCGCTCCTTCGTGCGTTGGGCAGATCGATCTGCGTAATATCGCCGGTAATCACGGCTTTGGAGTTAAATCCCAGGCGAGTGACGAACATTTTCATCTGCTCGCACGTGGTGTTCTGCGCCTCGTCGAGAATCACAAACGAATCGTTGAGCGTGCGCCCGCGCATGAAGGCGATCGGGGCTATCTCAATGACGTTCTTCTCCAGATAGCGATCCACCTTCTCAGGATCGAGCATGTCGTACAAGGCGTCGTACAACGGGCGCAGATAGGGATCGATCTTGTCCTGCAACGTTCCCGGCAAAAAACCCAGACGCTCGCCCGCTTCTACCGCGGGCCGCGCGAGGATGATGCGATTCACACGTTTGGCCAACAGCGCGGAGATCGCCATTGCAACAGCAAGATAAGTCTTGCCGGTACCCGCCGGGCCAATGCCGAACACCATGTCGTGCTTCTCGATGGCTTCGAGATAGCGGCGCTGATTGCTGCTCTTGGGCTGAACGGTGCGGCGTCCGAATGAGCGTTGGCGTCCGGCGTCCGCCAGACCGCGTAGCGTCGTGTTTGGATCAGACGTCAGCACGCGCAGCATGCTGTTCAGATCACCATTGTTGAAGGTGTAGCCGGAGCGCTGCAGACTTTCGTAGTCGGTAAAAACTTGCTCCGCGCGTGCCACGTCGCGCGCCGCGCCCTCGAGTTCGATAGCATTCGAGCGCAGGTTGATGGTGATGTTGAGTCCGTCTTCCAACAGACGCACATTCTCATCGCGCGTGCCAAACAGAGTCTCGATGTTGGGACTGATCCCGATGCTCTTCTTCATGCTCTTAGATTCAGGGTGATGTGGGGCCGGGTATCAGGTCCGGGCAAGCTAAGCCAAGCTCGACTTCTTCCGTGGCCGGAACTATACGAATGAAAGCACCACACGCGCAAAGTAGGATTATGCTCAGAGACGGGATGAATCGAAATGTTCGCGCCCAGTGGGCGAGCAACTACCATTACTAAAAGCCTACCCCGAGGCGAAGGGCACGTCAATGGGACGCCGTTTTATGCATTGGCGAGAGTAGCGTCCCGCGCCGAAGCAGGCACTGCTCTGGTTCTTGCCCATTCCCGCAGAGCCGCAATTTCTTCTGCGCGCGTAGTTGAAAGCGGCACCGTTTGCGCTAATGCATCGATGAGCAATTGCGCGGTCAGAGATTTCTTTTCGGAGTACGCCGCGTAAAGCGCACCCTGAACGGCTGCGTTGATTTCTGCTCCCGAATATCCTTTCGCTGCGCTAGCGACTTTTTCAAGATCGAATTCCGCCGGATTCCGTTTCCGCTTCGTCAATTGGATCGCGAGAATCTGCTTGCGTTCGGTCTGATTCGGCAGGTCGACAAAGAAAAGTTCGTCGAAGCGACCTTTGCGAATCAGTTCCGGCGGTAATACGGTCACGTTGTTGCAAGTTGCAGCCACGAAGACCGGTGATTTTCGGTCTTGCATCCAACATAAAAACGACGCGAGCAGGCGCGACGACACGCCGGCATCGGCCGACGCCGAATCCGGACCGCTGCCGGCGAACACTTTTTCCAACTCATCAATCCACAGTACACAGGGCGCGAGTCCTTCGGCAACCTGGAACACCTTGCGGATGCGCTTTTCCGTCTCGCCGATGAACTTGTCATAGACCGCCGACGTGTCGAACTTCACCAGCGGCAGCTTCCACTCGCAGGCCAGAGCCTGCGCACAGAGCGACTTCCCGCATCCCTGCACTCCAAGCATGATCATGCCGCGCGGCGGCTCCAAGCCGAATTCCCGCGCCGAGTCCTCCCACGCTCCGCGCCGCTGCTGTAACCAGCACTTCAGATTTTCCAGACCTCCCACGCTCGCCATATTGTCCGAGGCTTCGACGAACTCCAGCATGCCTGAATGTCGCAGTAGTTGCTTCTTGGCTTCGAGCACATCGGTGATTGTCTCCGTACATAACGCGTAGCGCGTGACCAGCGCTTGCGAAACGGCGCGTTCGGCTTCTTCCTCGGTCAGGCCGCGGAGGTTGGCCGACATCGCGTCCACCCCGACAGCATCCAGTTGCAGTTTGAGCGTGTAATTCTTCGACACCCGCGTGAAGGTCTCGTGAATGATTTCGTGCAGCCGTTCGCGATCGGGCAAGGGGAGGTCGAAATGCTCGACCAGCGTTGTCAGTTCCGCTGGTACCGTGATTTCAGGGGAAGTAATGACCACGGTCCGCCGATTGGCGGAGAACTTCTGCCCCACATCGCGCAGCCGCCGCACCACAATAGGATCGTCCATGTGGCGGTGAAAATCTTTGAGGATGAAAACCGCCTCAACCGTCATAGCTTCCATATTGGCCAGCGCCTACACCGGCTCGCGCGTGTTATAAATCGTGTTGCCGCTGCCTGTTGAGTGCGCGGGTTTCGGCTCCCAGGGCAGACATCATTGCGCGTGCCAACCGGTCGGATTCTCCACCGCCGGGACTGAGCACGGTTCGTGCCTGAGCCTGCATGCGACTGATCTGACCCAAAACTCCGGCTTGATCCGCTCCTGCCTGCACCGACATTTTCTGGCTCGACGGCGCGGCAGATGCACCGGAGCGCAGAAGCCCGTCGGCAATGCTCCATTCGAACGTGGCCATATTAAATTCCGAACAGGCGGCGCGCACGATACTGACGGCGCGTACCTCCTCCGACCTCTCCATCACGATGATGGGAGTCGAGGAGTTGATGAGTATTTTCAGTCGTTCCAGTCCGTCGCTCATGTCCGTGTGGAGCGGGCACTCTTGCCCGCCAGTCTTGCCAGCTACTATCGTTGGTTTGGGGAGGATAAGTTTGGCCGCCAAAGTTTGACCGGCCGAGAACAGCTCCCCTATAATAAGTAATTCGGACCCGCCCGAATATCTCTCTAGACACACGAAGGTAACCGAACCAGACATGGCAAACCATTTATCGGCGCTGAAGCGCGCCCGTCAGACCGAACACCGCACCGCCCGCAACCGGGCCAACACTTCCCGCCTGCGCACCCAACTGCGCGATCTGCGCGAGAGCATCGAAAAGGGCGACAAGGCTGCCGCCGAACAGGTGTACCGCCAGACCGTCTCCGTGCTTGACAAGGCCATCCAGAAAGGCACGCTGCATGACAACACCGCGTCGCGCTACAAGTCCCGCCTGGGCAAGCGCGTCGGCGCGATGAAGATGAAGTAGAAATCCGACAGCAGACCTCAGCCTTCGGATTGCAGACCTTGGACAACTTCAGCGGACGCCGGTAAGGAAATGGCGCTCGTGTACCCACGTTAGTTGTTTCCAGTTTTTCTAGTTTGCGATTTTGATGAAAAACGCGCGAGGAGTGTGCGAGTGGTAGAAGCTGAGGTCTGACGGCTGCGGTCCGACGCCCAGTTTTCTACACCGGCAACTGATCCTGCATCCATCCCGGAGTTTCCACCCTAGGCTCGGTGGTCAAATCCATCATCAACCGCTCCAGCACCATGCGCTTACTCACGGGATTGGAGCGCAACGCGAGATCAGCTTTTGCCACCAGGCGGATCGCCCGCGTCAGTTCTCGGCAATTCTTGTAGCGTCGCGCTTGTTTGATGATGTCGTCGGCTGCAAACGGGGGCACGCGGAATCCCTGCCACAGAGCCGTCCACAACATGCGCTGGTCGCGCACGTTACGCTCGAGAATCACTAGCATCTGGCGGAAGGTTTTGGCCAGCATGTAAATGTGGCCAATGGCGGCTTCCTCTCCCTCGCCTGAAGCCAAAATTGCATTAAGAATTTCCAGTGCACGCACGCGATCTTTCGAGGAAATCGCATCCGTGAGTTCATACAGCGAACGCTGCTTGGCTGCGAGCACCATCGTCTCGACGTCGCCGAGTGTGATGCGCTTCTTTTCGCCGACGTAGAGAATCAATTTCTCGATCTCGTTCGAGATCATCATCATGTCGCCGCCGAGCGCATCAACCAGTTCGCGCGCGCCGTCGGGCTCGATCTTCACGTCGCGGCTGGCGCAGTAATCGGAAATCCAGCGCACTGCTTCGCCTTCTTCCACGCGCGCCAGCTCGACGATGCCGCAATACTGGCCCATAGTGTCGCGGATGCGCTGGTAGCGTTCCCTGTCCTGCATCTCCATACGACGTACATCGGCGGGAATGCTGATGTGGTCGGCGACGAAAACGACGAGCGCATCGGGATTCGGATTCTTGCAGTACTCTTCGATCGCAGCTAGTTTTTCCTCATTCGATCCGCGGCCGAAAAGATTCTTCACGCCTCGCACAAAGAACACCTGAAACGGCGCCATCAGCGAGGGAGTACGGGCACGGTCGAGAACCTCCGCCAGATCGGTTTCGGTGAGATCGAATTCAAAAAGACTGAAATCCCGCAGATCGGCTGGAACCAGATGTTCTAAAATCGCGTCGCGAAAACGCTTGCGAAAGAATGCTTCATCGCCCACGAACACGTAGGCCGCACGCATTTTGCGCGACTGCAGTTCGCTGACAAAACGTTCGGCCTGCGCGAAAGCCCGCATCAGAAGTTTTTTAGTTCCCCACGAGAAGTGCTGACTCAGACTCTAGCATCCGCAAATCGATTCGCCTAGTGGCGGTTTGTGAGGATAATTATTCAGTCTGCTCTTTTGGTAGTAAGATTTTCTTTGTGCCCTTCGCGAATTCTTTGCGTCCTTCGCGGTCAAATGCTTCTAACCGCAAAGATCGCGAAAAACTGCCGCGAAGAACGCAAAGTTTCCTCAGAAATATACCTAGAAACCTTCCAGAATGTTCGAGACAAGCGTGCGGGCGAAATCTTGTGCTAGCCGGCGCGAGGCAGGTGAGTCTTCCTGGAAAAAACTTTTCAAGTCCTGCGAAACTTCATATTGCTCGCGAAACAAGTACGCCGGATTCTGGTACAAGACCTTGCCGTCACGATCAGTGAGCGCAACCTTTATACTGACCACCACCAGAACGCTGGCCGCGCGGCCCGTTGATGTGTCATAAGCCAGTGGCGAAGCCACGGTCGACAGCACGGTCCCAGTCAGCGTTGCGTCGGCGTCGGTGCTGGGATCATTCAAGATGCGGTAGTGAGTGCGCGTGGTGAATTCGCGTACAACCGCAGCGGTCAGGAGTTGCTGGATGTGATAAGTCGGCGTCTCATTCTTGAAAGCCGGCACCGCGATGGTCTTGACACTCTCGGGCAACTGCCCGGAGTGGCCGGCGGTGTGATATCCGCAACTCGTGCTAAGCAGGAGTAACGCCAGCAGGCGCGCGGCGCGCGATCTCACTGAATCTTCCCCGAGGGCCGGGTCGCGGTCATACTTTCGGCGCATTCCACCGCCGTCAAGGCAGCGATGCGAAGATTGTCTGCGGCAGCCCACAACCACACGCCGTTGAGTCGAGTCGGATCTTGCCTTACCGACAATAGAATGTCCGCCTGTCCCGCCGAACTTACGTTGCTCGGCGAGTCTTCAGGCTGCGGGATCGTGACATGCTCTCCCGCCAATACCTGCGACAGCAATGGAATATCCGGTGAATGTTCCATCTCCAGAAAAAGCGACAGCGCATGCCCGTGGAAAATCGGCGCCTGTAACAACTGGAGCGAAGGCTGCGGTGCATCGCTGCCCGCAATTTTGCCGTAGTGGCGCAGAATGCGTGCCTCTACCGACTCGAGCGACGGCTGCGAGGCTTGTCCGTAACGCGCGACCATGTTGAAGGCTACCTGCGCGTCGAAGACATCTTTGGGCAGCGGCTGAAACGAAAGCAGGTTCACCGTCTGCTGATGAAGTTCATCCATGCCCCGCTGACCGTGCTCCGAGGCTGGCTCGAACACGGTGGCGATCGCACGTCGAATCTCACCCACTTTCTTTGCCCGCAACAGCAGCAGCGCCAGCGCTATTGCTACTGGATGCGCCGTCACACACGGCCCCGGCTGCAATTCCGGAGGCGCAATCTGCCCCCGTTCGCGCTCCACCCACAACGACCGCACGCTGGCTCCAGGTTCGTCTTCCAGCGCCGCAGACACGTCTACGATGGCGCTGCCTGCATTGCGCGCGCGCTTCCAGATCTTCCGCGTGCCTTCCGCGTCCGAAGCAAAGAACGTGAAGTCCACGTGCTCGAACTGCTCTGCGCGCACACTCTGAATAAAGCTGATTTCATCGCCCATGGCTTCGAGTTGGCCGAGCGACTCGTCATCATCGAGCAGGCGCACATCGACCGCGGGAAAATTGCGCTCGTTCAACATCTCGGCGATCTCTTTGCCCTTGAGCGAGGCGGCGCCGACAATCGCAGCGCGGTACAGTGCGCCACGAACGGTAGCGGGATGCTGTGGTGCGGGTTTGACCGACTCGCTCATAATGACTCGCTCACGATGTCTGCGATGCCTCTTTATACGGCGGCGGAGGAGCGCCCGTGCGCCGGCGGAAAATCCATTGCAGCCGCCAGAAAACGCCGGATGCCATGTACAACAGCGCAACTGCAAACAGTACCGGTCCCGAGAAAAGCCAGATGCCGTAGAAAAGCACTCCCAGCAAAATGATCAGCCGGAACGGATGCCGCGAACGGAAATCGATATCTTTGAAGCTGTAAAAGCGCCACGTGCTGACCATCAGATATCCGACTGTTGAGACCATAGCAAGCCAGGTCAGCGCCGTGTACCACGATTGAATCGGATCTCCACTCTCAAAATGCACCACTGCGGCGATCACGCCCGCGCCTGCTGGAATCGGCATGCCGACAAAATATTTCTTGCCTGGACGACCCGGGTTCGACGGCTGAGGGTTGCTCGTGATGTTGAATCGCGCCAGGCGGCTCGCCCCCGCAATCAGGAAAAGAAAACTCGCAGCCGCACCTAACTGCGTCAGTTTGATATGCCACTCGGTGAGCAGAACCGGGGGCATCAAATAAAAACCCCACGTCCAGGCCAGCATTGCCGGAGCCACACCGAACGTGATCACATCAGCCAGCGAATCCAGCTCGCGGCCAAAGTCGCTGGTCGTGCCGGTCATGCGCGCGATGCGCCCATCAAGTCCGTCAAATAGCACGGCAAACCCGATCGCCTTGGCCGCGTTGTCGAGGTGCCAATACTCGTTTGCAGTCGAGTGAATGACCTCGCAGATCGAGTAGAAGCCCAGCGCCATGTTGGCGGTCGTGAAAAGCGAGGGAAGAATGTACATCCCCTTGCTCAGACGCCTGCGCGGTTTGGGAACAGCTGCATCCATCAATATGCTTTCTCAGCTGAGGAACTGCTTCCTGCTGCTACCAGTTCTCCCTGCCCTTGCAAATATGCCAGCACGGTAGCGCCACCTTTGACACGGTCCCCGACTTTCACGCTGACACGAGCCGAGGCGTCGAAGATGACATCCACGCGCGAGCCGAACTTGATCAGTCCCACGCGCTGGCCGCGCTCCAACCGATCCCCGATTTTCGGGTAGAACACAATCCGCCGCGCCAACAGCCCCGCGATCTGTTTGAAGACAACTTTCTCACCGTCGCCTTCCACAGTCACAATGTTCTGCTCGTTCTGATCGGCGCAGTCCGGGCTTCGGGCATCCAGAAACTTACCGCGTTGATAGCGCACGTCGCGTACGATGCCCGCGATCGGCGACCGGTTCACGTGAACATCAAACACACTCAGGAAAATGCTGATCCGCGTCTGCTTCTGATTCCCAACTGTCACGGGTGAAACATCAGTAACTTTGCCGTCGCCGGGAGAGACCACGGCACTAGCCTCCTGCGGAATAGTCCGCTCAGGATCACGAAAGAACTGCAAAAAGAACAACGCCGGCAGAAACGGAACAATCGCCCACGCGGGACTGGTCAGCCAGCCAAGCAAGACGCCTGCGGCAATCAAACCTGCCGCATAGAGATAACCTTCGCGAACCATTTGGGGGACTCGTCCAATTATAGTCGTCAGCCGTTCCACCGGTGCCACCGGCCTCGACGAAGTCATGTAAGTATAAATAAAAAAAGGCGCTTCATCGCGCCTTGCTTCAGATAGATTTCAACCTTCACGGGCGAAGCCGCATGGAAGTTGGCCAGAAATTACGCTACGTTTACGCCGTATTCCTGCCGGAACTGGCGCTCAATGGACTCCATCTGGTCCTTGAGGCGCAGCTTCAGCTTCTTCAGGCGAACTTCCTCCAGCTTTTCGTCTTCGCTGAGATATCTTTTTTGTGTGAGTGAATCGAGACGTTGCGAGTACTGCGAGTGTTCCTGAGCCAGTTTGCGGAATTCATCGTGACTGGTCAGGAGTTGGTCTCTCGAAGTCAGCATCCAGCAGACCTCCATAACCGGGATTATGAGTTGACGGTAGCACAGGCCTCAAAAGCAGGGCAATGCCAAAGAATGGTGCAGTCTCATTGTGAGACAGTTCTAATTGAGCATCGTCAACCCGATTTTTGCTTGGATTTCCCTGCCAATGCTAGATTGCTGGCTAGTTCTGCCTGAGCAATACGATCCAAATGGTTTAACCCAAGGAGAAAGAATGAAAATTCGCCTCGTTGCCGTTGCCTGCCTGCTCCTGACCCTCAATACCCTCGCACAGGAGAAAGCCCCGCAAAAGAAGCCCGCAGCCTCGCTAAACACGGATACAGCGGCAACTGAAGCCCGCAGCCGCAAACTCTGGGAAGACTTCAGAACGCGAAACAAGGCGGCTCTCTCCGCGACTCTGGCTGAGGGCTTTCGAGGGCTCGAAGAGGGCGGCGACTTCTTCGATGCCAAGGGATACCTGTCTGCGTTCGACGGGTTCGAGCTCAAAAGCTATGTCCTCAGCGACTACACGGTCATGCAGTTGGGAACCGGCGCTGTCGTGATCAACTATCATGCCCGCTACGAGGGCGCAGCGGCAGGAGAAACCACACAGGGAAACGCAGGGTTTTCGGAAGTTTGGGTTCGCCGCGGCGGCGACTGGAAACTTCAGTATCTGCAGGAAACTTACGTGAAGTGAGCGCGCCGATGCAACGCGAAAAGATAAGCCAACCACGGAGGACACAGAGGTACACAGAGAATTGCCCTCTGTGCAACTCCGTGCCCTCTTTGGTTGAGCAACCTTAAGGGCAGATCATTCCCAAGCAGTTGCTCCTAGGACAGATCGGTGCGATAGAGAATCGCGCCTTCGGATGGATTGACATAATAAGCGAGCCGGTGCCCCGTTTGCCGAAAGCCTAACTTTTCATAAAGACCGCGGGCGGCCACGTTCGACTCGCGCACCTCAAGAAACATCGAAGCGCTGTTTGTTTCGCGTGCGGTGGTGAGAAGCGTATCCAGAAGCTGCCTGCCGATGCCGCGTCGCCGCGCGGCAGGTGCGACCACAATGTTCTCCAGTTCCCACTCGCGCGCAACATGCAGGGCGACAAGAAAGCCGATCATTTCGGAAGTCTCGTCTTCCGTTGAGCCAGTCAGCGACGACTCAGCGATCAAAACCAGTCGTTCCGGCGCATCCCTTTCAGGCTGGAACAACTGGAGATATTGCTGCTCGGTCCAGTGGGCAGCGTTGGGAGAAGCGTGCTCCAAAGCGAGCATGAAAGGAATATCAGCGGCGGTAGCGAGACGAATGATCACAAGGCCAAGAGCAGACAAGGATTCAGTGAAGAACTAAGCTGAGGGCTTCGCAAAGATTTCTGCATCCGAGCGACGAATGTAGTTCGCTTCTAGTTGTACAGGGGAAACCGACTCTCCAGATTGAAGCTTGCGATGCCCGACCTTCGCGATCATTTCAGCACGAATTGAAGCAACCGTCGAAACTGAAATGCCCAATCCCCGCAAGCTGCCTGCCAGGATTTCATCAGGCGTGACAGCAAGGCGGCCTTCTGCCACCGATGCAAATTCGTCCTTGGTCAGTAACTGCTCACGCACAAGCATCTCGCTGCCATGCGCAACTTCATATTCCCCGACGTATACTTCGCCGCGCCCAGCGTCTAGCGCAGCCAGAACATGCCCCTGTGCGCCACTAGCAAGCGTCACAACCTCCAGCAGCGACACCGGCACAATCGGTTTTTGAAGAATTTCCGCCAGTGCCTTGATCGCCGCCAATCCCACGCGTAACCCGGTAAATGATCCTGGCCCAGAAACGACGACAAACGCGCCAATGTCGGTCTTGCTGAAACCGTGCTTCGTGAGCAACTCTGCAATCTGTGGCACAAGTTGCGCCGAAAAAGTTCCGCCAGTCAACGGAATTTCTTCGATTACCTTAACCGATTCCGACGTCGACTGCGCCCGCGCCAGAGCCACACAGCCATTCTTGCCCGAAGTGTCCACTACTAGAAGAATCATGAATTGTTCTGATTTATCCGTGAGATCCACGAAAATCCGTGGCGACGAAGTTTCCGCCTAACTCTGCACCAGCTCCAGCAGCACCCCGCCCGCGCTTGCGGGATGCACGAAGACATACTGATGTCCACCCGCACCAGTCTTGATTTCATTCGAAACCAAGCGCACGCCGTCTTTTTTCAGCCGCTCGACCGCGGCCGGCAGATCCGGAACTTTCAAACACACATGGTGCAGCCCCTCACCGCGCTTAGCGATGAACTTCGCAATCGTTGAATTCTCCGACGTAGCCTCAAGCAGCTCCAGCCGGCTCTCGCCCACTGGAACCATCACCAGCCGCACCTGCTCATGCGCAACTGTCTCCTCCGGCGAGACGCTCAGGCCAAGCTTCTCGTAAATCGTCTTCGCCGCAGCCAGCGACTTCACCGCAATGCCGAGATGGTCGATCTGAAACATTGCCCCCATTCCCTGCTCGTGGAGCAGCGGACGGCCCTGTATCTAGCTACCCGGACGAGGCGTCCGGGGCTCCACGTTCTGTGCTAATGGTCTGTGCTAAGGTCTTCTGTGCTAAGTGTTCTGCGCCTTCGCTAGAATCTCTTCCACTAGCGTATATGGATCTCGCTTGTGCTCGGCGACCTCCATTGCCAGCCGCGCCACATTGCCGTCGCTAAGCTGCTCCCGTGCCCGCTCCAACATGGTATCGCGCAACATCTCAATCAGCCGCTCCTGCCAGTTCTCAACGCTCTTCTTTAGGGCCCGATTCTCTTTCCCCAAATAAGTCTCGTATTCACCGATCGCAGCAGCCAATTCCTGTACACCCGTTCCCTCGCTCGCGACCGTCTTCACAATCGGAGGCGTCCATTCATCGTGTCGCATTGCCAGCGACTGCAGCGCGCGAATCTCGCGCTCGACGCGCTCAGCTCCCTCCCGGTCACTCTTGTTGATCACAAAAATGTCGGCGATCTCCATGATCCCCGCCTTGATAGTTTGCACATCGTCGCCCATGCCCGGCACAAGGATCACGATCGTGATGTCGGCCAGTCGCACAATATCGACTTCGTCCTGTCCCACACCTACCGTCTCGATAAGAATTACATCGCGTCCGGAAGCGTCCAGCACCGTTGTGACATCGGCCGTCGTGCGCGCCAAGCCACCCAGCGATCCGCGCGTCGCCATGCTGCGAATGTAAACCCCCGGATCAGAATAGTGTTCCTGCATGCGGATGCGGTCGCCCAAAATCGCTCCGCCCGTGTACGGACTCGTAGGATCGACCGCGACGATTCCGACCGTACGATTCTCTTTGCGATACAGCCGCGCGAGTTGATCGACCAGCGTGCTCTTCCCCGCTCCTGGCGCGCCTGTCAGCCCGATGACGCGACCCTTCCCGGTGTGTGGAAACAGGGCCTTCAGCAGATCGGACCATCCCGGCGAGCGGTTCTCGACGATAGAGATGGCACGAGACAACGCTCGCGCATCACCCGAGCGAAGAGAGGAAATCCATGTGCTGATATCGGAATTTAAGTGAACGATCGTCAAACGATCAGTGTAAAGCAGCGGGTTGGAAACAGGAACACCGGGAAAGTTCCCTTGACTGCTCACCGAGTTGGCTTGTCATCCTGAGCCGCAGATTTTGCGGCGAAGGACCTATGCAACTCGCCGGCAGTGTGGCGCCGCTGACAATTGCATAGGTTCTTCGCTTCGCTCAGAATGACACGGCGTAATCAATCGCTAATCCCTCAGCAACTGCCGTGCAATCACGAGCCGTTGAATTTCGCTCGTGCCCTCGCCAATCGTGCACAACTTCACGTCGCGGTAGAACTTCTCTGCGGGATAATCTTTCGTGAAACCGTAGCCACCAAAGATCTGCACGCCTTCATTCGCGCATCGCACCGCGACCTCGCTGGCGTAGAGCTTTGCCATCGAAGATTCCTGTGTGGTCTTCATGCCAGCGTCTTTCATTGACGCAGCGCGCATGGTGAGCAACATGGCCGCGTCGATTTCGGTCGCCATGTCGGCGAGCTTCCACTGGATAGCCTGAAAGTCGCTGATCGCTTTGCCAAACTGGCGTCGCTGCTTCGAGTATTTCAGCGCCGACTCGTACGCGCCCTCGGCCATACCCAGAGACAACGCAGCAATCGAGATGCGCCCGCCGTCAAGCACGCGCATCGCGTCGGGGAATCCCTGGCCTTCGGCGCCGAGCAGGTTTTCGGCGGGAATCACACAGTCATCGAAGATCAACTCAGCGGTATCACTGGCCCGCAGTCCCAGTTTGTTTTCCTTTTTGCCGGGACGAAATCCCTTGCTGTCTTTCTCTACAAGAAACGCCGACAGCCCATGCGTGTGCGCCGTGCGATCGGTGACCGCCAGCACAACCACCACGTCAGCATAGTGGCCGTTGGTGCAAAAAGTCTTGGTACCATTTAGCACCCAGTTGTTACCCCGCCGCACCGCGGTCATGCGAGCGCTCCCCGCGTCAGACCCTGAGGCCGGCTCCGTCAATCCCCACGCGCCGATGAACTCTCCGGTCGCCAGCTTGCTGACGTACTTCTTTTTCTGTGCCTCATTGCCCGCGAGGAATATGTGATTTGAACAAAGCGACGTGTGCGCCGCAACGATGATTCCCACCGATCCATCCACGCGCGACAGTTCTTCGATCGCGGTGACGTACTCCACATATCCCATCCCAGCGCCGCCGTACTCCGGAGGGAAAATCGTTCCCAGCAGCCCCAGCTTACCGAGTTCTTTGATCGTCGCCATGGGGAATTCGCCTGCCTCGTCCCACTCCATGACATGCGGCTTGATCTCGCGCTCGGCAAACTCGCGCACGCTTTTTTTCAACTGCAGTTGTTCGTCGTTCAGTTGGAAATCCAAGGTTTCCTCCGCTACATTCGGACGCTGTGATCGGGGGGACTACGGCAGAGAAGCTTCAGCTATACCGAATTTTGATTAGAACACAGCGTTTAAAACATAAGAAGTTACCTTAGAAGAAAAAACAGAGATACATTCAAACCAGCATGAACACAGGCGATTCCACATGTTCCAGAGCGCAGCCCAACCGACCGGATGGTACGGCGAAATCAGCCCTTGCTGGCAGACTCTGCCGGCACGATGAAGCCCTGGAACACTTCGTTGGAGAACAAACGCCCGCGCGCAGTAAGGCGAATGAAGTCACCTTTCTGCTGTAGCAACCCGTCCGAGATCAGCTCTTCTATGGCAGCGTGCGTGTTCTGAACGGCTTCCTTACCAAATGCAGCTTCGATCTCTTGCAAATCGATCCCGCGGTTCAGGCGCAGTCCCAAAAAAAAGCTCTCCTCTAATCCCTCTGCCCACGTCACAGAAGTTTTTTGCAGGGGGGCACCAGCAACAAATTTCTCCAACGCATCGGCTGTCGCAAATCGCACGGCTGCAGACGAATCTTCGGCGGAAGTCAGCATTGAGTGCGCATCCACACCGAAGCCCAGATACGGCTGCCTCATCCAGTATTTTAGATTGTGCCGCGACTCGCTACGCTGACGAGCAAAGTTTGAAATCTCGTATTGCGCCACGCCCGCAGCTTCGAGCTTTTCGCATGCGACGGAATAAAAGTCCGCCGTGGCCTCATCATCCGGGACAAAGTGCGCGTGATAGCGAGTTCCGCCCGCGATCAACTCGCGCCCAAGCCGCGAATCTTCATCCACTTCGAGCATGTAGACGCTGACGTGCGGCACACCGGTCGCGATCGTCTCGTCCAACGATATTCGCCAGCTTTCGGCTGTCTGGTGTGGCAAACCAGCAATCAGATCAACATTGACGTTCGCAATCCCAGCCGTGCGCAGCCGCGCAATGTCATCCAGTACTGTCTCGTGCTTATGCAGTCGCCCGACCGCTGCCGCTTCGCGATCGACAAACGACTGCACGCCTAAGCTGACGCGATTCACGCCGCATCGCAACAGACCGTCGAGAATCTGCGGCGTTAAAGTTCCAGGCGCGCACTCGACGGTGATCTCGGCATCTGCCGAGACTGAAAATTCGTTCGGCACGGAGTTGAACATCCGCTGCAATTGCCCAGCCTCGAGCACCGTGGGTGTGCCTCCGCCGAGATAGATCGAATCAACCTCCCGCTCGAGCCTCCCGCCCATGTCGCGTGCGGTCTGCTCCGCGCCTGCGATGTCAGAGCACACGCGGTCCACATATCGCTCAAATACTTTGTTGGAAAACACATCCGAAGCGAAGTTGCAGTAACTGCACTTCGTGCGGCAGAACGGCACCGAAATGTAAATACCCAAAGGCACCATTCTCATTATTTCACCTCAAACCTTTTCCATCCTGCTCGCGGCCCATGCCATCTATTTGAGATAACCTGTTTAGGGGCGGCTTGCACTGTCGACGCGGCCCGATCTGTCTCAAGAATTAATGGCCCAGGAAGAGGAAATACTCGGCAAAGCGTATGACAGCCGCCTGATGCGGCGGTTGCTCACCTACCTACGCCCTTACCGCTGGCAGGTGGCGGTGGCCCTTGTTTCCATCGTGCTTAAGTCGTTCGCCGACGTGCTGGGGCCGTATTTGGTCAAAGTCGCCATCGATCGCTATCTTGCGCCTGTCAAAGGTACGACTTCCGGCATTTGGAGTTGGCTCAGTCCACAACCACTGACCGGCATCGTCCAGATTTCTGCTATTTACTTCGGTTTGCTTGTACTCACCTTCGTGTTCGAATTCCTGCAAACCTACTTCATGCAGTGGACTGGGCAGAAGGTCATGTTCGACCTGCGCAGCCAGATTTTCCGCCACCTGCAGCGCATGCACGTGGCGTTCTATGACAAGAACCCTGTCGGTCGTCTGGTCACACGCGTCACTACCGATGTTGACGCCCTGAACGAGATGTTCACCTCGGGCGTCGTCTCGATCTTCGAAGATCTCTTCGTGCTCGCCGGAATTCTGATCGTCATGCTGTGCATGAACTGGAAGCTGGCGCTGATTACGTTTGCGGCGCTGCCTCTGATCGTGTTCGCGACCAAAGTTTTCCGCGATAAGGTGCGCGACTCCTACCGGCGCATTCGCACCGCTATCGCCCGCATCAACGCTTACCTGCAGGAACACGTCAGCGGCATGATCGTGCTGCAACTTTTCAACCGCGAGCGCAAGGCTTACCAGCGCTTTTCGGAAATCAATCGCAGCCACATGGACGCGTACAAAGACGCGATCCTCGCGTACTCCCTTTACTATCCGGCGGTCGATTTCTTCTCGGCCATCGCGATTGCCTGCGTGATCTGGTACGGCGGCCAGGACATTATTCGCGCCCTCGTCGTCAACAGCGTGGCCGTAGAGTTCAGCCGCCAGACGTTTTTGTCTTTCCACCTGGTCGCCACTGTAACCTCGCTGGGCGTTGTGATTGCTTTCACGCAGTACGCACAGCGCTTTTTCCGGCCAATCATGGATTTCAGCGAGAAGTACAACATCTTGCAGGCGGCGATGGCTGCAAGCGAGCGCGTTTTCAAACTGCTCGACACGCCAGTGGACATTGAGTCGTCCGCGGTGACCCAAACTCCCGCAGGCCCCGGCCGCATCGAATTCGACCACGTCTGGTTCGCGTATCGCGACGTACCGGTTGAGGACGAAAAGTCCACAGGGACCAGCAAAACCCATGTGGGGACGGCCGTCCTCGGCCGTCCGGCCGAGCAAAGCTCGGCAGGCACTTCGCACGGCAATGGAAACGGCCCCACGCCCGACTGGGTCCTCCGCGATGTCTCGTTTGCCATCGAGCCCGGAGAAACCATCGCCGTCGTCGGTCATACGGGTGCAGGAAAGACAACTCTCATCTCCCTCCTGCTGCGCTTTTACGACGTACAAAAAGGTGCTGTCCGCATTGACGGCGTCGATGTGAAAGACATGGACATCGCCGACCTGCGCAGCCGCTTCGGCGTCGTGCTGCAAGACCCGTTTCTGTTCACTGGCACCATCGGTGGCAACATCCGCCTTGGGACTGAGCGCATTCAGAACGAGCACGTCTCAAAAGCCGCCGAAGACGTTAATCTTGGTGACTTCATCCGTACGTTGCCCAAGGGATTTGACGAAGAAGTCCGCGAACGCGGCTCGACGCTTTCGACTGGGCAAAAGCAGCTCATCTCATTCGCCCGCGCCCTGGCGCATGCGCCGAAGATTCTGATCCTCGACGAAGCCACATCCAGCGTCGACACCGAAACCGAATTCCGCGTACGCGACGCGCTCGCCCGCATGGTCGAAGGACGCACCTCGCTGATCATCGCTCACCGCCTCTCAACCATCCAGCGCGCCGACAAGATCATCGTCATGCACAAAGGTCAGGTGCGCGAAATGGGCACGCATCAGGAACTCCTCGCCCGGCGTGGCATTTACTACAAACTGTATCAGTTGCAGTACAAAGACCAAGAGGTCCCGGTGGGCAGTTCGCAAGCGCCGCAGTCGGCGGTCAGCGCGGACGACTAGAGCGCGCGTGGCGCGGGCACTCCTGCCCGCGCATCGTCTACCTGGTGTTTCCCTGTGGCGTCGGCCGCTTCGCCGACTGAGCTTGAATCAGCCTCGCGACTGACGCCGATCGTTGCCGCGCCAGTTCATCTCCCGAAATTTCGAATTCTTTTTCGAACTCTGCCAACGCCTGCGGAAGCAGGCCCTGTCGTTGGTACAGCACTCCCCAGGTCCAATGGATCTGCGGAAACCCGTCGTCGCTGTGCTCGACCTGCTCAAGGAGTTGCTGCGCGTCGTTGAGATTCCCCAGAATGATTTCGACGTTGGCCAGCGATACAAGCGTCGGCCCCCGCCGGTTCGGATTCAGTTGCGGAGATTGCAACAAACCTTTCATTACAGTTTCCGCCTCGTGGTATTTTCCCGCCGCAACCAATCCGCGGGCCAGAAAGAATGTGACCTTCTGATTGTCCGGAGCGATCTGGTTGGCCTTTCGAAATTGCTCAAGCGCCAGGTCTTCGCGCCCCCTGTCGAGGTAGACATTGCCGAGCATGCCCCGCACCAATGCGTTGGAAGGGCAGATTTCAATCACTCGGGAGTAAAAAGCGATGTCGTCCTGATAGTACCTCTGTTGGGAAATAGCGATGCTCGAATATGCCGCCAAAACCGCAATCACGGCTGCAATTGCTGTGATTCTGGCCGGCTTCTCGAGCGACCATACCTTCTTCACGAGCATGGCAACCAGCAGCGAAAGCCCGATTGACGGCAGATAGAGATAGCGGTCATGGATCATGTCTCCTTGCTCATAGATCCGGACCACGGCTAGCGCGGGAAGCAAAGGGACCACGATGAGGGCTGCAGCGAGGCCGACAAGTGAGCGATAGCGAATCGCAAACCACGCAATGGCGGCAGCACCGATTACAACGGCAGTCAGCTGCAGCCAGAAAAGTGGCATTGCCGATGCCATCAACGGGTTGACGTAGGAGCCGCTCAGGTTCCACGGCAGGAATAACTTCTTCAGGTAAAAGAGCAGTATCGATGGAGCGCTGAAGATGACTTCTGCCCAGCTATGCTCACCGAGCTCAACGCCCACACTGCGCATCACAGCCCAGCGTATGAGCAGATAGCCCAAGGTTACTACGCCATACGGATAACTCGCTTTCCACATCCTTTGACTCGCCGCGACATGATCTTTCAGTCGTATCCACGCGATCACCGGCAGAATCACCAGCATCACCATGCCCGTTTCTTTGGCGAAAAGTCCCGCGCCAAATAACAACGCGCTGAGCCACACGTGCGGAGGCACATCACTGGCTTCTCTTCTCAACAAAGCAAGCGTGGCTGCCAGCGCTAAGATCGTGAACAGTACCTCACAGCTTGCAGAAATCCAAGTGACGGCATCCACGTGAATTGGATGCACGGCAAAAAGCGCAGCGGCCGCTGCCGCTCCCCAATCGTTGCCAGTCAACCGACGGCACAGACGGAACACCAGCCACGTTGCCACAACATGCAGCAAGATGCTGGAAAGATGCCAGAACCAGGGAGAGAGCCCACCCACCGTATGCACAAGCAGCATCCACACCGAAAATATTGGGCGATAGAAATGGCTGGGTCCGTCGCTCACCTGACTCCAAAGGTGCGAACCGAGAAGCTGCGGTAAGTACTCCCACGATTGCACCTGCCGGTTGTGCACGATCTGCGGAAAATCGTCGCGCACAAATCCGCAAAAGAGCGACCGCGAATAGACAAGCAATGCCAAGGCACACACAGCCAAAGGCACACGGGAATCGCTGAGCCACTGAAGGCCGATTCGCCAGAAAGCACCGCCGCTGCCAGTTTCCGTTTTCTTAGTTTTTGCCATTCGGCTCTAGCTGTAACGGATGGTTATGAATCCGCGACCATAAGCAGTCAGGCGGAGGAGGTAATTCCGGGGGAGACTCTAATTATATCGTCCAGGGACAGAATAGGGGCTTTGCTGGCGGATTCCAATACACTACTAGGCTACGTTCTGGAACTCACAGCATTTCGCCGGCGTGAGCGCCCGCGCCACACAGGGCCTTCCCTTACAATGTCGGCGTGCAAATCTTGATTTCTGCCGGAGAAGCATCCGGTGAAATGTATGGCGCGCAGCTCATTGAAGCGTTGCGGCGAGCTTATGCCGATGTGGGGACAGCCGCCCCCGGCTGTCCGGCGGACAGAAGGTCCGCAGTCTCCTCCGGCACAGAAAAAACCGCAGAGCTTCGCTCTGCCAGACAGCCGGGGGCGGCTGTCCCCACATCGGCAAATCAGATCTCTTTCTTCGGTGTTGGCGGCGACCGTATGCGCGCTGCTGGCTGTGACATCGTCGTCGATGCCAAAGACCTCGCGGTCGTCGGCATCACAGAAATCCTCAGCCATCTGCCGAAAATCTGGGGGCTTTATCAGCGCCTGATCCGCGAAGCCGACCGGCGCAAACCTGACCTCGCCATCGTCATCGACTCTCCGGCATTCAACTGGCGAGTCGCACGGCAAATGAAAAAGCGTGGCATTTCGACGGTATATTATGTCGCGCCGCAATTTTGGGCATGGCGCCAGGGACGCGTACGGCTTATCCGCGACTACATCGACAAGGCGCTTGTGATCTTTCCCTTCGAGGAAAAGTTTTATCGCGACCGCGGCGTTGATGCGACTTTCGTTGGTCATCCTTTAGCCGAGTTGCCGTATCCGGCGACCGAACGCGCAGCCTATGCCGCTCAGTTCGCTCTCGATCCGAAAAAACACTGGATCACCCTCATGCCCGGCAGCCGCGTGAAAGAAGTCCGGATGAACCTCGGGGCGATCGTGGACGCAGCTCTGTTGCTGGGCAGCGATTATGAGTACCTCCTGCCAGTGGCGCCCACATTGGAGCCCGAATTCCTCTACTCCGAAATCGGTACAGACGACATGGGCGACGCCAGGATCGAACTCCCCAATATCAAACTCGTGTCCGAATCCCTCCCTGCTCTCTATCATTCCCGCGCCGGGATCATCGCCAGCGGGACGGCCACAGTCGAGGCTGCCATGATGAATACGCCTTTCGTGATGGTTTATCGTGTCTCACCTCTCACCTACCTCCTAGGCAAGCCCCGAGTGAAGGTTCCACGATTTGCCATGGTCAACCTAATCGCCGGTGAGGAAGTTGTCCCTGAACTGGTGCAAAATGATTTCACCGCATCGAACGTGGTCGCTCATCTAGATGAAATTCTCCCTGACGGCGCCACACGAAACCGGATGCTTGAAGGCCTAGGTCGTGTGAAGACCCTTTTACGTGCTCCGCAGACTGTTTCTTGCAATGCCCAGCATCCCGCCGACCGCGCCGCCGGGATCATCATGGGCATGCTGATGACAAAATCTTGACAGGACCGTCTCATAACTTGTGCTTCCAGCATCTTTTACGTCAGAATCTTCATCATAGGAAATGGGTTATCATTTCCCGGAGATTCCTTTGAATGCCGATTGACCTGCGGCGCCACCTGAGCGTCCTGACGAGTTTCTTAACTCTCGCGCTAATCACAATTTTGTTCCCGGCGCTTTCTCAGGCCGCGGAAAAGACCCGCCTGCGTGTGGACGACTATCAGATCGACGCCACGCTGGAGCCGCACCTCCACACCATCACTGCGCGTGCCAAAGTCAAATTCACCGCCCAGCAGGATCTTAGCGTCGCCGTCTTCGAATTGAACAACGACCTACGCGTCACCAAGGTCACAGACGAAAGAAATCAGCAGCTTTCCGCCGAGCGCGTGACCCAGGACTCGACTGTGCGCGTCCCGCTGCCCGCAGGTCTCTCGAAAGACGCCTCGATGACGTTGACCTTCGAATACGAGGGCCAGCTCCAAAACGCCGACAACAGCCCTGTCCCCGGCCTCAAGCTCGCCTATATCGGCGACGACACCAGCTATCTGCTTTATGCCGGCCGATGGTTTCCGGTCAGCGGATTTGGCCTCGATCGCTTCACATCCACGATTAACGTGACTGTGCCCGCGCACATAGTCGTGATCGGCAGCGGGAAGATGTCAACTGGCGAAACTGCTGCTCCCAAAAAGCCGACCGCTAGCGTGCTGCCTACCAAGACGTTCACTTTTGTTTCCGCTAAGCCAAGTTTCCCAGGCACCATCATCGCCGGAGTGTTTAAGGAGTACAAAAGCAATGAAGCCGGCATGGATCTGCACGTTTATTTCAAGCCCACGCATGACAGCCTCGCACCGACTTACACCACCACCGCAGTGCAGGAGTTCACTTACTTCATCACGCTCTACGGGCTGCCGCCGTCGCAAAAACTCAACATAGTCGAGATGCCGGGCGACACAGTTCCCTACGTATGGGCTCCTGAAATCGCTGGACTCGCCGGACCTTCGATCACAGAAAAAACAAACTATCGCCTGCTCGCAGACGCGATTGCGCATCAGTGGTGGGGTGTTTCCGTAAGCCCTGAGACGAAAGACGACTGGTGGCTTACCGACGGATTCTCCCGCTACTCCGAAGCTATGTACGTCGAGAACGCCGCAGGCGCGGCCGGACTCGAAGAAGCTGTGAAGGACATGTCAGTGGGCGCGCTGGCCTACGATACTGTGCCGCTTTCCAGCGCCAGCAAACTTGATATCTTCTCGACGGAGTTTCAATCCCTCGCCACCGACAAAGGCGCAATGATCCTGCACATGCTGCGCTGGGTACTCGGCGAAGACAAGTACAACAAGACGATGCGCGAGTTCGCGACAGAATTCGCCGGCAAGCCCGCCAGTATGGACGACTTCAAAACCGTCGCCGAGAAAAACTACGGCGACCAGCTCACCTGGTTCTTCTCGCAGTGGCTTGATTCCACTGGAGCGCCGGAATTCAAAGTGAAATACACGACCTATCGTCTGGGTGGCGCCGCCGCGGTCACGCCTTCCGACAAAGCTCCGGGCTTTCGCGTCAACGGCGAGATTTCCCAGGACCTCGACCTCTTCCGCATGCCAGTCGATCTGCGAATCGACACCGATGGAAAAACCGAAAACAAGCGCATCGAAGTTGTAGGTACGAATTCGCCTTTTTCGATTGAGACCTTCGGTCGTCCGCGCCGCATCTCGGTCGATCCCGATCATCACGTTCTCACTAACTCAAGCGACGTAAAACTTCGTGCCTCCGTGCTGCGCGGACAAGCCCTGCAGCAGCAAGGCGATCTCTCTGGCGCGCTCACCGAATTCAACAAGGCGCTCGATCTCAACAAAAACAGCTCTCTCGCACACTATCGGGTCGCCGAAGTCTTCTTCCTGCAACGCAACTATCAATCGTCAGCCAACGCCTATCGTGAATCCATTAACGGCGATGGCGACCCGCGTTGGACCGAAGTTTGGAGCCGCATCCAGCTCGGCAAGATTTTCGACATCACAGGCCAGCGCGAACGCGCCGTCAACGAATATCGTCAGGCCCTGCAGACCAACGACAATACTTTCGGCGCACTGGAAGAAGCCCGCAAGTACTTGCAGAAAGCTTACGAACGGCCCAAGTCAAAATCACAGGAATAATTCAGAAAATAAAGTCCGCTCCACGGTTGGCTGCTTCAGCTAACCTTTTTGCCGCTTTCGGGGTCTAATTGAGTACATGCCAGCAGGGAACTTTCCATAGCCCGGCTGCGTATTTCTGATCAGATGGTTAGGCGGGATTGAGACCCCTCGCCTGAACGTTACCCGGGGCCCCCATGCTCCTCCCCGGAGGCATGGGGGCATGTTTTCGTCCAGAAGGAATTTTGGGGCGACCGTAGTTTGTCTGCCTTATGTCGATTGGCAAAATCTGCTCTACAATCACGGCGTGTCCGAAATCATCCATTCGCGCCTCGACCGCGTACTTACCCAGCTTCGGCTCTACGAACATCCGCTGTTGAATTTTTCCGCTCGTAGCAAGGGCGACGGCGTCGAAGTCATCATCAAGTTCAAAGATGAAAACATCCCCGTCCATATCTACTACTTCGATCTTCATCCGCGCGATCTCGATGACCCGCAGTTCGAGTGGAGCTTCCAGCGCCAGCTCTACGACGCGCTGCACGACTATTTTGTTGAGATGTTCATTCGCACGCCGCAAGACCGCGAACTTCGACAAAGAGAAGACCGCCAGAAGAAGGGCCTGTGAGCGCTCTTCGCGACAAGATTGAGCAGGAAATCCGCGATCGTGGCCCCATTCCCTTTTCACGCTACATGGAGATGTGTCTTTACGATCCTGAACTCGGCTACTACTCGCGCAACGCCGAACAATTCGGCAAGGCTGGAGATTTTTATACGTCGAGCGATGTTCACGCCGTATTCGGCAGGCTGATGGCCCGCCAGTTTGACGAGATGTGGCGAGTTCTGGGCAGTCCTGATCGGATTGTGCTGCGGGAGCTGGGACCAGGCCGCGCATTGTTTGCGAGAGACGTATTGGACTGGTCTGAAAAGAAGTTCCCAAATTTTTTTCGCACGATCCAGTATGAACTTATCGAAAGCTCTCCAGCCCTGCGGGTGCGGATTGAAGAAAATCTAAAGCGTCACATCGATACTGGCAGAGCACACTTAGCGAGTGTGGCTTGCTCCACGAACGGGAAGGGCAGGACTTCAGTCCTGCCGACAGCACCTGATGAGGAGGCTTTAGCCGCTGAGGGACCGACTATCCTTTTTGCCAACGAATTCTTCGATGCACTGCCGGTCGAAATCGTTTGCTCTGAAGGCTCGCTCCGCATCGCCTCGCGCGACGGGCGATTCGTCGAAACATGGACCGACAGTTCAGCCGAGGAACTTGAATTCCTCGACCGCTACAGCGTCCATCCCGAAGCAGGCGAGCGCATCGAAGTGCCTGTAGCTATCCAAAAGTACGCTGATAATGTCTTCGCATCGATCAACCGTGGCTTCGCCATCGTCATCGACTACGGCTACACACGCGAAGAACAGCTCGCCGGCCGTCATCGCGGAACGCTGAAGGCGATTCGCAAACATTCTGTGTCCGCCAATCCCTACGAAGCTCCCGGCGAGCAGGACATCACCGCCGACGTGAACTTCACGGCGATTGCCGCAGTTGCGGAGAAGCATGAGATGACTGTGCAGAAACTGATCACACAATCACAATTTCTCATGGGCATCGGCGAAGCCAACCAATTTGCCGACGCTTTCGAAGATTGCAGCTTGCCGCAGGTCGCACTGCAACTGAAGCATCTGGTCACGCCCGCGGGTATGGGCGAGAGCTTTCATGTGCTGGTGGCGAGTAAGGGAGTCGCAGCGGAGAAAGTTACGGCTCTGGCAGGTCTAAGTTTTGGACAAGCGTGAAAGGTCCCGGTTAACTGCTAATTCTTAACTTCTGGATACTCGTACACCCCACGCCCAGACTTCCTCCCCAGCCGTCCAGCCTTCACATACTGCACAAGCAACGGCGCAGGACGATACTTTTCTCCCAGCGACTTGTGCAAGTATTCCAGAATGTTCAGCCGCGTATCCAGCCCAACAAGATCGACCAGTTCAAACGGCCCCATGGGATGATTGAGTCCCAGCTTCAACGCCTTGTCGATGTCGACAGCCGAAGCAATTCCCTCCTGCAACATATAAAACGCTTCGTTGCCAATCATGGCATTGATGCGGCTGGTGATGAATCCCGGCGCTTCTTTAATCACCACGACTTCTTTGCCCATGCGCTTGCCGACCTCGATTGCGGTCGCGAGCGTGTCTTCGTCCGTCTCCAGAGCGCGTACGACTTCGAGCAGCTTCATCTTGTGCACAGGATTAAAAAAGTGCATGCCGACGCATTTTTTCGCGCGGTAGGTCACGCTGGAAATTTCGGTCACGCTGAGCGATGACGTATTCGAAGCAAGAATCGTAGTAGGCCGGCAGATTTTGTCGAGTAGGGTAAAGATCTCAATCTTCGACTCCATCTCTTCCGGCACAGCTTCGATTACGAGATCGGCCTCGCGTGCCGCCTCCTCGACAGAACCGGCGAACTCAATCCGCCGGAACGCCGAATCGGCATCGGGCCCCGTGACCTTGCCCAGTTCAACCGCCTTGTCAAGGTTGGCACGAATTTCCGTTTCAGCTTTGCGCAGGGCTGCGGGAACAAGGTCCTCGAGGATCGTTCGATATCCACCCAGGGCCGCGGCATGCGCAATGCCCCGTCCCATAATGCCTGCACCGATGACGGCAATCGTGTGGATTGGGGGCACCTACTTCTCCGCCTTTTCGAGATCAGCAATAGCCGCGCTCATCGCCGCTCCGGCCGGGCGCAGATACTCGGCTAATCGCTGCCTCTCTTCGGTGGTCATACTCGGAATGTAGATGCAAATCCGGCGCAGAGTTGCCGTGATGTCGTCCACGTAATTCATTGAGCGGATCAATTCACCGGTAGCTAACATGAGTGCTCCTGTCTTTCTGCGAACTTGGCGCCTTGTAAGCAATGCCAGACGCTCAAGCCGAACTTCTTATTTTGGACGCGCTCATCGATTTAGTAAAGGCGAGCGGATCCTCTTCACCCTTCGGTTGGACCGAAATGGGTGGGACCAAATCGGATTCGACAGGGTCCAACAGGATTGCCGAGTTAAGAGCCGGCGCCGCCGGCATGGTGAAGCACGAAACGCACCCTCTCTTCAATCGGAACGCGAGGAAGCTCGATGAGCTCATAGCCATACTCCGTATACGTCGCGGCCAGCGCATCGTAGGTGCGGACGGCTTCATTGAAATCCTGCTTGCGTTCTTGATCCTGCTGAAAAATTTCTTCCCATGGCGGAGCGATAAACACTTGACGGTTATAGCGGAACTGCTCAGCCGCTTTGTGCATGTGCTCGAGCGCCGAATGCCTGATCAGACGCAGATATCCCAGGACATCGACCACGCCACGATCGAAGAACACCAGTCCTGCCGATCCCCGAGCCATGCGATAAGACCTCATCTCCCAACTCAGCATCAGCTCAGAAAACAGCGTGCGGTCGTCCCACGGCAATGCACGGCCGCCGATCGACATCTGATCCTGAATCACGCCACGCCCTGCTTCGAGTGACCGGGCATAGCCGGCTCGTTCCAACGCGTCAATCAGTGTCGACTTGCCTGAGCCGGGTCCGCCCGTTAAAACGAAAAAACGGTCTTCCTCCATAATCTTCAGCTCTTCCATTTCCTTTGTGAATATGCGATGAACAAATTACTGGCGCGGGCATATAATCCGCATCAATTCTTTTTATGGGGCCGCGATTGCGCGCTGCGAATCAAATAATCGTATGGCAGACACGCCTTTGAAACGCTACATCTTCGCGAGCGACTTTGACCAGACGCTCACCTTCAACGATTCCGGCTATGTACTCGCTGAACTCGTGGGCATTCCTACTGAGGAATTCGAGCGCAAAGCCAAGGGCATGGCCAAGATCAACCTGGTGCAGCAGGGAGCGGAACTCGCTTACCTGTTGCTGCACGATCCCGAGTTCCGGGCTAAGGTCCGGAAGGAGCACCTCATCGAAGTTGGGAAGCGCATTCGCCTGAAAGGTGAGATCAAACTCCTGTATCAAATCCTGAAGAGCGGCATCGATGGCCACGAATTTGACTTTTATATTCTGTCCGCTGCGCCGGTCGAGGTAATCCTTTCCGCTCTCGAAGATATCGTTCCGCCGGACCACATCTTCGGCACCGAGTTCCGCTACAAGCCGTCGGGCGAGATTGACACGATTGTGCGCGCGACCGCCGGCTATGGCAAGGTTGCCGTGCTCGACCGTCTGCTCGAGCAAGAGGTGACGGGACCCGATCACGTCATCTACACAGGCGACGGCAGTTCCGACATTCACGTCATGCTGCACATCAATGCGCGCGACGGGCTGACGATCGCAGTTTCCGAATCTCCTCACATATCGCAGATCGCCAAGCGTACCGTGTTGAGCAGCAGCGCGCTGGCGGTACTGGCGCCGATTCTCGAAGAAGTCGCGGGGTGGGAGCGCTATAGGATTCGTGGCTTCTTCGAGGCGAACGGCATGCTAATTCAGGAGTGGGAACGGGTTCGCACCGACTGGCTCACGCTGCGTGCGGCAACCAGCGAATCTGCGGAAGAAAAAGAACTCCGCATAGGGAACGGCCTGCCCACCTTGCATGTGAAATGACGCTATGCTGCGCAACAAAAATCTGATTCCGCTTTCGCATCAGCACCAGCACGCACTGGCGCTTTGCGTGCGTATCGAGCGTGCCTCGCCTATTTGCGATGCCGATCTCGACGCTTGGCAATCAGAAATCTCACAACTCTGGCAAAGTGAGATATCGATTCACTTCACCGCGGAGGAGCAGGTACTATTCCCCGCGGCGCACAAGTTCTCCGAACTCGTTCCGTTAGTGGACGAACTCCTCGCTGACCACACGGCGTTGCGCGAAGCTTTCTCTCATGCCGTAGCAAATGAAATGTCCGGGGCAGACCTGTCCGCTTTCGCGCGAAACCTTTCGGCGCATATCCGTAAAGAGGAGCGCCAACTCTTTGAGCAATTGCAGAAACTCGTCGACCACGAGGGACTCGCGGTGCTAGGGAGGCAACTCGAAGAAGCGCTAAAAGACGCCACGCAAGTCTGCGCGCTTCCTACAACCACCACCGCTTTGCGTTCGGCTAAGTAGATTGGTGAGACTCGCCAACACACAGCGACCGGTTAAGACTTGAAGACCATTCTCGAGCCCGGTGCACGAAGGCCGTGCACCTTTCGAAATCGTTCTGCCGTCGTCCGCCCCATGTAACGCTCCAGAACAGTTGGGTCGGTCTGCCGCAAATCCACCACGATCAGGCCATCCAGCGTATTGGAGAAACTGCGGTCCACACTGAAGCCGAGCAGTTTGCCGCCAACTTTGGCATATTGCCGCATGAGAATCGGCAGGCCCTTGCCATCGGATTCGACGTCGGCGATAGGCTCGGAAAGTTCGTCGATATCACGCAGCGCGCGACACATACCGCGGCAGTCCCAGCGGCGAAGAAGCGCCGGGCGAAAAGGATGACGTGGCGCGATCAATTCCGCCAGTTCGTCTTTCTGAATTCGTGATTCGAAGAAACGATAAATCATTTCGCGCGACGCTTTGTTGTAATCGTTGCTAACGCTGACCGCGCCAAACAGGACTGGAATTTCCGGGTGCATCGCAATCAAGCCGGCAATTCCCTTCCATAACAGCAACAACGGCGCGTACTGGCGCTGATATTCCGGACGCACAAATGACCGACCAAGTTCAAAGGCGGGCCCAAGTCTTTGAAAGATTCTTTCGTCGTAACGAAAGATTGTGCTGGTATAGAGACCACTGACGCCGTGCTGTTTCAGAATCTCTGCTGTATTTCCCGCCCGATACGCACCTACCAATTCGCGCTTCGTCTTGTGCCACAGCAACAGATGCCAGTAATAATCGTCGAAGCGGTCGAGATCCAGGCTCTTGTTTGTTCCTTCTCCGACCTGACGAAATGTCAACTCGCGTTGCCGTCCTACTTCCTGCAACATTTGGGGCATCTCGCGCGCGGTTCCCAGATAAACAGCGAGATCGCCGTTCTCGGCAAGACAACGGTCTTCTGGAAGGTTCTCCACTTCCCCGGCAAGCAATGCAGGATCTTCAGCGGCGGCGACGGGCGCCTGAACTCTCAATTTCGATCGCACGGCCTTGAGTCGCGAATGCTTAGCCTTGCTGCGTCGCGCCAGCAAGTAAGTACGCGAGCGCAAGTATTCCGTAGCCTCATTGTCGTCCACGAGTCCTGCAATGGCTTCGGTCTCGATTGCGCTGCCCACGCGGACTTCAATGGTTTTGCCTTCCTGCTGCAGAAACTCCTGCAACAGAAATGCCGTACGCAGCTTGGGATGCACCATGCTCAGCAGTTGAAATCCAACGCTGTTGTGCCCGCAAAAATATACGGGCAATGCCGAGGCTCCGCTGCGCCGGATCAGACGCACGGCCGTATCGTTCCATGCAGGATCAGCGATCTGCGCGGTCGGCATCTGCCAGTGCGACACCTCGCCCGCGGGAAAGATCGCGAGCATGCTGTCTTGTTGCAACCAGGAGAGGCATTCCCGAAGAGCGCGCCGGTTCGCTCCGATGGAGCGGTCCGTTTCAAACGCGTCCACAAAGATGCAATGGTTGGAGAGTTCCGGGACGTCCGCGAGCAGGAAATTCGTCAGCACTTTTACGTCCGGCCGAATGCGCTTCAGGAGAACCGTAAGAATGGCGCCATCCAGCATGCCATAGGGATGGTTCGACACCACGACCACCGGGCCGCTCGCCGGAATACGAGCCTGATCGGCAGCGTCCACACGCAGCCCTACTCGCATTTCGCTGAGAAGACTTTCAAGCCGAAATCCTTCGGGCGATTGCTGCACTCGCCGGTAGAGGTCGCGCACTTTTGCCACCGGCGCAAACTTAGCGGCAAACCCAGGAAACTCCGACAACCGTGAGAGTGCCTCAGAAGATCCGCGGTCGGCGTCGAAATGGGTTGACGGCATGTTCCCATGATTCGCGAACCACTTTGCAACAGGATGAAGAGCAAGTTAAAAACTGATGAAATATCACACTAAGGTAAGCGAGAGAGTAACCAGCAGTAACCGATGTAAGGGCGGGTCCTTAGGGCCATTAAAAAAAGCCGAATGACTGAATAAGGCCCTAAGTCTCAAGCCGGAATCGCGTTTCGGCGAGCGCATAGAGTCTGCGCCAGACGAGCCGATTGATGGTCACCACGGTTGCGGCCATCATCATGGTCGCGGCCAGAAGCAGGTCGAAATTGCCCTGGTCGGTTGCTTGTGAAATCGTCGCGCCCAGGCCAATGGTCGTATAGATCTGTCCTTTGAAATGGAAATACTCGGCAACAATGCTAGCGTTCCACGCGCCGCCTGAAGCGGTCACCATTCCTGTGACCAGGTAAGGAAATATTCCTGGAAGAATTAGCTTCCTCCAGCGCTGCAGCCCTTCAATACTGAAGACCGAGCAGCATTCTTTCAAGTCCGTGGGGATGGCGATCGCGCCCGCAATCACATTGAATAGGATGTACCACTGCGTTCCCAGCAGGAGCAGCACAATCGATCCCACGCCCAGGCCGCCACCGACGCGAATCAGCAATAGCAGCACCACCGGAAACAGCGCAGTCGCCGGGACCGAAGCCGCGATCTGTGCCAGCGGCTGCGCGATACGCGCGAGCTTAGGATTGAAACCGATCGCTACACCTGCGGGAATCGTCCACAGAGCCCCAATTACAAGCGCGAGATTGACGCGCACGAAGGTTGCTCCCAATCCGATTGCAGCCTCCTGCAGTTCTGCCTTCTGCAGGCCGCTCAGAATCATTGCTACGCGAACGAGTCCGTATCCCATCCCGCCGAGCAGAGCTACGGCAAGCAATCGAGCGGCCCAAAGCTTCCAATTGCTACTCGGTTCTGCTTCATCGCTCTCGTGCGTACGCGAGAAGAAAAGCATCAGGCGCTCGCTTAGTGGATGTACGGTACTCTTGCGGATGCGCGCCAGGCTTCGCGAATGGCGAATCAGATCAAGCACCCACGAGCGCGCAGTATCGGTGCTCTCCACTTGCTCAACCTTGAATTTTTCCGCCCACGCAATTACCGGACGCCATACGAACTGATCGAGCAGCACGATCACCGCAATCATGGTGGCGATGCCCCAGAGGATCGATGGGGTGTCGCCGGCGCTGGCCGCGGTCTGCAGATACGATCCCAGCCCAGGCAAGCGGAAATCGCGCGAACCGAGCACAAACATTTCGCAAGCCATCAGAAAAAACCAACCGCCTGCCACCGACATCATGGAGTTCCACACCAGGCCGATGGCCGCGAATGGAAGTTCCATCTGAATAAAGCGTTGCCACCAGCTAAACCGATAAATCTTCGCCGCCTCCCGCATCTCTTTCGGAATACTCTTCAGCGAGGCGTAAAAGCTGAAGGCCATGTTCCATACCTGTCCAGTAAAAATGAGCAGAATCGCGCCCGCCTCTACGCCCAGTTGCCTGCCGGGAAACAACGCTACCATCGCGAGCATCACGCCTGGCAGAAAACTGAGCACCGGAATGGATTGCAGCACGTCGAGCAGTGGAATCATGAATCGCTCAGCGCGCGTGTTGTAGGCCGCGATATAGCCATAGACCAACGTAAACGCAAGGCTCAGTGCATATGCGATCGTAAGCCGAAGCAGCGAATAGGCCGCGTACGCGGGTAACGCCCACAGGCTGCGGGAGATTTCAACTTCGGGCGTAAACGGCCCCAGCCACATGCGCCCGACCACCAGCAACCCATAAAAAACCGCGATCGCCCCGCCGAACATGAGCAGATCGGGGAGATAGGAAATCTCGACGGCGGGCAATTGCGTCCACAAGCGATAGGCTGAGAACCCGCGCAGGCTGGCTGATTTCTTGATGTGGGCCATTTTCGAGGTTCTCAGAGCTTGGGAGCGGAAGTTTGATCCTGATTTTCGGTGACCGGAGTCTCTGCCGCCGGCGGTTCACTTTGAATCAGCCGCGCATTCTCCCGGTCGTAATCGAAGATTTCCGCATAGCGGCCCCAGTTCATCGCGGTTTCAAACTGGCGCTGCACTTCATCTTCGGCAAAGTGCTCATCGAGAATGTCGTGGAAAAATTCGTCGGCAATCGAGTGATCCGACTTCCGCTTCAGGATGCTGTCAATCTGCTTCAGGATGGTGACATGCTCTAATGCCGCTTTCCTGAACAGCACCTTGCGCTGTTGAATATCCGCCTCGGCAAAGGCTGTGCCCTGCAGCGTGATCTGGACGTCGCCCTCTTTCAGCGTGGCAAAGCCCAGCAGGGCACAAGCCTCGAGAATAGGGAGCAAATCCTCAACGTCCATCACCAGCTCTTCGGCCAGGCGAAATAAATCCTCGCGCCCTCCACGATCCTGCAACAGTTCGATCAGGCCGGCGATTCCACCGACTCGCGCATGCGGCAGCATCTGGTACTTCGTGGTGCGAAGCGGCGCCTCCCGCTTCTTGAGAGCATCCTTCGTCAGTCCGCCCTTGGGCACGATGATTTCCGCGGTCGTCTCCGCATCGGGCAACGTGTGCTCCGTATCCGGCTCGGTCATCACCTTGTAGATGTAATCGACCAGTTCTACAAAACGCGCAGACTTTCGATCCCGCGGATGCTTCAGTCGAATATTGAAATCCGACCGCACGCGCGCCGGATTTCTTCCCAGCACCATCACGCGATCGGCGAGCATCACCGCCTCTTCGATATTGTGTGTCACGATGAAAATCGCGCTGGTCGGCATCTTCTTGTTGAGCCAGAGCTCCAGGAGTTCGCCGCGCAGGTTTTCGGCGGTGAGAACATCGAGCGCGGAAAATGGTTCGTCCATGAACAGCACTTCCGGCTCTACGACCAAAGCGCGCGCGAAACCCACACGCTGTTTCATACCGCCGGAAAGTTCTTTGGGATAAGCAGTTTCAAATCCATCCAATCCCACGGTGTCCAGCGTCCGCAACGCTCGTTTGCGCCGCTCCACATCCGGCACGCCGCGGGCTTCGAGCGGAGCCTCGACGTTTTCAATCACCGTAAGCCAGGGAAAAAGAGCGAAGCTCTGAAAAACAATGGCTACGTTCGGAGTCTGCCCATCGAGCGGCTTGCCGTGCCAGACCAGCGTTCCCGATGTTGGCTGCGAAAGTCCCGTGAGCATACGCAGAAGCGTGGACTTCCCGCATCCCGACGGCCCGAGGAGCGCGATGATTTTTCCCGGCTCGATGACCAGGTTGGTTGTGCCTACGACTTGAATACGTGTGCCGTCCGGCTGGGGATACGACTTTTCAAGCCCCACGGCCTCGATGATCGCTTCGCTCACGCTCAAAACTCCCGTATCTTCCTATACACGATCTGCGCACGAGCGCAAAGCGTTGCGCGTTGTAACGTGGCATTCACATTGGACACCGTCTTTACGCGGCGAAGGAATCGTCTGCCGGTTTCGGCAGCGCCTGCGGAACGCGGTCGGTCACTTCGGCGAGATGCGCCAGCTTCGCCGCAAGATCGCCGGTGAGCTGGCCTTGATCGAAACGCCAGCGCCAGTTCCCGCCATGCAAGCTGGGGGTGTTCATGCGGGCTTCGCTGCCGAGTCCGAGCACATCCTGCAAAGGAATGATGCTCATGCTCGCGGGAGAACACTGCGCTGCACGAACGAAGCACCAGTGCACACCGTCGTCGGAGTGGCCCAAATAGGCCTCGGCATTGCGGCGTTCATGCTCGGCCGCGCCCGTGCGCCACCAGCCCATAACTGTGTCATTGTCGTGGGTGCCGGTGTAGATGACTTTCCCTACCGCACGATGTGGCAGATACATGTGTGCGCCTTCATCGCCAAAGCCAAATTGCAGGACGGCCATGCCAGGAATTTGCAATCGATCCCGCAGCGCGTGGACTTCCGGAGTGATGTATCCGAGATCCTCCGCAAAAAACGGCAGCCCACCGAGCGCCTCGCGTAGCTTGATGAATAAATCGTCGCGCGGGCCATCGACCCAGTGGCCATTCACCGCCGTAGCGTCGCCGGCAGGAATTTCCCAGAACTGATCGAATCCTCGGAAATGATCGAGCCGAATGTAGTCACAGTTCTGCGTGGCCCAGCGCAGGCGCTGAATCCACCACTCATATCCGCGCTCTTTCATAACGTCCCAGTGGTAAAGAGGATTTCCCCAGCGCTGGCCCGTCTTGCTGAAAAAATCCGGAGGCACTCCCGCCACCACCTCGGGAGCGAGTTTGTCGTTCAGTCGGAATAATTCGCGATGCGTCCACACATCAGCGCTGTCGTGGTTCACGAAAATGGCGACATCGCCGACGATGCGAATTGCCCGTTCAGCACAGTAGTTTCTCAGTGCTCGCCATTGCTCGTAAAAAGCAAACTGCAAAGCACTGCGAATATGGATATCGTCCGCTAACTCTGCGCAGGCCTTTTCTAACGCCGATCCGTCGCGGCCGGCCAAGTCCGCCGGCCATTCATTCCAGCATGCCAATTTGTGCCGCGCACGTAGCGCGTCGAACAAGACAAAGTCGTCGAGCCACCACTTATTTTCAGAGCGGAACTTATCAAATCGCTTGAGCGCATCGCTTGACGCCGATCGCAGAAACGATCGCGCAGCCTCAAACAGTATCGGCATCTTTTGCGCAAAAACACGGTCGTATTCCACCGGACCGTTAACAGCATCAAGCTTCGACGCTTCCACTTTAGCCAGATTGATCCAGCCGCGTTCGGCCAGACGCTCGACGCTGATCAGCAGAGGATTTCCGGCAAACGCCGACGTAGAAGAGTACGGCGAATTGCCGTAGCCCAGCGGCCCCAAAGGAAGAACCTGCCACAGGCCCTGACGGGCCGAAGCAAGAAAATCTACAAACTGATACGCTGCCGGACCAAAATCGCCAATGCCGCCGCGCGACGGCAGCGACGTGGGATGCAACAGAATGCCAGCAGCGCGTGCAAAGGCCATGACGCCGCCGCTTACATGCCCTGCTCGCTTCCTGTGCGAGTCAGCGCCTTCATCTCTTCCTGATTGATTTTGACTTTGCCGGTCTTTTCCAGCTGATCTCGCAGGTTTGAGACGAAGAGCCCGAAAATTTCCTGCTGCTTGCCTTGCATCAGCGCGTCGCGAATCTGATCGCGCTTCGTGGCAAATTCGGCCTCATCGGGCTTCTGATTCTCGGTCACCGCGAGCACCACGCCGCTCGTTCCGCTGTTGATCGGGCCGCTGATGTCACCCAGCTTCATCGTAAAAGCCACCGAAGCCTGCCCAGTCATCGAGCCTAAATCCGGAACCTGACCGTCGGGCAGCACGAAGTCGCTGGTTTTCACCGTCGCTCCGAGTTCTTTCGCGGCACGCTTCAAATCGTGTTCGGTTTTGGCGCGGTCCGAAAGCTCCTGCGTCTTCTGCGTAAGCAGAATGTTCGATCGCTCGTTCTTGAACTCCGTTTCAACGCGCGAACGAATCTCTTCAAATGACGGCGTCGCTGCCGGCTTAATCCCCAGCAACTGAAACACGACGAATCCCTGCGACGAAGGTGCCATATCCGGCGGCGCTTTATCGGCCTCGGCAAATACCGCATCCATGAATTGCGGCGCAGGCCCCAGGCCTGGCATCATATCTTTTCGCTCAAAGAAGTCCGACGTAATCACCGGAATGTGCTGCGCTGCGGCCGCCGCATCCAAACCATCCGGGGAGCGGGCCTGCTTCAACAGATCATCCGCCTCTTTCTGCGCGATCTGCTGTGCTTTTTGCCGCTTCAGGATCGGCTCAATCTGGTCTTTCACTTCGTCGAGCGTCTTTGTGTGCGCATCATGCTTGTCATCCACACGAATAATGTGGAAACCGAAGCTACTCTTCACCAAATCGCTGATCTTCCCCTTTGGAAGCGAAAACGCAACCTTTTCAAACTCTGGGACGGTCTGGCCCTTGCCTATCCAGCCGATCGATCCACCTTGCTTCGCGCTGCCAGTATCTTCTGAATACTTGGCGGCTAGATCTTCAAACTTAGCGCCGCCTTTTATCTGCTTCAGCAGATCTTCAGCGCGACGCTGTGCTTCCGCTACAGCTTTGTCGTCCACTTTACCGTCCGGTCCCGCCGGCGGCGTCTTGATCAGAATGTGGCTGACTTGCACCTGCTCCGGTGTACGGTATTGATCGCGATACTGGTTGTAGTAGGCGCGCAATTGGTCAGCGTCCACATGAACGCTCGCTTCGGCCTTACTCGTGTCAACAACCGCGTACTTGATCTTGCGTTTTTCGGGAATCGAATTCGCATAGCTCGCCTTGTGACTTTCGTAAAACGCTTTTAGTTCCTGATCTGCCGGATGCAGTCCCTTCTTGATGTCGTCCTGCTTCAAAATCGCATAGTCGAATTTGACCTTCGAATTCTGCTTAACGAACTGTTCGCGAATTTCCGGCTCGCTCACATTTGCTCCGCCCACGATCAGAGCCTGTAGCTTCGAAATAAGAATCTCGCGGCCGACTTCGTCTTCGAATTTGGTGGGCGTCAGGTTCGCCCGTTGCAGCAGTCCTTCATACTCTTGCTCGCCGATGAAATTGCCACCAGGGAAGAACGTCGCTGCATAACGTCCGTGCTGCAGTTCGTCTTTAATCTCGTCGGGAGTAGCGCGCAATCCCATATGTTTGGCTTCATCGATGAGCAACTGGCGCGTGATCAACTGCTCGGCGGCTCTCTGGGTAAAGAACGGCAGCAGCATCGCCATATTCGCGCCACCCTGTGGCATCTGCTGTTGAAGCATCTGGCGCGCGGTCTGGCGAACTTCGTCTGCGGTGATGTCATCGCCGCCTATTTTGGCTACAACTCCCTTGCCCGGCTGGCCCGTCAATTCGGACGTCAAGCCACCGGGGATGAAGGTGATCACCATCGCGCCGCAAATCACGAGTAAGATGCCGCTCAGAATAATCTTCTTGGTGGGTCCTTGCGTCTGTAGAAATCGAATCATTTTCTTATCACTCCAGAAAGGAAAAGCGAAACTTCCATTATAAACCACAGACCGTTAATTATTGCCGGCGCGCGCGAGACGGTAGTGTCCTAATTTGAATTTCACAGCCTGCCTCGCGCTATAAAGTGAACGGGCGCATCCGTGTGCAACCACGGAATGCACCCTGACCAAAATTCGCCTATACGGAGGCAAACCTTGGCTGCATCCGATGGTAAACGAAAACTCAAAGTGTATCGCTCCCTGTACCGACTCAATCTCTCTTTTGCCCGCTTGCACGAAACCTTAAACTGGCTCACCGTGGCGCGTGTTCTCGCTAATCAGATTCCTGACGATATGCCGCAAGTTTGGCAACATCACCTTGCCGAAATCCAAGCCGAAGTTAACCAGATAATCACAGAATCCTTGCACAACATGGAACACGGAGACGTGAGGCGGCTTGGCCGAGTCATGGCTATGGCTGAGAAAGTTCGCGCCATCCATCTCGCACGATTGAGCAAGGATTAACGTATGTCTATGACTGAAGTGCGGCATGAATCGCGCCCCGAATCCATTCCGAGACGTTCTGTTTTGCTGCTTTAGCCCGTACCGCAATTGCTTTAAGATCGTCAGCGGCGAAGCGTACAGGCACAATCCTGCCTTTCGCTTCGCCCTTCGGTAGTTTGGGACGCCCGATTTTAGCTTTCCTCTGTGCCAAGACTCCGTATCTCCTGTGCAATCACGGCTTTTACCGCGTCCTGTGCTGATTTGATTGGATGCATATGTAATACCGTGACGTGCCGAATCGGCTTACTAGGGTCATCAGTTTCGTGCGCCCATGCATAAACACGATGCGCTGTCTCATGCCCCTTTAACTCGAATACCTCAACAATTCCTTCCCAGATCGTCTTGCCGCGAAACGTTTCTTTCACTGGTACGCTTTCCAAGTGCTCTGATTCGACGCCGTGCAACCGTCGAATCACGTCCTGCAATTCCTGGATATAACTCACGATGTTGCCTCTACAAGCTGGCCCACGGTCCAAAAGTCTTTCTCAACTCCCGCAGCCATCGCCGGAGTACAGCGCAGCGTATTGTGACGGCGCACGAAATTGTAATAGGCGAAGTGCAGCGCGACGGCTGCCTTGAAGTTCTCTAGTTTCTTGCTGAATGCCAGCGTCAGACGGTTAAGCCGTTTTACATGCAGCCGCGTAGTCGCATTTAGCCGCTCGACATGGCTGGTTGAAATAAGTTCCTTCTCAGGATTGCCGGAGATCGGTCTGCGGTAGGCAGAAGCAAACGATGGAGCGCTGTACTTGCGCTCTGGATGCTGCGCGGCATCGTGGACGTACACCTTTACGATCTGGCCGTAATCAACATCAGCCCCGAATGCCCGCTCAACCGCTTCCGGGTAAGAGTTCATCGCATCGGTTGAAATCTGCACGCGATTGCGGACGCGGCTGGCAATGTCCTGCACAAATTTGTTCGCCAATTCATGCGTGCGCTTCCCGATCTTGAACGACGGAACCAGCTTAGTCTCAGAGTCAATCGCGCAGAACGTCCAAACGTCACCATATTCGGGGCTGTCGTCTACGGAGCAATGCTTCTCTTTTTTCCCGATGTAGCCCCACACTTCGTCTAGCTGAAGGTAGTTGCATCCCAAGTCTTGCATCTTGGAATCGAGCAGCATTTCGCAGCCCTTCCCGATGCGAACGCCTAGACGCATGATCGTATCGCGGTGAACGCCCGTGATGCGCTCTATGCTGCGAATGCTAGAGCCTTCGGCTAATGCTGCGATTATCGCGGTTTGTTTTTCGGCGCTGAGCACGTTTGCCATGCGATTAACTGTATTACAAAAACTATGTCGTGTCAAGTCTTTTTGTGTTACAATTTATGTTTATCTATGGGAAAGAACAAGGGCAATAAGCATCCCAAAGAGACTGCCAAAACAAAAAATCAACATCGCTCCAAGGACAGCGAGAGTGCGAAACGGCCAACGCTCCGGCATCATGTTCTCTCCAGTGGATGGGTACAGAATTCAGTAATTGGACTCATTTTTATCGCCGTCACATTGGTCGCAGCGGTAATGACAACTACACAAATCAAGCTCGCGGCAATCACCTTCGCGCTTACGGCAACCGCCGTCGCGTGGATAATCGCCATAGTGATAATAGGGTACGCAAACGAACCGCGAGGCTTAGCCTTCACAATAAACGTTTCAAGACTGAATACCTCCCACGATCCAAGGCAGGGAGAGGTGTGGTGCAGATATAACTCAATGTATGGAGATACCCTATCGCCCGCGTCGGCACTGTTATATGTTTCAGCCAAGAATGTCGAGAGCAATCCGCTTTTCGTACAGCGCCTAGAAGTCAGTCTTGAAAAGAAGGGCGCAAGGCGATCCCCTCCACTGGAAATCATGCCGTCTGACTGTAAGTGGTATGCCCCGTTGGGCAGTCGGGAAAATCCCTTCGGTGACCTGAAACAAGCGCGACAATTTGAAATAAGCTCACTTGACAGCCAATTACACTCAAGCATCGGCGCTGGGGACACGAAGATTGGCTGGCTTGTTCTATCCTTGACTGAAGCGTACCCATTGCAGGTTGGCGACGAAATCAGGTGGCATTTTCGTATCACGGACAGTAGTGGATTCCGCTCGGTATACGATACACCGTATACGCCGGTGAGCGATAAAGACACATACGTTACGGGCTCTCTACAGGGAGGAGTGCTGACAGTTTTCGGTCCCATCGTGGATTTGTCGTCGCTTTTCATTCGCAACTACGGACCAGTTTCAAGAGATTCAAATTAGGACACCACCCGCGAGACGGCATACGCACTGAAGCAATTCATACAGACACTCACGATTCGTAATGGTGCAGTCTTCATTTGTTTGTGTTGGAAAACTAGGAAGATTCGTATCAGGGCATCGCTTTAGCGATGCCGCCAGCCCGTGCAGCGCGAGTGGATTTAGCCGCTGAGAGTATGAGATCAGCCTTCAAGATTCGTTGCTTTGGGAACGTTCACAGGATGAGAACTCTAAAATTCGTCTATTGAAACGAATTAATAGAAGTGTTATCCATTCTTCGGAGCATTGTGCGAAGGTGCCTGTCTACTCAGCAGCGAAACAATCTAGGAGCATCATGAAATCAAAATGGCAAGTGGCCGCTCTCTGCATTCTGGCCCAATTCTTTCTGGCTTCCTCTCTTTTCTCACAGGAGGCGGCCGAGACGAAGCTCGCACTGCACGAGGACTGGACTCTGCAGACTTCCGCCAAGGTCGACGCTAAAGGCGAAGTCATTTCGACTCCGCAGTTCTCTCCTCAGGGATGGCACCAGGCCACCGTCCCCACTACCGTCGTCGCCGCACTAATTAAAAACAAAACACTTCCCGATCCTTTCTTCGGGATGAACCTGCGCAGTTTTGCCGGGATTAACTATCCCATCGGCGGCAACTTCTCTAACATTCCGATGGCGCCCGACAGCCCCTACGCCGTCTCATGGTGGTACCGCAAGCAGTTCACAGTGCCGGCATCGTACAAAGGTAAAACCGTCTGGCTGAAGTTCAACGGCATCAACTACAGCGCGAACATCTGGCTCAACGGGAAGCAGATTGCGAAATCCGATGATGTCGCCGGAGCCTGGCGCACCTACGAGTTTAATGTTACTGACGCCGCGAAGCCCGGAGCTGAAAATGTCTTAGCCGTGCAGGCCTTTTCTCCCACCGATCACGATCTCGCAATCACCTTCGTCGACTGGAACCCCGCTCCGCCTGACAAAAACATGGGCTTGTGGCGCGAAGTCTACCTCACCACAAGCGGCCCAGTCGCTTTGCGTTATCCCACGGTCGTGTCGAAGTTGAATATGCCAACGAACGACCGCGCCGAACTCACTGTTACGGCACAGGTGAAAAACGGTACAAACCAGCCTGTGAAAGGAAAACTCAAGGGTCAGATCGAAAGCATCGACTTCGAGCAAGACGTCGAACTCGCACCGAACGAAGCCAAAGACGTCACGTTCACTCCTGACAAATTCCCGCAACTCGTCGTCTCGAATCCGCGGTTGTGGTGGCCCCGGCAAATGGGCAAGCCGAATCTGTATCCGCTCCACACGGAGTTCGAAGTGAACGGGACCGTGACCGATCACTCGTCCACCGAGTTCGGCATCCGTGAAATTACGTCTGACTTCAACTCCGTCGGCGGACGTGCTTTCCACATCAACGGCAAAAACATTCTCATCCGTGGCGGCGGATGGACGCCTGACATGATGCTGCGCGAGAACTCGCAGCGCTTGCACGACGAATTCCGCTATGTGGAAGACATGGGCCTCAACACGGTCCGCCTCGAAGGCAAGCTCGAAACGCAGGAATTCTTCGACATCGCCGACCGCGACGGAGTTCTCGTCATGGCTGGGTGGTGCTGCTGCGATTTCTGGGAGCGCTGGCCCCGCTGGAAACCACAAGACTTCGAAATCGCCAAACAGTCCCTCCGCGACCAGATCTACCGCCTGCGCAGCCATCCCAGCCTCGTTATGTGGCTCAACGGCAGCGACAACGCTCCTCCGCCGGACGTGGAGCAGATGTACCTCGACGTGGAGAAAGAACTGTTCTGGCCCAACCCAGTCGTTTCCTCTGCGACAGGTAAAAAGACCTCAGTCACCGGCGACAGCGGCGTCAAGATGAGCGGGCCCTACGAATACATAGCTCCGAGCTATTGGGAGGTCGACTCTCCCCAAGGCCAGCCCGGGCGTAAACTTTGCAATCCCGGAGGCTGCGGCGGCGCCTATGGCTTCAACACCGAAACTAGCATGGGGCCGGCTGTTCCTCCGGTCGAGAGCATCCGCGCTATGGTGGGTAAAGATCACATGTGGCCGGTCGACGACGTCTGGAATTATCACGCAGGTGGCGGTGAGTTCAAAACCATAGGAGTGTTTACCGATGCGCTCACCAATCGCTACGGCAAGTCCGACAACGTAGAAGACTTTGCCATCAAGTCCCAGATGCAGACCTACGAAGGCGTGCGTGCCATGTACGAGGCCTACAGCCGCAACAAATATCAGGCGACCGGCGTGATTCAGTGGATGCTCAACAACGCCTGGCCCTCGATGATCTGGCATCTTTACGACTATTACCTCCGCCCCGGCGGCGGATACTTCGGCGCCAAGCGCGCGATGGAAGCGCTGCATCCGATCTACGGCTATGACGACCATTCGATCTGGCTGGTAAGCAGTCAATACGAAGATGCGGCAGGATTGAAGCTAACGACGAAGATTTACAACCTCGACGCGACCGAAAAGTTCTCGCAAGAGAATAAGGTCGATGCTCTCGCCGACAGCACCACGAAAGTCTTCACTCTGCCCGATGTACAAAGCCTGAGCGCAACTTACTTCCTCGTCTTGCGCCTCGAAGACGCAACCGGCAGACTCGTCGGCTCGAATCTCTACTGGCTTTCTACCAAAACCGAAACTCTCGACTGGGCCAAGTCTAACTGGTGGATGACCCCTACGGCTTCCTTCGCCGATTTCACCGCGCTCTCACAATTACCGAAAGTTAAGCTAAGAGTTACTGACCACACTGAGCGTAAGGGAGACGAGGCCGTCACTCATGTCACGATCGAGAACCCGAGCAAGAGCGTGGCATTCTTTGTACGCCTTAAGGTAGACAAAGGGACAAAGGGTGATGAGATTCTCCCCGTCGTATGGGAAGACAACTACATCTCACTACTGCCCGGTGAAAAGCGTGAAGTAACAGCAACGTACCGTGCCGTTGAATTGGGTTCCTCAAGGCCGACTATCGAAGTCAGTGGCTGGAACTTAGAATGATTGCGTGATTGTGAATTTGAGGAATTGAAACCGCGGGGTGCCCCACTTCTCCCTGGGTTTGGGAGAAGTGGGGATTTTATTTGTGTCGGCGCCCCTTCTCGCAAAAGACGCGAGAAATGGGGCATCCTAAGTTGCTTCCACTCAAACGTGTTGGGAGATCGAGAGAATATTCCCATCCGGATCCTTAAACCACGCGACTTTGTCTCCTGTCGGCGCAGTCCAGATTCCAAGTTCATCCTGCTTGAAGAATCCGAAGATTTCGAAGTGAACTCCCTGTTTCTGTAGGGCCCGCGCAGTCTCTTCTATATGCTTCACTTCCCATCCCAGGATAGTGAATTGCACCGGCTTTACTTCCTTCATCTTCGCCGCCCGCAGCATGATTCCATTCGCATCGAAAACAAGAGCAAACCCATCGTCTTTCACGAAGCGCAGCCCCAATACTCCCTCGTAAAATGCTCGCGCTTTTTCCGCATCCCCGATTGGTATGCAAGCGACAATATTAGTCGTTCCCAGCATGCAAGCCCTCCTGCCCGACATTCACATTCGAACAACCATTGCAAATCGTGAGAAGCCTACCCTATTGCTGCTGCTACGTCATTGCGCTATTGTGACAATGAATGTCGAAAACTCGACACAGCGTCCACGTTTGTAAAAGACTCCCCTCCCCCGTCACTGCCCTTGCATTCGAACTCGCCCATGGCCATGCCATCCCCGAACACGCTCATGCCGAGGACCAACTCGTCCACGCCTGCCAAGGAGTGATGACCGTGCGCACTAACGCCGGAACCTGGGTCGTTCCGGCTCAGCGCGCCGTGTGGATACCAGCCCGCACTCCGCACAGCCTTGTCATGTCGGGTAAGGTCTCAATGCGAACGGTCTATCTGCGCGCTCGTATGGCAAAGCGCCTGCCACGCGCATGCTGTGTGGTAAACGTCTCTTTACTCTTGCAGCAGTTGATCCTTCATCTCTGTACGTGTGAGAAATTGAGCCGCGAATCAAAGATTCATGCACATCTGATTGACGTCCTCATCGATCAACTGGACACGGTGCAGGCCGTTCCATTGCAACTTCCTAGCCCATCCGACGCCAGAGCGGCGCGTGTAGCCGCGGCTCTGCAACACGATCTAGATGACGCACGCTCACTGGAACGGGCTTGCAAGCAGGCAGGGGCCAGCAAACGCACCATTGAAAGGCTGTTTCGGCAGGAAACGCGGATGTCGCTGGGCAAGTGGCGGCAGCAATTGCGACTGATGCGGTCACTGCAACTTCTGGCCGCAGGAGAAAAAATCAGCCATGCCGCACTCGAAGCGGGCTACAGCACTCCCAGCGCGTTCATTGCTATGTTTCGGAAGGCGCTCGGAACCACGCCGCGCCGCTATTTCCAGAACCTCGCAGCTCGAAATTCCTGAGCGTAGGTCGACTACGAATCGCTGAAATCGATCATCACCGGCGCGGAACGGAACCAGTTCGTCTTGTAGCCCACGTACAGTATCCCGATCGCAAACCAGATGCCGCCAACTGTTTTAGCGATCATGTTCAGATTGATCCAGATTAAGCCGCAAAAGAGAAACCCAATCAACGGCAAAATCGTATCGGGCAGAAGCCGACGCTTGTATCCCGGCTGCATCGTGACCGAAAACTGCCAGAAGCACGCCAGGTTCACGCCCATGAATGCAAGAAACGCTCCAAAGTTGAGCAGTTCCCCGGCGTGCTCATAGGCGCTGCCAATAGAGTTGAGCAGCACCGCCCCTAGGAAAGCGAGCACTCCGATCAGCAGAATGTTGTTCGTCGGCGTGCTCGTGCCGGGCTTGAGCTGTCCAAAAAACTTCTTCGGCAGCACACCATCGCGGCCCATGCCAAACAGCAGGCGCGCCGCTCCTAGCGTGCCCGTCAGCCCGCTGCCGAACGCAGCCACAATCAGAATGAAGCCCATTGCGTTAAACAGAATCTTCCCACCCACGCGGCTGCAGATATCCATGAACGCGGTTTCGAGGTTGGGAAACGTCCGCCAGTCCGGCCACACCCGCGCTCCCAGGTACGCTTCCACGCCGCTACAAACGCCTGCAAAAATGCAGGTGAGCACTACAGCCAGCAAGACGTTCCGCTTGGGATTCTCGACGTCCTCGGCGAGTGTAGTCACGCCGTCGAAGCCTATGTATGTCAACGCGGCGAACGAAGTCGCAGTGAGGATTTTGTGCGAGTCAAACGTCTTCGGATCATAAAGCGGTTGCAACGAGAACAATCCGGCCCATCCCTGTCCGCCATACAAAAATTTGAGGGCCAGCACAATGAACGCGGCCACCACCACCGACATAATCGCCAGCAATACTTTGTTCGCGTTCGCCGAAGCCTTCACGCCAATCAGGTTCAGCACCGTCATGATGCCCGCGATCAGCAAGGCCCAAACTACAAAAGGGACCTGCTGCACATAACGCTCGTGCAACGCAGTTGAAATCCACACCGTGTTGATGAGCGGCTGCAGCAGGTAATCGAGAATCATCGCCCATCCCGCCAGAAATCCAAGATGTGGGTTGAGTCCCTTGCCAACATATGTGTAGGCCGACCCCGCCGTTGGATAGAGCGCTCCCATGCGTCCATAACTGACCGCGGTAATCAGCATGGCGAAGAGCGCAATGAGGATGATGGTGACGAAATGGCCATCCGAAAGTTTCTGTGCTACGCCGTACAGCGGCACCGGTGCAATCGGCTGGATCAGCACGATTCCATAAAAAATCAGGTCCCAAAGGGTCAGCGTGCGACGCAGGCGCGGCACGCCAGAAGTGGAGGCGGTCGAGGTTTCCATGGGTCCGGCTATTGGATTATGCCTGAGGTAAAAATGTCAATATTAAAACGTTTCCATAGGCCGGATCTCTCGCCTGCGCTTTTCATCCTATAAGAATCTGGCCCTTCGCAACTTGTCATTCTGACGAGAGCGCCAGCTCTCGGAGGAACCTTACGTCGCTAGACTGTGGCATTGCAGCGGACGAGTTCTAGAACAGGAAGGCATCGAGGACGCTCGTTCACTGCATCGCAGCGAGATACCTTCGTCCGATACCTCGATCCGGCTTCGCCGACTCTCAGGATGACATCGGGTGTGTTTAGCACCCAACAAGATCAGCGCGGGTTACCAGCATAGTCGAACCAATACCCGCGTTGCTCATTCCCTGACATATATCGCGTGTTGTACTCGAGCAGATAATTCACATGCGCATCGTCGAGCGGAAACGACTTCTTCGGCGCATACGGATACTCACCCATGCCCAAAAACGGCAGTGGCGCTACAAAGTTGCCCTCGGCCGCGTAGAAGTCCATGTCCTTTTCATATCCGTTCGCAGCGAAGAAATAGTCCCGCACCCATCCCGACGGCAAAGTTGGCAGATTCGACGGATCAAAATCCAGCCGCACCTCATCACCAGACCCAAACACGGCAAGCTTGTCGTCAGTCGCCGTCAATAGCGGCAGTACATCACCGTAGCGTGTGTATGTTCCAGCCGGACGTGTATACGGCCCCGTTGCGCTCGCTTTCTCGTAGATATATTGCACATTCCCCGGCGGCGTGCCTTCGATCTTCAGCGGATATCCATGAAACTCCAGATCTGCGCGAAGGAGAGGTACTTCGGTCAAAGTGTAGCGCCGGCATTCTGCCGGCTGTCCCGAGGGTGTCTCGCCCTCGGGACAGCGGCCAAGACGACCGCCAGACAGCCCCCGAGACGGCGGCTCTACGTCTTGCTTCGTGCGGTCAATCAAAATGCTGTCCCAATAAACCTGCAGATTCGTTGTGATGCGAATCTTCCGCGCCCCCCTCGGTAACTTCCCCGTCAAATCCGCAGTCATCGTACGCGGACCTCCTGCGGGGAATCCCATGTCATCAACCACGCGCTTCCATTGCCCACTTGCATTTAATGCTTCGACATTAGGTGCAATCGCCTCAATCCCCGCCTGCGACGCCGCATACATGCTGTTCGCCGAAAAATACTCCACTTCCCCATGCAGCAGCAGCCACAGCGGCCCACCGTTGTACGCCTCTCCCAAATCAAGCGTCAAACTGTGCGGCTTGGCAAATCCAAGAAATCGAGTCAGACCAAAATCGCCAAAGTAACGATGCGCCCGCAAATCAGGCAGTACGTCATGGCCGTGCTCGTCCCACGCTCCAGCCGGAGGCCGCGCCCCGCGGCTCACCACAACTTTGAACGGCGGATACGGCGGGTTCGACGCGAAATACTCATTGGGATAAACGTCGACACCGGCGGGATGATCCACCGCCAGCAGCCTCACCTGATCCAGATATACCGCCTCTTCGAGCGGCTCCATGAAGCGAAAACTCAAGACGGACCTCGGACCTCGGCCCTCAGACTTTGGACCGCCGACATCGGACCAACTGCCTCGACCAAGGTCTGAAGCCTGAGGTCGGGGGTCTGAGGTCTGAGGTCTGAGGTCCGATCTCACCTCCCGAATCATGCTCCGATCAATCTTCACCCACTCCACCGGCCGCGGAATGTCGCGCTGTCCCGGCCCGACCCAATGTCCAACGACACCCGCGCCGAGCATGTCTGAAACAAATTCGTAGCGCTCGCCGTTCCAGACAAACAGCGTGGGGCAAGAACTTCCGCGCCGATCGATTTCGAGAAAATCCTGCTGCTTGTCGCCAGCGACCTGAACTTCGTCCTGCAACACGCCGGTTGGCCATAACATGCGGACGATATCGACTTCTTTTGCATCACCGAGGCCGACAGTCAGATACGGCGAATTCTGCCCAAGATAGCCATTCGATCCGTAAATCTCAAACTTCTGCCGGTTGCCGCCCGAAAAAACTTCGACCTTCGTTCCAATGGCCGACTTGTTGTCGTTCAATCCCTTGATCGCTAGCCGCAGCCAGTGATTCTGATTGCCGCCTTCGTTGCGCAACAGTACCGCCGGCCCGTGATTCTGCGTGATCAGTAGATCGACGGCGCCGTCGTTGTCGTAATCGCCGGTAATGATCGCGCGAGGGCTTTCGAGATGTATCTTGTCGAGCCCAACATCGGCAGTGACGTCCTTGAATCCGTCAGGACCGAGATTGCGGAAGAGCTTGATTTCCCCTTTGCCCTCTTTCGTCTCGCCGACCGCGACGAGATCGACCCAGCCGTCGTTGTCGTAGTCGAAGGCAGCGAGTCCGAAAGCGCGAGCCCAGTTGGTCTCGGGGAGTTTTATCTGCTCGAAGTGCTCGAAAGATTTGCCATGATTGTTGCGCCAGAGGGTGAAGGCAGGAGAGCCGTCGTGGGTAAAGACCAAGTCCATCCAGCCGTCATGATCGAAATCCAAAGCGACAACGCCGACAGTTGGCTGCTGAGACTGAATTAGAGCGTGTGGGGTAAATCGACCTTCTCGCGGATTCGGGTAAATTACCGGTGAGACCACTGAGCCTACGCCACCCGTGGTGCCCGCTATGATGATGTCGACTGCTCGGTCATTGTTATAGTCGGTGCCGATAGCACCATAACCAGCGCCGGCTGCTAATCCCGTCTCATGCGTAACTTTCGTGAAGGTCCCATCTCCATTGTTACGCCACATTTCATTAGCCGAAGGGGAATCGCATAGAACACTGGAACATGTCGTGTAGAGATCCAGGTCGCCATCGTGATCGTAATCGATAAAAGTTAAGGCACTCGCAGCTCTAGCAGCGGGAAGCCCTGCGATCTCGTCGATATCAACAGCCGAAAGCCCCGAGGTCTCGGTAACATCCTTAAACGTACCGTTCTTTTCGTTATGGAAAAGTCGCGCGTGTCTCTTGACCGTGACGACGATGTCAGTAAACCCATCATTATCGTAATCTCCGGCCGTGCAGCCTCCCCCACGCATTGCGGGATCCAACCTCGCTTGCTTCGTCACATCATCGAACTTACCGTTTCCTAGATTGTGATATAGGGACATGCCTCCTTGGGTACCGTTATCGGGCAGGAAGAGATCGATCTTGCCGTCATTGTCATAGTCGAGAAAGCAGGCACCGGCTTCTACAGTATTCACCGGATCAATAACAGATCTGGAGGTCAGCCCCGCCTCTTTCGTCACATCCACAAACTGCGCCTTGATTTGTGGCGGCGGCTTCAGCGGCGCCAACGGAGACTCCACCGCCCGCGAATACTGTCCCTGCTCGCCGTAGGCCAAGCTCATGGGAGCGCCGATTTTGTTTTGCGTAATGTACTGGAATTTTTTGAGATGCTCGCGGGCGTGATCGACATCGGTCGACTGTTGATATGCGCGCGACAATCCAAACTCCGCGGAAGCATGCAGGGGATTGATCTGTAGCGCATGTTGGAAAGCTTCAATCGCCTGCGGAAACTGCTTGGCCTGCACATAAGCCGTGCCAAGGAAATACCACGTGTCGGCATCGCTAGCGTCAATCTCTGTCACGCGTTTGAAGTCGTCGATAGCTGGCTGTGAATCGCCGGTATTCTTGGCCAACAGGCCCAGGTTGTACCACGCATTTGGATTCTTCGGATCTGTGTTGCGCGTCGCTTCCAGCGTAGCCTTGGCTTCATCAATCTTCTGCAGGTTCAGATACGCAATCCCCTCGTTGAGCCGTGCCACCGTCAGATTCGGATCAAGTTCCGTCGCTTGCTGAAATGCCTTCAACCCCTTTTCAAACAGCTGCTGATTCATATAAGCGCAGCCCAGATTGTTCAGCCGCGCCGCCTCCGCCGGATTCGGCTGCGATGCAGGCGCAAGCAGGCCAATGGCAGCCAGCAGTGTCGCGAGAAATCCCGCAAACATTTTCGGATTCATGTACGTGAAGATTTAACCACAGAGGACATAGTGGAACACAGAGGAAACCACAGCGCTTGTCATCCTGAGCAGCGGCGAAGCCGCTGCGAGAGACCTTACGATGGTCGAAGCGATCGATGCTGCAAATTAGGAATGCATCCACCGCATGCCGCGAACTAGATCTTCTCCGCGCAGTAGCTAGCGCAATCGCTCGTGTGATCCTTCGAAGCGCTTCGGCGCTCCTCAGGATGACAAACCTAGCGTGCTACCTTATCTAGCGCGTCGCCTTAACGAGAACTGACATTGCCGAACCATAAGGGCGCGTAGAAGCGATCCCCTTGCCTTCCTGCACCGTCACGGTCTGCCCTGCATTCACATTCGACAGCTTATCAACCTGCCCGCTCGGCCACTGAATCTCAACCGAGTCAGCTTTTATCTGCGACCCTAGCCCGAACGTCAGAACCAACTCGCTCTGCGCCAGATAACTGGATCCCGAGCGCAACATCTTCCACTGCTTGTCACTGCCCGAAGTCACGCGGACCACTGCTCCAATCCCATCGCGGTTCGACTTTGTCCCCACCAGCTTGATTCGCAAACTGTGATTCGTCCCACCTTCGTTGTGAAACAAATATGCTGGACCAGCATTGGTCGTCAGCAGAACATCAAGAAAACCATCATTGTCGATGTCAGCATAAGCTGCCGCCCGCGCCACTTTTGGAGCGGCGAAAGCTCTGCCCATGTTCGCCGTAACTTCTGTAAATTTCCCGCCTCCAAGATTGCGAAATAAATGCGGAGGCTCAGCATAGCTCACGCGCTTCTGTACGCGCTCGATAGCATCTTCAATGTGGCCATCGGCGACAAGAATGTCCTGCCAACCGTCGTTATCGTAATCAAAGAAGAAGCAGCCAAATCCCAGCGTGACCAGCGTTGCGCGCCCAACTTCAGACTGAGGCGCTTCGTCGACAAACAGTCCGTTGCCTTCGTTGTGATACAGCGACACCATCTGGTTCGCGAAGTTGCTGATGATCACGCTCGCGTGCCCGCTGCGGTCATAATCAGCCGCGTCGACGCCCATCCCCGCACGCGCCACACCGTCTTCGCTGAAACCGATCCCCGCCGGTACACCGCGTTCTTCAAACGTGCTGTCTTTCCTATTGATGTAGAGCTTGTTGGGCTGCGTATCGTTGGCAATCAGAATATCGGGCCAGCCGTCTTCGTTCGCATCGAGAATTGTAATCCCCAGGCTCTTCGACGTCGGATCGCCCAATCCCGCCTTCTGCGTGGCATCTTCAAACTTTCCGCCGCCAAGGTTGTGCCACAACCGCACCGACGTTCCCTTATACGATTCCGGCGTGCAATACGATTTGTGTGCGCCGTCGACGGTGCAATAAAGATCGCCCTGCTCGCTCCACTGCACATAATTCGCTACCACCAGATCGAGTTTGCCGTCGCGGTCGTAGTCCACCCAAGCCGCACTGGTCGAGAACTCGTTCGGCCCCCACAAGCCGGCGAACTTGGTCACGTCAGTAAATGTGCCGTTCCCGTTGTTGCGGAATAAATGGCTCTGCCCCAGCGCAGAAATAAAGATGTCGTCGAAGCCGTCATTGTCGTAGTCACCGACCGCGACGCCGAATCCATATACCGGCACGGCGAGTCCAGCTTGCTTTGTAACGTCAGTGAACGTTCCGTTGTGGTTGTTATGATACAGCTTTAGCGTGGTGGCACTGCCTCGTTGATGACCTGCAAAATTTTCGCCGTTGATCAGCAGGATGTCGGGATATCCATCGTTGTCGTAGTCAATAAAGGCGCATCCCGGACCCATCGTTTCCGGCAGCCACTTTTTCCCGAAGGCACCGTTGTTATGCGTGAAATGGATGCCTGCTTGTGTTGTGATGTCGCGAAAGTGAATCTGCTGAGCGACGGCTGTGACACAGAAAATCATGAACCACAGAGACACAGAGACACAGAGAGAACCCCAAAAAACTGCTCTGTGTTTTTCTCTGTGAATCTGTGCCTCTGTGGTGAATTGCTGTTCCGACATCACTTGGACGCTCCCGGATTGCCCGAGCGGGCGAAAGAGGTTTTCGTTACCGTGCGGCTCGTAGAAAGAACCGCTAGCGGCACCGAAACATGTTCGTGCACCGCCTGCCGCTCGTTGTTGTCCTCAGGATGTAGCCGCCGATACGGCCCGGTGATCGCCTGCGAAGACTCATCCGCCTTGAATCGCAGGTAGCGCGCCTCGTGCTCCTTGGCGAGTTTCTCATTCCCTAGGCCGTTGTAACAGAGCATCAGGTTATAGTGCGCCTGCAGATCCTCGGGGTCGATGGCCAGCACCAACTCCAAAGTCTTCACGGCCTCATCGTACTTACGCTGCAAAAACAGCACGCGCCCCAGATCATTCAGCGCAACTCGATCTCGCGGATATTGCGCCAGAACCATGCGCAACCGTGATGCTGCCCCATCGTAGTTGCCATAGGCACGCAGAACTCGCGCATAGAAATAATTCGCCCGCGCCAGCTTGGGAGCGAGTGCCAGCGCATTTTCCAGTACCACGCGAGCACGCTGCATATCACCTTCCTGCACGGCGCAGCGTCCAATATTCACCCAGCCGTCGGGATTGTTCGGGTCCGCCTCCGTCACCTTCTGAAACGCCGCCGCCGCGCCTTTCAGATCGCCCTGCAGAAACAATCCAATTCCATAGTCGTTCCAGCGCTGCCACTCTTCCTTGCGGACAATCGTCTTCGGCTCAGTCGCAGGCGTATTGTGCGCGACGACCGGAAGCGTCACTTCGTTCTCGGCCACGGCAACAATCGGCAAGTCAGGAATCTTTTCTTCCTTCGCCGAAACTCCTTTCAGCGATGCCGTAAACACGGTCGGGCGGTCATCATAATCAGGCGCAACCGCATCGGGCTTCGTCGGATCCTGCACGCCCGCGAACGCCTCTCGCGTCCCATACCACGCAAACTTCCGGTAACACAGTCGCGCATGCAGCGTGATCTTGTCGCCCGCGTTCTCCGGCACAAGCATACGGTAATGCACCGTATCGGCCGCTCCGGGCGGAATCAGCCGCACATACACAACCGCCCGCGTCGCCCACGCATTGCGCTTATTGATCGGATTGCCATGCGCGTCAATCTGCAGCGAGCGATAGAAGTGCGCGCCCTTCTCGACTGGCCCATGACCGTTGTCCTCAACCATGCCGCTCCAGAAAATTGTCTGACCTTTGTCGTCGGTACCCTTTAGCTCAAGCCACGTGTCGTAGGCATCGACCGTTCCACCAGGAAAAAAGTGTCCAACTTTCTTCGTACGTACAACCACGTCGACACGCACCGTGTCGCCGCGCCGTAAAGCCGGCTGCACTTCATTGAGCGGTGCCGTAATCGGGGCCGCTTCTCCACCCGCCTGGGCTGCAACTTTAGTTTCAGCTTCTTCTCCCACCGCAAATGTTGTTGATAACTCCGATTGCGACTCTGCTCCCGGCTTCAGCGGCGCTTGCGCTGGAGAGATTGCAAAAATATCAACGCTCAACTGCCCGTTCTTCAGGAAATTTTCCGTCAGTGTCAGCTGCTTCTGATCTTCATTCGCCGTCGGCACCGCGGTGTTTGCTCCCGGAAAGCGATGCGAGTGCACAAAGCCGTTGATATTGCCCGCGTCCTGCGACGACTCCATCGGCATGTGGCAATCGGCGCACTGTTGCGCCTTCGGCGGATAGTAAAATGACCGAGCTCCTTGCCCTGAAACACCGCTGGCCTGCCAATTGTCGTACTCGTTAAATCCACGGAACCATCGGTAATGATTTACCGGCACATCAAGATGCACCTTGTGGCACGACGAACAGAACTCGGCCGTCTGCTCGCGCATGAAAGGTTTCAGAAAGACGCGCCGATGCGGCTCCGGATTCAGCTGGATCACAAAATCATGCAGCGCCCGCGCCACAGGATTTTGCGTCGCTGCCAACTCATGCAGCTTGGGATACTCCAGATAAAAATCTGCCTGCCCCATCGTGCTCTTCACATTCGAGATCGAGTGGCACATCATGCATCCCAATCCAGCTTGCGCCTCGGGTCGATGCACGATCTGCTTGATCGGCGTGTCCATCATGCCCGCGTAAAGCACCGCCGGATCGTGGCATCCACCACACCATTTCGAAGGCTTGGTGCCGATCGTGTCTTGCATGTACTCGATCGACTTGCGATACCACTGATTGTTGAACGATGAAAAATGGTGCGCTGAACTGAACCACTGGTTGTAGATATCTTCGTGGCAGCGCTTGCACGAATCCGACTCCATGAAAAACTTGCTGGGAATTTTCTGATGCCCGTACACCTGCGCAGAACTGGGAAAGAACGGTCCCTCAGGACCATCGCCTTCGCCATTCATGTTATCTGGAGGCAACGTGGGATTTTCGATCCGATTCCGTGTCTGCCAGCTCTGCCGAACGTAGCGTGCGCCAAAGCTAATGCCCGCAATTACCACGAGACAGATCGCCGCGCGCATTGCGCCTGCAAATGCAGTTGATCTCGATCCGGAAAGTTGCGTCGCAGACGATCTACGCGCGGCGAGCCATCCTGCAATTAACAGTCCAACGGCAGCTAGCGAAACAATAATGTGCACATAGAGCTTGTTCCACTCGGGGCGTGACGTCCCGGTCTTGATCAGAATCAGACCTACAACTGCTCCGGCAGCGAACAGCAGCCAGCCAACGCGCGAGAAAAAACTGCCCGCGCGCATCAAGCGCAAGAACGAAGGAAGCAAGAGAATCGCAGCTAGTACTCCACCGAATGCGTGCAGAAGAACGACGACAGCATAAAAGAAGTTGGGTTGCGGAAACGCATAGAGGTAGGCGGCGGAAACAGCCAGAAAGCCCACCAGCCAAGGCAGCGCGCGAACGGCAATGTTTTCGGATCTTGGCATTTCAGAAATGCAACAATCGTGCGCAACGATTGCTGATGCAAGCCTCAGAGCAACTGAAATCGTGCCATAAAGTATATGTACGAGTTCACGAGTAGGAATACTACAAAGATACTAGGATCAGACTTTTCAGTTTGCTGAAAAGGTCAGATCTTGGGTGGCGCGGCACCTGCAATCGCGTGCGCTGATTGCCCGTCGGGATTCGAAAATCAGAGTTCAGTGCAGTATGTCACTGCACCGTCAACGTCACCATGGCTGTGTGCTGCGAAGAGTTAGCCGCGCCGGTAATCGAGCCAGTAACAGAAACAGTGTAACTCCCGGCTGGCGTGCCGCTCCCTCCACCCGCGCTGGCGCCCCCGCAAGCACTTTGCAACAGGCAACCGCTGACCAGCAGGAACGCCAGGCAGCAGCTCAACAGTTTTCTGCGTTTGGGTGCGGCGACCCCCATCATGCCCAGCAGCATGGCCGGCAGCACCAGCCAGATCGCACTCAGAGGACTTAACCGCCGGCCCAGCGGTGGCGTTACCAATGCCGTAGTGCGGGCCGTAGTGGCGATCGTCAGCGTCGTGGTTACAGTGCTGTTGCCGGGAGTGAGTGTTGCAGGGCTGAACGTGCAATTTGCCATCGCAGGCAATCCGCTGCAGGAGAAGCTGATCGGACTGGTGAACGAGCCTTGCGGTGTCGCAGTCAGGGTGAACGCCGCCGTCTGTCCGGCAGTGATCGTCGCACTCGTCGGGGTCGAGGTCAACGTGAAATCAGTGACCTGGAAGCTCTGGTTTACTGGCGTGGCGGCGGCGTAGTTGGTGTTGCCTGCCTGCGTCGCCTGGACGGTGCACGTGCCGGCGGCGACCAGCGTCACCATCGCGCCCGATACGGTGCAGGCGGCCGGAGTATTCGAAGCGAAGCTCACGGCAAGACCCGAAGACGCGGTCGCACTAAGCATGAATGGCGCGGTGCCGAGTGCCTGACTCGAGAGTGCTCCGAAGGTGATGGTCTGGCTCGCTTGTGTGCCTGTACCTTGCAGAGAAACGCTCTGAGTTGCGGAAGTGGAGTTGGCCGGCGCGTTAAGAGTGTTATCGGTGAATGTGGCCGAACTTACGATATTGCTGGCTGCCAGCGGAGTGAATCTGACACTGAGGTTGCAGCTTGCGCCGGGCGCCAGCGAAAAGCTGCTGGTGCAATCGGCGGGACTGCCCGAGCCTGCCACCTGCGCGAAATTCGCGCCGATGCTCAGCCCGGGCGGGACGGCATTCAATAATTGGTTGCCGATGTTTTGCACGGTTACTGACTGCGGGCTGTCCGCGCTGGTGCTACCCACGTTCGTCGCCGCAAAACTGAGAGTCGGCGGCTGCGAGCGCTGCAGCTGTACCACCCGGCTGAAGCCGAGATCCGCCATGAAGATATTGCCCGCCCCATCCAGCGCTACACTTAACCCGGAAGTCGGCTCGGTATAGACCGTGATCTGGCAAGAGCTGTTGGTACAGCCCGCCGGAACCTCCGCTATGCTGCTGTCACCAACTCTATCTGCGATGAAGACATCGCCCGCTCCATCCACTGCCACTCCGAAGGGGGTTATAAATCCACTTCCCACCGTGATCTGGCAAGAGCTGCTGGTACAACCCACCGGAACCTCAACCACTCGATTGTTGTTGCTATCTGCGATAAAGACATCGCCCGCTGCGTCCACCGCCACGCCGTGCGGGCTTTTCAGTCCGCTGCCCAGGGTGGTCTGGCAGATGCTACTGGCGCAACCATTGGGAATCTCCACTACACTGTTGAAACTGGGATTGGCGAAGAAGACATCGCCCGTTTCATCCACAGCCACTCCGAAGGAAATCACGCCGCTAGTCAAAGTGATCTGGCAGGAGCTGCTCGTGCAACCCGCCGGGACCTCTACTAGTCGCTCGTTACTGGTATCGGAGATGAAGACGTCGCCCGCTCCATCCACCGCCAAACCATTCGGGTTATTCAGTCCGCTGCCCACTGTAGTCTGGCAAGAACTGCTGGTGCAGCCCGCTGGAACCTCCACCACCCGGCTATTGCCGTTATCCACGATGAAGACATCGCCCGCCGCATCCACCGCAGCGTAAGTCGGCTGATTCAGCCCGCTTCCCACTGTAGTCTGTGTGCCTGGTCCAAATACTATCGCTGGCCCCAGTCCCTGGCCGTAAGCCATTGTTGTGACCAGCACATTGCCAGTGGAGTCCGTAAGCTGGACTGCACCCATACGCACTCCGGGCGCTCGCGGAGCAAAGGTGACGACAACCATGCAGGAGCTCCCGGAACTTTGAGTGCTCGTACAGGTCGAACTGTTCATCGTGAAATCTAGATTCGGAGCGCCCTGCGTAACTACGCGGATAGTGCCAAAGGTCGTGGGCGCATTGACGTTGTAGTTGAGCGTGACGGTCTGGCTGCAGGGCGCAGGAGTCGTTTGTTCCGCAGCGCAGATGTTAGCGCTCCCGAGGTTGACCGCACGGAGGTGAATCTCCACCACTGGGCTGCTGCCATTGACCGTAACGTAGACATCGCCCGCTCCATCCACCGCCACACCGTTTGGGGAACTCAGCCCACTGCCCACTGTGATCTGTGGTCCGCCACCGGCCGGAACCTCCACGATGCTGCTGCCCTGCTCAGCGATAAAGACATTACCCGCTCCGTCCACCGCTACACCGGTCGGGGCAATCAATCCGCTGCCCACCGTGGTCTGGGGCCCGCTAGCCGGAACCTCTACTACCCGGTTGTTGTAGGTATCTGCGATGAAGACATCGCCGGCTCCATCCACCGCCACACCAATCGCGAAACTCAACCCGCTGCCCACGGTGGTCTGCGGTCCACCACCGGCCGGAACCTCCACCACCCGGTTGTTGCCGTTATCCGCGATGTAGACATTGCCCGCTGAATCCACGGCCACGCCGGTCGGCGTGTTCAGTCCGCTGCCCAGGGTCGTCTGCGTTCCGCCGCCGGCAGGAACTTTCACCACGCGGTTGTTGTTCTGATCCGCAATGAAGATATCGCCCGCCGCATCCACCGCCAAACCTTCCGGGTAATTCAGTCCGGTTGCCGGCACCGTGGTCTGGGGGCCACCGCCAGCGGGAACTTCCACCACGCGGTTGTTAGCCCTGTCCGCGATGAAGACATCGCCCACCCGATCGACAGCCACACCGTACGGGTAAATCACTCCGCTGCCGATTGGGGTCTGAGTCCCCGCGAAGGATACGCTTTGCGCGTAGGCGTGGACAGAACCGCCTAGCAACAATAGCGAGCACACTCCTGCCGCTGCGAGGATCCTGCACCCGTTCCGCGCTGAGACATCGATAGCGGGAGAAAAGCCCCACTTGAAGGAGAGCAGAGACGTACGAAAGGCAGACGGGGACAGTTCGAGAGTCATGTTGGAATCTTCCTTATTACCAGAACGCATTAGCAGAATTTACGGACGCAGAACCACAAGCGTAGCGGCAAAAGTTGAGGCTTCCTAATTACTGAGGTAATGGATGTTGTGAAGCGGAATTGAAGGAGACGCTTAAGCGGAAGATCACTGACAGAAGATCACGGACTCGGAAACATTCTCCTGGGCATGTTAGCCATTGCGGTTCTTAAATCTTGCTTTCGGCAAAGGGTTCAGTGGATCGGCGGGATTCTCCACGCACCGCATTCTTTTTCCAAGGCAGCCGCGACGGATAGCACTTGCTCCTCTTCCCACGGAAGACCCACGATCTGCACGCCGATCGGCAAGCCCTCTGAAGAATGACTCACCGGCACCACAGCTGCAGGATTTCCCAGCAGATTGAACCATTCGGTATAGCTCCAGGCTTCGAGATAGTTCACTGTTTTTCCGTCAATCTTCCAACTGCGTTCACCATGCCGAAACGCAGGAATAGCCGCCGCAGGACACAACAGAATTGGATAATTCCTCATCTCCCGAAGAAATTTGCTGCGAACTTCGTCGCGCCGGATCCAGGCGGTCAGCAGTGTCTCCGCTGTAAGGACTGGTTCATCGGCAGCCCATTCCAGAAACTGCTTCAGGATCGGACTCCGGTCATGCTCACGATCCTTGAACATGGGCCGGATCAGCATTCCGCCGGCGCAGACAAAGAACTGTTTCCAGAGCGCTCGCGCATCATCGAGTACACGGGAACGCATCGCCTCGACTTGGAATCCTGCGTTCCGCAAGGCCAACACAGCCGTTCGCACTGCGACTCGAGTCTCGGGAGTCACTGGCGTCACACCATCGTCTTCGAAATAGCCGATCCTCAGACTCTTCACCTCATCGTTGCTCGGCCAGCGCAACAGCACTGGGGATGCATTCGTGTCGCCGTCGTCCGGGCCTTGCATCACATCGAACAGAACTTTCAGATCGGGGATCGTCCGCGCCATTGGCCCGGCCACACCGATCATCGCAAACGGTCCGCATGACGCCGGGAAGTGGCCGGTCGCCGGAATGCGTCCCGGCGTCGGCTTCAACCCGCAGATTCCGCAGAAATGCGCCGGCACTCGAATCGATCCGCCGCCGTCGCTGCCCACGCCTCCCGCGGACATCCCCGCAGCAATCGCCGCTGCTTCTCCACCGCTTGAACCGCCTGGAGTGCGCTCCAGGTCCCACGGGTTGTTCGTCCGGCCATACATAAGGTTGTCGGTCTCCCACGCCATGAGAAGTTCCGGCGTGTTGGTCACTCCCAGCACGATGGCGCCCGCTTTGCGTAGCCGAGCAACTAATGATGCATTCTGTGTCGCGATGTGTCCGGCGCGAAGGCGCGTACCGGATTCAGTTTTCATTCCTGCAACGTCGAGCGAACTTTTGATACTGATGGGCACCCCGTGTAGCGGGCCGGCGGCTCTGCCGCTCTTCACCGTGGCTTCAGCCGCGCGTGCTTCTCGCCGCACTCGCCCTGCATCGACTTGCGTAAACGAATTGAGCTTCGGATTCAGCCGCTCGATCTTTGCGACATGCGCCTCCACGAGATCGATGGGGGAGAGTTTCTTCTCACGGATTTGTATCGCCATTTCGACCGCAGAAAGAAATGTTATTTCGTCCATGCAGCTTTCATCCATGTTTCGGGAAGGGCACGACTTCCCGTCGTGCCGCCCGGCAACCAGGTCAATCAACGGCTTCAGCCGCTGAGGTTCTCTTTCGACTGCTCTGCGATCCCATATCGTAAGCGCACCAACTAGATAGATTTCCTACCCATCGCCGCGTCTAACTTCTGCTTCTCCTCCCGAGTCAGCGCCCGATACTCTCCTTTCCCAAGCTGGCCCAATTGCAACGGCCCAATCGCTATGCGCACAAGTCGCAGTACCTCGACGTCGAACACTGCAAGCATGCGGCGAATCTGGCGATTCTTTCCTTCATCAAGGACAATCTCTAGCCAGCAATTCTTCTCTCCTGTGCGCAGAATGCTGGCACGCGAGGCACGCAGGCAATCTCCATCATCGCCCTGCACACCTTCCCGCAACGATGCCATCAGACTCTCATCTGCTACGGTCGTTATCTGCACGTGATAGATCTTCTTTAGATGCGTTTCAGGTGCCGTAACGCGAGCCGCCCATTCGGAATCGTTGGTTAGTAGAAGCAATCCTTCGCTTGCTTTGTCTAACCGGCCGACCGGAGCGACCCAAGGCAGGGCCGCATCTGCCTTCTCGAGCAATGTATACACAGTCTCGCGGCCCTTTTCATCAGAAGCCGTTGTCACCAAACCGCGCGGCTTGTTCATCATGAGATAAATTTTTTGCTGCGCCTCAACAGCCATACCGTTGACCGTAATGCGGTCATGTTCCAACCGAACTGGCGTCTCCGGATCGCGCCGCACACTGCCGTTCAGCCGCACGCGCCCATCGCGAATAAGTTCTGCAGCTTGCGAGCGCGAGCAGTATCCCAGCTTCGACAGAGCTCGCGCCAAGCCGATTTTGCGGACAGCATTCTGCGGCACGGCTTCATCCTATCTGAAGTACGGCGGCAGGAAACTAGCGCGATGTAGAGCGTAGCGCTCATTGCGCTTGATACGATGTTAAGAAAAGGAGTTCCCATGGCCCATCAGCATCCTCCAAGATTTCTTAAGATTGTCGACGACGCCCGCACGCGCATTCGCGAAACTGATGTCGATGCGGTTAAGGCGCGCATGGATCGTGGCGATAAATTTTTGCTCGTCGATGTGCGCGAAGAGAGCGAGTTCGCCAAAGATCACCTGCCCGGCGCAATTCATTTGGGCAAAGGAGTGATCGAGCGCGACATCGAAGCGCGCGTGCCTGAGCTCAACACAGAGATGATCCTTTATTGCGGCGGTGGTTTTCGCTCAGCGCTGGCTGCTGACAATCTGCAAAAGATGGGATACACCAAAGTGATCTCAATGGACGGCGGTATTCGCGGCTGGCGCGAAAAAGGGTATCCGCTGACGAAGGAATAAGTCCAAATTTCTAACCATTGAACTAGGCTTCAATGGATAGATGGCGGGATGTCACGCGAGCTTTAACCTCTCACTTTATCCATATCGGTTAGAATTTTCGCTCTTCGGTACGACACGAAACCGTGGCAGGTTTTCATCCCTCAGGAGCAAAGCCGAATCAATTTTGAGGGCGCGAGCGGCACGGCTAAAGCCGTGCCCTTCCCAAAATCATTTTCGTTTCCCAAGAGGGGTCGGCCACGCTATGTGCGAACAATACTTCTAGGCGACTTTTAGTTTCTTCTGCATCTCTTCCAGAGTCACGCCTTTGGTCTCGGGATAAATGAAAAGCACAACGAAAAACTGCAGCACCATCATCGCCGAGAAGAACATAAATGGGATCGACTTCGACCACGCAGCAAGCGTTGGGAAGGCAAACGAGATCGCGGCATTCATCAGCCAGTGGGATAAGCTGCCCAGGCTTTGTCCTTTGGCACGGACGCGATTGGGAAATACTTCGCTCAGATAAACCCAGATTACTGATCCTTGTGAGAAAGCGAAACTCGCGATAAAGCCGACCAGCAGCCAGACCAGCAGATCCTGATGGCGATTCATTGAAAAGATGGCTGCGACGCCGCCCAGGCACGCCGCAGTGCCGACGGCGCCGATCAACAGCAGCTTCTTGCGCCCGACTTTGTCGATGACGGACATCGCGATCATGGTAAAGATGAGATTCGTGAATCCCACGACGACCGCTTGCAGGTCGCCCGAGACCTTGCTGAAGCCGGCGAAAGCAAAAATATCGTTCAAGTAATAAAGAATCGCGTTAATGCCGGAAAGCTGATTGAAGAAACCGATCGTGACAGCAAGAAAAATCGGCAAGCGATATTTGCTGGAAAATAACGGCTCATCGGCGCGACCGTGTTCCACATCGATCGAAGCGACGATCTCGCGCAGATCCCGCTCGTAGTTTTCTTCTCCAGTCAGACGCAGAATCTCCCTAGCCTCATCTAATCGCTGCTTCTTCACCAGCCAGCGCGGGCTGCGAGGGATGGTGAATAAGAGAGCGAGAAACAGCGCCGCCGGGATGGCGGCCACGCCAAGTTTCCAGCGCCATTCGGCATCTACATTAAAATGCTGCAGGCCGACGAGATAGTTGGAAAAATAAGCGAGAAGGATTCCAGCTACCACGTTGAACTGAAATACTCCGACCAGCCTTCCGCGCCAGCTTGCCGGCGCAATTTCGGCGATATACATGGGGCCCAGGACAGACGAGCCTCCGATGCCGAGGCCTCCGATGAAACGAAAAAAGACAAGCACGTCCCAGTTCCAGGCGAAAGCACAGCCGAGCGCGGAAAAAACGTAGAGCACGGCCATCACGCGCAAGCTGTCGCGGCGCCCGTATTTATCGCCAGGGATGCCTGCGAACATCGCGCCGATGATTGTCCCGATAAGCGCAGCCGAGACAGTCACACCGAGGAAACGTGCGTTGAGTTGATAGACAAGCGTGAGGTTGCTGGTCGTGCCCGAAATAACGGCGGTGTCGAAGCCGAAAAGTAACCCGCCGAGTGCGGCCACCACGGTGCTCTTGATCAGATAGGCGTTCAATTTCATGAGTTCGGGTATGCGACAACTGCGACATAATTGCGGAACAGCAGGGATACAGAATTAGTTGCAGGTATCCGCCTAAGGCTTTTGTTCTGGTTCCTGGTAGAGACCAATCACATTTCCTGCTGGGTCGCTGAACCTCGCGGTGATTTCGGGTGTGTCAGCGCCGATCGGTTGTACGATCCTGCCGCCATGGGCGATAACTGCGTCAACCGCTGCAGCTACGCTGTCGACCATGATGTACATGACAAACCCCGGGCTTTGGGGTGGGCGGCCTAGCACGAACGCGCCACTCACTTCACCGGTCGTGTCGTCGAAAGATATCGCGCCATCGCTGCGCTTCCGGATATTCCAGCCGAAGACTTTCTTGTAGAAGTCCGCAGAGCCGGCAATGTCGTTGGCAGGCATCTCAATGTAGCAAATCTTGCCGTTTGCAAGAGTAGGAGGCATGACGTTGAATTCCCCAGCGTCATTGTAGCGCGGCCTAGCTCCGGCTGAAATTGTATGTAAGAAAGGCTAATGCAGTGGAGGCAGCGCCGCTTTTTGACGAATGCCTGCCCCTTCAACCACTGTGTAAATAAAGTCGGCTGCCACATCATGCAGAACTTCGCTTTCCCCGTTGGGCCAACGAATTTCAACCTGGCTCATCTTTGCGTTTGAGCCCAGGCCGAAATGCACCCGCAAATCGTTTTGCGAGATGTAGCTCGCGCCACCGCGGACCTCGTCGAACTGCGTCAGCGATCCGGCCTTAACCGTGACGCGGGCGCCAATTGCGGATTTATTGCTCTTCGTTCCCACCAGCTTGAACAGCACGCGATGGTTCGCACTCTCGTTGTGGTTGATGAGCAGCGAGGGCGGCTCGCCGACGTTAAGGATAACGATATCGACATTGCCGTCGTTATTGATGTCGCCAAAAGCTGCACCCCTGCGCGATTTCACTGGCAAGTCTGCCAGCGTCAACGAAACATCGTCAAACGTTCCGTCACGATGATTGCGAAACAGCACTAATGGCTGGCGATACTGTGTGCCGCCGGGGATGGTATCTACCTGCGGATAGACGTGGCCGCTAGCGATGAAAAGATCGAGCCAGCCGTCGTTGTCCATATCGAAAAAAGACGTTCCCCAACTCACCAACGGGTACGTCGGCTTGATAATTTTTGCCCGCATACTCACATCGGCGAAACTGCCCTCGCCGAGATTGCGATAGAGCGTAGAGCCCTGCTCGAAGAAATTCGTCACAATCATCGACAGGCGGCCTTCGTGCAGATAGTCCCCCCAAGCCACACCCATCGATCCTTGCTGCTCACCATCCGCGCTCAGTGCAACGCCCGCCAACAAACCGACATCTTCAAATGTACCGTCGTGCTTGTTGCGATACAGAAAATTCGGCCCGGCATCGTTGGCCACGTAGAGGTCGGGCCAGCCGTCATTGTCATAGTCACCCCAGGTTGCACCCAGACCATAGTAGTGATGCGGGTCATCGACTCCCGCTTTCTTGGAAACTTCTTCAAATGTGCCGTCGCCTTTGTTGTGAAACAACATGTCCGACTCGCCGGGCATGCCCCACGGTCCACACTGCACCAGCACGCCTTTGAAACGGCAGAAGCGCGGATCATTGCCGAATTCGGGCAGATTATCAATGTCGACATGTACGTAGCGCGAGACGAACAGATCGACGCGGCCGTCGCGATCGTAGTCGGCCCAGGCAGCACCTGTGCTGAAACCTCCACCGACGACCCCAGCTTTTTCAGTCACATCTTCGAACTTGCAGTTGCCTAGATTGCGATAAAGGGCATTGCCGCCAAATCCGGTGACAAAAATATCGTCGAGTCCGTCATTGTCATAGTCGGCGACAGCAATCCCCATGCCCCAGCCTTTGCGCGTAAGACCGGCGTCTTTCGTGATGTCAGTAAACTTGAGTTCACCTGTCTTGCTGTCAATGTCCTGATGGTAAAGCGTAATCATCGGATCGCCACCCTTACGGTAGCGCTCGACGGTCGATCCGTTGACCGTGATAATGTCGAGTTTGCCATCGTTGTCGCAATCGATCAGGCCGACGCCTCCGCTCATGGATTCGACAATGTATTTTTTGTCGGGCGAGGAAATGTGAGGGACGGTCAGTCCAGCCCGTTGCGCGACATCTTCAAACTGCGGCACAGGAACCGGTGCGGCCCGGGGTTTGGGAGATTTTGTTTGAGACAACGCGATGGCTGCCAGAAAGAGCGCCATCCAAGAGCCGAGCTGGATTCGCATAGGAAACAGAATTTTTTGATTATATCGGCTATAGGTCCCAAATTTTTCATCGAACGAGCTTCGGCTCGTGACATGTATATTCGGACGAGCGCAAGTCGACGACGATTGACGGCGCAAACTAAGGCCCCTGCATGAATGTAAGTCGAAAGGTGTTGGTTGAAGTTTGTGTTGATTCCGTCGCTTCGGCAGTCGCAGCGCAACGAGGCGGAGCCGTTCGTGTTGAACTATGCAGCAATCTGGTCGAGGGTGGGGTTACGCCCAGTGCGGGTCTCATCGAAATGACGCGGGCTGCCGTTTCTTTGGGCATATACGTCATGATTCGTCCGCGCGCCGGAGACTTTTGCTACGACAAAGATGAATTCGAAATCATGAAGCGCGACATCGAGCTGGCAAAAAAGATGCGGGCAGACGGGGTGGTCTTAGGCATTCTCGACGTGAATGGCAATGTGGATGTCACGCGAACACGGCAACTGGTGGATTTAGCGCGGCCTTTGAAAGTTACTTTTCATCGCGCGTTTGACATGACGACTGATCTCCTCCGCGCGCTTGAGGACGTTTGCGCAACGGAGGCCGAGAGAATCCTCACTTCGGGCGGTGAACAAACTGCCGCGGAAGGATCGGCGATGATTGCGCAGCTCGTGCAGAAATCTGCCAACCGAATTGTGATTATGGCGGGAAGCGGCATCAAACCAGAAAACGCGCGTGACCTGGTCGAAAACACAGGCGTGAGAGAAATTCATGTCGGCTTGCGGAACGCTATTCCCAGCCCCATGCTGCATCGCAATCCGAAGATTACGCTGGGAGCGATTAAGGACCGGGAATATCAACGGTTCGCGGTAGTGGAAGAAAACATAGCGAAGCTCTGCCGCGCGGTCGCCGAACCCCGCAAATCCTTCCCTGAAAAAGTCTTGTAAACAATCCTGTCCCATCGACCGGTCAGTCAGGTTCGGCGAATCGGACCTTCCTAATCAGTCATCCAACATGTGGGTGCAACAATGAACTACTCTCAAAAGTTGGAAGACGAAATCACTCTCTGGCCAAATGTGTCAACCCATCCTCACCGTTTTGGAGGCCAGGAGTTTCTTTTCGGTAAAGCAGAAATCGGACATATACACATTGGTGAAATTGTAGATATTCCATTCACCCGTCCCATTCGAGATGCGTTAATAGACGAAGGTCTTGCGGAGCAACATCACTGGGTTCCGAACTCCGGTTGGATTACATTTCGCATTCGTGAGGAGAAGGATTTCGCGCACGCCGTATGGCTCATGAAACTCTCTTATCTACGATATAGACTGAAGCGAGATTCCGACGCTTTGGGCCTGCTAGAGAAAGAAAGTCAAGCGTTGCACTTGAGTCCTCGGTTCAAGCATTTGTTTGCGCTCATCACCAATGTCATGCTGAGCGAAAAATGAGCTTCGCACAGCGAAACTCATTTGCAGTCGAAACATCCCTACCCGCTTCGATGGTGCATGCCTTTGCGTGATTTTCCTAGAGGGACTTGCCTTGCTCAATGTGAACGGCCGGATTTGGGTAAATCTTGTTGACGAATTTCAGGAATGATGTAAGAGTGAGACTGAGATACAGCAATGATGCACAAGCCCTATACCGATTACTTTCCGACACTGGCCATATTACGGCGAGGTGCGGGGGAAGGTACGTTCATGTAACGGGGGCTGATCAATAGCGCGTAGTTTTTCTGAGCCTCCGATACAAACCGGAGGCTTTTGGTTTTTAGGGCGCATTTCGCCGATGCGCAGACCTGGAGTTCGGATCTCCCTCCTCAACCAAATTCCTGAACGGGAGTGTTAAGTGGAGGGTGGAAGAAGGGAAACGACGATGACTGACTCAACTTACAACGTAATCAAGCCCGACAACGGCGTTCCTATCAAGGCCTGGACGAACGGCGTTCCTCTGGAGGACGCGGCGCGCCAACAGCTTTTGAATGTCGCGCAGTTGCCGTTCGTCTACAAGTGGGTAGCCGCAATGCCCGACGTGCATTGGGGCATCGGCGCGACCGTGGGCAGCGTGATTCCGACGCGCGGTGCAATCATTCCGGCGGCGGTCGGCGTGGACATTGGCTGTGGCATGATGGCGGCGAAGACTTCTCTGCATGCGAACCAGTTGCCAGACAATCTGCACGGCATTCGCACAGCGATTGAGAAGGCGGTGCCGCACGGACGCACCGACAACGGTGGAAAGAATGACCGCGGCGCGTGGCGCGATGCTCCGGCGAATCATCTGGAAGTGTGGGCGAAGATGGAGCCGACGTATCAGGTGATCATCGACAAGTATCCCAAGCTGAACCATGTGCAGCGCATCAATCACCTGGGGACGCTGGGAACCGGGAACCATTTCATCGAGGTCTGCCTCGATGAAAACGAGAACGTCTGGTTCCTGCTGCACTCGGGATCGCGTGGAGTGGGCAATCGCTTCGGCACGTTTTTCATCGAGCTGGCAAAGAACGATATGCGCCAGTGGATGATCAACCTGCCGGATCAGGACCTCGCCTACCTGCCGCAAGGCACGGAGCACTTCGAGGACTACGTCCGCGCAGTGCACTGGGCGCAGGACTACGCGCTGGCCAACCGCGATCTGATGATGCGCAACATGATTGCGGCGGTGCAGGGCTCGGGAGAAGTCCCGGCGTTCGAAGCCAATGTGGAAGTGGTGAGTTGTCACCACAACTACGTGACCTGGGAGTACCACTACGGCGAGAACGTGCTTATCACGCGTAAGGGCGCAGTGCGCGCGCGTGAGGGCGACATGGGAATCATCCCCGGCAGCATGGGCGCGCGTTCGTACATCGTGCGCGGCAAGGGCAATCCGGAAAGTTTCATGAGCTGTAGTCATGGAGCCGGACGTGCCATGTCGCGTACGGAAGCGAAGCGCCGTTTCACGTTGGACGATCACGCCAAGGCGACCGCAGGAGTTGAGTGCCGTAAGGACGCGGACGTCATCGACGAAACGCCGATGGCGTACAAGTCGATCGATGCTGTGATGGAAGCGCAGCGCGATCTGGTGGACGTGGTACACACGTTGCGCCAGGTCGTGTGCGTGAAGGGGTAATCAAGGAGAGGGCTGAAAAGCCCTCTTCGTTATATCTAGGTGTAGGGTAACGTCCACACGCTTATTCGGCTCGGTGCAGCTTAATGCGTTGGACAGATAGTCGGCCCTCTTGCAGAACGCCCTCGATGTAGACGCGCCAATTTTGGTTGTGAGAATCCTTCTGGATTAGCTTGTGTGCCAGGGCGTTTCCGTCCGCGTCAAACTGAAGAACTTCGTCGTGATCGGTTAACAGGGCGTAACCGCTCTCGGCGCAGACCGGCATCAGCAAACACTTGCGGCTATGTTCTGATCTGAGCTTGCTTAGGCTGCGCTTCGGGTCCGTCGCGCACGTGACGTCGACCAGAGTGCCGATAAAGACTTGCTTCTGTTTTTCAGCATCAGAAGCCAAACCGACGACGCAGCTTAGCAAGAACAGCACTAAGCAGGTCAGCCGATTTCTAGAACCGCGCTTCATAAAAGCAATCACACAAAATTGGGATTGAGATTTCAAATCACGATGCGGTAGAGTATCACACCGCGTTGTCAAGGCCCGAGGCTCTGTCTGCAGGGCGAACGGATGTGTCGTGATCAGCATAAGCAAATGGGCCGTGGTTTTTGTGACGGTAGCGATCATCGCTGCTGTATTCTCCCGGAGTCCTGAGACCTCCAACAGCACATATGACCAGCAAGTTAAAAAAAGCTATCAATATAGCTTTGGGCCAGATCCTTTTCTCCCTAGTCGTGCATTGACAAGCACCGGCACGTTCCTGCCGCCGGAGGCCTTCCCGAAGGCGTCATATTGTGCCAAATGCCATGAAGATGCACACCGGGAGTGGCGTCAATCGGCCCATGCTAACTCCTTTCGTGCTCCATTCTATTTGCGGAATGTCGAACTGCTAATTCATCAAAAAGGGATTGAGTACACGCGACATTGTGAAGGTTGCCACAACCCGATTGCACTTCTATCAGGGGCTCTGACCAAGGATTCGCAGCTGGACCGTTCATTTGATGAGGACGGTATCACTTGCATGGTCTGCCACTCCATCGAAAAAATTCAGAGTACGGCAGGAACGGGCAGCTATGTTATGGGCATACCTGCGGTCATGGTTTCATCGGATGGGGCTCCGATTCCGGGCGAGGCAAGCTTCGACGACATCCTGGCGCATCCGAAGTTGCACAGCCAAGCCGTTATGAAAGACTTTTATCGGAAGCCCGAATTTTGCGCAGTGTGCCACAAGGCGGCGCTTCCCAAGATGCTGAACGACTATAAGTGGCAACGGGCGTTTTCTGTTTACGACGAATGGCAGCAATCCTCATGGTCGCAAGAATCGCCGCTGCCCTTTTACAAGAAAGACACAGTGTCGACCTGCCAGACATGTCACATGCCTCCATCAGACAGTTCGCGCGATTACGGGGCAAAGGCTGCCAAGATTAAGTCCCATCGGTTCGTTGGAGCAAATACTGCCATTCCGACTTACTACGGCTATCAGGAGCAGTTGGACAAAGTGAAGGAGTTTCTGAAAGACACCGTTGCAGTCGACTTGTTTGCACTTGGCGTAGAGAGCAGCAGCAAAACGCAAATGATCGCTCCGCTCGGCACCACTGCTTTTCGCCTTCAAGCGGGCGGTCCGGTTACTGCGTGCGTTGTGATCCAAAACAAGAAGATCGGCCACTCTCTGGTTCCGGAGCAACGCGATTTTTACGAAAGCTGGGTCGAGTTCGAGGTCAAGGATGCCCGCGGAAAAGTTTGGTATCACAGCGGCTATCTGGAGCCAAACGGCTACGTCGAAGATCACGCTCATACGTACACTAACCGTCTTGTCTCTGTAAGCGGAAAGCTCAACGATCTCCATCAAGTATGGGCCACAAAAGTGAAGACTTACGACAACACGATTCTGCCGGGACGATCTGATCTTGTGCAGTACCGGTTCTGGATTCCCGCCGGTATTTCAGGGCCAATCGCTATCACCGCGAAGGTGAACTACCGCAGGTTCCGGCGCGGATTTACAGATTTCGTGTTTCAGTCGCCGCGTGAGTTTCCTATCGCAGAAATTGCCTCGAGGACTGCGCTCGTGCAACTCGGTGTGAATAAACCTTCGGCAGAGGTGGATCCCAAGGCGGAGATGGTGCGCTGGAATAATTATGGGATCGCGCTCATGGGCGAGCAGCAATATTGGGATGCGGAGCGGGCATTTCGTCGAGTGGTCGAGATTGATCCTTATTATGCCGACGGATATATCAACATCGCTTTGGCTGAATACTCAACTCTGATCGAGAACAAACGAGAGGGACCAGACGGCATCGGAAACATGGCGGCTGCCAACCTTAATTACGAAAAGTTCGAACCTGCACTGCGGGCCCTGGCGCAGGCGCTGGCCCTGAGACCAAATGACCCACGCGCGCGGTATTATCGAGGCCTTGTCTACAGGCTCCAGAACAAGCTCGCGTTAGCCGCTGAGGATCAGCAGTACGTGCTTTCGCTGTTTCCGCGGCTGCGTCAGGCAAGACAAGAGTTGGGCTATATTTATTACTTACAAAAGAAATACACTGATGCCGAACAGCAGTTCGAAGCCTTACAAGCAATTAATCCTGATGACTTGACTGCCCACTATTATCTCAGTTTGATTTGTGAGCGGCTTGGTATGAAAGAACGAGCGCAACAAGAAAGTGCCGAGTATGCTGAACATCGAGACGACCCAACCGTTGGCCGTCTGGCGCAGGACTTCTGGCGAAAGTACCCGGCTGTGGCTGACGAACTTCCTCCTTATCATGTCCATGGAGTGCTGCTGAGAAAAGAAACTCGCACCACGGTCGGTGGTCCGCTTCCTTAAGCGGATGATTCTTGTTCTGATTAAAAACAAAACTAAGGAAATTTGTTGACAGCGCTCACCCTGTTGATATAATCCACCGACCTTGCAACAAGGATGAGTGGGGCAACAGGCTCTATTTTCCCAGATAGGGTCGGTGACTGTTCAGTACAACGTAAAGTCCTGTGGCAAGGTAACGCAAGTTGCGCCTTGTTGTTAGTGGTCCCCAAATTTTTTCTCTGAACTGTTGAAGCAGATGTTGTTGTAGCTTTTCCAGGCCCCGAGAGTTCTTAGTGTTTTTTTATTTCGATTGCAGGATTGTGGATTCATGAGGGCATTCGGGCAACTGGCTTGCTCGGGACGAGTTGCAGCTTCTTATTTGCTGGCTGCCCTTCTCTGCCAGTTTTTGATCGCGCACGTCGACGCGCAAACGCAGTCCTCGCTGAGCATCGACGTTAAAACCTCTAAAGATAATTCAAGCCCAAACACCGCGATCACAACCGCAGCGTTCTCAACCACATCAAGCAAAGAGCTGCTGCTGGCGTTCATTTCCTCAGACGCCTCTAACAGCAGCCCTAATACAAGCGTAAGCAGTGTTAGTGGCGCTGGGCTGGTTTGGGAATTAGTACAGCGCACAAATGTGCAGTTAGGGACCTCAGAGATCTGGCGCGCCTTCGCTTTGACGAAGCTGTCCAATATGAAGGTTACAGCTACACTTTCAGAATCTGTCGACAGCTCGATGACCGTGGTGAGCTTTATTGGCGCGGACCCTTCGGGAATCAATGGCTCCGGAGCAATTGGCGCTGTCGGCAGCGGCAATTCTCCTGGTGGGGCACCCACCGCTTCACTGGTTACTACTCACAACAATTCTTGGATTTTCGGAGTTGGCAACGATTGGGATCACGCCACCAGTCGAACTCTCGGACCAAATCAATCTCTTGTTCACCAGTATCTTGCACCGGTGAATGACACCTACTGGGTGCAATCCGAGACTGCGGTTACGCCGCAATCTGGAACAACGGTCAGGGTCAATGACACCGCGCCTACGACTGATCGCTACAATCTAAGCCTGGTTGAGGTGCTGCCGGCACAGACGCCAGAACCCAACGGCCCTCTCAGTCTTGATTCGCAGGTTTCAAGCGATAAGTCGACGGCAAGCAAGACAAATACGACTCCAGCGTTTTCCACATCTGCCGCTAACGAATTATTGCTGGCGTTCATTTCTACTGACAGCAAGACTTCGCCTAACACAACTGTAACTGGCATTACGGGTGGAGGCCTGAGGTGGCAACTGGTTCAGCGGACCAATGTGCAGCTCGGAACGGCCGAGATTTGGAGAGCGTTCGCCACCACGCAATTGTCGAACGCCACCGTGACGGTCACTCTGTCCCAAAGCGTTGCCAGTTCAGTTACGGTGTTGAGCTTTCTAGGAGCTGATCCGTCCGGAACAAACGGTTCGGGTGCGATTGGAGTGGTCGGGACAGGTAACGCCAACGCTGGAGCGCCGACTGTATCTCTGACCACGACTCGGAATTATTCCTGGGTCTTTGGTGTAGGAAATGACTGGAACAACGCTGTCAGCCGCACTCTCGGACCAAATCAAACTTCGGTTCATCAATACCTCGCAACTGTTAACGACACCTATTGGGTGCAGGCGCAACAAAGCCCCACGGCAACGAGCGGCGCGGCAGTCAATATCAATGACACCGAACCGACTGGCGATAGTTACAACTTGAGTATCGTCGAGGTTCTACCCGCGGTTACAGGCAACCCGTTACAGGTAACGGCCACTGCAAGTCCCACCCCGAACGCAAACGGATGGAATAACACGAATGTGACAGTGACGTTCCAGTGTAGTGGAGGAATAGCTCCGGTGCAATGCCCCTCGCCAATAACAGTCGCGACAGAAGGGACTAATCAGTCAATAAGCGGCATAGCGACCGATGCGGCGGGCAATTCTGCAAAGGCGTCTGTAACGGTTAGTATCGATCTAACCCTGCCAACAATCACGGCTACGGCTTCACCAGCCCCGACTTCTAACGGCGTCAATACGACTCCAGTGACCGTTACATTCGTATGTTCTGATGCACTGTCCGGCATATCGCAGTGTCCGTCACCGACAATTGTTAACACTAGCGGAGCTTACCAGATCGTCACTGGTCAAGCTGTGGATAAGGCCGGAAATACAATGTCGACCAGCGTCACGCTCGACATTCAGCTGAATCCACTAGTTGTCTCGGCGGTTGCATCGCCGTCGCCAAACGCAGCAGGGTGGAACAATACTAATGTCACGGTGACTTTCCATTGCAGCGGTGGTAGCGCTCCCCTACAGTGCCCCCAGCCCCAAACCATAAGTTCAGATGGCCGGGGGCAAATCGTGAACGCCACCGCCTTTGATTCGGTTGGATACTCGGCCAGCGTTAGTTCGTCAATCAACTTCGACCACACCCCACCAATGTTGAATGTCACCTCTCCGCCAAATGGAAGCAATGTCGGCACATCTCAAGTTGCGGTTCATGGATTAGTTACCGACGCGCTTTCAGGAGTGAGCGGAGTTACCTGCAATGGCGCTGCGGCCACTCTCACCGCGTCTGCATTCACCTGCAACGTAACGCTTACGCCGGGAAGCAACGCCATCACAGTTGCAACAACTGATGTCGCCGGCAATAGCAGTAACTTTAATCTTACCTTCGTCTACACGATCCCGATTAACGTCCAAATCGCTTCCCCGACGCCGTTGCAACTCTCCTCTTCGAATCCCATAACTGTAACCGGTACGGTGAGTAATCCGAATGCATCAGTGACTGTCGGTGGCACCAGCGCGACGGTGAGTAACGGTACGTTTATTGCTACGGGGGTAATCCTCCGCGAAGGCAAGAACCTGTTGACGGCCAGTGCCAGCAGCACGGATGGCGGAGTCGGTTCCGATACTGTGACGGTGTACCTGGATACGACACCGCCAGTGGTTCATATTGACAATCCCGCTGCGGGAGCCGTAGTGACAAGCTCACAGATCGACGTTACGGGAAACGTCAACGACTTCGTCACTGGCACAGTCAATGGCGACCAGGTAAGCGTAAAAGTGAACGGTATCACTGCTACGGTCAGCAACCGCAGCTTTGCAGCGCACGGCGTCTTATTGGTACCTGGCTCTAACACCATCACCGCGACCGCTACTGATCGCGCCGGCAACACAAGCCAAAACCAAGTTAAGGTGATTCTGCAGTCTCTTTCAGGCCAGACTTTATCAATTGTTTCAGGGAATGCGCAAAGTGCATCGATCGGAACTGTACTGCCGCAGCCACTGGTTGTCCTTGCCACAGACGCGGTCGGACGTCCTATCCCGGGCGTGACTCTGACCTTTGCGGTGGCAAAAAGTGACGGTTTACTTCTTGCAGGCCAACAATCTGGGAGACAGTTGATTATCAAAACCGGAACGAATGGCCAAGCGTCCGTTCAGTTTCAGCTGGGTAGCCGTGTTGGCGCCGGTGCAAATCAAGTTTCGGTTTCTGCCCCGGGCTTCGTCGGCCAAGCAGTCTTCACAGCTGACAGCCTTATCGGACCTGCCAACCAGATTCGCGTGGTTTCGGGTGAGGTACAAACAGGAGCAATCGGTGTCGCGCTCCCGGAACCTTTAGTGGCGATTGTCTTCGATAGCGGAGGCAATCCAGTGGCAGGTGTACCAGTAACATTCACGGTAACGAGTGGAGGTGGCCTGATCGGGGGAGCCATTACGTTCACCCAAAGTACGGACTCCGATGGCAAGGCTTACGCGACCCTTGTATTGGGACAGCAGGAAGGAATCAATAACAATGTAGTGACCGCTACATTCAGTGGAATGACCGGCCTGCCCGCCACGTTTACAGGTTCCGCAGTCGTGCCGGGCCCAATTGCGAGTACTACTTTGACGGGAATCGTGCTCGACAATGCCGAACAACCGATACCCAATGCCACCGCTAGCATTAGGAACACTAATTTATCCGCTCTAACAAATGCGCAAGGGCAGTTTACAATCGCCGGCGTTCCGGTAGGGGACCTTGTGCTTTATGTCGATGGCAGCACGAGTACAAGTCCATACACTTTCCCGACGCTGTCTTTTCAAATAGCAACGATTGCCGGCATAAACAACAACTTAGGCCATCCTATTTATCTGCCGCCGATCGATACCAATAATTCTCAAGTGGTTGGGGGAGACCAGCCTGTTCAACTCACGATGACGGGAGTCCCAGGCTTGGTTTACACCGTTGCCCCAAACTCGGCAACTTTTCCAGATGGCACACATGTCGGACGAGTTACTTTGTCGCAAGTGCATTCAGACCGTGTGCCTATGACTCCTCCAAACGGAACTGCTCCTCGACTGGTCGGAACCTTACAGCCAGCAGGAATTGTGTTTAGCCCTCCTATCCAAATTCAATTGCCAAATACTGATGGTCTGGCGCCTGGTCAAGTGGAAGAGATTTTTTCTTTTCACCACGACGTGGAGCAATTCGTAGTTGAGGGAACCGCGCGAGTGAGCGAGGACGGGTCGGTCGTTGTCTCTGATCCAGGGTTTGGCTTAACCGTTTCGGGATGGCACGGCGGTGGCGGAGGCGCTCCCCAGCCGCCTACTTGTGGAGATGGGTGCGATGATGGTGACAAGTGTACAGACGATAGTTGCAATGGGTCGGCATGTGTACACACTCCAACCCAGGCGACTGTCCAGATTACCGATCCACCGGACAATCCAAATCCAGACGATACCAACTATCAGAACAACTTCTCATTTCTTTCCACCACGGTCATAACGGCTAATGCAACTCTGCAGAATGGTGGCGATCCAACCCAGATCCAGTGGACCGTAACCCCGAACACTGGAGGGATATCGAATCCAACGCCGGCGAATATGCTGGGAACGAGCTTCACTTTCACTCCCAATCCGCCGCCACATCCCCCCTATGGCAGCGCGGGAAGTCTCTCACGGAGCACTTCTTTGCTATATGCGATCAAGGGCGTATTTTGTTCCTCAAACGACACTCACACGATTAAGCAGGATGAACGCGACACCATCATTCAGGAATATTTGAACCACGGAATCATGCAACCGACGCGTGACGCTTTCGTGACGGCAACTGCCTCGACTTATTTCAGCCAAAGTGTCATCAACCAAACCGCGTACGACATCATTTTAGGCAACCCAGGTTCTCTGGCTGACAACATCTTCGTTTCCTATAACGCAGCTGTTAACGGCGACCAGCAGGTGCAAACTCCAGGAACAGCTGGACTGAAAGCCACGGATCCAGTGGTTACTGCAAGTTCAACTAGCTATTCACTGATAGGGAGAAAGCTCGTAACCCCACCTTGCTATCCCAACCCTCGCAGCAGTTGCGATGACGTAATTAGCCCTGATGGCCTCTCAGTGCTTGCAGGCAAGGATGGAATAGCACAAACCACCGTGATCAATGGGACACATAACCTGATTCTGAATAGCACCTGGAGGAATCCAGAGAGAAACGAGTACGTGAAGGGGGTGCTGAACAGCCGACACCAGTTCGGAAATGCTGTGGATATGTCGCCTTCAGACGGCCGAGTCGGGCTCGCCCAGCAGTCCGATCTGTACTGCATGTTAAAAACTGCGGCCGGGCCACCCATCTCCAGCCTTTCACAAACTGAACTCAAGAGCGCTCCTGGTAAGAGTGCAGCCTGCAACTTAGCCGGGATAAATCATGCTCATGCTCAGATCAACTAGCATGAAGAGCATCCTCCATCTCGCACTCTCATTGACGGTGATGGCATCAGGATTTATGTGTCTTGCGCAGACAAAGCATCTCTCACCCGCGGAACAGCACTACCTTCGGGGCAAGAAGCTGATCGAGAGCAACTGCACGGACTGCAATGGTGGCAATGCTGCTGGTATGGAGGAGGGTATTCACGAAGTTGAGGCGGCGCTTACAGATGGTTTTACCAACCAAATCGCGGCCTACAAGCTGTTGTCGGACGCCTATAACGCGATGTCTGCTTATACGGAGAGCGATCCTAAGAAGAGCGATATCTACTCGGCCAAACAAGTTGAGATCGATCGCAAGCTCTATGAACTGAACCCTAAAGACACGCGGACTGCCCTTGCCTACGTACACACTCTGCACACAGACGATGAAAGGGTGCTGATTCTTCGTCAAATAGTAAAAGACGGTCCGCAGGATGCCAAGGCGGTGTATCAGGAAGCCTCCTACGAGCTCGGCCTGATCCTGGTTAAGGGAAACGCGCAGTATCGAGAGGGGGTTACGTTGGTAGCAGAAACAATTGCAAGGGAAGAAGACGCGGAGGCTGTCCGTACGTACGCAGGAGGCCTCATTAACGCGTTTAACCAGCGGGGTTGCCCCCTCGAGGGCGAGAAACATTGGGAAGACGAGCTCAACAGGGCTTTCAACAAGGCGATTTCCGGGCCCGGTGATCCTGGAGCGATTTCTTCCTTCAAGAAAGACTTCGCAAAGGCAATTGATGGTCACCTGTGCGGCGATGCCAACAAACAGTAGCAAATGGAGGGAGCCGACTCTGTCTCGAGCGGCCGCGTTTAACACACGAGTGAAGATGCACAAACTTAGGAGAATCGTTGTTGCTCTTGCGTTCACTCTTGTGACGCTTCCCAGGTGTGTCTTCGCACAGGATGACACCGAAGTGTCTGCTATCAACGTCACCGTCGACCAGGCGATATTGCAAGTCGGCCAGACGACCCAAGTGCATGTTTTCGACCTAGTGGATTTTTCGACGCCGACAGATATCACCACCAATCCGGCGACCACTTTCAGCAGCTCGAATCCAGCTGTGTTTACAGTCAGTGCGACAGGAGCGGTTAAGGCCGTTTCAGGAGGCCATGCAACGATCTTAGTCACCAATACTAACCTCCAATCTGAAGCAACGGGATTAGTGATCACGGTGAATCCCGCCAATGACAGCGATGGCGACGGTATGCCCGACGTTTGGGAGATAGCTCATGGCCTGAATCCCAACGATCCCAGCGATGCGTCTCAGGACCCGGACAATGACGGCCTGACAAATTTGCAGGAATATCAACTCGGCACAGATCCTCACAATCCAGATACGGATGGAGATGGCATACCGGATGGGGTTGAAGTTGCCAATGGCTGGAAC
>Ga0307479_10000033_pt1 | contig 163747 bp, 118 predicted proteins | sample atmos_gasesECM4C_FD_203743 | JGI IMG/M metagenome (GOLD analysis project Ga0307479, IMG submission 203743) | Hardwood forest soil microbial communities from Morgan-Monroe State Forest, Indiana, United States - atmos_gasesECM4C_515 | ecosystem: Environmental > Terrestrial > Soil > Temperate...
CTGCCTACCCGACCCTTTCGATCTACGTGGCGTCAAAGAGCGCTGTCAATGGCTTGACGCGCGTGCTCGCAAAAGAGTTCGGCCCCAGAAAAATCCGCGTTAACGCTCTCAATCCCGGTGGCACCGAAACGGAGGGTACGCACGCGGCGGGCGTCATGGGAACGGAGTTCAAGAAGCAGATAATCGCGAGTACGTCGTTGGGCCGCGTTGGCCAACCCGAGGACATCGCGCGCGTGGCCGTATTTCTTGCCTCGGATGATGCCGGGTGGCTGACGGGAGAAAGCATCTTCGCGAATGGCGGCCACAAGTAAAACGACCCCAGGAAAACACCGGAAATGAGCACCAGGTCCGGGTTTCCTCCCGGGGCTGTGGCATACCAGTCGTGGTGCCACTCCAGATTGGTGATCGCGACTTTGCAAGCTACGGCTTTCGCCGCTCCCTGGCGGTCACGGTGAGGGCGGCCAGGGCGGCGACCTGCGCGGCGGGGATGAGCAACAGGTCCGCGAGGTCGGCGCGGCCGAAGAGGGGCTGGCCGGTGAGCGGGCGGCAGAGCAGGAGGACGGCGAGGTAGACGGCGGTGAGCAACAACCAGACGGCCAGCCACCTCACCGCTGCTGTCCGGCTCACCATGGCTGGCGCTCTGGACTGTCCCGGCTGGTCAGGCGAGAGCGACTTCGGGCCGGATCTTGTGCTCCACCAGGTCGAGCGGCTCGCTGCCCTCGTTGACGAAAGCGTACTGGATGCCGTGCGGCACCGTCAGCAGGTCGCTGCCATGCAGCGGCAGGTCGGGGGCCGAAGCGCGCCGCATCTCGGCGGCGGTGCCCATCAGCAGCCGCCCTTCCCCGGCGCGGACGTAGAGCGAGGCGGCGCAGGACGGGTCCGCGTAGACCGCCGTCTCGCCGCGCGGCTCGACCCGGTATTGCGTGGCGACGACGAAGCCGTCCGCCAGCACCGTCTTGCTGCCGCCGGCGATGGCGCGCGGCGCCAGCTCCGGCGTCTCCCGGCGGCTCGCCTCGGCCCGCGGGCCGGCCACCAGCCGGCTTGCCGCCGGGGAGCGGATGGCGCGGAGGCGCTCGGCTGCATAGGCCTTCCCGAAGCCGGCCGGGATCGGCTTGCCCTGGTTCTGATCGTGCAGCCGGTCCACCATGTCGGTCGAGATCGTCGCGAACTCCTCGAGCGTGCAACCGATCACGGTGTGCACGATCCCCAGCTGGTCGAGGACGAAAACGTCGCCGGGCCGCGCCGGAAAGCGATAACGGTCGTAGGCGGGGTCCGGCCGGACGCCGGCGAGCCACGCGGCGAAGCGCTCGCGGTCGTAGCAGCGCGTCCATTCGTCGAAGCTGCACAGGAAGACGAAGCCGCCGGGGTGGACGTCGAGGATGTGGAAGACCTCGGTCTTGTGGGTGAGATGGCGCTGGAAGCTGAAGCCCTCGCCGGGATTTTGCAGGAAGATCGAATATCCCAGCGGACTGCTGGCCTTGACGGCGTAGCTCTTGTACTTGAGGAGCAGCCCGACCCGGCGCTGGAAGGCGGCGATCGCCCGCGCGGTGTCGCCGGAGACCTCTCCTGCCAGCTCGCGCCGCAACACCGCCTTCCACACCGACTCGTAGGCTTCGAGGACCGCGATCCGCAGGTCGCTCGTCAGGTACTCCGCCAGGGCCGGCAGCACCTCCGCGCCGTAGCCGGCGAGCCGCTCCCGCAGCGCTCCGTCCTCGGGCCGGGCGCCCAGCTCGCGCAGGTCGCGATCGATATGAGTCGTCAGGGTCAGCACGGCGGCCGGCCGCCTTGCCGGCGCCGCCGCAGCATCCAGGCGCCGGCGGCGAGCAGGGTCATGGACATCGCCGCCAGGCCTGCCCCGGACAGGGCCGGTATGCTGGCGATCGCACCGCCCACCACGAACAGCGTCGGGCCGGGCCTGGCCGGGTCGTTGGTGACGATCGCCGTCTGGTTGGCGCCGCTGCGCGTCGCGTCGTAGCTCGCCGTCCCCTGGTTGCTGATCACCGATTGCACCACCGCGGCGTTGCTGATCGCGGCATGGACGACGATGGTGACGGTGCCGCCCGCCGGCACGCCGCCGTTCCAGTGCACGGTATTGCCGGTGGTCGTGACCGTGCCGAGGCTGGCGGCCGCCGAGGTCAGCGTGAGCGTCGGCGGCAACGTGTCGGCGAACTCGTCGCCGGGATTGTCGAAGGTGGCGCCGGCACCGGAGTTGGTGAGCACGACCGTGTAGGTGACGGTGCCGCCCGGCTGCAGGTTGCCGCCGGTCACCGCCTTGGTGGCGGTGAGGCTGGCGCCGAGCGGCGCCACCGCCGAGCACGCCGACGGGATGATCACCAGCGAGAACGCCCGGATGCTGCCGGTGTCCTGGCCGAAATGGTCGATGGCGGTGAGGTTCCAGGTGCCGTTCGGGTCCTCGCCCTTGAACGCGGCAAGCGGCACGTTGGGCTGCCAGGTGCCGGTGAACGGCGCCTGGGCGCTCGTGACCGTCTGGATGGACGGATTGGCCGTGTCGTCGTCGAGCACGACCTGGCAGAAGTTGTGGCCGCCGAGGTCGGCGCGGCTGATCACCCGTATCGTGGTGCCGAGCGGCGACTGCAAGTCGAACGTGAGGTCGTTCACGAACGTATGGTCGACCCCCACCGTGGTGGCGCCGGCGGCCGTCGTGCAGACCGTGCCGTCGAGGCTGAAGGTCAGCTTCTCGATGCGCCCCGAGACCCCCGAAACCGTGAGCGGCGCGACCGCCGGCGTCCCCGGGAACTCGTTGAGCGTGCCGGGCGGGTTGCCGCCGTCCGGGATGGGCACCACCGGGCCGCCGTAGCTCACCGTCACCGGTGTGCCGAGGTGGCCGGTCGGCAGGGTGAAATTGAAGACGGCCGGGCTGGTGCCGCCGGCGAAGATCACCGTCAAGGTGAACTGGATCGGCTGGCCGCAGGGCACGTTCCAGGGCGTGAACAGGAACGGCACGGTGTTGGCGGCGCTGCCGCCGCCGGCGGCGAGGTCGGGGTAGCTCGAGGCGGCGTTGGTGAAGCCGACGCCCGGCGTGCTGGTGGACAGCGTGGCGTGGATCATCGTCGCCGCGGCGCCGCCGGCGTTGGCGAGGGTGATGCTCAGCTGCCAGTCCTCGCCGGGATCGATGGCGGTGTCGCCGCCGGGAGTCACCTCGGTCGGGGTCACCGCGCCGAGCCCGAGCACCGCCTGCGGCTGCACCCCCGCCGCCTGCAACGCCTGGTAGGCCATGACGATCCCGAAGCCGGTGTCGCGGTCCCATCCGGGGGCCAGGACGTCGATCGCCGAACCGGTCAGCACGCCGCGGACGGTCATCGCGGCGCGCACCTGCGCCGCCGGCAGCGAGGGGATGGCCGAACGCAGCAGGCCGGCGATGGCGGCGGCATGCGGCGCCGCCGCCGAGGTGCCGAAGAAAGGCTTGAAGTTGTTGACGTCGGTCGAGACGCCGTCGGCGGCGGTCAGGTCGGGCTTCTGGCGCACGACGCCGCCGGTCGAGGAGAAGTCGCCGGCCGGCGCCCCCGGCAGCAGGTTGCCGTTGATGTCGTAGAAGATGCGCCGCGGCCCATCGCAGGTGAAGGGCTCGGGGAGCTGCGTGGCGTCGAAGGGGTTGGGGAAGGGGCCGTTGGGCGCCCCCAGACTGATCCCCGCCGCCGCCGGCGCCGCGGCGACGCCGAAGGCGGCGGCCGCCGAGTTGTGGCCGCGGATGCAGCCTCCGGTTGCGAGCTGCAACTGGCCCCGGAAGGCCAGGACGTTGAGCAGGCGGCTGGCGCCGGCGAACTGCACCACCACCACCTGCTCGCCGGCGAAGGCGTTGCCGACCTCCTCGATCGGGTCCTGGGTGCAGCTCTGCGTGTTGGTCGAAGCCTCCACCACGGTGGACAGGCTGTTGTCGAGGACGTAGAGGTCGTAGTCGTTGCAGGATGCCGCCGCCGGGTCCGACCAGTGCAGCACCACGCCGTCCGTGGTGTCGGCGGTGATCATGTCCGACTGGCCGCCGTCGCCGAAGTTGTGGGTGGTGCCGGCGCCGGCCCCGAGCACCGGATCGAGGTTGCCGTTGGGGTTGAAGTCTCCCTCCCAGGTGCCGGAGGTGCCGGCGTCGAGGTTGCCCTCGTTGCCGGCCGACGAGAAGTAGAGGGCGCCGGCGGCGGTGACCTGGTTGACGGCGTCGGCGATGAGGTTGTCCTGAAACGGCGACTCGGAGAGGTAGGAGACGTCATCGACGATGACGTCGCAATTGGCGGAGCTGCGCAGGGCCAGGATGTTGGCGGCGAAGGTCGCCTCGTCGGGCTGCGCGGTGGCGAAGCCCAGGGCGGCGCCGGGCGCAAGGTCGTGGACGATCTCGAGCATCGCCGTGCCTTCATCGCCGGTGCCCGCCTGGCCGGCCAGCACGTCCACCGCCGGCAGGTCGCCTGCGGATTGCAGGACCGGCAGCGAGTCGACGCCGTCGGAGAGCACGCAGATCTTGACCCCGGTCCCATCGACCCCGAAGAAGGCGCGCGCCTGCGCCGCCCGGTGCGTGGCGTCCCCTTCGGAGTCGAAGTGTTCGAGGATCGGCTGCGTCGCGCGCTGCACGAACCTCACCTCGGGCATCGCCGCCACGGTCTCGGTGGCGGCGAGCAGCAGCCGGGCGCGGATGGTGGCGTAGCGTGGCTGCACGCTGACGATGCGGGCGCCGAGGCCCTGCAGGCGGGTGAGGATCGGCTTGATGCCGGCGGGCGAGAAGGCCTTGACGTCGACCAGCATGGTGCCGTCGGGGGCCGCGGCGGGCACGCGCAGCTTGGTGAGGCCGGCCAGGCGCGGGTCCTGGCGCTGCCGCAGCAAGGCGTAGATCAGGTTGGAGTCCATCTTCTGCTGCGCCGGGGTGCGCGCTGCCTTCTCGCCCTGAAGCGCCTGGATCTGGGCGCGGGCGCTGGCTTGCAGCTGTGACCGCGGCGGGCGCGGAGGTGCCTGGGCGCCGGCGCTCCCCGAACCGGCGGCGAAGACCGCCAGGACGGCGATGGCGGCGATGGCAAAGACCGCGGCGGCCGGCGGCGGAGCGGCGCCGCGCGACCCCGTCCGGCGTCGCCATACCCCAGGATCAGCGGCACTCGCGGGCTGCGCCGCGGCGGCAGGATCGGGATGAGAGCTTTGGATCATCGGTGTCTCCCTGGCAAAGCGGCGCGACAGCTACCAGGGAGATGCGCGCCGTTCGGGTGCCGGCGGACGGGGCCCGCGAGGGCAATCCGCTGCCGGTCACTCGGCAAATGACGACCTGGATGAGACCAGACGAGGAAGAATCTAGCGGAGCCCTAAAGGGCCGTCAAGGAGATGGCAGAGGGGTCGGAGGCCGCCCTCGCCGCCCTCGCCGCGGTCGGATGCCTGGCGGCGCGGTGGGGCGGAGCGCCGGCGCGGCGCTCAGAAATCGACGTCCCAGGTGCCTGCCGCCTGCTCGGCGGCGACCAGCGCCTTGGCGCGCTCCGCCAGGGCGTCCAGGTAGGCCAGGCGCACGTCGTTCTCGGTCTTCTGGGCGTTGAGGACCTCGAGCAGGGTGGCGGCCCCGTGCTCGTAGCTGAACAGCTTGGCGGTGTAGACCGCCGAGGCGTCGGCGAGCGCTCCGCCGACGAACTGCGCCACGCGCTCGTTGGCGAGCCGGTACCGTGCGACCGCCTGGCGCACGTCGGCCCTGGCACGCACCTCCACCGCCCGGAGGCTGACCCCCGCCTGCAGGGCCGTCTGGCGGGCCGCCTCGACCTCGCCGCGGTAGCGGTTCCAGAGCGGCAGCGGCAGCGACAGCGACAGGCCGATCGACGAGTAGCTGGGCGCCGGCGCGACGTCGTTGTGCGAACGCTGGTTCGACTGGTAGGTGACGCCCAGGTCAAAGTCGGGCACGCGCATCGCCTTGGCGAGATCGAAGCTGGCGCGCGCCGAGTCGAACGCCCGGTGCGCCGCGATCACGTCGGGCCGGCTGGCAAGCGCCCGCTGGACCAGCAGCTCCTCGTCGAGGGTGCGCGCCGGGGCCTCGAGGTCGCCCACCGGGACCGGGGTGGTGGAGGGGCGGTTGCGGCCGAGCAGCTGCTCGAGCCCCACCGCTGCCGCCTGGGCGTCGGACAGCGCGGCCAGGAACTCGCTGCGGAACTGCAGGGCGTCCACCCGCGACTGCGTGACGTCGATCTCCCCGACGTCGCCCACTTCGAGACGCTTGCGGTTCGCCTCGACCAGCTTGTCCAGCGCCTCCGCGGAGCGTTTCTTCTCCTCGGCGATGCGGCGGTTGACGAGGGCGTCGATGAAGGCGTCCGCGGCGGTCCCGCGCAGGGTGCGAAAGAAGTCCTCGAGCGTTGCCGCGGCCTGGGCCAGGTTGGCGCGGGCCACCGCCACCCGCTTGCCGCGCTTGCCCCCGAGCTCGACGGTCTGCGTGAGGCCGAAGCTGTTGTTGGCGGGTTCCCGGTTCTCACCGCTGTCGGTCACGTCCCGCCCGGAGGTGCCCACCGCCAGCACGGGGTTGGGCGACACCCGGGCGGCGACGACCTGGGCCTCGGCGATCGGCACGTTGTACCGCTGTGCCGCATAGTCGAGGTTCGACGCCGCCACCTCCGCCAGGAACGCCGAGAACCTGATCTGCCCTCCCGCCATGACCTCGGTGGGCGGCGGCGCCGCCGCGGGCGCCAGCGGGGGCGCCGGCGCCACCCCGGGTGCGGCCCCGTGCACTGCCGCGGCCGCCGGCGCGGCCCGGGCCGCGCTCGCGGCGGCGAGCAGCAAGGCGCTCACGACTCGCATCATTCCCGAACGCTCCATGGCGGTGGTCTCCTTGACGGCAGCGAGCCGGCCGGCTACGTCACGGCCACCGGCGCGGCGGCCGGCGCCGGCTCGGCGCGCCGGCGCTCGGCCCAGCGCTCGACGACGAAGTACGCCGGGGGCAGGATGAGGAGCGTCAGGACCGTCGCGCTGATGAGGCCGCCGACGATCACCGTCGCGAGCGGCCGCTGCACGTCGCTGCCGATCGTGTGACTGGTCGCCGCGGGCAGCAGGCCGAGGATCGCCACCGTCGCCGTCATCAGCACCGGCCGCATCCGCACCCCGGCGCCGCGCCGCAGGGATTCGCCGAGGGTGATGCCGGACTGCCGCTGCTGGTTCAATCTCGAAACCATGATCACGCCGTTCTGCACCGCGACGCCGAACAACGCGACGAAGCCGACCGCGCTCGAGACGTTGAGCGTCATGCCGCGCAGCAGGAGCGCCGCGAGGCCGCCGAACAGCGCCAGCGGCACGACGAGCAGGATCAGCGCGGCATGCCGCAGCTGCCCGAAGCCGGCGTAGAGGATCAGGAAGATCAGCCCCAGCGCTGCCGGGATGATGACCGCCAGGCGGCCCTGGGCGCGCTGCTGGTTCTCGAACTGGCCGCCCCATCCGACCTCGTACCTGGCGTGGTCGTAGCGCACCTGGCGATCGATCGCCGGCTGGGCCTCGGCGATGAAGGAAGCGAGGTCGCGCCCCCGCAGGTCCACCTTGACCGTCATGTGACGGCGGCCCATCTCGCGGGTGATCGTGCTCTCGCCGGTGCCGATGTGGATGTCGGCCACCTGCGAGAGCGGGATGCGCGCCCCGGTCGACGAGGGGATGGTCAGGTTGGCGATCGCCTCGGGGTCGCCGCGCACCGCCGCGACGAAGCGGACGCGGACGTCGTAGTTCTTCTCCCCCAGGTAGACGTTGGTCACCGCCTTGCCGCCGATCGCCGTCTCGATCAGGTCGGCGATGTCCGCGACGTTGATCCCGAAGCGGGCGGCGGCCTGGCGGTTGATCCTGATCTGCAGCTGCGGCAGGGGCGGCTCCTGGTCGATGGCGACGTCGGCGGCGCCGCGCAGGCCCGCCAGCACCGAGGCGATGCCAAGGCCGATGCGGCGCGTCTCGCCGAAGTCGTCGCCGTAGACCTTGACGACGATCTCGGAGTGCGCGCCGGCGATCTTGTCGTTGACGCCGTCGATCATCGGCTGCGAAAAGCCGAACTCCATGCCGGGCAGCTCGGCGTTGAGCCGCTGGCTCATGCGCGCGATCAGCGCCTGCTTGTCGCCGCCCCACTGCTGGTAGGGCTTGAGGCCGACCGCGCTTTCGATGTGCGAGAAGGTCCACGGGTCGGTGGCGTCGTCGTTGCGGCCGGTCTGGGTGACGACGTACGAGACCTCCGGAAAGCCGGCCATCACCTGGCGATAGTCGCGTGCCATCTCCGTCGCCTTCTGGATGGAGATCCCGGGCGGCAGGTTGATCTGCAACCAGATCGAGCCCTCGTCGAGGTAAGGCAGGAACTCCCGGCCCACGATCAGGGCCAGTAACACGGTCACCAGCCCCACACCCGCGGCGGGGAGGAGCGCGAGCCACGGCCGTTTCGCCATGCGCTGCAGGTAGGAGTCATAGTGACGGCCGAGCCACTCGAGCACCGGGTTCCGGAATGCTCTCCCCGGCCGGCGGTAGGCCAGGTACGCCAGCGCGGGAATGGTGGTGAGAGCGAAGAGCAACCCGCCGATGAGCGCGTAGCCGATGGTGAAGGCCATGGGCGTGAAGAGCTTCCGCTCCACGCGCTCGAAGGCGAAGAGCGGCAGGTACGCCGTGATGATGATGATCGTGGCGAAGAAGATGGGCTTCGCCACTTCCAGGGCGGCGGCGCGGGCGTCGGCCTCTTGCAGCGGCTGGTCGGCGGCGCGCTCGCGCCGGCGCACGATCACCTCCATCAGGACGATGGCGCCGTCGACGATGATGCCGAAATCGATCGCGCCCAGGGACAGCAGGTTGGCCGGGACGTTCGTCAGGTGCATCAGGGTGAAGGCGAAGAGCAGCGCAAACGGGATGGTCAGCGCCACCAGCAGGGCGCCGCGCAGGTTGCCGAGGAAGAGGATGAGCACGACGACCACCAGCAGCATGCCTTCGATCAGCGTCCTCTCGACCGTGTGCAGGGTGGTCGCAACCAGCTCCGTGCGGTCGAGATAGGGAATGACCTTGACGTCGCGCGGCAGCACCTTGGAGTTGAGCTCCGCGACCTTCTTGTGGATGCCGTCGAGGACCCGCGACGGGTTGGCGCCGCGCAGCAGCAGGGTGATGCCCGACACGGCATCGTCGTTGTCGTCCTTGCCGAGGATGCCCTGCCGCTCGCGCGCGCCCATCTCGACGCGGCCGACGTCGCGCACGAAGATCGGCGTGCCGCCTTTCTGGGCGATGACGATCGCCTCCAGGTCCTCGAGCCTGGTGATCGCGCCCAGGCCGCGCACCACGAAGCTCTGCTGGCCGCGGACGATGAGGCTGCCGCCGGCATTGACGTTGTTGGCGGCGATGGCGTCGGTCACCTGCTTGAGGGTCAGGCCGTACTTCACCAGCCGTTCGGGATCGACGAAGACCTGGAACTGGTAGTTCTCGCCGCCGAAGGGGTTGACGTCGACGACGCCCGGGACCTGCTTGAGACGCGGGATGACCACCCAGTTCTCGAGGTCGCGCAGCTCCCGCGGGCTGCGCAGGTGAGACTCGACCGTGTAGCGGTAGATCTCGCCGGTCGGCGAGGTGACGGCGTCCAGGCCGGCCTGCACGTTGGGCGGCAGGGTGACGTTGCCGATGCGCTCGAGGATGCGCTGGCGCTCGAAATAGTCCTCCGTGCCGTCGGCGAACACCAGCGTGATCAACGACAGGCCGAAGGTGCTCTTCGAGCGCATCACGTGCAGGCCGGGAGTGCCGTTGAGCTCGCGCTCGAGCGGGATGGTGATCTGCTGCTCGACCTCTTCGGCGGCGTGGCCGGGGTACTGGGTGATGACCTGGGCGGTGACGTCGCCGATGTCGGGATAGGCCTCCACGTCCAGCCGGCGCAACGCGTAGAGGCCGAAGGCCGACAGCGCGAGCAGCGCCGTCATCACCAGCCAGCGGCGCCGCAGGCAGAAGGCGACCAGGCGGCCGATCATTGGAGGAGCACTCCGTTCTCGGCGACGATCTTGGTGCCGGCCGCGAGCCCGCGCCGGATCTGGGTGCGGCCGTTGCTCTGCGGCCCCGGCTCCACCGCGACGGGCTTGTACTGTCCGGGGCCGATCTGCTCGAACACGAAGGCGGCGCCGCCGATCTGCACCAGCGCCGCGGCCGGCACGGTGACGATGTCCTCCGGATGGCCGAGGAAGGTGACGGTGGCGTACATGCCGGGCCGGTAGCGGCCGTCGGGGTTGGGCAGCACGATCCGCACCTTGGTCGAACGGGTGTCGGGATCGAGCACCTCGCCGACGGCGATGACCCGGCCGGACACCGCTTCTTGCGGATAGGCGGCCAGGACGGTGCGCACGGTCTGGCCCTTGGCCACCGAGCGGATGTCCTTCTCCTGCACGCTGGCGGTGACCCAGACGGTCGAGAGGTCCGCGATGGTCATCAGCGGCGCCGTGGTGTCGCTGCGGAACTCGCCGACGCCGGCGGCGATGTCGATCACCCTGCCCGAGACGGGCGAGCGCAGCACCAGCGGATCGCCGGGCTTGTCGCGCTCCGGATCGATGCCGTAGGCGCGCAGCTTGCCCTCGGCCGCGACCAGGGCGCTCTTCGCCGAGTCGTAGTCGTTCTGCGCCTGCTCGACGTCGCGGCGGGCCGCGATCTTCGCCTCGAGCAGCAGCTGCTGGCGGGTCAGCGCGCGCGTCGTGAGGTCGAGCGTGCTCTTGGCGCGCACGTAGTCGCTCTGGGCGGCCATGTAGTCGGGTGAGTTGATGGTGGCCAGGACCTGGCCCCGGCTGACGCGGTCGCCGAGCTGCGCCGACAGCTTCAACAGGTGTCCCGAAACCGGCGGGAAGACGCGGGCGGTCAGGCCGGGCACGGCCTCGACGGCGGCCGGCGTGGTCAGCTCGCGCCGCGCGATCTCGGCGCGCGCCATCTCGGTGCGCAGGCGCCTTGCCAGCGCCGAGCCCGCGGGGACGACGACGACGTTGCCCTGTTTGCGTTCGACCGCAGGTCCGGCGCCCGCCGCGTCCCCAGGGGCCTGGGTGCGGCCGCAACCCGCCAGCATGGCCGCCACGGCCAGTCCGCCCAGCGCCGCGCACCGGGCTCCGGCGGCCAGCTTCCACTTGCATGCCTGCATCGTCGACCCTCCTCGTGCCCAGCCTGCGGCAGCGCCAACGTCACCCGGGGCTCCTCGCTGCGCGGCACCGTGTTCCTGGAACCGCGCGCATGCTGCCACGGCCGCGTGACAGCTGCGTGTCGAGCGGGTAGCGGGGATGCCAGCATGGGCTCGCGGTGTTACAGCCATGTCTCGTGACGCCTGATGGACCGGCCGCCGGCGGCGGGTTGCCGATCCATAGTATAGTGGGCTATACTATCTACCATGTCGCATGTCATTGGCAACAAGACCAAGCTCGCGCAGCGCGTCGCCCGCATCCGCGGCCAGGTGGAAGCCATCGCCCGCGCCCTCGACGAGGAGCACGAGTGCGGCGAGGTGCTGCGGCTCATCGCCAGCGCACGCGGTGCCATGAACGGCCTGATGGCCGAGGTGATGGAGGACCACATCCGCGCGCACGTGTTCGGCGGCGAAGCGCCGGGATCTCATGGCAGCCGGGCGGCAGAGGAGCTGATCGACGTGGTCCGCAGCTACCTGAAGTAGGCGCCCGGAGGTACGGCACCATGGTCAGCGCACGGAACGCTCACGAAGACTACGGCCACGACCACGATCACGCCCACGACGATCACGATCATGGCCGCGAAGATCACGGCCACGACGAGCATGGCCACGACCACGCCGCGGCGCTCGCATGGCCCGAGCTGGCGCGCATCGCCTTCACCGCCCTCGCCGCCGCGGCGGTCTGGTTCCGGCTCTGGGAGCCGTGGCCGCGCGCCAGCCTCATCGGGCTCGCCGGCATCGCCGTGGGCGGCTACCCGATCTTCAAGGAGGCGTGGGACCACATCCGCGAGCGGCGGATGACGATGGAGCTGTCGATGACCATCGCCCTGCTGGCGGCGCTGCTCATCGAGGAGCTCTTCACGGCCCTGGTCATCACCGTCTTCGTGCTCGTCGCCGAGGTGCTCGAAGGGCTCACCGTGGGGCGCGGGCGCAAGGCGATCCACGATCTCCTGGACTTCCTCCCGCGCACGGTCAGGATTCGCCGTGGCGGCGGCATCCAGGAGGTGGCGGCCGCCGAGGTCCGCGCCGGCGACTCGGTGCTGGTCGATCCGGGGGCGCGGGTGCCGGTGGACGGCACCGTCACCGCCGGCCACTCCTACGTCGATCAGGCGACGATCACCGGCGAATCGGTGCCGGCCGAAAAAGGCGCCGGCGCGACCGTCTATGCCGGCACCATCAACCAGTCCGGGGCCCTCGAAGTGCGCGCCGAGCGGCTCGGGCGCGACACCAGCTACGGCAAGATCGTCGAGGCGGTGGAGCGCGCCGAGCGCTCGCGGGCGCCGGTGCAGAAGGTCGCGGACCGCTACGCCGGCTATCTCGTCTACTTCGCGCTGGGGTGTGCCGTGATCACCTTCGCGCTCACCCGAGACGTCCGCTCGACGATCTCGGTCATCATCGTCGCCGGCGCCTGCGGCATCGCTGCCGGCACGCCGCTTGCCGTCCTCGGCGCCATCGGCCGCGCCGCCCGCGAGGGAGCGATCGTCAAGGGGGGCCGCTACCTCGAGGCGCTGTGGAGCGTGGACGCCGTTGCCTTCGACAAGACCGGCACCTTGACCGTCGGGTCCCCCACGGTGCGGGAGATCGTGCCGGCGGCAGGCGTGGCCGCGCACGACGTGCTGGCGGCCGCTGCCGTCGCCGAGCGGCGCTCGGAGCATCCGCTTGGCAGGGCCATCGTCGCGGCGGCGGACCAGGCCGGCCTGGCGCCCGCCGAGCCGGAAGCGTTCGACTACATCCCGGGCAGGGGCGTGATCGCCCGCACCGGCGGCAGCTCTCGGCATGAGGGCGGCGAGACCGGCGAGAGCAACCCTGGCGTCGAGATCGTCGCCGGGAACCGTGCGTTGCTCGCCGGCAAGGGCATCGGGGAGTTGCCGGCGGGCGGCGCCGGCGCCGGCACCGTCCCGAGCCGGCAGGTGGCCTCGGAGGTCCTGGTCGCCCGTGGCGGCCGGTTCCTGGGGACGATCTGGGTGGGCGACGCGGTCCGCCCCGAGGCGGCGGCAGCCATGCTCGCGTTGCGGCAGATGAGGGTTGGGACGGTCTTGCTCACGGGCGACGGTCGCAGGGCCGCCGCCGCCGTTGCCGGCGAGCTGGGCGTCGAGGACGTGAAGGCCGACCTGCTGCCGGAGGAGAAGATGGCCGCGGTGCGCGCCATGGTGGCGGCGGGCAGGTCGGTCGCCATGGTCGGCGACGGCGTCAACGACGCCCCCGCGCTCACCGCCGCGACGGTCGGCGTCGCCATGGGCTCGGGCACCGACGTGGCGCGCGAGAGCGCCGACGTCGTGCTGCTCGGCAACGACCTGTCGCGCTTCGTGGAGACGCTGCGCATCGCCCGGCGCTGCCGCGGCATCATCCGCTTCAACTTCGCCGGCACCCTGGCGGTGGATGCGGTCGGCGTCGGCCTCGCCGCGTTCGGCTACCTGAATCCCCTGCTCGCCGCCTTCATCCACGTGACCTCGGAGCTAACCTTCATCCTGAACTCGGCGCGGCTCCTCCCGGCAATCTCCCGGACGGCCGTCGCGGCGCCGGAGCCCGTCGCCCACGCGGAACCGGCGTGAGGTCCGGGCGCGGCGCCGCGGCGCCGGCGGTCCCGCGCCCGCACCGGCGGCTGTTGATGCGGCACCGGCAGACGAGGAGGTCGAGGAAGCCGGCGCTCTCTACCAGTGCCAGTAGACGCGCAGGCTGAGGACTGTTGCCGGACCGCGGTCGCGATTGTAGCCCGGGTCGCGAATGTACTGCGCGTCGGGGCTCAGCTGCCAGGACCTGCCGAGCTGGACGCGATAGTACAGCTCGAGAATTTCCTCCGGGCCGTAGCGCAGGGCGCCGTCGCCGAGCAGGAAGCCGGTGCCGCCGGCCGCCAGGTAGTCGCGGTGGTCGGCCGACAGGCCATGGAGGGTGACGCCCAGGCCCACCCGGTCCGCGGGCCGGCGCCAGGCGTTGCCGGCGATCTGGACGCCGCCGCTCACGACGCGGTCGACCTCGGTGAACACGAAGTCCTCGGTGTGGCCGTCGTTCCAGCCCAGGCGCAGGAAGAGCCCGGTCTCGCCGCCGTCGGCGAGCGGCTGTTCGAGGTTCAGGCCGAAGCCGTACTTGCGGCGGCCCTCCTTGTCGTCGGCGACGATGTCGGGGGCGATGCCCGCAGCCAGTGCGCGATCGATCGCCTCGCGGTAGATGCCCATGCGGCCATGATTCTCATAGGCCAGCAGGCGCACGATGGTCCCCTGCCAGCACGGACCCAGCTGCAGCTCGAGGTTGTCGCCGCGCGCCTGGCCGAAATGCGAGTCGAAGACATTGCCGTTGGCGAGGGTCGGCATCTGCGCGGAGGCGGCGCGCAGCGTCCAGGTCGGGTGCACCCACGCGGCCAGCACGCCGAAGGTGTAGCCGCGGGTGTCGGCGGCGTAGTCCCAGGCGGTGTCGTTGAACAGGCTCCAGTTCATGAACTGGTTGCGCGTCGTGTTGGCATAGCGGTTCTGATCGAAGTCGTCGGTCAGGGCGAGCTTGCCGGCCTTGATCTCGACGCGGGTGGCCGGCTCCGGGCCGGGGAAGTGGTCCATCCCGCGCTCGGCGGGCTCGGTCTCCCGGGCGAGCGGGACGAGGTAACGCAGGTAGGCGCGGGCGACGTAAGGTCCCATCCCCAGGTTCACCGAACCCTGGCGGATGACGTCGCCGTTGGTCAGGCCGGCAAGGCCGGTGGCCCTGCTGACCGCTGCTCCGCGCGCCATCTCGAGATCGAGGTACGCCTGCAGGCGCCGCGTCAACCGCGAGCCGAAGTAGAGCCCGTAGATGTCGGTGGCCTTCTGGTCGCCGGTGCTCTTCAGGCTGTTGGGCCCGGAGTAGGCGGCGTGGAAGCCGAGCAACCGCTGGCCGATGTAGTTGAACTGGGCGCCGAGCAGCCGCGGCACCCAGTCGGGCAACGGCGCGGCATGCTCCTCGACGGCCGGGCGGGACAGCGCCTCCGGCGCCAGGGCGGACGGCTCGGCGTCGTCGCCGGCTGCGGCGGCGAAGCAGGGCTGGGTCCGCCCCGCCAGCACGGCCACCAGCGCCAGCCCCCGCAGCAGCAGGCAACGCCAGGGCCTGGCGGGGCTTGCAGAGCGCTCTTTGCCCTCGGGCTTCATGCTCGGTGCTCCTCCCCAGCGCCGGGCGGCGCACGCGCCTGGCGGCTCCACGTCCATGGATCAGTCAATTTGACTCATCAAAGAGAGTAAATCATGGCCTCAAAATTCTGTCAACGAGCGTCAAAACACTGTCGGCTCTCGGCGGCACTCGCTGGGGCCGGGGCGCGCAGGTACCGAAGCAGGCGCGCCGGCCCGGCCGCCCGCCGCCCACGCGGAACCGGCGTGCGCCCTGCAGCGCGACGGCGGCGCAGCCTCAACCCGGCGGGCGGCCTGACGAGCCGATTCCACCCGTACCGGGCTGCGCGCCGCCGCGCTTCACCTCCGCGGCGAGGTCGCGGCCCAGCAGGTCGAACAGGAAGGCGTCGTACAGCGCAATCTCGTGGAGGCGCTGGAAACGCCCGGACTTGCCGCCGTGGCCGGCCTCCATGTTGACGTGGAAGAGGAGCGGATTGGAGTCGGTCTTGCGAGCCCGTAGCTTGGCGACCCACTTCGTCGGCTCGTAGTACTGCACCTGGCTGTCCCACAGCCCGGTGGACACCATCATCGCCGGGTAGGCCTTGCGCTCGACGTTGTCGTAGGGCGAGTAGGAGAGCATGTAGTCGTAGTAGCTTTTCTCCTTGGGATTGCCCCACTCGTCGAACTCGTTGGAGGTCAGGGGAATGCTCTCGTCGAGCATCGTCGTGACGACGTCGACGAACGGCACCATGGCGAGCACCCCGCGGTAGCATTCGGGGCACTGGTTGACGACCGCGCCCATGAGGAGGCCGCCGGCGCTGCCGCCCAGCGCGAAGACCCGGTCCCGGGCCCCGTAGCCCTGCGCCACCAGGAAGCGCGTCACGTCCACGAAGTCGTTGAAGGTGTTCTTCTTGTGCAGGAGCTTGCCGTCTTCGTACCAGGCCCGGCCCAGCTCCTGTCCGCCGCGGACGTGGGCGATCGCAATCACGAACCCGCGATCGAGCAGCGACAGGTTGTTGGGGTTGAAGGTGGGATCGGTCGAATTGCCGTAGGAGCCGTAGCCGGTCTGCAGCAGCGGGGCGCCTTTGCCGCGGCGAAAACCCTTGCGATAGACGATGGAGACCGGGATGCGCTTGCCGTCCCGGGCCGGCGCCCAGACGTATTCGGAGACGTAGCTCGCCGGGTCGAAACCGCCGAGGACGACGTCGCGCTTCCGTAGCTTCTTTGCCCCGGTTTCGAGATCGAGCTCGTAGTCCGAGCGCGGCGTCGTCAGGGACGTGTAGACGTAGCGCAGCGTCGTGGAGTCCTGCTCCGGGTTCTCGCCGAGGTAGAAGGTGAAGGAGGGCTCGTCGGCGGCGATCAGCGACTCCTTGCCGTCACGCCAGCGCTTGATCCGGATCTTGCGCAGGCCGTTCGAGCGCTCGCCGACGGCGAGGTAGTCCTTGAAGACCACGAATTCATGGACGAACGCGTCAGGCCGCGCGGGCACCACGTCGCGCCAGGCGCCGCGGTCGGCGACAGCGGCCATCGGCACGCGCACCAGGCGGAAGTTCGGCGCCTGCCAGTTGGTGCGCAGGATCCAATCGCCGCCGAGGTCGTCGGCCTCGTACTCGTGGTCTCGCTCGCGCGGCAGCAGGACGTGGAAGGCCAGCTGCGGGTCGTCGGCGCTCGCCACCCACCACTCGGTGGATACCGTGCTTTGCAGCGCGATGATCAGGAAACGGTCGCTCGCGCTCTTGTCCACGCTGAGGTAGAAGGAGTGGTCTTTTTCCTCGTACACCTGGGGATCGGACTTCGGGTCGGTGCCCAGCAGGTGCTTGCGCACCCGGTAGCCGAGCAGGGTGACCGGATCGTTCTCCACGTAGAGCAGCGTGCGGCCGTCATTGGCCCAGGTGAAGGATGGCGAGACGCCAGGGATGGTATCGGCGAGCGTCTCCCCGGTCTCCAGGTTCTTGAACTTGAGGACGTATTGACGCCGGCCGACGACGTCCTCACCGTAGGCGAGGAGCTTGCCGTCCCGCGTCACCGCCGTGCCGGCGACCTGGAAGTAGCCATGGCCTGCCGCCAGCGCGTTGCCGTCCAGCATCACCTGCTCGGGGGCGGTCGGGGAACCCTTGCGGCGCGCGTAGATCGGGTATTCCTTGCCGGCCTCGAACCGCCGGTAATACCAGTAGCCGTTCTTGCGGGCGGGGACGCTGGAATCGTCCTGCTTGACACGCCCGAGCAGCTCCGAGAAGAGCAGGTCCTGCTCCGTCCTGGTGTGCGCCAGCACGGCATCGGTATAGGCGTTCTCGGCCGCCAGATAGGCCAGCATCTCCGGCTTCTCGCGCTGATCGTCGCGCAGCCAGTAGTAGTCGTCGGTGCGCGAGCCGTTGGGCGACGTCACCTCGTAAGGATGCGCGGCGGCGACCGGTGGTGCCGCGGCCATGGCCGCCACCGGTGGTGACGTGACCGTGACCGCGACCGGCGTGGCGACCGCCGGGAGGTTGGCCGGCGCCGGAGCCGCCGCGGCTTCCTGCCGAGCGAAGGCGGCGCGGGGCCCCCACGCCGTGAGCGCGTACACGGCAAGCGTTGACAGGGCAAGGGAAAAGCGCTTCATGGTTGGACCTCCGAACGCTCCGGTGCCGACAGTGGGAGCCGCGCCATTCTACCGGGCGGCCCGTGCTTTATGATGACGCGATGCTACCTCGCGACCTCGAAGACCTCCGGCAAGGGTTCGACGCCGCCGAGCGCGAGGCCGCGGCGCTCATCGCCGGTCTCGACGACGAGCAATTCAACTGGCGCCCGATCCCGGCGGCGTGGAGCATCGCGCAGTGCCTCGATCACCTCAGCGCCGCGAGCCGAGTCTATCTCGCCCCAATGGAAGAAGCGGCTGCCGCGGCGCGGCAGCGCGGCTGGCAGCGGCGCGGACCCATCCGGCTCGGAGCGCCGTCGCAATGGTTCGTGCGCGAGCTGGAGGCGCCGCCACGCCGGCGGCTGAAAGCGCCGCGGAAAATCACGCCCATGGCGGCAGCCGCACGCGCCAGCAGGGCGGCGACAGGCGAGGAGTTCGAGCGCCAGCAGGCGCGGGTGCGCGCGCTGCTCGCCGGGGTGGCCGACCTCGACCTCAATCGCGCCCGCTTCCGCAATCCGTTCGTTCCCCTGGTCCGCTTCACTCTCGGCACCGGCTTCATGGTCATCGCCGCCCACCAGCGCCGTCATCTCTGGCAGGCGGCGAGCCTGCGCCGGCGGCCGGACTTTCCAAGCGCCGAAGCTCAATACCGAGGGTCTTGACCCGGCGGAGGTCCCGCGCCTGGCCCGCCCGTGGGCTGATTCAAATAGATGTCGATGCGCGGCTTCTCGCCGGGGGCGAGCACGACGATGCGGGCCTTCGGCAATACCTTGCGCACCATCGCCAGGTAGAAGTCGGTGCGGGTCTGCTGCGGTGTGCGGCGGGCCTGCTCCAAGACCTGGTCGAAGCGGCTGGCGGCGCCGCGGGCCGTCTGCAACCGCTGGTCGGCCCAGGAGCGCGCTTCGGCCAGCACGCGCTCCGCCCGGCCGTGCGCCAGGTTGAGCGAGCTGTCCCTCCTGGTCTGGGCCTCGTTGACGGCGCGCGCCGCTTGCGCCCTGGCGTCGCTGACCTCGAGAAAGGCGGCGGCGGCCTCGGGCGGCGGGTTGACCGCCTGCAGCGTCACGGCGACCAGGGAGATGCCGGCGCCGTAGGCCTGCAGCATCGCCTGGGCCTTGCGCCTCACCTCGTTCTGTACGCTCGCCTTGCCGGAGGTCAAGACCTCCTCGACCGTGCGGCGGGCGATCTCGTCGACCATCGCTGCCCGCACCGCCTGGGTGAGCAGGGCGGTCGGGTCTTCGCCGGCGAACAGGTAGGCGGCAGGCGAGCTGACGCGATACTGGACGACCAGCGTGGTCTCGATCAGGTTCTCGTCGCCGGTGATCAGCGACATGGGCGCGCCGTTGTCGCCAGCCACCTGCAGGCGCATCACCTCGCCGGTCTTGACGTGGGTCACCGTATCGACCCCCGGCGGCAGCGCCAGGTGCAGCCCCGGCTCGACCCGCCGTTCGACCAGGCGCCCGAAGCGGCGCACCACCGCCGATGCGCCGTTGGCGACCGCGTACAGGCCGCCGGCAAGCCAGCCGGCGAGCGCGGCGAGCACCAGCAGGGCGCCGAGCCCGCGCCGGTTGCGGCGGCCGGCAGCGGCGGCGGCGCGGATGATGCGGACGCTGGCGACGCTGGCGACGCTGGGCGGAGCCGCCTCATTTGCCATCGAGGGCTCGCAGCAGCTTGGAGTCGGACTGCAGGAACAGCGTCGTCTTGTCGTCGATCACCAGCTCGTAGCTCTCGAGCGTGCGCAGGAAACGATAGAGGTCCGGGTCCTTGGCGTAGGCGGCGGCGAAGATGCGCAGCGCGTCGGCCTCGCCGCGGCCGCGGATCGACTCGGCCTGCGCCTTGGCCGCGGCCAGCACCGCCTCGCGCTCGGTCGCCGCCTGGGCCTGGATCTTGAGCGCCTGCTCGTCGCCTTCGCTGCGATAGCGGGTGGCGATGCGGCCGCGTTCCGCGCGCATGCGCTCGATGACGCTGTCGCGGTTCTGCGCCGGCAGGTTGAAGCCGGCGATCTGGAGGTCCACCACCTGGATGCCGAAGCTCGCCGCCGCCAGCCGGCCGATCGCCGCGCCGGTGCGCTCGCCGACCGCGCGCAGGCGCACGCCGCCGCTGCCGGCATGGATGAAGCTTTCCATTGGCTCGCGCCCGACCGCGGCTCCCATCTCCGAGGCGGTGAAGTCGAGCAGCCGGGCCTCGGCCTCCTGGCGGGTGCGGACCGTCTGTGCGAACAGCAAGGGATCGGCGATCCGCCAGCAGATGAAGCTGTCGACGACGACGTTCTTGCGGTCGACGGTGAGCATCTCCTGCGGCCCGCTGGCGAAGACCAGCAGCCGCGAATCGAAACGCAGGACGGTGTCGATCGGCCACGGCGCCTTGACGTGAAGGCCGGGGCCGGCGACGCCGGGCAGCGGCCGCCCGAAGCGGGTGACGATGGCGACCTGCGTCTCGTCGACCGTGAACAGCGCGGAGAGCAGCAGGGCCGCCGCCGCGGCGCCCGCGATCCAGTAGAAAAGCCGGGTCCTTGCGCTCATGGGGTCACTCTCCATCTGGTGGTGGCGGCGGGGCGGGGCTCGCCGGCGCCTGGCCCGGCCAAAGCACGACGCGGCGGCCCGCCGTGCCCGGCGGCACGATGAATTTCCGGCGTCCTGGCAGGACTTTCTCCGCGGTCTCGAGCCAGAGCAGATCGCGCAGGATGTCGCGGTGGGCGGCGAATGCGCCGGCCCGGGCGGTGAAGGCCAGGGCATTGCCGGCGGCGACCACGCGGGCGGAGTCGGCGCCCGCCTGCGCCTCGGCCACCGAGAGGGCGGCGGCACCGCGCGCCCGCGGCACCTGCTTCTCGCTCTCGGCGAGCGCCGTCTGGATGCGCTTGTCGCGGTCCTCGCGGGCGCTCGATACGTCGCGGAAGGCGAAGACCGCGTCCTGGGGCGGATGGAGGTCCACGATGTGCACCGATCCGACCCTTACCCCGGCGCCGAGGCGATCGAGCCGGCGCTGGGTCTCCGCGGCGAGCGATTGCTCGAGCTGGCCGCGGCCCGCGGTCAGCAGGCCGTCGAGCGTGTTGGCCGCCACCAGCGCGCGCGCCGCCGCCTGGGCGCAGAGGCCCACCAGGTCGTGCTCCCGGTCCAGCCGGTAGAAGAAGGTGTAAGGGTCGGAGAGGCCGTAATGCACCGAGAAGCTCATCTCGAGCAGGTTCTCGTCGCCCGCCAGGTAGGAGGCCTCGCGCGTGTCGGTGTTCATCGCCGCCACCAGGCTGTGCCATTGCGCCGGGTCGGCGGCCCGCAGCAGCTCCTGGCGCCTCGCGAGCAACGACAGATCGCTGTGAAAGCCGACCTCGGCGCGGCGGGGGTAGCGAACGCGCCAGAGGGCCATGCCGGCGAAGGGCCGCGGCGGCAGCCAGTGCAGGCCGGGCCGCAGGCCGCGCGCGACGATGCGGCCAAAGCGCAGCTCGTAGCCGATGGCATCGGGTGGCACCACCGTGAGGCCGGACAGCAGATAGCCGGCGACCACGGCCGCCGCGGCGGCGCGCGGCAGGAGACGCCTGGCCGCCGCCCGCCAGCGCGCCCGCTGCTCGGCCGGCGCCGTCCCCTGAAGCCAGGTCCCAAGGCCCCGCAGGTTCGCCGCCAGCTCGCTCACCCCCTGGCGCGCGGCGCCGGCCCACAGCCGCCAGATCACCAGCACCAGCAGCGCCAGCGCGCAGAGCAGCTCGAAGAAGGCCGGCACGCCCTCGGCCTGCGACGCCAGCTGGCCGGTGATGCGCCATCCCGTGGCGCCGGCCAGCGCATCGAGCCCCAGGCCGCACAGGACCGCCACGATCAGCACGCTGCCCAGGTAGACGCGCAGGAAGCGGCCGCCGAAATGACGGGCCAGCAGGGTGACGGTGGCGGTGTTGGTGGCAGGCCCCGCGAGCAGGAAGACCAGGGCCGCCCCGGGGCTCACGCCCTTGGCGATCAGGGCGGCGGCGATCGGCGTGCTGGCCGAGGCGCAGACGTACATCGGGACGGCCAGCAGCATCAGCAGGAGCATCGCCATGAGGCCGCCGCCCGTGGTCGCCGCGACGAGGTCGGCCGGGACCAGGGCCGCGATGACGCCGGCCGCCAGGACGCCCACCACCAGCCAGAACACGATGTCGTCCACCAGCTCGACGAAGGCGCGCTGGCCAACCGCGCGCAGGATCCGGCGCAGCGGCACGGCCGGCTCACCGGATGGCGGGGCCGCGGCCGCCGCGGATGGCGTGGAGGGACCGGCGGCGGTGGACGCGGCCACGGCGGGCGCCGTTGCGCCGCCCGTTTCTGCCGCGGGGGTTGCGGTTGCCGCGGCGGGCGCTGCGGCCTGTCCGGGTGCGGGCTGGGGGCGGAGGAACCGGCGCACCGGGTCCACGAGCGCCGCCCAGAGTCCCCGGAAGCCGACGTAGGCATCGTCCTCGTCGCCGCCGGCGGCGTCCGCGTGGTCGTGGTGGTCGTGGTCGTGGCCCGCCGCGCCGGCGGCGCGGTCCGCGGCGCCGTGGTCATGGCCCGCTGCGCCGGCGGCGCGGTCCGCGGCGCCGTGGTCATGGCCCGCTGCGCCGGCGGCGCGGTCCGGAGCCTCGTGCCCCTGGTCCGGGACGCCGTCGGCTGGGCCCTCGGCAACGGCGCTCCCGGCACCCGCAGCGCCTTCGACATCGGGGACGCCGACGGCGATCGTCACCACCGCGGCGACCATGGCGCTGGCCAGCGCGGCCACCAGGCGGGCCAGGGCCATCAAGGGGCCCATCAGGCCCCAGGTCAGGACCACCGCGTCGGCGCTCGATTCCGGCGTGGTGATGAGGAAGGACAGGACCGCCGGGCGGCTGGCCCCCTGGCGGCGCAGCGAGATGGCGACCGGCACGATGCCGCAACTGCACAGCGGCAGCGGGATGCCGAGCAGCGCGGCCCGCGCCGCCGCTCCGAGGCCGGCCCCTCCCATCCAGCGGCCCAGCTGGCGCCGGGAGACCAGGACGTGCAGCAGGCCGGCCAGCAGCAGGCCGAACAGCACGAAGGGCGCGGCCAGGAAGAAGGTGTCCCAGGCGGCCGACAGCACGGCCTGCAGCGTTCTGAGGACCATCATGGGCGCTGGCTCCGCAGCTGCCGGCGCCGCCGCGCGCCACGCCGCAACGCCCGCAGGAGGTAGGCGGCGGCCAGGATCGCGGCACCCAGCAGGATGATCGCCGGCCCCGAGGGCAGGTCCCAGCGATACGACAGGGCCAGCCCGCCGCCGGTGCTGGCCAGGCCGGCCGCCACCGAGATGGCGATCACCGGTCCCAGGTCGCGGGCGAGGAGCATGGCGGTGAGCGGCGGGATGGTGAGCAGGGCGAGAACCAGGATCACGCCGACCACCTGGATCAGCAGCACCACGGACAGGGACACCAGCACCAGCAGGGTGGTCACCACCGCCCGCACCGGGACTCCCTGCACGAAGGCAAATTCCTCGTCGAACGCCACCGCGACAAGCGGCTTGCGCAGCAGCGCCAGGGTCGCCAGCACCAGCGCCGTGAGCCAGAAGGTGATGCGCAGGTCGGAGGCGGTGGCGAGCAGCAGGTTGCCGAACAGGTAGGTCATCAGGTTCGGGACGTAGCCGGGCGCCTGGTGGACGAAGACGATGCCCAGCGCCATGCCCACGGCATAGAGCACGCCGATCAGCGCATCGTGCTGGTGCGTGGCCGCGGTGCCGAGCATCCCCAGCGTGACCGCGAACAGCACCGCCGTGACCAGGGCGCCGAGACGCGGATCGGCGCCCAGCAGGAAGCACAGCCCAAGCCCCGCGAAGGCGGCGTGGCTGATCCCGTCGCTGATGAACGTCAGTCGCTTGGCAACCACGAAGACCCCGATCACCCCGCACAGCAAGCTGCTGAGCAGGCCGGCGGCCAGCGCGTTGCGCACGAACTCCAGGCCGAGGGCGGCGTGCCAGGCGTTCATGGCGCCGGCGGCGGCTCCGCCAGGGTGCGGTTGACGAACGCCACGCGCGTCACCTGGCGGGCGAGCGAGCTGATGTCGTGCGTCACCACCACCACCGGGATGCGCGTGTTGACCTCGGCCAGCACCGTCGCCAGCACCTCCCGCGATTCCGGATCGACCGAGGAGGTGGGCTCGTCGAGCAGCAGGATCTCGGGGTCGCCGGCCAGGGCCCGGGCGATCAACACGCGCTGCACCTCGCCGCCCGAGAGCTCGCCGATCGGCAGCCGGGCCAGCGCGGACAGGCGCAGGATCGCGAGCGCCTGCGCCGCGCGCCGGCGGTCGTCGCGCCGGTACGGCAGGAACAGCCCGCTCGTTCCCAGCCGCCCCATCAGCACCAGGCTCTCGACGCGCAGCGGAAAGTCGCGGTCGAAGCTCGAGAACTGCGGCACGTAGCCGATGGCGCCGCGGCGCCGCGACAGGCGCCGCACCACCTCGCCCCGCCACGGCGGGAAAAAGCCCAGCATGAGCTTGAGCAGGGTCGTCTTGCCGCCGCCGTTCGGTCCCACCAGGGCCAGGAAGTCGCGCTTGCCAATGGCGAGATCGACGTTTTCGACCACGGCCTCGCGGCGGTAGCCGAAGGTCACGCCGCGGATCTCGATCATGGGTGGCGACTCGCCACTGCCGCCTTGGTCGGGTTTCTCGGGTCTGTCGGGCTTGTCGGCCCTTTCGGCCATCGCGGTCCTTGCGGCCATTGCCGTGCTCTCGGCCATGTCAGCTGTGGCCGGCGGTGTCGGCGCCATGGGTGACGTCGGCGCCCTGGGCGCCCTGGGCGATCTGGGCGAGCGCGGCGGCGAGGCGCCACATCTCGGCGAGCCAGTCCCGCGCCATGTAATCCACGGCCAGGACCTTGCCGCCGATCGAGCTCGCCAGCGCCTCGGTCTGCTTGCGCGGCAGGCCGACCGGCACCAGCACCAGCCGGACGCCGTCGCGGCGGGCGGCGGCGGCGAGGGCCACCAGGCTGGCGGCGCCGGGTTCCTTGCCGCCGGCCTCGACCGGCAGCTGGTCGAAGCCATACTGGTGCGCGAGGTATCCCCATGCTGGATGGTACGAGATGAAGCGGACGGGCCGGGGTCCGGCCGCCACCCGGCGAAAGGCGGCGTCGAGGGCCGCGAGGTCGCGCTCGAAGGCGGCGAGCCCGGTGCGATAGGCCTCGCGCCGGGATGGATCCACCGCCTCCAGGCCCGAGGCGATGTTGCGGGCCGCGATGGCGACCGGCCCTGGCGCGTTCCAGAAGTGCGGATCGGTCGTGCGGCTCGCGGCCGGTGCGTCACCCATCGGGATCAGCTGGACGCCGCGCGACATCGAGACCACGCGGATTTCTGGATGGTCGGCGAGCAGCGGCAGCAGGCCGTGGGTCTCGAGCGGGAAGGCGGGATGTCCGACCGCCACGTACAGACGGGCCTGCAGCAGGTCGGCGAGCTGGCGCGGCGAGGGCGTATAGGTCTCTTCTTCGACGCCAGGCGGGACCATCACCTCGACCTGCATCTTCGCGCCGCCGATGCGCTGGACCCAGTAGGCGGCGGGTGCGATGCTGACGGCAACCCGCGGCGGCGGCGGCCGCGGGGGCTCGGCGCCGGCAGCCGGCAACGCCGGCGGCGCCAGCAGCGCGGGCAACGCCGCCAAGGCCAGCAGCGCCAGTGGGAGCCTCATGGACATGTTCTGATTGGCATTGCCTCAGGCCGCCGCCGCCGGCTCAGAACATGTATCGGACACGGCCCGCGATGATGCGGGGCGGGATGACGTGGGTGCCGCCGAACGTCGACATGAAATTGTAGAGGCCCTGCTTGTCGAAGGCGTTGAGCACGTCGAGCTGGAGCTCGAACGGCAGGCCGTACTGCGCCAGGCGGGTGCCGACCGAGAAGTCCCACACCATGCGCGACTTGACGCGCGTCGGGTTGGTGTTGAAGTTGATATAGGGCTCGGCGTAAGCGGTGTCCGGGCCGCCGGCGAGAACGTCCGCCGGGCTGTTGGCATGGGTCACCAGGCCCGAGTCGTAGCGCTGCGTCACGCCGGTCCAGAAGCCGCTCCTGGGGATGTCCCAGAAGATGCCGAGCTGCTCCTGCAACTTCTGGTCGTGATCGATCAGGAAGGGCCCCTGGTTGAGATCGAGCGGCGAGGCGTTGATGAACAGGCCGCCGACCAGGGGCGGATCGTAGAGCGCGTGCACGTGGCCGAGCGACAGGTAGGTGCGCAGGCCGTCGTAGGGTCCGCCGTCGACGCGCACGTTCCAACCGGAGAGGTCGCCGCCCTTGAAGTTGAGCGGGAAGACGATGCCGGTGTTGAAGAACTGGTCCTGGTCGGCGGTGTACTGGACCTGGCGCTTCCAGTAGGAGACGTCGACCCGTAGCTTGCTGCCGATACCCTGCTGGACGCCGGCGTTGATGGCATTGTGGTGCTCGGTGCGGTTGAACAGGTGTCCAAAGCCGGCGAGCGCCGACTGCTGCACCTCGGGCGGCGACAGCGAGGATGCCTGGGCGGAGGAGGAAAGCAGGATGTTCTCGTACTCCGGGGTGATGAACATCTTGTCGTAGGAGGCGCGGATGACCGTGGCGGTCTGCGGGATGTAGTAGGCGGCGCCGACGCGCGGCGCGAGCTGGCTCTCGGTGAGGAACAGGTGGTTGTTGTCGTAGCGCAGGCCGGCGTTGATCGTCAGGTTGTGCCATTTCACCGTGTCCTGCGCATAGCCTGCTACGTAGCGGCCGGTGCGGCTGCCGTCGAAGACGAACGGCGAGCCGCCGCGGGTGCCGTCGTATGGCGCCAGGTTGGGGTTGTAGCCGGGCTGCGTCGGGTCGTTCAGGGTGGGATCGGTGATCAGGAAGCTGAAGTGCTCGGTGATGGGGAAGCGCTTGGCCTGAATGCCGACCTTGATCTCGTTGTCGCCGATGTTCTGGGACACCGAGGCGTTGAGTCCCTGGTTGTCCAGCTGGCGGTTCTGCGTCGCGATCACCGGCGTGTCGTTGGGCGATGCCAGCAGCTGCAGGCGGTTGTCGCGCGCGTAGACCTGCCCCTCGGCGACCGTGTCGCCGCCGAAGACGTGCAGATAACCGCCGTTCAAGTTCCAGTCGCGAGAATGGACGCGTTCGTCCTGGCCGGCAGCCTCCTGCGACGGCAGGTTGGTGACGTCGCGCTCGGTGCGGCCGCCGTTGACGGTGAAGCGCAAGGAGTCCTGACCCTGGCCGGGCAGCAGGTCGTAGCGAAAGAAGCCGCGCAGCGTATCGCCGTTGTTGTGGAAGTTGTCGAAGGTCACCGGGTCCAGGAAGCGGTCAGATTTCGATCCGTCGACGTTCAGAAAGGCGCCGGTCTGCTTGCCGCCATAGCCGACCCCCAGGTCCCCTTCATAGGTGGAGAAGCTGCCGGCGCCGGCAGTGGCGTCGCCGCGCCACCCGTTCTGGCCCAGCGCCGAGCGGGTGGTCAGGTTGATGACTCCGTAGGCTTTCTCGCCGTACTCGGCTGGCACGCCGCCGGTGACGATCTCGATCCCCTGGGCGATCGCCGGGTTGAGGGAGTTCGAGAAGGTGATGCCCACCTGGTCGCCGATCGACTGGCCGTCGATGACCAGCAGCTGCTGCGAGTGGCCGCCCTGGAAGTGGTAACGGCCGTTCTCGTCCTTGCTGAAGCCCGGCGCGGAAGTGACGATGGCCTCGAAGGCGCGCGAGGCGACGGCGGCGGGGAAGCGCTGGATGAGCGACTTGTCGATGTCGGTATGGGTGGTGGACTCGTCGGTCTCGAGCGCCACGTTCTCCTTTTCCGCGGTCACGGTGGTGGTATCGGAGAACGACGCCGACAGGTGAAGATCGCGGACCACCGGCACGCTGCCGCGCACGTCGACGTCGACGTGGGTCTCCTTGAATCCCTCGAGGTTGGCGCGCAGGTGGTAGGGGTTGTTGGGGACGTTGTACAGGATGTAGGTGCCGTCGTTGCCGGTGACGACCTGCTGCGAGTAGCCGGTCACGTCGTTGGCAAGGCTCACGGTGACGCCGGGAAGCGGCGCGTCGCCGGGGTCGAGGACGCGGCCGCGGATCTCGCCGGCGAGGACGACCGCAGGCAGGCAGAGCGAGACGACGGCAATCGCGAGTGCGACGACGTTGGCGCGGCGAGAAAGGTGCATCGGGCGGCGCGCCAATCGGTGCTGGTGATCGGACCGGTGATCGGACATCGAAACCTCCCAGGGGATCTGCGCCTCGCGCCACGCCGTGCGGCGTGGTCGGGAGACGGCGAGCTGGTTTGCAGTCGAGCTCCCGTGCCTGGCGGCCGCGGCACGCGGACCGGCGCGTTGCCGCTCGCGTGATGAAGACCGGATGGCTGGCCGCCTGCCGCCCGACGACTCAGGAGTCAGCGGGACAGCCCGGCGGCGAGCCGGCCAGGTGACGCGACTGGACCGACGGATCTCGAGATCCGTGGCCCTCCGAGCCACCGTGCCAGGCTCAACGGGTCGGTTGCGATCGGTGGGAGATCAGGCCAACGGCGGGGCGCGAGCGCCGTCGGGGCGCAGCGACTTCTGCAGCGGCGAGACGGCGGCCAGGAGCGGCAGCGAATGCCCTGCTGCGGGTGCGGCGAGGCCGGGGTGTTGCGCGAGATGGGCGCCACTGCCCTGCACGCGAGTGAGGCAGACGGCGCAGAAGGGTCGGAGGACGGGGGCTGCCGTCTCCGCGTGCGGCCGCCCCGCGGGGTGGCTGGCGGCCGGGAAGTAGGTCTCTTGCTGGGCGCCGGAAAGGCCGGCGATCGGGTCGTGAGACTCGCCCGGCGGGTGGATCTCCAGTCCGCCGAGGAGCACCACTGCGGCCAGCAGGCCGGCGCCCCAGACCAGGTAACCCGGTCTGGCCCGGTCGGTGCCCCGCGGAAGAGCACGCCGGAGAGTACGTCGCAGGGCGCCGGCGCTTCCTGCTGGCCGCTGCGTGCTGCGCGAGGACCCGGCGGCGCCGGGGTACGTTCCTGCCATCGCGCCGGATAGTAGCAGATCCTTTGCAGGGCACCGGCGGCTGCGCGGCTGCGGCGGCTGCGCCGGCCGCGCCGCGGCGGCGAGCGCCGCGAACGGGCAAAACGGCCAAGGACGGTCGCTCTGGTGACGATCGGAGGGCGCGATCCCCCGTCGCCGCTCGCGGCTGCGGCCTGGCTGGCTATAATGCCGCGCAGTGATCCCGCGGACCCATCTTGCGCTCGATCGCCGATTGTGTGGCGAGCCGTTGGACCCTCTGGGGACCGCGGCGGGCACGGCCCGGGTGGGCCTCACCACGGTGCCGGAGATGGCGGCCGACGCGGCGGGGTTGGTGCACGGCGGTTTCGTCTTCGGTCTTGCCGACCACGCCGCCATGCTGGCGGTCAACCACCCCAACGTGGTGCTCGGCAGCGCCGCGGTGCGTTTCCTGCTGCCGGTGACGGTGGGCGAGCGCCTGGTGGCCGAGGCCAGCCTCGCCGAGACGTCGGGGCGCAGGAGCCGGGTGCTCGTGGAGGTGCGGAGGGACGCGGCCGGCGGTGCGAGCGGCGCGGGCGAGGCGGTGATGAGCGGCGAGCTCGTCTGCTTCACTCTCGACCGGCACGTGCTCGCGCCCGCGGCGGGCGCATGAACGGCGGCGACCGCATCGCCGCCGGCTTGCAACGCCATGGAGCGCGGTTCCTGTTCACGCTCTGCGGCGGCCACATCTCGCCCATCCTGGTGGGAGCCAAGCGCCTCGGCATCCGGGTGGTGGACGTGCGCGACGAGGCCGCCGCGGTGTTCGCCGCCGACGCGGCGGCGCGCCTCACCGGCGTGCCGGGCGTGGCGGCGGTCACCGCCGGGCCCGGCGTCACCAACACCATCACCGCGGTCAAGAATGCCCAGCTGGCGCAATCGCCGGTGGTGGTGCTCGGCGGCGCCGCGGCCACCCTGCTCCAGGGCCGCGGGGCGCTGCAGGACATCGACCAGATGGCCCTGATCCGCCCGCACGTCAAGTGGGCGGCCAGCGCCCGAGCGGTGCGCGAGCTGTCGCCGCTGCTCGACCGGGCGTTCCGCGAGGCGCAGTCCGGCGTGCCCGGCCCGGTGTTCCTCGAGTGCCCGATCGACCTGCTCTACGACGAGGCGCTGGTGCGCCAGATGTACGGCGCGCCGGCAGTGGCGGCGCCGGCGGCGTCCGCGGCGGCGGGGCAGGGCGCGGGCTCCCAGGGCGGCCAGGCGGCGCAGCAGGCCGGCGGCGGCCTTTCCGGGTTGGTGCAGCGGCTCTATATCCGGCGCCATCTACGCCGGCTGTTCCGGCCCGGGCGCGAGGGGAGGGGGTCCCAGGGTCCAGCCCCGGCGCCGGAGGTGCCGGCCGCCGGCGGCGCCGAGGTGCGGCGCGCGGCGGCGCTGCTGTCGCGCAGCGAGCGGCCGGTGTTGGTGCTGGGCAGCCAGGCGGTGCTCGAGACCGGCGCCGTGAGCGAGCTGGCCCGAGCGCTCGAAGCTGTCGGCGCGCCCGTCTACCTCGCCGGCGGCGCCCGCGGCCTGCTCGGTCCGTCACACCCCCTGCAGCTGCGGCACCGCCGCAAGGAAGCGTTGCGTGAAGCCGACCTCGTCCTGCTCGCCGGCATCCCCACCGATTTCCGGCTCGACTACGGGCGCCACATCGGCCGCCGCGCGCGGTTGGTGATGGTCAACCGCAATGCCGCCGACCTGCACCAGAACCGCAGCCCTGAGCTGGGCGTGCATGCCGACCCGGGGCGTTTCCTCCGCCGCCTGGCGGCGCGGCTCTCGCCGAGGACAGGGGAGCGCTGGGCGGCTTGGCTCCGCGTGCTGCGGGCGAGGGACGCCGAGCGCGAGCAGGAGATCGCCGCGCAGGCCGCGGCCGAGGTTTCCGGCGGCCTGGTCAACCCGCTGGCGCTATGCCGCGCGATCGAGGGTCTGCTGTCGCCGGACAGCGTGATCGTTGCGGACGGTGGAGACTTCGTCGGCACTGCCGCCTACATCCTCAGGCCGCGCGCGCCGCTTTCCTGGTTGGACCCGGGGGTCTTCGGCACCCTGGGGGTGGGCGGCGGTTTCGCGATCGGGGCCAAGCTATGCCGGCCGGGTGCTGATGTCTGGATCGTCTACGGCGACGGTTCCGCCGCCTACAGCCTGGCCGAGCTCGACACCCTGGCCCGCCACGGCCTGCCGGTGATCGCGGTGGTAGGCAACGATGCCTGCTGGTCGCAGATCGCCCGCGAGCAGGTCGAGATGTTGCACGACGACGTAGGCACGGTCCTGGCCAGGACCGACTACCACCGGGCAGCCGAGGGTTACGGCGGCCGAGGCCTCCTGATCGCGCGCCCCCAGGACATAGAGCCGGTCCTGGCCGAAGCCCTCCGGATTGTCCGCGCCGGCTCCCCGGTGCTGGTCAACGTCCATATCGGCAAGACCGAGTTCCGCAAGGGCTCGATCTCCATCTGACGTGCGCTGTCCTTATCTTTCGATTGTGTGCCAGCGCTGAAACGCGCCGCGAACATCCTCGATGAAGTGTCGGAGAGATTGCTGGTTCTTCCCGGCTCTGAACAGGTCCATCGCCTCAACCAGATCGGGCGCGTATTCCATTTCGCCTGTAAGGATTGGTTGACCAGCTCTGCCAGGCCCGAAACTCGCGCGGCGTACGTCCGTGCCCTCCCCGGCTGTTTCTGGTCTGAATATCCAGCTGGACCTCGAGATCACGCGCGATGCGTCGCAGCAATGTGCCAGTAAACTGCTCGTGCCCACTGTCCTCACAATAAAGATCGATCCTCAAGAGCTCATCCATCTAGCCACCCCCGGATGAGCGCCGCCTTGAGGATTTCGGCTTCATCATCAGGGCCGCGAAGGGACTTGGAGATCTCTCCGTCCTCGAAGAGGGGACCGGTCGTCTCGAAGGCGCGCACCTCCGTGGCGAGACCATGCTGCGTGCAGCGGTACATCCGCACTTGTGCTGGAGCTACACGAGCACGGCTTAGCATCGCCGCGATCAAAGTTGGGGAATGAGTCGTAACGACGACCTGGCTTGGTCCCTGGGACATCGTCGCCAGCAAGCTCGCAATAACCTCTATGCGGCGCGGGTGTACTCCATTTTCCGGCTCCTCGAAGGCCACAAGCTCGCGCGGCCACGGGTTGCCAGCAATGCAACACGGTGCCAGAACCCGGAGAGTTCCTTCCGAGATGACCCTGGAAGAAAAGGGAGCTCCGTTGTGCCGAATCAGGATGTCCAGTGTCCCACGGCGCGGATCGAGATCGACATCGAGCCCTTCTATTGAAGGAATAGCCCTGCGCAAAGCCCGACCGATGGCGCGAAAGTGCTTGCTATATGCCTCGCTTTCTTTGAGGCGATAAAGGAACGGCGCGATCCATTCCCCGCGCGGCCCGATGTCCGTTACTTCGCGGGGCGGTTGAGGTTCGCGCATTGCCACTCGCGGATCCAGGTAATAGGTCTGCCAGGCCGACAGCTCGGCACGCAGCCGATCGAAATCCGGGTAGCGGTGCTCACCCGTAAACTGGCGGTTGGAGGCAAGCGTGTGATTCAACCCGAGAGACTCATGGCGCGGCGCCCCTGCCTTCCCGAGTTGACGTACAAGCAGAGAGTCGCCTGACCTTTCGATCCTTGCCCTCTGCTTGCCTGGCCAAACTTACCATGGACGACCGCAGCCGCAGAGCCGGCTTCGTGGCAGGGTCGGCGTGTACTGGATCATGGAAACTGGCCGCCCCTGTGACAGCGGGGATGTCCCCTGGCCCATGCCCAAGGGCTACGCAGTCGGCCGCGTAGCGCCCGGACGCGGCTTGGGGGACGGCCTACGGTATGATCGTCTGCCTGTCAATCAGCCTTGAGGTTTTGTGGAGGACCCAAATGCACAGGCCCAAGTCAGCTCACTTCCTCGCCTGCCGGCGGCTGGCTGGCGTGGCCCTGGCGTCGGCGCCTGAGCGGCGGCCGGCTCTCGTCCCGGCGCTGCTAGCCGCCCTGGCCCTCCTGGGGCCTGCGGCCGCGCAGTCGCCGGCCGCCGCCCAGGCCCCTGCCGTCACCCCGTCCTCATCGGCCTCCCACCCCTTCAACGCGGTGGACATGCAGTCGATGCAGCGGATCTCCGAGCCCCAGGCTTCGCCCCGGGGCGATCTCATCGCTTTCTCGGTCCGCACCACGGACTTCGCGGGCAACCGCGGCAGGAACGACATCTGGCTGGTCTCCTCTTCCGGCAGCGGCGCTAAGCCCCTGACCACCGACGGCGCCGGCTATGGGAACGTCCGCTGGTCGCCGGACGGCTCCTCCCTTTATTTCCTTTCGACCCGCTCCGGCAGCAGCCAGATCTGGCGGCTGTCGCCGATGCCCAACGGGCGGGCCGCGGCGCCGGCAGCGTCGCTGACCCAGGTCACCCGGCTGCCGGTCGATGTCGCGAGCTTCATCCTTTCCCCGGACGGCACACGGGCGGCGATCGCCGCCGACGTCTTCCCGGATTGCCCGACCCTGGCCTGCACTCACGACCGCCTGGAGGTGAAGGAGAAGAGCAAGGTCAAGGCCCGCCTCTATCCTGACGGCGGCGGCTTCGTCCGTCACTGGGATGTTTGGGAGGACGGCAGCCGCTCCCACCTCTTCGTGCTGCGGCTCGACGCTGCCGGGGTCTCCGGAGCCCCCGGGGCCCCGCCCGCCGGCGCTGCCGCCGCCGGCACCGGCGCCGCCGGAGCCGAGCCGCCCGACCTGATGCGGGGCATGGTCGCGGACTCGCCGTCCAAACCGTTCGGCGGCACCGAGGAGTATGCCTTCTCGCCGGACGGACGGTCGCTGGTGTTCGCGGCCCGGGACGCCGGACGGCAGGAAGCCTGGTCGACCAACTTCGACCTTTACGAGGCGCCGGTGGACGGCTCTCATCCGCCCCGGGACCTCACCGCTGCCAATCCTGCCTGGGATACCTACCCGGCGTTTTCGCCGGACGGCAAGATCCTGGCGTATGCGGCGCAGACCCGGCCGGGCTTCGAGGCCGACCGCTACCACATCGTGCTGCGCGACCTGGCGAGCGGCCGCGAGCGCCGTCTCGCCGAAGAGTGGGACCGCTCGACCGGGCCGCTGCTGTTCTCGCCGGACGGGAAAACCCTCTATACCGCCACCGAGGACGGCGGCCAGCAGCCGCTGTTCGCCATCGACGTCGCGACCAGCAAGGTGACGAAGCTGGCGGCGACCGGGCACGTCGAGGCGCCGGCGCTTCTGGGCGGCGACCGCCTGGTGTTCACCCTGGACGACCTGCGCTCGCCCGCCGAGGTCTACACCGTGCGCCGCGACGGGTCGGGGCTCACCCAGATCACCCACGTCAACGCTCAGCGACTCGCGGCGATCCGCATGGGGGAGCCGGAACAATTCCACTTTGCGGGCGCCGGCGGCGACACCGTCTACGGCTGGGTCATCAAGCCCGCCGACTTCCAGCCCGGCAAGCGCTACCCGATCGCATTCATCATCCACGGCGGTCCGCAGGGCAGCTTTGACAACCATTTTCATTATCGCTGGAACCTCGAGGTCTACGCCGGCGCCGGCTACGGCGTGGTGGCCATCGATTTCCATGGCTCGACCGGCTATGGACAGGCGTTCACCGATTCGATCAGCAAGGACTGGGGCGGCAAGCCGCTCACGGACCTGCAGCTAGGGCTGGCGGCGGCGGCCGCGCGCTATCCCTGGCTCGACGGCGATCGGGCCTGCGCGCTGGGCGCTTCCTACGGCGGGTTCATGATCTATTGGATCGCCGGCAACTGGCCGGATCGCTTCCGCTGCCTGGTGAGCCATGACGGCACTTTCGATCAGCGGATGATGTACTACGCGACAGAGGAGCTGTGGTTCCCGGAATGGGAGATGGGGGGGCCGTACTGGCAGAACCCCGACGCCTACGAGAAGTGGAACCCGGTCCGCTTCGTCGACCGCTGGCGCGCCCCGATGCTGGTGATCCACGGCAGCCTCGACTACCGCATTCCCGTCACCCAGGGCCTGGGCGCGTTCACCGCCCTGCAGCGCCGCGGCATCCCCAGCGAGCTGCTGAACTTCCCGGAAGAGGACCACTGGGTGTTGAAGCCCGCCGACAGCCTGCTCTGGCACCAGACGGTGCTGTCCTGGCTGGCGCGCTGGCTGACTAAAGCCCCCTGATCGCCGCCGCCATCAACGCGCCCCGGCGCGGGGCGCAGTGCCTGAGACGGCCGCCCGCGAGCCGCGAAGCGGCTGCCTGGCCGGCTGCCTGGCACCTGCCTGGCGCTGCCCGCCGCCTGCCCGGCCATTGCCCGGGAACCGGGCTTCCGGCCCGTGCCCGCATCCTCCGACCAGCACAGTTTTTATTGATTAATATTGCCGTTCCTGTTCGCGCAGGGCGCGCCGCCGGCTTTGTCATCAAAACCGGGTCTGCGGCAACTCTTCCTTATGAAGCTCTCATCAGGAGCTCGGATCCGGTGGCGAGGGGCTCATCGCAATCTGGGCATTTGAGCGCGTGCGCGATCAGGAGATTATTGGATGCTATTCCCTTGTGCCATGCCCGGTGCCCTGCGGCTCCGGACCCTGCATCCGTTGATCGACGGCGACGGGACCTGTAGCCTGGTGTATGACGTCGAGCGGGCGGCCGTATTCGAGGTGCCGGAAGAGCTGAAATTCTATGTCGCGCCGGCGCTCGAGACCGGCAACCTCGACGAGGAGCTGCTCGGATGGCTGGCCAGCGCCGACCTCCTGACTGCCGAGGGCCGATGGGATTGGCACGCCGACGCTGCAGATCTCGCCGCCCCGGACCGGCCTTCCGGCCCCTGGCCGGCCATGCCCGCGACGCTCGACGGCACCGGCGGGGGAGTCCGCTGGGGCCTGCTGGCGGCCGGGCATGGCAATGACGAGGCCCATGGCTGGATCGATCAGCCGGAGGCGGCAGCGGCGATCGAGGCCGTGGACATGGTCTGGAAGCGCGGCTTCGGGTACTCGCGCATCAAGCTGCACCTCGACTGGGCCGGCACTTTTCCAACCGACGGGTTGCTCGAGAAGGTCGTGGTGCACGCCCGGCGCCGCGCGGCGCTCTCGGGCCAGGACGTCACCTTCGAGCTGGTTCTCGATCCCGAGCAGGTGACGGTCGAGGTCGGCCGCCGGCTGGCGGCGCAAGCGGTGCGCGTCCGCCTGCGCTGCGGCGAGATCGACCCGCTGGCGCGCCTGGGCACCAACCAGGAAAACCGGCCCTGGCTCCTTGCCGAGCCGGCGGTGAGGCTGCTGCTCGTACCGTCGAGAGAGCCCATGCTGACGGTACAGTGCATGCTCGACGGGCCTGCCCGCCTGATCGAGCTCTGGCGGTGGGCCAAGGCCATCGGCGTCCAGAGCCTCGACGCCATCCGTCTCGAGCATCCAGGCGCCGGCGATCGACGCCCTGGCCTGGGTTCGCCCGCGGCGTGGATCCGCGACTACCGAAAGGACCTGTCCGCGATCTACGAGGAGACCTGCGCCGAGCTCGAGGCAGGCGGCTCGCCGGTCGAGTTCCAGCCCCTGATCCGCATCGTCCGGCGCCTGATGCGCAGTGGGGCCGCCGCCGCCATGGCCGGCTGCCACGGCGAGCCGGACGGGCAGGGAGACGCCCGGCGCTTCGCCGGCATGGAGAGCTGCGATCCCCGGTTGCTGCCGGAGCTGATGTGGGTGCGCCTCGAGGAGCCCGCCGAGCCGGAAGCGCCCACCCTGCCCTGCCAGTCATGTTGGGCGCGCCAGGTCTGCAGCCATAGCGCCGACGTGGCTTCGGCGCTCGGCAAGGAGGATCCGCGGGCGCCGTCGCGCGAGCGCTGCGGCTACTGGTCCGCCGAGGTGGAGGCGGCGGTGCGCCTCTACCACCGGCTGGATCAGATCGACGCCATCCAGGTGCTGCGCTTCCTGGAGGAGGCTCCCGCCATGGAGGCGCCGAGGCTCCATGGAGGACCCGGCGAGGCGGCGGGATCCAAGCCGTCCTAGGCTGCCGAGCCGCCGTCCCGGCAAGGCGCGCGACCGAGGCCTTGGAAGGCGATCCAGGCGCGGGTCGGTGGGCGATCTGGTAGACTGCGCCCAGACACCCGGCGCCGGGGGCGGCTCTTGGCTCCAGGTGCCGCCGCCACTCTCGACCCCCCAGACGTGCTCCGCGAGCTCCACGTCCGCAATCTGGCTGTGCTTGCCGAAGCGTCGGTGACCTTCGGCGACGGGCTCAACGTGCTCTCCGGCGAGACCGGGGCCGGCAAGTCGATCGTCGTCGATTCCCTGTCACTGCTCGCCGGCGCCCGCGCCAGCGCCGACATGATCCGCAGCGGCGCCGAGGCGCTGACCGTCTCGGGGGTCTTCGCGCCGCCCGGCGACGGCTGGCGGCGCGTGCTCGCGGAGGCCGGGCTCGCGGCCGACGCCGCGGACCTTGCCGCCGACGGCGGCGAGGTGCTGGTCCGCCGCGAGATCGGCCACAACGGGCGCAACCGGGTGTTCGTCAACGATCAGCCCACGACGTTGCGGCTCCTCGCCGACCTCGCCCCCTACCTGCTGCGCATCCACGGCCAGCGCGACGAGATGGAGCTGCTCGCCAGCGACCTGCAGCGCGAATGGCTGGATGCGAGCGGCGGCGACGAAGCCGTGCGGCTCCTCGCTCGCACCGGCGAGGCCTACACCCGTCACGCGCGGCTGGCCGAGCGGCTCGAGCGCCTGAGCGGCGACGAGCGCCTGCGCCATGAGCGCATCGACCTGCTGCGCTTCCAGGCCGGCGAGATCGACGCCGCGCGGCCGCGCGCCGGCGAGGACGACGAGCTGCGCCGGGAGCGCGAGGCTTTGCGTCATGCCGAGGCGATCGCGCGCGCCCTGGGGACCGCGTTCACCCTGCTGCTCGACGAAGAGGGCGCCGCCGCCGAGCGGTTGGCCAAGAGCCAGGCGCTGCTCAGCGCCATCGGCGAGTGGGAGCCGGCGGCCGCCGCCTGGACGGCAGAGCTCGAGGAGGCCAGGATCCGGGTGACCGAGCTCGCCACCAGCTTGAGCCGCCGGCTCGACGGGCTCGACGCCGACCCGGCGCGCCTCGACGCGATCGAGGAACGGCTCGCGCTGCTCGAGCGGCTCAGCCGGCGCCACGGCGGCGACCTGGCGCAGGTGCTGGCGCGCCGCGTCGAAATGGCCGCCGAGCTTGCCGAGCTGGAAGGCGACGCCGGCAACCAGGATGAGCTCGCGGCCATGGCGCAGGCGGCGCTGGCCGAGTATCGCGAGGCGGCGCTGGCGCTGTCGGCGGCGCGGCGCGGCTGGGGCGAGGCGCTGGCCGGCCGCATCGAGGCCGAGCTCAAGGATCTCGGCCTCGCCCGCGCCCGGCTGGCGGTGCGCCTGGACCGCCGCCGGCGGGCCGCGAGCGTCCTGGCCCTGGACGGCGAGCCGGTCGATTTCGGGCCGCGCGGCGTCGATCAGGTCACGCTGCTGTTCGCTCCCAACCCGGGCGAGGAAGCCAGGCCCCTGGCGCGCATCGCCTCGGGCGGCGAGCTGTCGCGCCTCCACCTCGCCCTGCAGCTCGCGGCGGGCCCTGCCGCCGGGCCGCCGGCCGCGGCCGCCAGTCCCACCCTGGTCTTCGACGAGATCGACGCCGGCATCGGCGGCGCCGAAGCGGCGGCGCTCGGGCGCAAGCTGCAGCGGCTGGCCGGCGGCGGCCAGATCCTGGCGGTGACGCACCTGCCGCAGGTGGCGAGCCATGCCGATCTTCATTTCCGGATCCGCAAGGTCGTGGCGGCGGGCCGGACCAACGTGCAGGTCGAGAAGCTGCCGCCGCGCGCCAGGGTCGAGGAGGTGGCGCGCATGCTGGCCGGCGAGAAGCTGACGCCGCTGTCGCTGTCGCATGCCGAGGAGCTGATCGCCGCGGCGGCGCGCGAGCCGCGGCCGGCCGCCAGAAACGGCGGGGCCCTGCCGCCAGGTCGCCGGCCGGCGCCGGCATGAGCCCACCCGCGCCTCTGTGGCGCTTCGGCGACCCGGTCGCGCCGCTCGCCGCGCTGCTCGCCCGCGGCGGCGTGCTGGCGATCCCCACCGAGTCGAGCTACGGTCTGGCCGTGCCACCCGGGAACGCCGCCGGGGTCGAGGCGATCTATCGGCTCAAGGGGCGTGAGCGCGGCAAGCCGCTGCCGGTGGTGATCGCCGGCCTGGACCAGCTCGCCGGCTTGGGGATCGCGCCGGACCTGCCTATACTGAGGCTCCTGTCGGCGTTCTGGCCTGGACCGCTCACCGTGGTGCTGCCGATCGCCGGCGCCGGCGCGGCGGGTGCGCCACCGGCGGCGGCGGGGACTGGCACCCTGGCCATCCGCATTCCCGGCCACCCGCAGCTGATCGAGCTGCTGTCGCGGCTGGGACACGGCCTCACCGCCACCAGTGCCAACCGCAGCGGCGGCGAACCGGTCCTGGATCCGCGCCAAGCGGCGGAGCTGCTGGCCGGCCGGCCCGCGATGGTGGTGGACGGCGGTATCCTGCCAGGCGGCCCGCCCTCGACGCTGATCGCGCCGCTGGACTTGCCGGCGCCGCCGGCGCCGACACCGCCGCTGGCTGCGGCCGGTCCGCAGGATGCCGGCAGCCCCGTGGGCGGCTGGCGCTTCGCAGTGCTGCGCCCCGGGCGGTTGCCGGTCGAGCAGTTGCGCAAGCGGCTGTGCGTGATGGCCGCGGACGCGGGAACAGTGCCGGGTGCCGGTCGGTTGTGTTGACCGACGGGATTGTGCGGAAACAGCTGCACGGAACAGGTTGTACGGAGTTGACGGCCATGAACGACTCGCTATCCTCGATCGACCGCCCTGACCGCTCGCGCCGGGTCGGCGCCCCGCAAATGCCTCGGACGGGGGCCCTGTCGCGGCTTGCCATGCTGGCGGTCGTCGCCCTGCTGGCCGTTGCCTGGCTGCCGCGGCCGGCGGCCGGCCAGGCCGTGCCCGATCCGGACGATCCGGCGCGCGCTCCCCGGGCCGCGGCCCCGGCACCCCCGGTTCCTCCCGCGCCGGTGCCTCCACGCCCACCGGCGTTGCCCGCCAATCCCGATCGCGGCGGCAAGGACGCCGGCGGGCGCGCCCACCAGCCGGCCGGCGCCCAAGCCGGTGCTCGGCAGGCGGCGTCCCTGCCGCTGCCGACGATCGACCTCGACGAGATCAAGGTCGGCCAGCGCGGCTATGGGCTCTCGGTGTTCGCCGGTGGCGAACCCGAGCGCTTCGACGTCGAGGTCATCGGAGTGATGCGCAACATCAGCCCCGACATGAGCTACATCCTGGCGCGCCTTTCAGGGCGCGGCCTCGAGTCGAGCGGCGTGGCCGCCGGGATGAGCGGCAGCCCGGTGTTTCTCGACGGCCGCCTGGCGGGGGCGGTCTCGTTCGGCTGGCCGTTCTCCAAGGAAGCGATCTGCGGCGTGACGCCGATCGCCTTGATGCGCGACCTCGCCACCCTGGGCGGCCCGTTGCCGATGACGCCGCCGCCCCCGGTCGAGCTGGCCGGCCTGCTCGCCGGCCGGGTTCCGGCCGACCTGCTGGCCCGCCAGCTCGAACGCCTGCGGCCCCGCCTCGCCGGTGCGCCCGAGGGCGCCCAGGCGGGCATCGAATGGGCTACCTCCGGCTTCGGCGAGCTGTCGCGGGGCCTGCTGCGCCAGTCCCTGGGCGCCGTCGCATCGACCGGGCATGCCGCCGCGGCGCCCGGTGCCCACCCGCCCGACCTGGCGCCCGGCAGCTCGGTGGCCGCGGTCCTGGTCAGCGGCGATTTCCAGCTCGCCGCCACCGGCACGGTCACCGATCACCTGGGCGACCGCATCCTTGCCTTCGGCCATCCGTTCCTCGGCCTGGGGCCGATCCGCGTGCCGATGGCGGCGGCGGACGTGGTGACCGTCCTGTCGAGTCAGTACAGCTCCTTCAAGATCACCAACCTCGGCCAGACGGTCGGCGCCTTCGAGCAGGACCGCAAGGCCGGCATCGAGGGCCGCCTCGGCGCCGCGGCGCCGATGATCCCGATGGTGCTGCGCATCGGTGGCACGGCCTCGGCCCGCAGCCCGGGGGCCGCCGCCGCCAGCGGGCCTGCCGGCGCCTCCCGGCAGTACCGCGTGCAGCTGGCCGACGTGCCGGATCTGCTGCCGCTGCTCGCCGGCAGCACCCTGCTGGCCGGGCTCGAATCGGCGAGCTACGCCAGCGGCCCGCAGGACATCGAGATGACCGCTCGTTTCCACCTCGACCCCTACGGCGACCTGGTGATCCACCAGAGCTTCGACGGCGACAACGCCGGCACCGCCATGGCCGGCCACCTGCTGGCGCTGGCCGCCTACCTGGTGCAAAGTCCGCTCGAACGGGTGCGTATCGACAGCCTCGAGGTGGACGTGGAGCAGTCGCCGCAGCCGCGCGGCGCGAGCCTGCTGGCGGCGCACGCCGACCGCACCATGGTGCATCCCGGCGATCGCCTGGGGGTCAGCGTCGAGCTGCTTGCCTACCGCGGCGATCACTTCCGGCACTCCTTCCAGGTGGAGCTGCCGCGCGACCTGCCGGTCGGCCGCTACTCGCTGCTGATCGGCGACGGCGCCAGCGCCGACGCCGCCAGGCTGGCGCTTGCACCGGTCGAGCCCGGCACCTTCTCACAGGCCCTGGCGCTGCTGCGGTCGCTGCACTCGCGGCGCGACCTGACGCTGCTCGGCTTCTATTCGGGCGCCGGCCTCTCGGTGGCCGGCGAGGTGATGCCGCGGCTTCCCGGTTCGGTGCGTTCGCTGTGGAGCGCCACGGACCCGACCGGCGTGGTGCCGCTGCGCGCGGCGATCGTCCAGGAGCGTCACGAGACGATGGCGATGCCGCTCGACGGCCTGATGCGCATCGACCTCGAGGTGCGCCGGCGGGAAACGCCGGAGACCCCTGAAGCCACCGGGGCCGACGGCGGCGGCGGCACTCCCTACGGCGGCGAGCAGGCGATGGGCGGCGACGGCGCGGCGCCGCTCTCTCCCCGCGGGGAGGCGAGGTGAGACGGGGCTCGCCGCTGCTCCCGGCCCTGCTGTCAGTCCTGCTCGCCGCTCGCGGCGCCACCGCCACCCAGGTCAAGATCTTCCAAACCCAAAGCGCCGTCGGCTTTCTCGGCGGCAAGCTGACCGGGCTCAGCGTCGACGCGCTCGGCCGCATGCGGCTCGCCCCCCGTGCCGTGCGCGTGGCCGCGATCGGCGAACCCTTCCTGTTCGCGGCGGCGGCGGTGCCGGGCGGCGCCTCGGGCCGGCGCGCGGCATCGTGGGTCGTCGGCACCGGCAACTCCGGCAAGGTGCTGGCGATCGACGGCGAGGGCCATGTCAAGGAGCTGTTTGCCGCTCCCGAGCCGGAAGTCTTTGCCCTCTGGGCCGATCCCGACGGCACGATCTACGCCGGCACCTCGCCGCACGGCAAGGTCTATCGCATCGCCGGCGGCAAGGCGGCAGCCTTCTTCGATCCCGGCGAAACCTACATCTGGGGGCTGGCGCGCGACGCCGGCGGCAAGCTCCTGGTCGCCACCGGCACGCAGGGAAAGCTCTACCGCGTCGACGCCAGCGGCCACGGCGAGCTGGTCATGACCGCCGAGGACACCCATCTGCGCACGCTGGCGGCGCTGCCGGACGGCGAGGTGCTGGTGGGCACCGCCGGCAAGGGGCTCATCCTGCGCCTCGGCCGCGACGGGCGGGCGCGCACCCTCTTCCAGGGCGACGAGCCCGAGGTGGTGTCGCTGGTCACGGCGCCCGACGGCAGCATCTACGCGGCGCTGGTCTCCTCCGAGGCGAGCCTGGTGGACCTCGGGCACGAGACCGCGGCTGCCGGCCCCGGGGGCGAGGCCGGGGTGGCGGTCACCGTCGCGCCAGGCTCGCCTGGGGCGCCGGGCGGAGGCGGCGGCCGGCCGGCGCGGAAGCCCGGCAAGCCGGGGCCGGAAGAGACCGCCGAGACGCCGTCCATCGGCAGCCGCCGCCCGGGCGCGACCGGTCCGCGCAGCGAGGTGGTGCGCATCCACGCCGACGGCCGGGTCGAAAGCATCTGGACCTTCCCGACCGACACCGTCTTCGGCATGCTCTGGCAGCAGGATCGGCTGTGGCTGGCGACCGGCACGGAGGGCAAGCTCTACAGCTACGCCGGCGGCCAGATGCAGCTTGCCGACGAGCTCGAAGACCGCCAGATCGTGGCCCTGATGCCGGGAGATCCGGGCCCGGCCTTCGCCACCACCAACGGCGCCGCCTTGTACTGGGTGGCCAACGAGACCGAGCGCCAGGGTACCTACCTGAGCACCGCGCTCGACGCCGGGCAACTGGCCCGCTTCGGCTCCTTCCGCTGGCGCGGCGACGTCCCGGAGGGGTCCAGGGTGCGCTTCTCGTTTCGCACCGGGATGTCCGCCTATCCGGACGATACCTGGTCACCATGGCTGACGCCGCCGGCCAGGGCCGCGGCGCTCCCGGTCGGCGCCGGCGCCGCCGGCCCGGACGCCGGTGGGGGCTCGGCGGAGAGCCGCGAGCTGTCGCTCGCCGCGCTGCCTCGCGGGCGGTTCGTGCAGTGGCGCGCCGAGCTCGAGTCCGACGGCCGCCAGCGCACCTCGCCGGTCCTCTACGGCACCGAGCTTTCGTACCGCCAGGAGAACCTGCCGCCCCGCATCACCGCCTTCGGCGCCCTGGACCCGGGGCAGATCCTCGTCCCGGCCACCTTCAATCCAGCCAACCAGGTCTACGAGCCGGCGCACCCCAACAAGGAGGGCATCTTCGTGCCGGTCGGGACGCCGTCCTTCGACGACGGCGGCGGGCGCACCAAGCCGCTGTGGAAGAAGGGCTACCGGACGCTGCGCTGGACCGCCACCGATCCCAACGAGGACCCGCTGGTGTTCGACCTGTATTTCCGTTCCGCCGCGGCGCCGGACGACGCCCTGTGGCTCAAGGTGGCCGGCGACGTCGAGGAGGACCATTACAGCTTCGATGCCACCGTCCTGCCCGACGGCGTCTACCGCTTCCGCCTGGTCGCCTCGGACCGCAATGCCAACGAACCGGAGGCGGCGCTCTCGACCGAGCGCATCAGCGAGCCGGTGGTGATCGACCACACGCCGCCTGTCCTGGTCTCGGTGGAACGCGACGGCAAGCAGCTGCGGGTCACCGTGCACGACGCCGCGAGCCCCATCCGCGAGGCGGTGTACAGCGTCGACGCCGCCAACTGGAAGCCGGCGCGCGCCGCCGACGGCTTGCTCGACGCGCAGACCGAGACCGTGCTGATCGACGCCGATCCCGCGAGCGGCAACTTGCTGATACTGCGGGTCACCGACGCGGCATACAATGTCGTCACCTTCGACCTCAGCTCGGCCGGCAAGCGCCGCTAGTGGGACACTAAGCCCCGGCAAACATCGATGAGCGACCGCATTGCCGTCTACCCGGGGTCCTTCGACCCCATTCACAACGGCCACCTCGACCTCATCGAGCGTTGCCGGCCGATGTACGACCGCCTGGTCGTCGCGGTGCTGCGCAACGAGGCCAAGCGGGCGCTGTTCAGCGTCGAAGAGCGGCTGGAGATCATCCGTGACCTGGTCGGCAAGGACCGCGGCTGCGAGGTCGAGAGCTTTTCCGGCCTGCTGGTCGACTTCATGGACGAGGTCGGGGCGCGCATCGTCGTGCGCGGCCTGCGGGCGGTCACCGACTTCGAATACGAGTTCCAGATGGCGATGATGAACCGGCGGCTCAACCCGCGCGTGGAAACGGTGTTCATGGCGCCGAAGGAGGAGTACAACTATCTTTCGAGCAGCCTGGTCAAGGAGGTCTTCTCGCTGGGCGGCGACCTCACCGGCCTGGTGCCGGACCCGGTCCTCGCCCGCCTCCGCCGGCATCTCGAGCCCCGATCCGGCCACCCTCGCCGCCGATGAGTCTCGACCGCTTCCTGCTGCGCATGCCCAAGGTGGAGCTGCACGTCCACCTGGAAGGCGCCATGCGGCCCTCGGTGCTCATCGAGCTGGCGCGGCGCAACGGCGTCGAGCTGCCGGCCGCCGACGAGGCCGGGCTCAAGCGCTGGTTCCGCTTCCGTGACTTCGATCACTTCGTCGAGGTCTACCTGACCTGCTCGCGGTCGCTGCGCGACCCCGAGGACTTCAAGCTGCTCGCCAGCGATTTCCTCGCCGAGCAGGCGCTGCAGAACGTGCTCTACAGCGAGGTCCATTTCACCATCTCCACCCATCTCGCCAACGGCGTCAACGGCGGCGAGGTGCTCGACGCGCTCGCCGAAGCCATCGCCTCCGGCGAGCGGCGGTTCGGGGTGACCATGCGCCTGATTCCCGACGTGGTGCGCAACGTCGGCCCGGCGGTTGCCGACCGGACGCTCGAGTGGGCGCTTTTGGGGCGCGACCGCGGCGTCGTGGCCCTGGGCCTCTCCGGCAGCGAGACACGGTTCCCCAACGAGCCCTTCCGCCGCCACTTCGAGGCGGCGGAGCAGGCGGGGCTGCACCGGGTCGCTCACGCCGGCGAGCACTCCGGACCGGAGTCGATCCGTTCGGTGCTCGAGGTCTGCGGCGCCGAGCGCATCGGCCACGGCCTGCGCGCCGTCGAGGACCCGTCCCTGCTGGAAGAGCTGCGCGAGCGCCGCATCCCGCTCGAGCTGTGCCCCTCCTCCAACCTCTGCCTCGGCGTGGTCCATGACCTTGCCGACCACCCGTTCGACCAGCTCTACAGGGGCGGATTGCAGGTGTCGGTGAGCTCCGACGACCCGGCGTTCTTCAACACCAACCTGACCCGCGAGTACCTGCGCCTGGGGCAGACCTTCGGCTACGACGCCGATCAGCTCGCCGGCCTGGCACTGGCCGGCCTGCGCCAGTCCTTCCTGCCCGAGCCGGAGCGCGCCGCGCTCGAGGCGCGCTTCCACGCCCAGCTCGACAGCCTCGGACGCGAGCTGTTCGGCGCGCCGGTGCAGCACCCCGTCGCCTGACGGCCCCCTTAGAACGAAACTGATGCCGAAGCGAAGGGGAGGGGGCGTCCCCTTCCCCCCCGGAGGGGTGGGAAGGGGAACGAGGGGTTGCGGGGGGACCCCGATAGATGCTTCGAGTAGTCCTCGATTGCCGGCTACTGGCATCTGTTTCATGGCTCGGGGTCGCCGCAGTCAGTGGCTAAGGCTGAAAGGACAAAACAGCCGCGATCACCCGCGACTGCTCGTCCGCGGTCAAACCGTGGAAGAGCGGCAGGCGCACCAGGCGGCCGGCGGCGTCGGCGGCGACAGGGCAGTCGCTGGCGCGGGCAGCGAGCTTGCGGCCGTAGGCCGAGAGGTGCAGCGGGGCGTAGTGGAAAACGGCCAGGATGCCGCGGCTCGCCAGGTGGGCGATCAGCGCCTGGCGCGACGCCGCCGACGGCAGCAGCAGGTAGAAGATGTGGCTGGGCTGTTCGCAGCCGGGCGGCACCACCGGCAGCCTGGCGCCGGCGCCCGCCGCCCAGCCGGCCAGCTCGAGCCGGTAGCGCTCCCAGATGCGGCGGCGCGCCGCCTGGATGCGCTCGCGGGCTTCCAGCTGGCCGAGCAGGAAGGCGGCCAGGAGGTCGGCGGGCAGGTAGCTCGAGCCCAGGTCCACCCAGGTGTACTTGTCGACCATGCCGCGAAAGAACTGGCTCCGATTGGTGCCTTTCTCGCGCACGATCTCGGCCCGCTCGACGTGGCGGCGATCGTTGACGACCAGCGCTCCGCCCTCGCCGCAGGTGACGTTCTTGGTCTCGTGGAAGGACAGCGTAGCCATGCAGCCGAAGCTGCCGAGCGGACGGCCGCCACGCCTGCCGAAGAGGCCGTGGGCGTTGTCCTCGACGACCGCGATGCCGCGCGGCGCGGCGGCGGCCAGGATGGCCTCCATGTCGCAGCCGACGCCGGCGTAGTGCACCGGCACGATCGCGCGCGTGCGTGGGCCGATCAGCTGCGGCAGCTGCGCCTCGTCGAGGTTCAAGGTGTCGGGCCTGACGTCGGCGAAGACCGGCCGGGCGCCGCGCAGCGCGAAGGCGTTGATCGTCGAGACGAAGGTGAAGGACGGCACCACCACCTCGTCGCCGGGCCCGAGGTCGAGCAGCAGCGCGCTCATCTCGAGGGCGTGGGTGCACGAGGTGGTCAGCAGCACCCGCTCCGCCCCGAGCTCCGCCGCGAGCAGCGCCTGGCAGCGGCGCGTGAACTCCCCGTCGCCGGAGATCTTGCCGGCGGCGAGCGCCTCGCCCATGTAGCGAAGCTCCTCGCCGGCCACCGCCGGGCGGTTGAAAGGGATGTCGATCTCGGTGGACACTGGCCGACTCACCGACTCACCACCAGCGGTGGTACCACAGCTCGAGCGAGCAGGTGCGCATGCCGAACTGCTGATAGATGCGCTGGGCGCGGACGTTGCGCCCCTGGGTGACCACGCTCGCCCGCGTGGCGCCGCGGCCCGCCAGCCAGTCGAAGGCGGCGGCGATCAGCCGTCCGCCGATCCCCTGCCCCTGCGCCGCGCCGTCGACCGCGAAGAGACCGATCGTGCCCTGGCCCGCCGCCGCCAGGCTGGCGGTGATGTAGCCGCGGACGGACCCTGCATCGGGCGCCGCCGCCGCCAGCACCACGCCGTCAGGGTCGCCGCAGCAGCCCTCGATCCAGGTGGCGTAGAGCTCGTCGCAGCGGCGGCGGTCGAAGTGCGAATCATGGTAGAAGCGCGAGTCGTGATGGCTGGCGCCGGCGATGCGCCGCAGCTCCGGCACATCCGCGGGCACCGCCTCGCGAATGGCGACCTTCGAGACGCCCTCGGCTCCGCCGCGGGCACGGCCATCGCCGTCGCCACTCCCGCCGCCATTGCCTGCTTCCGTCCCGTCGCCGCCGCCCTTCCCGTCATCGCCGGCCACGAGCTGGCGGTCCAGCGTCACCCGCACGTCCACCAGCCGGAACCCGGCCTCCTCGGCGAGCGGCGCGGTCTCGGTATCGGCCGCGTCCGCCAGGAGGTAAAGACACTCGATCCCTTCCTGGACCACCCAGCGCTCGATGCCGGCCAGCGCCTCGCGGGTCAGGCGGCGGTCACGCACCTTGCCGATGCGCCGCCCGAAGTGCCCGCTGTCCCAGGGGAGCAGGTCGCAAGGCGGGCGGCTGGACGGTGGTTGCTTCAGCTCCGATCTCCGGGCGTGACCCGGCGCACGCTGTAGATGGGGCGCGACATCAGTCGCAGGTGCATGCGGGCTAGGTACTCGCCGAGGATGCCGAGGGTGAACAGCTGGGCGCCCGAAAAGATCGCGATCACCGAGGCGAGGAAAGGGAAGCCGGGAACGCTGGTGCCCTCGACGAGGTAGCGGCCGACCACGTAGGCGAGGACGCCGATCCCCAGCAGGGTCGAGGCGAAGCCGACGAGGCTCGCCAGCTTGAGGGGTCCGACGCTGAAGCCGGTGACCATGTTGAGCGCGTGACGCGCCAGCAGCCGGAACGTGTACTTGGAGCGGCCGCTGCGCCGCGGCTCGTGGCGCACCGGCACGGCCGCGAAGCGGGTGGTGGCCCAGGTGAGCAGCACGTCGATCGACACGTAGGGATTGCCATATTGCTCGAAGGCGTGGCGCAGCTCGGTGCGGAAGGCGCGGAAGGCGCTGACGCGGCGGGCGATCGCCGCTCCCATGGCGCCCTCGAGCACCAGCTTGGTGGCCCGCGAAGCGGCGACGCGCAGCAGGCCATGGCGCTCGGCCAGCGGCGTGCCGTAGACCACGTCGACCTCGTCGCCCAGCGCGGCGAGCAGCTTGGGGATCTCTTCGGGCGGGTGTTGCAGGTCGTCGTCCATGGTCACCACCACCGCCCCCGCCGCCGCCCGGATGCCGCACAGCAGGGCGTTGTGCTGGCCGTAGTTGCGCATCAGGTCGATGCCGCGCACCCGCGGCCCGTCCGGCAGGGGCCCATGGCCCGCCAGGCCCAGGATCACCTGCCAGCTGGCGTCGCGGCTGCCGTCGTTGACCAGCAGGACTTCCGAACGCGGCGCGCAGGCCGCCAGCACCGCCGCCAGCCGGCTGACCAGCTCGGGCAGCGCCGCCGCGCCGTCGTAGACCGGGACGACCACGGAAACGGCGAGCGGCAGGGGCAGCTCCATGGCGGGCGCCCCGGCAGCGTAGGTGGGCGGCAAGGTCATGGCCGGCGGCTATTATCCCGCAGATCCAGAGGCACCCCGCTGTCGCCGGCAGCCCCCCCGACGCCACCGTGGCGTGCTATACAAGCAGGTGCCCGCCCACGCCCGCCCGCCCAGGAAATGTGGAAAGATGGACGGAGGGGTCGGCAGCCGGCGAGACGGCATCCCTGTGGTTGGTAGCTGGACGGCTCGGCGCCGGGCGGCCGGCAACACCGGTGGCCGAAGAGATCGGTGGCCGGAGTCGGGGGAGGTCCGAGGGGCACGCCGCCCCGGGGCGGCGACTCAAAGAGGCGAGGCAAGGACCCCCAGCGTCGGCACTCCCCCCAGCGAGCCGGTTGGTCGCCGTCCCGGGGCGGCGTGCCCCCCGCGACCGGGGGGTTTCCCAAGGAGGCAGAATGAGTGATGTGTACAGGGCCCCGCTCAACTGGTATGACAGCGGGGATCGCGATAAGGACATCGAGGAGACCCAGGAGTGGCTCGAGGCGTTCGGCCAGCTGATCGAGCGCGAGGGCCACGACCGCGCGCGGTTCATCCTGCAGAAGCTGCTCGAGAAGGGCTACGAACGGGACGTCAGCCTGCCCTTCACCGCCAACACCCCCTATATCAACACGGTTTCGGCGTCCAAGCAGCCCGCCTACCCCGGTGATCGCGAGATCGAGCGCCGCATCAAGAGCATCACCCGCTGGAACGCCATGGCGATGGTGGTGCGGGCGAACAAGAAGTTCGCGGGCCTGGGCGGGCACATCTCCACCTTCGCCTCGGCCGCCACCCTGTACCAGGTGGCCTTGCATCATTTCCTCCGCGGCCGCGACGCGCTGGCCGAAGACGGCTTCGGCGGCGACCTGGTCTTCTACCAGGGCCACGCGTCGCCCGGCATCTACGCCCACGCGTTCCTCGAGGGGCGGATCAGCCTCGAGCAGATGGAGTGCTTCAGGCGCGAGCTCACCTCGACCGGCGGCCTCTCGTCGTATCCGCACCCCTGGCTGATGCCCGATTTCTGGGAGTACCCGACGGTTTCGATGGGACTCTCGCCCATCACCGCCATCTACCAGGCCAAGTTCAACCGCTACCTGCGCGACCGCGGCCTGCGGCCGCACCAGGGACGGCGAGTATGGGCATTCCTGGGAGACGGCGAGACCGACGAGCCGGAGACCCTGGGCGCCATCACGATGGCGGCGCGCGAGAAGCTCGACAACCTGATCTTCGTCATCAACTGCAACCTGCAGCGGCTGGACGGCCCGGTGCGCGGCAACGGCAAGATCATCCAGGAGCTGGAAACCGCCTTCCGCGGCGCCGGCTGGCTGGTGCTCAAGGTGATCTGGGGGAGCGAGTGGGACCCGCTGCTCGAAGCCGACTCCACCGGGCTCCTGGTGCAGCGCATGAACGAGGTGGTGGACGGCCAGTACCAGAAGTACGTGGTCGAGCCCGGCTCCTACATCCGCAAGGACTTCTTCGGCAAGTACCCCGAGCTGCTGGCGCTGGTCAAGAACCTCTCCGACGAGGAGCTCAAGGGCCTCAGGCGGGGCGGCCACGATCCCGTGAAGGTCCACGCCGCCTTCAAGGCTGCGATCACGCAGCGCGGCCTGCCGACCGTGATCCTCGCCAAGACCGTCAAGGGCTACGGGATGGGAGAGGCCGGCGAGGGCAAGAACGTCACCCATCAGCAGAAGAAGCTCAACGACGAGGAGCTGCGGCAGTTCCGCGACCGGTTCGACATTCCGGTGCGGGACGAGGAAATCCACGAGACCCCCTTCTACCGGCCGCCCGAGAACAGCAGGGAGATCCAGTACCTGAAGGAGCGCCGGCGTGCCCTGGGCGGGCCGATCCCGCGGCGGCGCGTGCGCACCGCGCCGCTGGCGCTGCCCAAGGACGACATCTGGAAGAGCTTTTTCGCGGGTGTCAACCGCGACGTTTCGACCACCATGGTCTTCGTGCAGATGCTCACCCAGCTGATGAAGGACAAGGAGATCGGCAAGCTGGTGGTGCCGATCGTGCCCGACGAGGCGCGCACGTTCGGCATGGAGTCCCTGTTCCGTCAGTTCGGGATCTACAGCCACGTCGGCCAGCAGTACGAGCCGGTGGACAAGGGCATGCTGCTCTACTACCGCGAGGCCCAGGACGGCCAGATCCTCGAGGAGGGCATCACCGAGGCGGGCTCGATGGCTTCCTTCATCGCCGCCGGCACCTCGTACGCCACCCACGGCAAGGACATGATCCCGTTCTTCATCTTCTACTCGATGTTCGGCTTCCAGCGCATCGGCGACCTCGTCTGGGCGGCCGGAGACCAGCGCACCAAGGGTTTCCTGCTCGGCGGCACCTCGGGCCGCACGACGCTCAACGGCGAGGGACTGCAGCACGAGGACGGCCACAGCCACGTGCTCGCCTCGACGGTGCCGAACCTCCTGGCCTACGACCCGGCCTTCGCCTACGAGGTCGCGGTGATCATCCGCGACGGGCTGCGGCGCATGTACCAGGAGCGCGAGGACATCTTCTACTACATCACGCTCTACAACGAGAACTACCCGATGCCCCCCAAGCCGGAAGGGGTGGACGAAGGCATCCTCAAGGGGCTCTACAAGTACCGCGCGGCGCCTGCCGTGCAGCCGGCGGCGCAGGCCCATCTGCTGGGGAGCGGCTCGCTCCTGCGCGAGGCCTTGCGGGCGCAGGAGATCCTCGCCGAGCGTTATGGAGTGGCGGCGGACGTGTGGAGCGCCACCAGCTACAAGTCGCTGGTGCGCGACGCCCTGGACGTCGAGCGCTGGAACATGCTGCATCCGGACCAGGAGCCGCGCCAGCCGTACGTGGCGTCCCTGTTCGCCGGCGAAGACACGCCGCTCATCGCGGTCTCGGATTTCATGAAGGCGCTGCCGGACCAGATCGGACGCTGGCTGCCGGGCCGCCTGTACTCACTTGGCACCGACGGCTTCGGCAGGAGCGACACGCGGGAGGCGTTGCGCCGCTTCTTCGAGATCGACGCCGAGTGCGTCGTGGTGGCGACCCTTTACAGCCTGGCGCAGCGCGGCGCCGTCGACCGCAAGCTGGTCCGGCAGGCGATCGCCGATCTGGGCATCGATCCCGAGAAGGCAAACCCGCTCTATGCTTGAACCGGAGAGGAGACCATTCCAGATGCGAATCAAGAAGGCCGTGCAGGCGCTTTCCGTGATCCTGTTGCTGCCGGTGGCGTGGCGATCGGCGGCGGCCCAGCCCGCGGTGTACAAGGCGGACCCCGTGCATTCCAAGGTCGGTTTCTCGATCCGCCACCTGGTCAGCGACGTCGACGGCCGCTTCAAGGACTTCGATGGGGCGATCAAGTACGACTCTCAGCATCCGGCCGACTCGAGCGTGCAGTTCACGGTCCAGGCGGCGTCGATCGACACCGGCAACGACGGTCGCGACAAGGACCTCAGGTCCCCCAATTTCTTCGACGTGGCGAAGTTCCCGACCTTGAGCTTCACCAGCACCAAGGTGGCTCCCAAGGGGAACAACGCCTTCGACGTGACCGGCAGCCTCACCATTCACGGCGTGACCAAGACGGTCACCATTCCCGCCAAGTTCCGCGGCGAGGCCAAGTCCCCGATGGGCGTGAGGGCCGGCTTCGAGAGCTCGTTCACCATCAATCGGCTCGACTACGGCGTGACGTGGAACCGGGCGATCGAAGGCGGCGGCACGATCCTCGGCGACGACGTGGACGTCGCGATCCGGATCGAGGCCGTCAAGCAGGGTGCGGCGGCGGCGAAGTAGGCGGACGGACCGACACCCCGGGGCCGGCGTGGATGCCCGCTCCGGGGCAGGCGATCAGGTGCGAGCCTTGGATCGGGAGTCGTCCTCCCGCGGACGGACGGTGTCCCCATGGTCGATGTGGTGACCACGGAAGCGCCGCCACAAGACGGGTACGAGCCATTCCACGTACATGGCCGTCAGCAGCAAGGTCACGGGCAGCGTCAGAAAGAAGATCTTCATCGCTTCGGCTCCAGGTGAATCCCTAACAACAAGGAAGAGAAGCCGCCGAAGATCCAGTTAGTGCACTGCGTCGTAAATCCCGCATCCCATCCGCCGGCCCTCCGCGCCCCCGGCGGCGTTGCGCCTCCTCGACATAGCTTCGACTATGCCTGCGTCGGCGCGCCTGGCCGGGAACGCGGATGGCTCGGCGGCTGGGACACTGGATTTACGACGCAGTACACTGGCCAGATCCCAACGGGACACCTTACCCACTCCGAAGGCCCCGTCGAGCGACGCGAAGACCACGATCAGCAGACCGCCTTCGCGAAGCGCCTCGCAATACAAGGTCAGGGCTCGTCTGGTCATCGGCGGCGCCTCCGTCCGGAGGGTCCCTGTCAGTATAGACGTAAATACCCCCTCGCCCGCGGTGACGGTGCCCTCCGCCTCCCGGCTTGCGGCCTGTCCCCCCTCGGGTTAAGGTTGGCCGGTGAAGCTGCGAACCGTGGTGCGCGACTGCCTGTTCCTCAACTGGGCCTTGCCCGTCGAGGCCCTGCCCGAAGCGCCGCCGCCCCTGCGCTACCAGCGTCACCTGTGGCAGGGGCGCGATCACGTGTTCGCGTCGGCGCTGCTGTTCCACCACGATGCGGTGCGCTGGAGCGCCCTGCCGTTGCTGCGGGTGGGTTATCCGCAGCTCAACGTCAGGCTCTACGTGCTCGACGAGGACGGGGTGCCGGCGGTGCTCTTCCAGCGCGAGCTGATGCCGGCCTGGGTGGCGCCGGGAGTTCGCCTGGTGTCGCATCACCCGGCGGCAAGCGCCCGCCTGGACTTCCCGCGTCCGTCGCGGCAGACCGGGGCCGACAGCTGGGAGTGGCGGGCCGAGCGGGGCGGCACTCTCATCGTGCGGGCCCGGGTGCACAGCCCAACCTTTGGCGAGGGGCCGCGCATCGGGAGCTGGGACGAAACGGTGCGCTATTTCCAGGACCGCCCGCGCGGCTATGCCGTGCACGGTGGAGCCCTGCACCGCGTCGATGCCTCGCATCCACCGGTGGACGCCGTCTGGCCGCTGGCAGCCGAGGTGGGTGGGGACGCGCTGCTGCGCCGCCTGCTGCCCCTGTCTTCGAACGTTCCAATCCTTCCTGACGTGGGCGTGCCCGGGCTGCCGGGCGTGGCGGGTCAGGCGGCGCCGACCGTGCGGCCGCCGCAGGATGGCCACGGGGCCTGGCCGGCGCTGCACTCGAGCTGGCTCTGCCCGGAGATGCCGTTCTCGATCGCTTTCGACCTGGTGCCCAAGGTGCACCCGGTGGTGCAGCACCTGCCGCATCCGGCGGCGGGCCGGGTCGGCAGCCCCGCGTTCCTCGGCGAGTCGCGGCCGGCGGCGCCGGTGCACGCGCGGCGGACGCACGGAGTCGAGCCGCATCCGGTCCTGCCGGCCCGGCAGGCCGAGCGGGGCGAGCGGGTCAAGCCGACCGAGATCGCGGCCTCCGCCGGCGTGCTAGCATCCGCCGCATGAGCTCGGGCCCGAACCAGATCTTGAACCAGCGATTGAATCAACGATTGAATCAAACAGACCCGCGCGACCGCCGGCCGCAGCGCATCGCCATCCTGCCCGGCGACGGCATCGGCAAGGACGTGACCGCCGAGGCGGTGAAGGTGCTCGAGACCGCGGCGGTGGCGTTCGGCCTGCCGCTCGCGCTGGAGCATCTCCCCTGGGACGCCGACCGCTACCTGGCAACCGGCGAGACGCTGCCGGCCGGCGCTCTCGAGGATTTCCGCGACAACTGGTCGGCAGTCTTCATCGGCGCCTACGGCGATCCGCGGGTGCCTGACATGAAGCACGCCGCCGACATCCTGCTCGGCATCCGCTTCGGCCTGGACCTCTACATCAACCTGCGGCCGATCAAGCTCTACGACGCGCGCTACTGCCCGCTCGCCGGGCGCCGTGAAGCCGACGTCGACATCGTCGTGTTCCGCGAGAACACCGAGGGCGCTTACGTCAACATCGGCGGCAACTTCAAGCGCGGCACCGCCGACGAGGTCGCGGTGCAGGACGAGATCCACACCCGCAAGGGGGTCGAGCGGATCCTGCGCGCCGCCTTCGAGTATGCCGTGGCACACGGCCGCCGGCAGGTGCTGATGAGCGACAAGTCCAACGTCATGCGCTACGGCCACGACCTGTGGCAGCGCTGCTTCCGCGAGGTCGCCGAGGATTACCCGCAGATCCAGGCGCAGCACATGTTCGTCGACGCGCTCGCCATGCAGATGGTGCTGCATCCCGAAAAGCTCGACGTGATCGTCACCAACAACATGTTCGGCGACATCATCACCGACCTCGGCGCGGCGCTGCAGGGCGGCCTCGGCGTAGCCGCTTCCGCCAACCTCCATCCTGGCCGCACCTCGATGTTCGAGCCGGTCCACGGCTCGGCGCCCAAGTATGCCGGCACCGGGCGGGCCAACCCGGTGGGCGCCGTCCTGTCCTCGGCGCTGATGCTCGACACCCTGGGCCACGCCGAGGCGGCGCGCATCGTCGAGGAGGCGGTCGCGGACAGCCTGCGCCAGGGCCAGACCACTCCCGATCTCGGCGGCAGCCTGACCACCTCCCAGGTCGGCGATCTGCTGGCGGCCGCGGTGTCCCGCGCCTCGCGCGCCGCCGCCACGACAAGGCTCTAGCTCCACCACGCCGGCGGCGATCCTGCTGACCGCACCCTCCGGGTGGGAAGGGGACGCCCCCACCCCTTCGTTCTGCGACCTCTGCTACTCGTTGCGCAAGGCCATATTCGGGTCGACCTCGGTGGCCCGCCGCCCGGGCGACCAGGCCGCGGCCACGGCGATCAGCAGAAGGCCCGCCGCCGTCACGCCGAAGGTGAGCGGGTCGGCCGGGCCGATACCGTACAGCAGCGACCCGAGGACACGGCCGAGGGCGAGGGCCCCGGCGGCGCCCACCAAGACCCCCAGGCCCGCCAGCAAGGCGGCCTCCCCCAGCACCAGGCCGAGGACTGCCGGCGGCCTCGCCCCCAGGGCCACCCGCAGCCCCAGCTCGCGGCGGCGCTGGGCGACCGAGTAGGAGGTGACGCCGTAGATGCCCACCGTCGAGAGCACCAGCGCCAGGATGGCGAAGAAGCCCAGCAGCATCAAGCTGAACCGGCGCCGGATCACGGAGCCGGCCACCACCTGCTCGAGGGTGCGGACCTTGGTGATCGGCTGGCCGGGCTCGACCTGCCGGACCGCTGCCCTGACCGCCCTGGTCATCATCGCGGGGTCGCCGCTGGTGCGGATCACGAAGACCATGTCGGCCGCCGCCAGCGCCGGCAGGAGCTGTGCCGCCGTCCGGTACATCTGGGGCTGCGGCGCGCTGCCCAGGGCCTGCCGGACGGTGCCCACGACGCCGACCACCGTGTACCAGGGATTGGCGGGATCGTTGCCGCTCCGCGGGTTCGTGGCGCGGCGGAACCGCTTGCCCAGCGGATCCTCGTGCGGCCAGAACGTCCGCGCCATCGTCTCGTCGATGACCGCCGCCAGGGGCTTGCCCGCTTCGTCTCCGGCGTCGAGCAGCCGGCCGCTGCGCAGCGGAATGCCCATCGCCGCGAAATATCCGGGCACGATCTCCCGCGAGTCGGCGAACAGGACCTCCTCGGGTTTTTCGGGCACCGGCCGTCCTTCGATGTAGACGCCCGCCTTCACTTCGACGCCGTCCAGCGGCAGCTCCGAGACGCCACCCACGGCGACGGCGCCGGGCAGCGCCCGCAGCCTGTCGGCCAGCCGCTGGAACAGGAGCGCCAGGCGGGGCGCTTCCCGGACCGGGTCCTCCGGCCGGTCGACCTCGAAGCTCAGGACCCCGGCCGGCCGGAAGCCCGGATCCACCGCCAGCAAGGAGACCAGGCTGCGCAGCAGCAAACCGGCGCCGATCAGCAGCACGGCCGCGAGCGCCACCTCCGCCACCACCAGGCCGTTGCGGGTGCGCCGGCTGGCCACCGGGCCGCTTGCCGCGCGGGAGCCGCTCCGCAGCAGCGCCGCCAGGTCTGGACGGCCCATCTGCAGCATGGGCGCGAGGCCGGCGACGATGCTGGCGGCGACGCAGAGCGCGGCGGTGAACGCCAGCACCCGGCCGTCCAAGCCGATCGCGCCGCCGCTCCCCGGCCCGGACCCGGCGGCGACGTAGGCGCGCGCGACGGGCGGCGCGAAGGCGGCGAAGAGCCGCAGAGCCACGGCGGCGAAGGCGAGGCCGAGGACGCCGCCCGCCGCCGCCAGCAGGCCGCTCTCGAGCAGCAGCTGGGCGGCGAGCCGCCCGCGCCCGGCGCCGAGCGCCGTGCGCACCGCGATCTCGCGCCGGCGCCCGGCCGCTCTCGCCAGCAGGAGATTCGCCACGTTGGCGCAGGCGATGAGCAGCACCAGGCCGCCGGCGCCCCAAAGCATCAGCAGCCCCGGCCGGAGATCGCCGGTCAGCTGCTCGGACAGCGGCGCCAGGCGCGCGCTCCAGCCCTTGACCCGCGGGTGGAGCCGCTCCAGCTGGCGGCAGACGGCCGCCAGCTCCGCCTCGGCCGGCGCGATCCCCGCGCCCGGACGCAGGCGGCCGATCGCCACGCCGGCGCGCGTCGCCCGGTCCTCCCGCTGCTCGACGCGCAACGCCAGCGGCACCCAGGCGTCGGGCTCGGCGGCGAAGCCGTAGAACGACGGCATCTCGGAGCCGCGCGGAAAGGCGAAGCGCGGCGGCATGATGCCCACGACGACCATGGGACTGCCGTCCAGGACGACCTGCCGGCCGACGACGTGCGGGTCGCTGCCGAACCAGCGCCGCCAGCCGGTGGCGGAGAGGAGCACGGCCGCGGCCTTCCCGGGGAGCTCGTCGGCCGGGAGCAGCCCTCTCCCCAGGGCTGCCGGCGTCCCCAGCAGCTGCGAGAAGTCGCCGGTGACGCGGACGACGTCGAGCTGCCGGGGGTCGCCCTGCCCGGTCAAGGCCATGGTCGCGGGTTGCACCAGGGTCAGCCTTTCCAGGCCGCGGCTCTGCCGCCGCCAGTCGTAGAAGTCGCCGTACGAGGGCGGCAACTGGTCCTTCAGGCCGGCCGACTGCGCCAGGCCCGGTTTCGAGGCCCAGGCGACGACCAGCCGGCCGGGGTCGCGAAACGGCGGCGGCACGAGCAGCGCCGAGTCGACGACGCTGAAGATCGCGGTGTTGCCGCCGATGCCGAGCGCCAGGGTCAGCACGGCGGCAAGGACCAGCCCTGGCTGGTGGGCGAGGCCGCGGGCGGCGACGCGGAGGTCCTGGACGTGGTCGCTCATCGTCCCCTGATTGTGCCTCATCGGCGTCCTCGACGGAGCGCTCACGAAGTGCTCACGACAGGCCCGTTCCCCGTAGTAGCATGCTGGTTGTCAGGAGGGGCCGGCGGGGCCGAGCGCTCCGGGCCCCGCATCCTTTCTCACGACCAAGGAGCGCCGCTCACAGTGGACATCACGAACCCGGCGGGGACGCCGCTGATCTACGACTGGAACCGCGCCGCGGGCGCCGACCTGGAGCCGGCGCGCGGCCGCGTCGAGCTCGACGACGAGACGCTGCGCGACGGCCTGCAGTCGCCGTCGGTCAAGGCGCCGGCGATCGAGGACAAGCTGCGCATGCTGCACATGATGGCCGAGCTGGGCATCGAGGCGGCCGACCTCGGCCTGCCCGGCGCCGGGCCGCACGTGGTGCGCGACGTCGAACGGCTGGCCCGCGAGATCGTCGACCAGCGCCTGCCCGTCGCCGCCAACTGCGCCGCCCGGACGGTGATCGCCGACATCCAGCCGATCGTCGAGATCGCGCAGCGCACCGGTCTCTCCCTCGAGGTGGCCTGCTTCATCGGCTCCTCGCCGATCCGCCAGTTCGCCGAGGGCTGGACCCTCGACCGCATGCTGCGGCTGACCCGCGAGGCCGTCGAGTTCGCGGTGCGGGAAGGGCTGCCGGTGATGTACGTCACCGAGGACACCACCCGCGCCGCCCCCGAAGACCTCCGCCGCCTCTACACCGCCGCGGTCGAGGCCGGCGCCCGCCGCGTCTGCATCGCCGATACGGTCGGCTTCGCCACCCCCGCCGGCGCCGCCAACGTCACCCGCTTCATCCGCGAGGTCGTGGCCGCGACCGGCGAGGAGGTCAAGATCGACTGGCACGGCCACCGCGACCGGGACCTGGCGGTCATCAACGCGCTCAGCGCCGCCGCCGCCGGCGCCGACCGGCTGCACGGCACCGCGGTCGGCATCGGCGAGCGTGTCGGCAATTGCCCCATCGACCTCCTGCTGGTGAACATGCAGCTGATGGGTTGGATCGACCGCGACCTCGGCAGCCTGCGGGCCTACTGCCAGCTGGTCGCCGACACCACCGGCGTGCCGCTGCCCGACAACTATCCGGTCGTCGGACGCGACGCCTTCCGCACCGCCACCGGCGTCCATGCCTCGGCGATCCTCAAGGCCCGCGCCCGCGGCCAGGATTGGCTGGCGGACCGGGTCTACTCCTCCGTGCCGGCGAGCCTCATCGGCAGCCGGCAGGTGATCGAGGTGGGGCCGATGAGCGGCGAGTCCAACGTCGTGTGCTGGCTGCAGGACCACGGTATCGCCGCCGAGGCGGCCCTGGTCCAGGAGATCTTCCGCCGTGCCAAGCAGGCCGAGAAGGTGCTGACCGACGCTGAGATCCTGGGGATCTGCGCCGCGACGCACGCTGCCGGCGGCGCGCCGAGCACGGCTCCGAAGGAAGTGCCGGGCGCCGCAGCCCCTGCCGTTTCCTCCAACGTGCCTTGAGCCGTGGCCGGCGAGCCTCCCGCTCCGGCCGCTCCGGCCGCCAAACCGGAGCCGCCTGCCAGGTGGCGCCGGGTGTTGCGCGCCTACCTGGACGCTCTCAGCGCCGAGCGCGGGCTGTCGCGCCACACCGTGGCGGCCTATCGCTCCGACCTCGAACGGCTGGGTGAGGGGCTGGCGCGCGGCGGCGAACGCGACCTGCTGTCGGCCGATGCCTCCGCCCTGGCGGCGCATCTGCGCGAGCTCCGCCGGCACGGGCTCGCGCCGCGCTCCATCAGCCGTGCCCAGTCGGCGTTGCGCGGCTTCTACGCCCACGCGGTGGCGACTGGCGAACGCGCCGACGATCCTTCGCTCAACCTGACGCCGCCGAAGCTGTGGCGCACCCTGCCCAAGGTGCTCTCCCAGGGCGAGGTGGAGGCGCTGCTCGCCGCGCCCGATCCGGCGACGCCGCTCGGCTTGCGCGACCGCGCCATGCTCGAGCTCCTCTATGCCACCGGCCTGCGGGTCAGCGAGCTGGTCGGGCTCGAGCTGCCGCAGCTGCGCGGCGCCGGCTCGGGCGCGCAGCAGGAGATCGACTTCCTGGTGGCGTTCGGCAAGGGCAGCAAGGAGCGGGTGGTGCCGGTGGGGGAGGAGGCCGCGGCCTGGGTGCTGCGGTACCTGCGCGAGGTGCGCCCGCGGCTCGCGGCCGGCGAGCGCCACCTCGCGGTGTTCGTCAACCGTTCCGGCCAGGCGATGAGCCGGCAGGGCTTCTGGAAGATCCTGCGCGGCCATGCGCTCGCGGCGGGCCTGCGCACCGCGCCGTCGCCGCACGTGCTGCGCCACAGCTTCGCCACCCATCTGCTCGAGCACGGCGCCGACCTGCGTGCGGTGCAGATGATGCTGGGCCACGCCGACATCTCGACCACCCAGATCTATACCCACATCCATCAGCAGCGCCTGAAGAGCCTCTATGACCGCTTCCATCCACGCGCCTGAGGGGTGAGGGGAGCCCGGCGGTGGCGCGTCACAGCGCTGTCACAGCGGGCTCCTATACTGTTGCCGGACTCGCTTAATCTGGCCAAAGCTGCAAACTGGCGCGCGCAGCTCGTGGGAGCGTCGGCCGGGGAGACGGCGATGAAGCCGAAGGCCCTCCGGCCCGTGCACAGGAGAGCGGTGCCGTGATCTGCCCCAAGTGCGGCTTCGAGCAGGCGGCCGGAGACGAATGCGCGCGGTGCGGCGTGGTGTTCGCAAAGTTCCGCTCTCGGGCGGGACCGCTCCCGGCGCCGGTGGCGCTGGATGCGGTGGCGGCCGCGATTCCCCTCGATCCGAGCGCGCTCCCTGCCCATCTGCCGGCGGTCCCGGCGGGCACTCTGTATGCGGGGCCGGCACCGACTGCCGGCGGCGGGCCGGCGATTGCCGCCAGCGGGCTGGCGCCGGCGGTGGCCGCGCCGTCCTTGCCGGCGGCGGCCGACCAACAACGGCTCAAGCAGCTGCTCAAGACGCAATGGACCTTCAGCCAGGAAGAGCTGCTCCGCGACACGCTGGCGACCTTCGGCAGCAACATCGTCGCTTTCTCGGTCGTCGCCATGCTGGTGCTGGTGCCGGAGGTGGCACTGGCGCGCTACGTCCAAGAACGGCTGCGTACGGCCGAGGTCTCGCCTCTCTGGTGGCTTGGCGCCGCGGTCGCCGCCTCGCTGCTTCTCGTCCCGCTCGCCACCGGCGCCTTCACTTACGGCGTGCTGCAAGAGATGCGCGGCCTGCGACCGTCGGTCGGCGAGTGTCTCGTCACGGGTCTGCGGTCGCTGTTTCGCGTCCTCCTGGTTTCCATCTTTCAAACCGTTGCCGTTCTGGCTGGCCTGCTGCTCTGCCTGCTGCCCGGGCTCTTCCTGATCCTGATGCTCTACGTCGCCGTACCCGCGGCGGTCGAGGAACGCCTGGGCCCGCTCGGGGCCCTGCGCCGCAGCGCTCAACTGACCGCGGGCTACCGGCTGCACATCTTCTACCTGCTCAGCAAGCTCGCAGTCTTTCAGTTTGGGTTGAGCTTCGCCTCCGGCCTTCTCCTCGTGCTGCTGAGTCCCCAGGCCTGGATACGGGGGGCGGTCACCTTCCTGGTCAACGCCCTGTTCGTGGGCCTGGGAGCGACCGCCACCTCGGTTGCCTACTATCGCCTCCGCATGGTCAAGGAAGGCGTCAAGGCGACCGAGATGATCTCGGTCTTCGACTGACGCCCATGGCCCGGGGCTGGGGACGCCCCGCATGCGCCCCGGGGGCCGCCCCCGCTCCCGCCCCTCCGCGCCCACCGGGCAAGCCGCGCAGGCCCCCACTAGGCGCCGGCGGCCCCGCCACCGTACAATATGCAGCGTCGCGAACCGGTCGTCGGCCGCCTGAGACGTAATGGACATACGAGACCCCCAGCACCCCCAGGGATCTTTCGCCGCGGTGCCGCGCTCTTCTCGCCGCGGCTGGTGGCGGATCGCCCTTGCCGCCGGGCTTGGCATGGCGGCCGCCGGCGCGGCGCGCGCCGAGCTGGTGGTCCTCGCCGACGGGGGAGTCCTCAAGGTCAAGGCCTACGAGCTGGCGGACGCGGACCATGCCCGCCTCACGCTGCGCTCCGGCGGCCGCATGACCCTGCCGCTGACCCGCGTCGAGCGGGTGGTGGACGACGAGGTGGCTCCGGACCCCGAGCCGGCGCCGCCCCAGGCGCTGCCTGGCGGCGCGAGCCCGGCCGCCGCGGCGCTGCTGCCGCTGCGCTTCGATCCCAAGCAGGCGGTGCCCGACGGTCCCTGGGGGGCGCTGATCTACGAGACGGCGCGCCGCAACGCCGTCAACCCCTGGGTGGTCGCGGCGGTGATCCATGCCGAGTCCGCCGGCAACCCGTTCGCGGTGTCGCGGGTCGGCGCCCGCGGTTTGATGCAGCTGATGCCGGCCACCGCCGAGCGCTTCGGCGTCCGCCACCAGCAGCTGTTCGACCCGGCCCAAAACCTCGAGGCTGGCAGCCGCTACCTCTCCTGGCTCGTCGACCAGTTCCCCGACGACCTCGCCAAGGTGCTCGCCGCCTACAATGCCGGCGAGAACGCGGTGACCCACTACGGCGGTGTGCCGCCCTACCGCGAAACCCGCGGCTACGTGCGGCGCATCTTCGCCAGCCTCGGCCTGGCGCTGCTCCCCGGCTGGGAGAGCGGCAGGCCGGGAGCCCCGGCTGGATCTCCGGCATCCCAGGCCGCCAGCCGCTCGGCTGGCCGCTAGCGGCCCGGCAGCGGCCGCCGCCGGCCCGCACGGCCCGCGCCTCCCGCGCCCGTCATCACGCGACCAAGCCCTGTCTCGCGGCGCCAGCTGTCAGGCCGAGACTGCCTCCGCTTCTGCCGCCTCCGCAACCGGCACCGCCAGCGGGCCGCCCCAGCGCATCACCACCACCGTGCGGTCGTCGGTAGGCGGTTGCGTGCCGACGTGGGCGGCGACCGCGGCGAGCAGACGGTCGCGCACCGAGGCGGCGCTCGGCTCGATCAGGCGGCTGCCGGCAGCCGCGTCGGCGCCGCCCGCCCCGGCGGCGGCGCTGCGGCCGCCTCTCCTGCCGCTCGCGGCGGCCGTCGCCACCGATCCTGGCGAGGCGGCGGGTTTGGCGGCGGCGGCGAGCGCGGTCTCGATCCGGTCGTAGCCGAACGGCTCGCCGGCGGCGTTGGTTTCCTCGAAGACGCCGTCCGACAGCCAGACCACGACGTCGCCGCGGTCGAGGGTCAGCTCTCGGCGGGCGTAGCTCTGGCCCAGGCCACCGAGCGGCGAGCTGGGGAGCAGGATCTCCTGGACCCTGCCGCCGCGCACCAGGTACGTCGGCGGGTGGCCGGCATTGGTGAGCGTGAGACGGCCTTCCCGCAGGTCGAACATGGCCAGGGTGGCGGTCACGAAGCAGCGGCCCTCGGCGTTGGAACGCACCACGGTGTCGAGGCGGCGCAGAATCTCCTCCGGCTGTCGGGTCTGCTCGATCAGGATCAACAGCGCCGCCTTGAGCATCGCCATGCGCAGCCCGGTGGACAGGCCGTGCCCTGAGACGTCGGCGATGATCACCGCGATCTCGCGCTCCGAGAGCCGGAGGACGTCGAAGTAGTCGCCGCCGATCGCCGCCGAGGGCTCGAACAGGGTGGCGAACTCGACTCCCTCGCCGCTCGGCAGGTCGCTGGGGATCAAGCTGTTCTGCAGGTCGCGCGCCAGCGCCAGCTCCTTTTCGAGCAGCTCTTTCTGCGTGGATGCGGCGACCAGCGTCTCGAGGTTGCCCGCCATCTCGTTGAAGGTGCGCTGCAGCTCGCCGACCTGATCGCGCCGCCTCACCGGGATGCGGACGCTGAAGTCGCCGCGGCGCACCGCGTCGGTGGCGCGGCTGAGCCGGTTGACCGCCCGCGACAGGCCGACGATCATGAACAGCGCCATCAGCGCGGCCGCCACGTAGACGTTCAAGAGCAGCACGGCGAGGCCGACGAGCAGGGCCCAGGCGCCGGCGTCGATCTCGCCGTTGGTCGCGAAGAGATGCTGGCGCAAGGTGCGCGGAGTGCCGTTCAAGGTCACCTGCAGACTGCCGGCGACCTGGCGGCCGCTGGCGACGTCGACCAGCGGTCCGCTGGACTGGGCCCACCACAGCAGCTGGCGGTCCCAGAAACCGTCCGACTGCGAGCGCCGCTTGAAGAACTTCTGCGCCTCTCCCAGGTTGCGGGCGTGGCCCATGGTCAGCAGCGGCAGCTCGTGGCTGCCCAGCTTCACCCGCATGACGTCGGCGGGATCTCCCGGGCGGTTGGTCTCGACCCACAGGCCGCTGCGCCGGCTGAGCTCGAGATCGATGTCGCCGGCGTAGGCGCCGAGCACGCCGCGCGCGGCGCTGCCGGCGGTGCTGGCCAGGATGGGGCAGCCGACCGCGCCGGTGTAGAAGGAGGGGAGGCCGGGCGGGCCGGCCAGCCCCGTCGCCGGCTGCTGCAGGGACCACCCCGGCCAGCGTGCCGGCGCGCGCCGGTCCCCGGCCGTCCGTTCGCCGTTGCTGTAGTAGGCAAAGACCATCTCAGGCTGCCCCCCTCGCGGCGCCGCCGCCTCCGGCTCCGCCGGCGGTTTGCCGCTCCGCAGGAAGGCCGCGGCACGCTCCCGCGTCGCCGCCGCGATGTCCGCGTCGAGAGAGTGCAAGGCGTCGCGGTAAAGGTGCCCGATGAAGAAGCAGGCGAGCAGGTAGGCCACCACGGCGAGCAGCAGCACGACCATCGGGATGGGCAACACCCCGATGAGGAAGTAGGAGAAGGTCAGGCGGCGGCCGACCTTGTAGAGGAAGGCCGACATCAGCCGCCAGAGGGCCAGCATGGCCAGGATCAGGCTGAGGCAGCCGACCCCGAAGCCGAGCACCAGGTTGAGGTAGGGAAGGTGCAGCCGCCAGAGCGCCACGACCAGCAGGGCGCCCAGCGCCAACAGGGCGAAGCCCACCAGGAAGGCGGCGAGTCGGCGGGGAAGGGAGAGTCTCACGGGCGGCGCTTGCTGGCCTGTCGCATGCGTCCCAGGCTGAGAGAGCTCGGCCGGATGCGGGCCGTGCCCCGATTGGCACTACGCCCGGCCATGGCCAAAGTTTCCAATAGGAGGCCGGATTGCAGCGCCATTAGCGGGCACCTGGCGGCTCGGCTGGTGGACTGCGTCGTAAATCCGGTATCTCAGTCGCCGAGCAATCCGGACTCCTGGCCAGGCGCGCCGACGCAGGCATGGTCGGACCTATGTCGAGGAGGCGCAACGCCGCCAGGGGGCCGGAGGGCCGGCGAATGGGTTACTGGATTTACGACGCAGTCCACTAGAATGGCCGCGCCGGCCTGGCCGGCGCCGTCACGGCATCTTAGCCTGAATCTCGAGGAGGGGCACGTGTCGAGGATCCCGCGTTTCCAGGAGCACCTGAAGACTGGCTTCACCGCCGAGGCGGTGAGCGCCGCGCGCTACCGCGCCTTCGCGGCCCGCGCCCTGAAGGACGGCATGCCCCACCTGGCGGCTCGCTGGCGGCGGCTGGCGGCGGCCAAGGACGACCTGGCGGTCCGCCTGCTGGTGGCGGCCGACCAGGTGCGCGGGCTCGACTCCGATCTCGGCTCCGCCATCGCCGAGGAGCGCTTCGAAAACGACGTCCTGTATCCCAAGATCATCCGCGACGTCACCGATCCCCGGGAGCAATCGGCAGCGGCGGTCTTCAGCCAGCTGGTGGCGGACCAGGTCGGCCACCTCCGCGAGCTCGAGGCGCTGCGCGGCGACCTGGGAGCGGCGCAGAGCGACGTCAAGCTGCCGCCCGAAGTCGACGCCGGACCCCCTTCGCCGAGCGCCCTCCCGGCGGCGGCGAGCGCCTCGCGGTGAGCTCCTAACTATCGGTAGTGCAATAGTTTGCAGAGCTTGTGACCGGCAGTCACAAGTGGTAGACTGTCGGCCGGGACGAAGGAGGTCCCGAGGATCATGAAAGCGACGACCGTCACCACCGGAGAAAGCTGGATCACGACCACCTTCGAGAAGCTCGAAGACTGGTCGCAGCGCTTTTCCTTCTGGCCGTTTCCCTTCGGCACCGCCTGCTGCGCCATCGAGTTCATGTCCACGGTGTCCAGTCACTACGACCTGGCCCGCTTCGGCTCGGAGGTGGTGCGCTTCTCGCCGCGCCAGAGCGACGTGCTGCTGGTTGCCGGCACCATCAACGACAAGATGGCGCCGGTACTGAAGAAGATCTACGACCAGATGGCCGACCCCAAGTGGGTGATCTCGATGGGCGCCTGCGCCTGCTCGGGAGGCTTCTACCGCGCTTACCACGTGATGCAGGGCATCGACGAGGTCATCCCCGTGGACGTCTACGTGCCGGGCTGCCCTCCCACGCCCGAAGGGTTGATGTACGGCATCCTGCAGCTGCGGGAGAAAGTGCTCCGCGATCGGCAGCGCCTCGGCAAGCATGCCGACCCGGCGGCCAGGGAGCGGTCCAGCGAGAGCCCCGACCTCGGCGTGCCGGAGGTCTGATCCGCACCGGACCACCTGACCCATCAGACCACCTGACCCACCTGACCCACCTGATCCACCTGAACAACGAGCGCGATGACCCCAACCACCGTCGATCCCCAAAGCACCGCGGCAGGGGCCGCCTCCGGGGCGGGCGCCGCGGCACCCGGCAGCGGCCATGCCGGCGCCGCGGCCTCTGCGGCCTCCCTGTACGAGGGCGTCCGGTCCAAGTTCCCGGACGGCAGCATCGTCCCCGCACCGGCCGACCCGCGCCTCGGAGGCGCCGACCCGCCGACCTGGATCGTCAGGCGCGAGGTGCTGGCCGACCTCGCCCGCGAGCTGCGCGACAACCGCGAAACCCGGTTCGACCTGCTGATGGACCTGGCGGGCGTGGATTTCCCGGACCGGCCCGAACGCTTCGAGGCCGTCTACCACCTGTACTCGGTGCCGCGCAACGCGCGGCTGCGGCTCAAGGTGGCGGTGGCGGAGAGCGATCCGGTGCTGCCTTCCCTCAACCCGGTCTGGAAGGCCGCCAACTGGGCCGAACGCGAGGTCTACGACATGTTCGGCCTGCGCTTCACCGGCCACCCGAACCTGTCGCGCCTCCTCTGTCACGAAGCTTTCGAGGGGCACCCGCTGCGCAAGGACTACGATCCGGCGCGGCGCTGGATCCTGACCGAAGACAAGCTGTACAAGCCGCACTTCGATCTGCCCGGCGACTTCAATGCCGGCGACGGCGGCCATGCCGGCCATCCCTCCGATGGCGCCGCGGAGATCGCTGCCGCCGCGGGTGACGACCTCTTCGAGCGCATGACCATCAACATCGGTCCCTCGCACCCCGCGATGCACGGCACCTTCCGGTTGATGGCCGTGCTCGACGGCGAGACCATCGTCGCTTCCGACATCGAGATCGGCTACCTGCACCGGTGCTTCGAAAAGATGTGCGAGACCCACACCTGGCAGCAGGTGATCCCCTACACCGACCGGCTCAACTACTGCTCGTCGTTCATCAACAACGTCGCCTACTGCCGTCCGGTCGAGAAGCTCCTGGGCATCGAGGTGCCGCCGCGGGCGGTCTGGGCGCGCACCATCCTCTCCGAGTTCTCGCGCATCATGGATCATTGCGTGTGCAACGGCACCACCCTGGTCGACGCGGGCGGGCTCACCAACTTCTGGTACATGTTCCAGCCGCGCGAAGAGATCTACGGCCTGCTCGAGTCCTGCTGCGGCGCGCGCCTGACGGTTTCGTACTGCCGCATCGGCGGCCTGTCGCAGGACCTGCCGCCCGATTTCATGGCGCGCTGCCGGCGGCTGCTCGAGATCATCCCCAGGTTCGTCGCCGACGTCGAGAAACTCTGCGACCACAACCGCATCTGGCTCGACCGCGCGGTCGGCGTCGCCGCCATCTCAGGCGCCGAGGCGGTCAACTGGGGCTGGACCGGTCCGTGCCTGCGCGCCAGCGGCGTGGCGTTCGACGTGCGCCGCGCGCAACCTTACGATCTGTACGATACGGTCGAGTGGGACGTGCCGGTGCTCTACGGCGGGGACATCTTCGACCGCTATCGCATCCGCAACCTCGAGATCAGGCAATCGCTCAGGATCATCCGCCAGCTGCTCGATCGCGGCATGCCCGAAGGCCCCTTCATCGTCGACGATCCGCACGTGGCCCTGCCACCCAAGGAAAAGGCCTACAACGAGATGGAGGCGATGATCTACCACTTCAAGCTGATCATGGACGGCATCCAGGTGCCGGCGGGCGAGCTCTACACGCCCACCGAAGGAGCCAACGGCGAGCTGGGCTTCTACGTGCTTTCCGACGGCACGGCGAAGCCTTACCGGATCAAGGTCCGGCCCCCGTGCTTCCCGATCATGTCCACCTTCCCCCGGCTGATCCGGGGCGGCTCGCTGTCCGACGCCGTGATCTCGCTGGGCGGCCTCAACATCGTCGCCGGGGAGCTCGAACGATGAACGCCGCGACGCCTGCTGCCGGCGCCGCACCGGCGGCGCTCCCGGAAAGCGCCGCCGAGCCCCTGCCGGCGCCCTATCCGACCGCCACCCGGCCCTACCGGCAGGGCCTCGCCGAGCGGCTGTACCTGCCGCTCGTCGGCGGCCTGCTGGTCACCCTCCGGCACTTCCTGCGCAACCTGTTCCATCCGGGCGGGATGCCCACGATCAAGTATCCGGAGGAGCGGCGCGCCTACGGCCACCGCTTCCGCGGCCACCACATCCTGACCACCCGGCCCGACGGCTCGGTGCGCTGCGTCGCCTGTTATCTCTGCGCCCAGGCCTGCCCCGCGGAGTGCATCCACATCGAAGCCGCCGAGCACCCCGACGTCAACATCGAGAAGTACCCGGTGGTGTACGAGATCGACATGCTGCGCTGTGTCTTCTGCGGCTATTGCGTCGATGCATGCCCGGAGGAGGCCATCATCATGAGCAACAACTACGACATGGCCTACTTCAACCGCGACCAGACCGTGGTCGGCAAGGCGGACCTGATGAAGCCGTACACCTTCGACGAGAAGCGCCTCGGCTACCGGCCGCGCTACCCCGAGGAAGAGGCGGAGCGGGCGAAGATGCGCCGCGAGGCCTTCTCGCTGGTCGAAGCGGCCCGCCGGGCGCGGCAGGAGCCGGCAGCCAAGGCGAGCGCGCCAGCGGCCCCGGCCGCTCCTGCCGGTCCCGCCGCCCCCGCCGGCCCCGCTGCTCCCGCCGCTCCGATACCGCCGGCCTGACGGCGTCCGCTCTTCCGCCGGGAATACGCCTTCCAGGACCGTCGTTGCGCTAAGATGGAGCACGACGGCAGCGTACGGTCACATGGACGCCATCACGCCAGCAGGGAACGGCCCGCAGGAGATTACCGCTCGCGGCGAATCCCTGACTCCGAGCGGTCCGAGCGGTCCCGCGGACCCCTCTGACCCTCACCCCGAGGCCCACCCGCCGCCCCCGCAGCCGGCCCGACGCCTGCCGGTGGAAAAGCTGGATGACGTGGTCATCCGTTTCGCCGGCGACTCGGGCGACGGCATGCAGCTGACCGGCAGCCAGTTCACCACCACCTCGGCGCTGGTGGGCAACGACCTCTCGACCCTGCCCGATTTCCCGGCCGAGATCAGGGCGCCGGCCGGCACCATGGCCGGCGTCTCGGCCTTCCAGGTGCGCATCGCCGACTACGACATCCACACCCCGGGCGACGCCCCCGACGTGCTGGTCGCGATGAACCCGGCGGCGCTCAGGAAGAACCTCCCCGATCTCAAGCCGAACGGCGTGCTGATCGTCAACACCGACGAGTTCAACGACCGCAACTTCGCGCGCGCCGGCTATGCCGCCAACCCGCTCGACGATCATGCCCTCGAACGCTACCGCGTGTTCAAGGCCGATCTCGGCACCATGACCCGGCGGGCGCTCGAAGGCACGGGCCTCGACGCCAAGGGCATGGACCGTTGCAAGAACTTCTTCGCTCTCGGCATGGTCTACTGGTTGTTCAGCCGGCCGCTCGACTCGACCATCGCCTGGCTCGAGCGCAGCTTCGCCAAGAAGCCCCAGCTCGCCGACGCCAACGCCAAGGCGCTGCGCGCCGGCTGGAACTTCTGCGACATCACCGAGCTGTTCCATCATCGCTACGAGGTCGAGCCGGCGCCGATGCCGCCGGGCCTCTACCGCAACATCCAGGGCAACAGCGCCCTGGCCATCGGCCTGATCGCCGCCAGCCGGCGCAGCGGGCTGCCGCTGTTCCTCGGGGCCTACCCGATCACCCCCGCCTCCGACGTGCTGCACGAGCTGGCCCGCCACAAGTCGTTCGGCGTCACCACCTTCCAGGCCGAGGACGAGATCGCCGCGGTCTGTGCCGCGATCGGCGCCTCGTTCGGCGGCGCGCTGGGGGTGACGGCCTCGAGCGGCCCCGGCATCGCGCTCAAGGCGGAGGCGATCAACCTGGCGGTGATGGTCGAGCTGCCCCTGGTGATCTGCGACATCCAGCGCGGCGGTCCCTCGACGGGGCTGCCGACCAAGACCGAGCAGGCCGACCTGCTGCAGGTGATGTTCGGGCGCAACAGCGAGTCCTCGCTACCGGTGCTCGCCGCCGCCTCGCCCAAGGACTGCTTCGAGGTCGCGATCGAGGCGGTGCGCCTGGCGGTCCGTCACATGGTGCCGGTGGTGATCCTCTCGGACGGCTACATCGCCACCGGGTCGGAGCCCTGGAAGCTGCCCGACGTCGCCAGCCTCCCCGATCTCCGCGTCGAGTTCCGCACCGAGCCGGCCGGCTTTTCGCCGTACCTGCGCGACCCCGAGACCCTGGCGCGTCCCTGGGCCGTCCCCGGCACCGCCGGGCTCGAGCACAGGATCGGCGGCCTCGAGAAGGAAGACGTCACCGGCAACGTCTCCTACGACCCCGCGAACCACGAGCACATGGTGCGCCTCCGTGCCGAGAAGGTGGCCAGGATCGCCCGCGACATCCCCGATCTGGCGGTGGACGGCGAGCCCGCCGGGCGCCTGCTGGTCCTGGGCTGGGGCTCGACCGCCGGGGCGATCACCGGCGCCGTCAACGCCGCCCGCCGGCGCGGCCTGGAGGTCAGCCGGGCGCACCTGCGCTACATGAACCCGATGCCGGCGAACACCGGCGAGGTGCTGGCGCGCTTCGAGCGGGTGCTCGTGCCGGAGCTGAACCTGGGCCAGCTGGCGTTGCTGCTGCGCGCGCGCTTCCTCAAGGACGTGATCACCCTGAGCAAGGTGCAGGGCCGTCCCTTCACCCGCGGCGAGATCCTCGACCGGATCATGCAGCTTCTCGAACCGTCGCTCGAAACCGGCGCCCCTGCCGCGGCGGGCGACCTGGCGACGAGCGAGCTGCCCGGCCAGGGTGCCGACGCCGTCCGTCCTTCTTGAGACCGCGAGAGACCTTCAGATCATGCCACCCGAAAACGCCGCAACGATCGACGGCGCCGGCGCCGCCGCCGGACCCGCCGGAGCAGCAGGCAGCCGCCTTGCGCCGCCGCCGCTGTCGAAGAAGGACTTCCAGACCGACCAGGAAGTGCGCTGGTGCCCGGGCTGCGGCGATTACGCCATCCTGTCGGCCGTGCAGCAGGTCTTTCCGGAGCTGGGAATCCCGCGCGAGAAGTTCGTGGTGGTGTCGGGGATCGGCTGCTCGAGCCGCTTTCCGTACTACATGAACACCTTCGGGTTCCACTCCATCCACGGCCGGGCCCCGGCGGTGGCGACCGGTCTCAAGCTGGCGCGTCCGGAGCTCGAGGTGTGGATCGCCACCGGCGACGGCGACTCGATGTCGATCGGCGGCAACCACCTGATCCACGTCCTGCGGCGCAACGTCGGGGTGAAGATCCTGATGTTCAACAACCGCATCTACGGCCTGACCAAGGGTCAGTACTCGCCGACCAGCGAGCCCGGCAAGCGCACCAAGTCCACGCCCTTCGGTTCGATCGACATGCCGTTCAACCCCTTGGCGCTGGCCCTGGGCGCCGGTGCCACGTTCGTCGCCCGCAGCGTCGACATCTTCCAGCAGCACCTCAAGGAGACCCTCCGCCGCGCCGCCCGCCACCGTGGCACCGCCTTCGTCGAGATCTACCAAAACTGCAACATCTTCAACGACAAGGCCTTCGGCTACATGACCGAGAAGGAGACCCGCGAGGAGCAGACGGTGCAGCTCGAGCACGGCAAGCCGCTGGTCTTCGGCAAGCGGCGCAACCGCGGCATCCGTTTGCGCGGCGCCGCCTTCGAGGCGTTCGAGATCGGTTCCGAGCCTCTGGCTCAAAACGGCACTGTCGACGATTGCCTGGTGTGGGACGAGACGCTGGACAACCCGGCGCTCGCCTTCATGGCCGCCCACCTGCTGCCCCCGGGTCTTCCCACGGCTCTTGGCGTGCTGCGCGCCGTGGAGAGGCCGAGCTACGAGGCCGGCGTCGTGGAACAGGTCCACGGCCTCGAGAAGGCCCGTCCCGGCAGGCTCGAAGACCTGCTGGCCGCCGGCGACACGTGGACGGTGGGCGAGCCGGCCGCGCCTGCCGGATCGAGACCGTCGTAGGTCGTTTCCCGTAGCCGGGGCAACGGCTGGCGGCACGCGGCCAAAGCTGACAGCATGCCCGGATGTCCGACCTGCTGATCCTCGCCCACGGCGGTAGCTGGGAGATGCGTTTCCAGGTCTCTTCGCTGGCGGCGAGCGCGGCGGCGGCCGGGGAGCAGGTCGAGATCGCGCTGTTCTTCGCCGCCCTGGACTGCTGGGCAGGTGGACGCTGGGATGCGCTCGACCCCGCGCCGCCCGTCTCCGCGCAGCGCCTGGAAGCGCTCGCGCTGCCGCCGCTGTCCGAGCTGATGGCGTCGGGACGGCAGGCGGGCTCGATACGGGTCTACGCTTGCAGTGCTTCGAGCCGCATCCTGGGGCTCGACATGGCGCGGTTGCAGGACTCGGTCGACGCGGTGCTGGGGTGGCAGACGCTGTCGCGGAAGACCGCGACCGCCGGCCGGGTGGTCAGCTTCTAGATCAGGCCTGCCGCTTCATCAGATAGGTCTCGGACCCGACGACCTGGGGATCGAGCGAGAACTCGTACAGCTGCAGGCCGCCGAACAGCGCCCGCACGCGAGGGAAGCCTGCCGCCTGCAGACGGCGGGCGACCCCCACGGCGTTCGAGCCGTCGTCGTCGATCAGCACCACGTCCAGCTCCGGCGGCGGGGTCCAGTCCGGACCCGGCAGGGCGCGCGCGCCCATCAAGGCCAGGCGGCCGCCCGCCGGGCGCACGTCGATCAGCAGCGGCGGATCGCCCTCCTTGAGGCGCCGGAAGATGGTGTAAGGCGGCACCTCGAGCTGCGGATCGAACTGTACGACCGGTGTGCCTTTGGTGGTGTGTCGGGTGGGCATGCACAGCTCCTCTTCAGATCGCCGTCCTGGCGCCGGCGGCCGCGGCCGGCCGCTCGCCGACGCCTGAGACCTTCGACTGGTGGTCGCTCCAAACCAGGCCGGACATCGCTTTCGGCAGGAAGCGGGTCGATTTCGGCGGCAGCAACTCGCCGTGTGCGATGGCGGCCGAAAAATCGGCGGGGCGCATCGGCGGCAGCCAGAACCCGGTGCCGAGCTCGCCACGTTGGACCTGGTCGTAGAGGACGCCGGGATCGGAGCGGTAGGCCAGCGTGCCGTCCGTAGCGGCAGCCGCGGCGAGGCCCAGGGCCGGCAGCACCGCATCCTGGAAGATCTCGACCACCAGCGGCGCCGGCGCACTCGACGCCGCGAGCCGCCAGATCTCGGGCTGCTGCCCGGATACCCACACGCCGAGGGCCGGCTGCGGCGCCGCCGCAACCGCACGCGCCAGCTCGCCGCCCGAAGCGCCCTGGAAGGGCCCGATGACCACCGGGGACCCGGACCCCCTGCCCGCGCCGCCTGGCGCCAGGGCGGCCTTGACTGCCGCCAGCTGCGCCGGGTCGATCGCCTGGCGCAAGGCGCGATGGATGGGATCGATGGTCAGCGCGTGGGAGCTCATGCTCGTCACCACCGCCAGCTTGGCGCCGGCGGCGGTGGTTTCGCCGGCCGGGCCGGCATGGTGCGCCGCCGCGAAGCGCTGTCCCACCTTGTAGCGGTGATGGCCGTCGGCGATGGCGGCCGGCCGCGCCGCGAGCGCCTCCTGGTAGACCGCGAGGCGGGCAGGATCGGCGATGCGGAACAGCAGGTGGTGATTGCCGGCATCGTCGAGGTAGTCGACCAGCGGCGGCAGCTGCCGGGACGGTGCGTCCCGCTGGAGGTTTTCCAGGTCGGCGGCGAGCAGGGTGTCCAGCTGGCCGCCGTCCTCGGCCAGCAGCAGCGCGGGCTCGAGGTCGACGCGGGTCGCTTCCAGGAGCGCCAGCCGGTCGGCGAGCGGCTTGTCGATGGTCTGCTCGTGGGGACGGATCTCCGACGGCGGCGCGTAGCCGACCAGGGCCATGACCCCCAGCCGGCGGCCGCCGCCGGCGAGATCGATGACGTAGGGATAGAGGGACGGTTCCGGGTCACGGGCGACGATGCCCTCGTGGAGCCACCGGCGGTGCAGCTCCGCGGCATGGCGGTACGGATCGGCCTCGCCGCCGCCGATGCCGGTGCCCGCCGAGGCCACCGGCCGCGTCAGGTGCGCGAACTGGTAAGGGGAGGCGGCGTGGAGGCTGTCACGCGCCGCGTCGTCGATCTGGTCGTAAGGAGGCGCGGCCAGCCTGCCGGCGTCCCCAGCCCGCGCGGTATAGCGCAGCCCCTGAAATGCAAATAGGCGCATGCAACTCCTCGAGCGAGGTTCCGCCTCGCAGTCTCGCGACTCCCCCCTATTCTACAGGTCGGCGCCCTTTCGGGTAGCGTCCACTAAGGTACCGGAGGTCCGCGGGGTGCTGGGGACCCGCCCGTGGCCGGTCTTGGGCCGGCGTCATCCGAGGAGTGGGGCAGGTGGCGAGATGCCGAGACAAGGGCAGGAGACGGGACCGTGCCGCCCGGGCGCCGGATTGGACGCCGGGCGGCACGAGGCCGGCGATGCGAGCTCGACGGGCAGCTCCGGGCGCTGTTCGACTCGACCGGGAACGCCGCCGTGAGAGCAGCACAGGTTAGACGCAGCCCGAAATCGCCGACGTGTCTTGCACCGGGACGGCTGGCGTGAGGTCGTTGTTGGTGTAGGTCTTGGTGCCCCCGAAGGCGGTGTCCGTGACCGTCACGCTGAAGCCGACGTTGGTGCCCGCCGAGAGGAAGACCCAGAATCTGCCATTGACGGTGCACCCGTCGATCACCTTGACCAACATCTCGGGGTTGTCGGCGCTGAAGAACCAGAACAGGCCGCCGTGGGTCACGCCCAGCGGGGCCATGGGGATCTCCTGACCGTTGCCCGAGACGCCGCCGCCCTGGACGGTATGGAAGTGCACCGTGACCTTGAAGCGATGGTCTCCGGGGAAGTTGTCGATGCACATCACCGTGTCGCTGGGGGTGCAGGTGGTGACCGGATGCTGCTGCGTGATCACGATGCCGGCGCTGTCGCGTTGGGTTGGCACGAGGCCGTGGGTCGTGTCGCTCGTCTCGAACACGTTGGCGCACGACCCGGTACCGACGTCGAAGTAGACCGTGCCGTTGGCGCCAAGGAGGCCCTGGGCGTCCTGGGTGAAGGCAATGGTGTCTCCCGGAGTCACCGGGGCGCCACCGAAGTCGAAGATGGCGAACTGCTCCGTGTTGGTCGCCGGGAGGTCGAGAGTGACGACCTGCGTCGACCCGATGATCGGACCGTCGTAGCTCCCGCGATGAGCAGTGAGCGAGACCCGGTACAGCCCAGGCGAGCTAGTCGAATATTCGAGTTGGACTTGGCCCAGATTGCTGCCGCCATAGTTGAGCACGTAGATCCCACGGGACACGTCGTCTCCTCCACTGCCATGGAGCCCGCAAGAGACCTCGAAATCCCAGGTGGTGGCCGTGGCGGCAGCGGAGCAGCAAAGCAGCAACGGCAGCGCGCCGATGGTGGAAAGCGAACGGATTCTCATCGTTTCCTCCTTGTCAGGGGTGGTCAGGCGCTGGCATCAACTATATCGAAGGAAACCGAGGGGGCAGCGCTCGAACTGGTGACGACAGTCGGGTGCGGGACCTCGCCCACCTTCAGTTAGGCGATGCTCGCCCCCATCCTGTTACATTACGAGCCCTGTCGGCCGGTCAGATGAGCCGCCTCACTCGCGGAGCAGTAAAGTGAGCCGTCGTTCGCAGGAAAGCTTCGCAGGTGCTGGCCTAGTCTCTGCCGCTGCTTCTGGAAGGGGAGACTGCCGACAGAAAGGCTCAAATCAGCTGCCAGAGCCAGGCCGCCTTGCTCATGCGCCGCAACACGGTCTGCACGTGGCGGCGATAGGCGCGGTTGTCGGCGCCGGGGTGCCACTCGGTCGGGAAGGGCAGGCCGGCGGCGAGCTGCGCCGCCTCGCGTTCGGTCAGGCTGCGCGCCGATTTGCCGAAGTAGCGGCGGGCCGCCGCCTCGGCTCCGTAGACGCCGGGACCGAGCTCGACCACGTTCAGGTAGATCTCGAGAATGCGCCGCTTGGACAGGTGCGCCTCGAGCTGGCGGGTGAGCGCCGCCTCCTCGAGCTTGCGCAGCGGATTGCGTGACGGCGACAGCCACAGGTTCTTGGCGAGCTGCTGGGTGATCGTCGAGGCGCCGCGCGGCAGGCGCTTCTCCTCCCAGGCATCTTCGAGCGCCGCCTTCATCTCGGCGCGCTCGAAGCCGTGGTGCGAGAAGAACCCGAGGTCCTCGCCGGCGAGGACCGCGCGCTTGAGGTTGGGCGAGATCTGCGAGTAGTGCACCCACTGCCACTCCACCGGCCGCGGCGGCCGGAACCAGTCGAGCCAGCCGCCATGGCGGTAGCGCTCGATGAAAGCCGTGGTGACGGGACGGCGGTGGGAAAGCGCGGCGACGTCGGGCCAGGTGAGCGCCTTCCACGCCACCCATCCGAGCAGCAGGAACGGTACGGCGAGCACGGCCAGCACGGGGCGCCGCGGCAGGCGCGCGAACCACGGCGTCGCATAGGGCGGAGCGATCATGGAGACGCCCCATGGTAACTTGCCGGCCGCGCTCGCCGGAAGCGCCGGCTTTGCCATTGCTTCCGCTCCCCGATGTGCTAATATCCGCAAAGCTGTTGATGTAGGAGGTATTAGAGCCATGAAAAGGCACTCCCGATCCCCGTTCGTGCTCCTCCTGACCGCCGCCGGTGCCCTCTTGCTGTTCGTGCCCCTGGTCCTCTCCCAGCAGGGCTACTCCCGGGCGCGCTGGATCGCCGAGGGCGTGCGCCGGGGCGTGCGCTACTCGGGAGGCATCATGCCGGGCACCCGGACCGTGGAGCTCGAGCGGCTGCTCGTGCAGGCCGGGCAGGAGCCGCGGCGCGGCAGGGGCGGGAGGGGCGTCCCGCCCGGCCTGCCCGACACGCGGGTGAGCCATGACATCCTGCCGCCGGATCCCGCCAGCGGCGGCCAGCCGGACACCGAGGCCGAACCCTATCTGGCGGTGGACCCCGAGGACCCGAACCGCCTGCTCGCCTTCTACCAGGAGGACCGCTTCCCCTCGATCGGCGGCGCCCGCGCCCTCACCTATGCGCTGTCCACCGACGGCGGGCGTCACTGGCAGGAAGGATTGCTGCCCAACTTCACCGTTGCCTCCGGCGGCGCCTTCGATCGCGCCTCCGATCCCTGGGTGGCCTTTGGCGCCGGACACCTGGTCTACTGCAGCGGCCTGGCTTTCGACGACGCCGATGCCGCGGGCGGCATCCTGGTCTCGGCCTCCAAGGATGGGGGCGTGACCTGGGCCGGTCCCGTGCAGGTGCACGCCCAGTCGAGCGCCGCCATTGACGACAAGGACGCCATGGTCGTCGACACCGATCCGCACAGCCCTTATTTCGGCCGCGTCTACATCGGCTGGGACATCTCGCCCAACGATCCTTCGCAATCGCAGACGTTGGTGATGGCGCACTCCTCGGACGACGGAGCCACCTACAGCTCGCCGGCGACGATCTTCGACCAGGGTGGCAACATCGGCATCATCCCCCTGGTCGGCCCCGGGGGCGTCGTGCACGCGATCTGGCTGCATTACACCGGTGGTCTCCTCTCCGGTTCGATCGAGAGCTCCTCTTCGACCGACGGCGGCGACACCTGGAGCCCGCCGGTCAAGGTGGCCGACGTCTTCACGGCGTCGGAGCGCGGCTCCCGCACGGCCGGCGGCCTGCCGTCTGCGGCGATCGACCCCGCGACCGGGAACGTGTTCGTCGTCTGGCAGGACGAGCGCTTCACCCGCGGCACCGATCAGATCCTGCTCGCCGTCTCGCCCGACGGCACGAACGGCTGGAGCTCGCCGCGCCGGGTCTCCGACGGTCCCGACAACGTCCCCAACTTCACGCCCGCCGTGGCGGTTAACGGCGCGGGGCAGGTGGGAGTCGCCTATTACTCGTTCCGCAACAGCCCTCCCGGGACCTCCTTCATGGTCGACGAGTACCTGACAGTCGGCGGCCCGCGCGGCCGCCCGTTCAGCCGCGGCCGCCGCGAGAGCTTCTCCTCCTGGGACAACCGCGCCGCCGCCATTGCCGACGGCCAGTTCTTCCTCGGCGACTACCAGGGCCTGGCAGCCAGCGGCCGCAATTTCCTGCCGCTATGGGTGGCGACCTTCGCCACCTCCACGATCGATCCGCCGGCCAAGGAGCCCGACGTCTACTCGGTGGCGGTGGGCAGGTAGCGCCGCCGGCGGGGCTGAGGAGCGGCGGCGCGTCGCGGCCGCCAATCAGTTTCAGGGTCGCCCGCCCGGCGGCTTGACGTCACCAGCGCGTAATCGCTCGTAATCGTCGGGCGTGTCGAGATCGGCGAGGCAGCCGGGATCGTCCACCTCGACGCTCAGCAGCTCACCTGCATGGAGGTCGAGGAGCTGGCGCAGACCGCGGCCAGGATCGAGGTGCTCCATCTCGGGGATCAGCGACGGCACGATGGCCAGGGGGTGCCCGCGCCGGCCGCGCCAGACCGGCACGGCGAGGCCCGCGCCCGCGGCCAGCAGCCGCCGCTGCAGCTCGGCGACGGTGGCCGCACGCAGGGCGGGGAGATCGCCGGGACAGACGAGCAGCGGTGCGCCGCCTTTCGCCAGCTCGCCGGCGCCGCCCAATGCCGTCAGCCCTTCGAGGATCGACGAGAGCATGCCGCGCTCGGGCGCCGGATTGAGCGCCACGAGCAACGCTCCCGCGCCCGCCCTGGCCGCGCACCAGGCCCGCAGCGGTGCGTCGCCGGTCCTCGCGACCACCACGATCGGCCAGACGCCGCCGCCGCGCAGGGCGGCCACCGTCGCTCCCAGCACCGTGCCGCCGCCGTAGGGGAGCAGCAGCTTGGGGCGCCCCATGCGCAGCGAGCGGCCGGCAGCCGGGACGATGGCTGGCACGGTGAGAGCGGTGGGGGTCAGGCCGCCGGCAGCGGGTGGCGGGGCGCCAGGCGCTGGCGCTCGCCGCCGGCCAGCTCGCGAAGAGCCGCCTCGGCGTAGCGGGCGGCCATGACGCCGCGCCACTGCGCCTGGAAGTCGGTGTTGTCCATCGGCGTCGCCACCTTGCGCACCAGCCGGCCGGCGGCGGCGAGCAGCTCCTGGTCGGCGGCGAGCGCGCGCAGCGGCTGTCCGACCAGCAGCCTGGCCGCGGCCTCGGCGGCGACCGGCGCGCTGCCGACGGCTCCCAGGTAAAGATGGGCGCGGCTCACGTCGCCGGCCGCGTCGGTCCACACCGCTGCGGCCACCGACAGCACCGCGAAGTCGATCGAGCCGCGGCGCCGCAGCTTCCAGAAGGCCGAGCGGCACCGGCCGGCAGCGGCGGCCGCCGGCAGCTCGATCTCGGCGAGGATCTCGTCGGGCCGGCGCGCCAGGTAGTCGATGCCGTCGTCACGGTAGAGGTCGGCGACCGGCACCACCCGCTCGCCTCGCGCCGAGGCCAGGCGCACGCTCGCCCCCAGCGCGCACAGCATCGGCGCCGAGTCGGAGGCCGAGTGCGCCCAGCAGCGCGGCGAGCTGGTCGCCACCCAGCAGATGCTCCCCTCCGCCTTCATGCAGTAATCGATCGAGCGCCGCCACTCCTCGGTCTGGTTGTAGTAGGTGCAGCGGGTGTCGACGCACAGGTTGCCGCCCAGGGTCCCCATGTTGCGCAGCGGCGGCGAGGAGATCGACGCCACCGCCGTGGCGAGCGCCGGGTAGCGCCCGGCAACCAGCGGGTGACGCGCCACGTCGTCGAGCAGGGTGGTGGCGCCGATGCGCACCGAGCCGTCCGCCGGCGCATTCGCCACATTCGCCAAATTCGCTGCGTCCGCCGCCGCCGCGTCCACCGCGTCCACCGCCGGCCGGACCGCCCCACCCGATCCGCCCGTCGCCGCGCCCGAGGCGCCGTTGCGGATGCCGGCCAGCTCGGGGACGCCCATCAGGCTCACCACCGCCGCCGCCTGCTGGTGGCGGCGCTTCATGTTCGGCCAGAGGTCGGTGCCGCCGGCGACCAGGCGCACCAGCGGCGCCGCCACCTCTTGCCCCTCCGCGCGCGCCGGTCCCTGGTGAGCGCCGGCGGCCCCCTCTTCCGCCAGCATCCGCACCGCTTCGGCCAGCGTCCGCGGGCGCAGCAGCTTGAACGGCGGCAGGCGCAGCACTACGGGGTCTCCTTGATGTCGGTGGTCAGCGCCGCCCGCCGCTTCTGGCGCAGCGCCTCCTCGCGCGTGGTCATCGTCCCCGAGGCCGAGCGCATGCCCGAGCGGAGGCGCTCGCGGAACTCGTTGATCGCGGTGCCGTCGCCTCCCTGCTCCTCGGTCGGCACGATCAGCCGCTCGCCGAAGTCGACCGCCGGGAAATCCTCCGGGCCGAAGCGCGCCTCCCTGCCCCTGGCCTGCGCCTCGATCGCTTTCCGCACCATGTGGGGATGGATCGGCACCTGGTCGATGCGCACGCCGAGCGCGTCGTAGAGCGCGTTGGCCACCGCCGGCATGATGGGCAGCAGCGGTCCCTGGCCGACTTCCTTGGCGCCGAACGGGCCGCGCGGGTCGGGGTCCTCGATCAGGTAGGTGGTGACCGGCGGCATGTCGGGGAAGGTCGGGCTCTTGTACTCGAGCAGCGACGGATGCTTGTGGACGAGGGCCGCGGAGAGGTGGCGCGGCAGCCGCCGGAAAGCCTGCTCCTCCATCATTGCCTCGCCCAGCCCCATGTAGACGCTGCCCTCCACCTGGCCGAGCACCAGCACCGGGTTGATGGCGCGGCCGACGTCGTGGGCGATCCAGACGTGCACCGGCTGCCAGATGCCGGTTTCCTCGTCCGCTTCCACCTCCACCACCGCCGCGGAGTAGGAGTAGGCGGGGGAAGGACCGACGCCGGCGCCCCGGTAGCGTCCCGGAGAGCGCGGCGGGACGTAGCTGCCGACCGTCCCCAGGGCGCCGTGGCGCGCCTCGGCGCAAACCACCGCCTCGGCGAAGCTGAGGCCGACCGCCGGGTCGCCGGCGTCGAACACCCGCCCGCCGGCGAAGACCAGCCGTCCGGCCGGCACCGACAGCTGCTCGCCGACCGCGCCGGCGATCAGCGTGCGCGCCCGCTCGGCGGCCTCGAGCGCGGCGTTGCCCACCATCAGGGTCACCCGCGAGGAGTAGCTCCCGAGGTCCACGGGCGTCAGGTCGGTGTCGGCCACGCAGAGCCTGATGTCGGCCAGGTCCACCCCCAGCACCTCGGCCACCACCGCGGCCAGGACCGAGTCGGAGCCCTGCCCGATCTCGGCCTCGCCGCAGAACACCGCGACGGCGCCCGAGCGGTCGAGCTTGAGCTGCACCGCCGACTGCGGCATGTGATTCCAGTAGATCGGCAGCCCGGCGCCGCACAGGTACGAGCCGCAGGCCAGCCCCAGGCCCCGCCCGCGCGGCAGCCGGCCGTGGCGCTCGCGGAAGCGGCTGCCGGCGACCACGGCCTCGATGCAGGCTCCCAAGCCCATCGACCCGACGCGCAGCCAGTTGGCGGTGATCGAGTCCGGCTCGGCGAGCATGCGCAGCCGCAGGTCGGCGGGGTCGATGCCGAGGCGGGCGGCGATCTTGTCGAGATGGACCTCGAAGCCGAAGCGGGGCTGCGGCGTGCCGTGGCCGCGCTTCGGGCCGCAGGGGGGCTTGTTGGTGAACACCCGCACCCCTTCGAAGCGGTAGGCCGGCAGCTTGTAGGTCACCGTCTGCAAGGCGCCCGTGTAATAGGTCGAAGCCACCCCGTAGCTGCCGTAGGCGCCGCCGTCGAGCGCCGTCTGCAGGTGCTGCGCGGTGATGGTGCCGTCGCGGCGCACGCCGGTGCGCAATCGCATCAGCACCGGATGGCGGCCGCGGTGACAGTAGAAGACCTCTTCGCGGTTGAGCGTCACCTTCACCGGGCGGCCGAGGCGCAGCGCCATCTTGGCCGCCACGATCTCGTGGTTGAAGGGGTCGCTCTTGCCGCCGAAGCCGCCGCCGTTGGAGCAGGCGATGACCCGGATGCGGGAAGGCGGCACCTCGAGCACGCGCGCCAGGGCGCGGTGCACGTAATGCGGGGTCTGCGTCGACGAGTAGAGGGTGATCCGGTCGTCGTCCTCGGGCACCGCCACCGCCGCGTGCTGTTCCATCGGCAGATGGGTCGAGCCGTCGTAGAAGAAGACGTCCTCGAAGACCTCGTCGGCGGCCGCGAAGCCCTGCGCCACGGCGCCGAACTCCATCGCCACCCGCTTGTGGACGTTGCCGCCGTCGCCGTAGTCGTGCAGCCGCGGCTCGGGGGTCGCGAGCGCCTCTTCGATGCCCGCGATGGTCGCCAGCGGTTCGTACTCGACCTTCACCCGGTAGGCGGCCTCGTAAGCGGCGTCCTCGGACACCGCGGCCACCGCCACGACCGGGTCGCCGACGAAGCGCACCTTGTCGGGGCACAGGGCATGCTCGTCCTGGGACACCGGCAGGATGCCGAAGGTCACCGGGAAGTCGCGTCCGGTCAGGAACCCGAGGACGCCCGGCACGCGCTCGGCCGCCGCGACGTCGATGGCGGCGATGCGCGCGTGCGGGACCGTCGAGCGCACCAGCCGCAGGTAGGCCATGCGCGGGAAGCTGAGATCGTCGGCGTACCGCGTGGAGCCGGTGACCTTGGCGCGCCCGTCCACGCGGCGGAACGGCGTGCCGACGATCTTTCCCTCGGGCGCGAGGGCCGGGACGGGCGCCGGCTTGGGGTTCTTGACGGGATCTGCCATGAGCGTCGCGCCGCCGCTACCGCCGGCCCGGTCCGCCGGCCGGCGCGGGCGCCAGGTGGAGAGACGAGCCGTGGTGCGCCGGATCGTGGGGCGCCGATCCATGGGGCACCGGATGAGGCGCGCCGTAGAAGGTCTCGGCGGGCGGCGACCCATCCTCGCCGCGCAGCTGCGCCGCGGCCCATTCCACGGCCTCGACGATCTTGTGGTAGCCGGTACAGCGGCACAGGTTGCCGGCCAGCGCCTCCTGGATCTCGCCGCGGTCCGGCCGCGGGTTGCCCAGGAGGAGCGCCTTGGCGGCCATCAGGATCCCCGGCGTGCAGTAGCCGCACTGCGCGGCGCCGAGGTCGGCAAACGCCGCCTGCAGCGGGTGCAGCCGGTTGCCGATCTGCAATCCCTCGACGGTCTCGATCGCCCGCCCCTGCGCCTCGACCGCCAGCGCCAGGCACGACAGCACCGGCCGTCCGTCGACCAGCACGGTGCAGGTGCCGCACTCGCCGAGCTCGCAGCCGTGCTTGGTGCCGGTCAGGCCGCACTCCTCGCGCAGCACCTCGAGCAGGGTGTGGTGGCCGGGAGCCACGACGGAGCGCTCCTCGCCGTTGATCGTCAGCCGCATCAGCTGCGGCAAGGCGGTATCGGTCATCCGTTCGAACCTCGGGACGCAGATTTCACCGGGGGCGTGGACCACGAGCGGCAGGTTGTGGTGATCCAGAGTCGGGCCTGGGCCGGCTCCGGGATGCGGCACGCGGAGGCCCAACCGGCGTCCCGCCGCCGCACCCCGACACGCCATCATATCGCCTGGACCGTGGGCGACGCGAGCCGGCGCGCTCCGTGGTAGTGGGGTCAGACCCCACTACCCGCCCCCGTGTCATCGCTTGTCACTCAAATACGCATTTCAAGGTGGGGATGACCGTTGGCTCGGTCCCTCGTGACGGCGTCCCGCCCGGTCCCGCGGACCGGTGCGGCGTTGCCGCCCAGGCGGTGCCTCGTTTCGACAACCTCGTCGAGCGAGGTCAAGCAAAGGGAGGAGATATGAAGAAGACCGGTAAGAAGCTGAGCCTGAATCGCGACACTCTCCGCAGCCTGATGACCACGCCGGCGCTGGCCGAGGCGGCCGGGGCGGTCCTGACCAACGTCACCTGCTCGTGCCAGGTGAACTGCCTGGGCACCGGCAGCTGCGGCTGTCCCACCGCGACCTGTCCAACGCTCTGCGGCCAGTGGTACTGCTAGCAGCAACCTCCATTCAAGGCTGAAGCTCCACGGCTTCCTCTTTGGGCGGCGCGTCTCGCGCCGCCTCCTCTCTCGCTCCGGCGGGCGGACCGTCGGGGTCAGCCGCCGGCCGCGATCCGTTCCCGGACGACGGCGGCGAAGGCCAGAAGGTCGTCGAGGCGGTGACGCGCGACGTCCTCCACCACCGCGAGGTCCACCTCGTCGTAGCCGTGGACGAGGACGTTGCGGAAACCGACCATCTGGTGCAACGGCAGCTCGAGCCGTGCGGGAATCCAGCCGTGGCGAGCGAGCAGATCGATCAGCTCCTGGTTGGTGCGCGGCTCGCCCAGGCGTTCCTCCGAGACGATGTGCGACGCCACGTCGAGGATGGATTGCATCGCGATCTGCAGGGTGTGCTCGACGAACCGCTCCTGGCGCAGATCGGAGCGGATCACGCCTGGATCGCCCAGCGTCCGCAGCTCGCCGACGCACGCCTCGATCCGGGCGAGCTTCTTGAGCACCAGCTCGCGGTCGGTGCCGGTCACCGGCGGCTCTCGGCCGGGTCGCGGCGATACCGCCGCAGGAACGGTTCGAGGTCCCAGAACTCCTGCCGCGTGCGGACCTCGAAGCGGATGCGCCGGGAGCGGTCGCGGTCGAGCAGCAGGATGCCGTCGCGCAGGACACGCTTGGCGAGGTCCACCGGCGCGCGGTTCAGCACCACGAGCTGCACCGGGAGGCGGAGAAGTCTCTCCAGGCCAGCCTCCAGATGGCCGGCAAGTCCGTCCAGGCCGGGAGGCGGCTCGTGGTCGAACAGCACGCCCACGTCCACGTCGCTGTCCGGCCGCGCCGTGCCCCTGGCCACGCTGCCGAAAAGGTAGGCCGCGGCCAGCCCCTCGGCTTCGCCGTGCGCGGAAAGGTAGTCGCGCAGCCTGGCCTCGATCTCGCCAGCAGTCTCCATGATCGCCTCGTAGATTACCGGCCGGAGCGGGCCGCCGCCAGCGCCCGCTCGCGGGCTGCCGCGAACTCGTCGCCTTGGTTCCAGGCGGGCATCTGGGGCGCCTGGGCGAGGGCGATGCCCAGGAAGAAGCCGAGCTGGGCGTCCTCGATCATGCCGTCGAAGTTCCAGTCGGGCGTGAGCTTGTCGCTCGGCTGGTGGTACTGCGTGGCCTCCCAGCGCTCGATCGTCTCCTTGCCCCAGCCGGCGGGCTTGCCGCGGAACTCCGTCCCGGAATTGAAGTACACGGCCGGCACGCCGATCTTGGCGAAGTTGAACTGGTCGGAGCGGTAGAAGTGGCCGCGGTCGGGGAAGGGGTCGGCGACCACCTTGCGCCCCTGCCTCGCCGCCAGCGCCGCGACGAGGTGGTCGAGCGTGGCCGATTTGCCCCACGCCACCGAGGTGAGGTCGGTGGTGCGGCCCCAGATGTCGCCGCCGTCGTAGTTGATGTTGGCGGCGATCTTGCCGGCGGGGAAGGTCGGGTGCTTGGCGTAGTACTCGGAGCCGAGCAGCCCCTGCTCCTCGACGCCCACGAACAGGAAGAGGACCGACCGCCGCGGCCGCTCGGGCAGCGCCGCGAATGCCCTGGCGATGGCCAGCAGCTGCGCGCAGCCGGCGGCGTTGTCGTTGGCGCCGTGATAGGTCCTGTCGCCGCTCTTGTCCGGGGTGCCGATGCCGAAGTGGTCGTGGTGCGCGCTGTAGACGACGACCTCGTCGCGCAGCGCCGGGTCGCTGCCGCGCAGGAGGCCGGTGACGTTGGCGGTCTGGGAGTGCGCGACCTGGTTCTCGAGCGTCAGGGAGGTGGTGATGCCCAGGGGCACCGGCCGGAAGTCGCGGCTCCGTGCCTGCGCCACCAGCTTGTCGAGGTCCTTGCCGGCGGCGGCGAGCAGGCGACGCACCGCGTCCTCGGTCGCCCACCCGGCAACCTGGATCTGCGGTTCGCCGGGCGCGGCGGGCAGGGAAAACTTTTCGCCCGACCACGACGTCTGCACCACCTGCCACGGATAGCCCGCGGAGGGAGTCGTATGGATGATGATCGCGCCGGCCGCGCCCTGGCGCGCCGCGCTCTCGTACTTGTACGTCCAGCGCCCGTAGTAGAGCCGGGTCTTGCCGGCGAACAGGTCGGGGTCCCAGTCGGGGTCGTTGTTCATCATGACCAGGACCTTGCCCTTGAGATCGGCGCCCTTGTAGTCGTCCCACCGGTACTCCGGCGCCTGGATGCCGTAGCCGACGAAGACCAGCTCGGCGCCCGAGACGGCAGCCCGCTCGCCCTGCACGCCGGAGAAGGCGATGTAGTCGTCCCAGCGGCGCAGGCTCACGGTCTCGTTTCCCGCCTTGAACGGCCAGGCGTCCGGCATCTTGGCCTTGACGCCGACGATCTCGAACGGCTGCTCCCACGAGCCGCCCGGTCCCCCCGGCGCGTAGCCCATCTGCTCGAGCAGGCTCGCCAGGTAGAGCCGCGCCAGCTTGTCGCCGCGGGTCGCCGGGCCGCGGCCTTCGACCAGGTCGTCCGCCAGGAACCGCACCGGCGCCTCGAGCGCCCCCTTGTCGATCTTGCGTGCCGCCTGGGCCGCCCCAGGCATGCTCGCCGGCCCGGCCTGCCGCGATGGAGTCGCCGCGGTGGGCGAACCGGCCGGCGCCGCGGCCGTCCCGGAATCGGCTGCCGCGGTCCTCCCAAGGCCAGCCGCCGCCGCCGTGCACAGCGCCGCCACCGCGAACAGGCCCACCGCGTAAAGGGCCGCCGCCCTGATCGTCGTCTTCACGCCAGCCTCCTTTGCCGATGTCCTTCCGACCTCGGGCAGGATGCTACCTCAAAGGAGGCAGTCGCTCGGATGGATGGTCGCGGAGTCAGCTTTCGGCGTCTGGGGTGGGGAGCGGCCGGCGGGTGATTGCAGGATGGAGCGCCGGTGGCTCCGCGGGCGCTGAGCCGCTCGTGGGACTCGACCCGCCCGCGGAGCCCGGCAGGCTCTTGCTACTGCTGCGGCGGCGGCGGAGGCGGGATGTGGTGCTCCCTCTCCCAGTCCCTCCACTCACGCTCCCGGTGAGCTCGTACCCAATCCGCGAAGGCGCCTCCCCTGGACCGCTCGTAGACGATCACCTTGTGGCTTTCGTCACGCCAGATCGTCGAGACGTTCGCAACCTGGATGCCGCTGGTCGCTCCGCAGCGGGTCTCGGGGACGATCGTCCCTTCGAGGCGGACGAAATCGTTCCCGACGAGGCCGTACCAGCCGGTGCCCTCGAGAACGAAGGAATTGCCCTCGTGGTCCTTGACGACCACGCACTCGGGCTCGGAGCCGCCCATGACGACGCCTTCGAGCTGCACCGTTGCGGCAAAGGCCGGGGCCGCGGCCAGCAGGCCCATCGCCAGGGCCGCAAACACCAGGATGCGGGTCAGAGTTCGTTTGCTGAGATCCATGATGACTCCTTTCGAGGTAGCGCATGCCCTTTCCCAGAAGGCACGTCTTGTCGGCAATTTTGGGTTCGAGACACGTCTTCCTCTTCTCAGGGCACGCGTGGCGCATGCCTCTCCATCTGGTAGAAGCAAGCCAGCTGCCAGTTTTTCGCGGCCGCCTGCCGCCTGGTCATTCGGCGCGCAGCGCCACCATCGGATCGATGGCCATGGCCCGCCGCGCGGGCACGTAGCAGGCAGCGAGAGCGACGCAGCAGAGCAGGGCGGCGACCCCTCCGAACGTCCCCGGATCGGCCGGAGCCACCCCGATCAGCAGGCCGGCCATCAGCCGCGTCAGGCCGAGCGCCGCAACCAGCCCGGCAACGGTGCCGCCGAGGGCCAGGCGCGCTCCCTGCCCCAGGACCTGCCCCAGCACGTCGACCCGCCGCGCGCCCAGGGCCATGCGGATGCCCAGCTCCCGCGTCCGCTGGCCGACGAGATAGGAGAGGACGCCGTAGATGCCGACGCTCGCCAGCGCCAGCGCCAGGCCGGCGAAGGCGGCGAGCAGGATCATCGCGAACCGTCGCGTGGCGAGCGTCCGCGAGATCACCTCTTCCATGGTCGCCACGCCGTAGACGACCTCGCCGCCGGCACGCGCGGCGGCGCCGCGGACCGTATCGACGAGGGCGCGCGGATCGCCCGCGGCGAGCATCATGACGGTCAGGCGCTGGGAGGCGTTCGCCAGCGAGGCATCGGGCAGCTGCGCGAGGGGGACGTACAGTTGCGGCTGCATCGGATGCGTCGCGTCCACGTCCACTCCCCACTGCTTGATGTGGCGGACGACGCCGACGATCCGCGGCGTCCCGGGGAAGTCCTTGAGCTCGATCCGCCTGCCGACGGGGTCCTGGTTGGGGAAGTACGTGGAGGCGAACCGTTCGTCGACGACCGCCACGAACGGCCCGCGCTCGTCGTCGGCCGGACCGGGCAGGCGGCCGCGCAGCAGCCGGATGCCCATGGCCTTGAAGTAGTCGGGCTCGACCCCGTAGAAGAGCGTCCAGCTCATCTCGTAGTCCCGCGCCGGGCGTTCCCTTCCCGCCATCCAGAAGAGCCTCTCCTCGTCGAGCTGGAGCGGCACGCTGCCGACCGAGAGCGAGACCGCGGCGACTCCAGGCAGGGACGCCAGCTGCTCGTGGAGCCGGCGGCAGGCGGCGCGCGCGGCGCCGGCGCCGCCGCCTTCACCGGGCCCCTTCGCCCTGGCGAAACCTGACGCCTTGGACGGCGCCACTCGGGGCGCCACGCTGAACGTCAGCAGGTGGCGCGGGTCGAACCCGGGATCGGTCCGCAGCAGCGCCTGAAGGCTCCGGATCATCAGGCCGGCTCCGATCAGGAGCACCAGCGCCAGGGCCACCTCCGTCACCACCAGCACGGCCTGGGCGCGCTGGCGCGAGCCGCTGGCGCCCCGGCCACCCTCTTTGAGCGTGGGCTGGAGGTCAGGCTGCGAGGTGCGCAGCGCCGGCACCAGGCCGAAGCCGACGCTGGCGGCAATCGACAAGGCCAGGGTGAAGAGCAGGACGCCCGCGTCCAGCCCGACGCTCTCGGCGCGCGGCAGCGCCTGCGGCAATGCCGCCAGTGCCGCTCGCGTCCCCCAGGCCGCCAGCAGCAAGCCGAGCGCCCCGCCGGCGAGCCCGACCAGCAGGCTCTCGGTCAGCAGCTGCCGGATCACCCGCCCCTGGCTCGCGCCCAGCGCCACTCGGACGGCAAGCTCGCGGGCCCGCCCGGTCGACCGCGCGAGCCACAGGTTGGCGACGTTGACGCAGGCGATCAGCAGCACGAGGCAGACGGCGGCCGAGAGCATCAGCAGGTAGGGCTGGACGCCGCCGACCATCTCCGCTTTGAGCGGGATCAGGGTGGCGCCGACTCCGAGATCGCTCTCGGGATAGATCGCCGCCAGGCGGCGGGTGATCGCCGCCATGTCGCCGCGGGCCGCGGCGAGCGTCACGCCGGGAGCCAGCCGGCCGATGGCGTCCATCCCGTCGCCGATGCTGCGGTCGCGGAAGTCCGGCCGGTCCAACTGGCCGATGGGGACGTAGATCTCGGCGCCGTCGCGGAAGTTCTGGACCGCGAGGTGGAAGGCCGCGGGGACGATTCCCACCACGGTGTGCGCCCTGCCGTCGAGGTTCAAGCTCCTGCCCAGCACGTCCGGCGCGGCGCCGAGCTTGCGATGCCAGAAGCCCTCGCTGATCATCGCCACCGGCGGGGCGCCGAGCCGGTCGTCGGCGGCGCTGAAGACGCGGCCCTTTATCGCCTTGACCCCAAGCATCGGCAGCAGCGTCGCCGAGATCATCTCGCCTTTCACCTGCTCGCCGGAGCCGCCGCCGGCGAGGACGAAACCGGCTTCGCGATGGGCCGCCATGCTGGTGAAGCTGTGATTCTCGCGCTGCCAGTCGAGGAAGTTGGGATAGGAGATCGAGCCCTGGTGGAAGTGCGGCTCGTTCTGGTAGAGCGCGACCAGCCTGCCGGGATCGGGGAAGGGCAGCGGTTCCAGCAGGACGCCCTTGATCACCGAGAACAGCGCGGTGTTGGCGCCGCTGCCGAGCGCCAGGGTGAGGACGGCGATGGCCGTCGGTCCCGGCGACTTCGCCAGCAGACGCCAGCCGAAACGCAGATCCTGAAGTAGTCGTTCGAAAAAGGATCGCACTGGCATCTCGCCACCGCCTCCACGAACCCTTTACGCCGGGCGGCTGCCGGGTTTCGCGTGGCACCTGCCCCAGCCATGGGCAGGCGCACCGGCCGGTCCGCGGGCGAACCCGTTGGCCAAGGATGCAACCGCCGGTCCAGCCAGGGTGCGAGCAGAAGCGATGCGGTCCACGCGGCGGCGGTTCCCCGCCGGGACCGGTTGACAGGCCCTGCTCGAAGAGCACATAAGATACCCGGCTGCCGGTCCCGCCGGCGCCATCAGCCCCATGCCGCAATCCAGCCGCCGCGCCGCCGCGCTCGCCTCCGCCCTCATCGGCCTGGCGGTCGCCGCCTGCCCGGCCGGCGGCCCCTCCGGCGCAGCCGCCGGCGGGCGCTCCGGGAGGGAGGCCGCGGCCGCCCCGGTCCTGTCGCCGGCGGCGGATGCCGTGCTGATCGAGTGGCGCCGCCCGGCCACGGTCCCTGGCGGCAGCCCGCCGCCGGTCTCCTACCCCGGGCAGGCGCCGGCCGCCTGGCCACGGGAGCGCGTCGCGATCGGCCTCGGCGGTCTGTGGGTCGGCCCCGAGGACCCGCGGGACGGTCCCCGCGTGCATTACCTCTTCGCGCGCCGCCGGCGCAGCTACGATCTGGCGGACTTCGCCCGCGCCTTTGCGCCGTTCCGGCTGATCGCGGGCGGCGAGGGCCGCGAGCAGGACGGGGAGCTGGCCTTTCACGGCCGCGGCGCCGCGGCGGCGTCCCCGGCCGAGCGCCGCATGATCGCCGAGTGGACCCGCGCGGTCGCCGTCGAGGCCGCCGGCGCGGGCGGCAACCCGTCGACCTACGGCGTCGCCTTCACCTGGCACCGCGGCGCCGTTGCCGGCGGCGTCTGCGACGACCTGTCGGTCTACCTGAGCGGCGAGGCGAGCGCCGGCTCCTGCGGCACGGGGGCCGAGGTCGCCGGGCGCCTGTCGGGAGAGCGCCTGCAACGTCTCTACGGCTGGGTCGACGGCCTCGCGGCCTTCCAGGACGCCGGCGAGCAGGGAGTGCGCGCCGACGCGTTGCTCGAGCGGCTGATCTTCGCCGGCCGCGGCCGGCGCCCCGCTTCTCGCGGCGACGTGGGCGCCATCGAGGCTTTCGCGGGCGCCCTTCACCACGAGCTCACCGCCCCGCCGGGAGACGTATCCCGGCCACTACCTGCATCGCCGCCGCCGCCCGCCGCGAAAGGCGGGCTACTTGGCCAGCAGGCCCCGGAAGCCGCGGGAAATGAGCGCCGCGACGTCCGCCAGCACCCGCGGTAGTGCCAGGCCGCCCGGGCAGGCCAGGTAGCGCGGCTCCCAGACCGGGTCGAACTTCTCCTTGTACTGGTGCAGGCCCTGGAAGTTGTAGAAGTGCTCGCCGTGCCGGTACACCATGGTCCCCAGCCGGCTCCATAGCGGGGCGATGGCGCGCCCCTCGAGGCCGGACAGCGGTGCCATCCCGAGGTTGAACCAGCGGTAGCCGTTGGCGCGCCCCCACAGCATCAGCTCGACGAAGAGGTAGTCCATCACGACCGACGGCGCGTCGGCGACGTGCCGCATCAGGTCGATCGACATCTCCTCGTGCTCGGCGCCCAGCCAGACGTTGGCGAAGGCGATGATGCCGTGCTCGCCGCGCACCAGCGCGAGCGGCAGCCGCCGGAGATAGCTGGGCTCGAAGAAGCCGAGCGAGAACCCCTTCTCGCGCGTGTTCTTCTCCTTGAGCCAGGCCGCCGACAGGGCCTCGAGCTCGGGCAGGAGCGCCGCCACCTCGGCCGCCGGGACGATCTCGAAGCGGCCGCCGAGCTCCTCGGTCTTGCGCTGCGCCCAGCGCAGCTTCTTGCGCCCGGCGCCGGCGAGCGAGAAGTCGGCGAGCGGCACCCGCGCCTCCTCGCCGAGCTTGACCAGCGACAGCCCGAGGTCGACGTAGAGGTGCAGCCGCTTCTCGTTGACCTGGTAGAAGGAGCACCAGCCGCGGTGCTGGTCGCACAGCTCGCGGAAGCGCCATGCCAGCTCGGCGCGTTCCCCCTCCGGACCGACGGGGTCGCCCATCGACACCCAGCTGCGCCCTTCCACCCCGTACATCAGCATGGCGGTGCGGGCGTCGTTGAACAGCAGCTGCTTGTCGCCGAGCAGCGCCAGGTGGGCGTAGGTGCGCGGCGATGAGGCGGCGATGCAGCAGGCGCTGTCGAGGTCGCGCTCGCCGGGCCATTCCGGGCGGTGCACCGCCGGGCGCATCAGCCGCCACAGCGCGAGGCCCAGCGCCGCGGCGACGACCCCCACCGAGGCGCGCAGGAAGCGCGGCGCGTCGCCGCGCAGCGTGAAGATCCACCATAGTTCGCGGGAGTACTGCTTGTTCTGGTACGAGAAGATGCCCAGCCACAACGAGCCGGCCACCACGATGGTGGTGGCGGCGATCCAGGCGGGCGTGAACGGCTCGTTGGTGAGCGCCGCCTTGCGGTAGAAGTGCCGCCGGCAGGGCAGCAGGGCGGCGAGCATCAGCGACAGGGCCGTCGCTTCCTCGTAGTCGAGCCCCTTGAGCAGCGACACCACGACGCCGGTCGCCAAAAGCCCCACGGTCAGCTGGTAGGCCGCGTCGAGCCTGCGTTGCAAGCCCAGCGCGAGCAGCAGCAGGCCGACCCCGACCAGGCTGCCGACGAAGTGCGACAGCTCGATGACCGGCAGCGGCAGCAGCGCGCTCAACCAGTCCAGCCGGGAGCGGACCGCCGGCGTGGCGCCCGAGACCAGCAGGATGGCGCCGCCCAGGAAGGTGGTCAGCGACAGCACCTGCGGCACCACCACCGAGACCCGCGAGCCGATGCCGCGGGCCACTCGCATCACCTGGTGATGGCGACGGGCCTCGTGTCCCGCCAGCGCCAGGCTGGCGACCAGAAGCGGCGCGAAGTAGTAGATGCCGCGGAACGCCACCAGCGCGCCGACGACCTGCGGCACCGGGATGTCCGGCGCCAGCCGGGTGAGGAGGTAGAGGATGCTGGCCTCGAGCACGCCGAGGCCGCCCGGCACCTGGCTGGCGACGCCGGCCAGCTGCGCCAGCAGGAAGACCGCCAGCAGGCGCGGGAAGTCGAGGCCCTGGTGGCTCGGCAGCAGGGCGTAGAGCGCGGCGGCGGCCAGCCCCCAGTCGAGGCACGAGAGCGCGATCTGGGCGAGAGCGAGGCGCAGGCCCGGCAGCGGCAGCTCGATGCCGCGCACCATGAGCGGCTTGCGGCGCCGGACGGCGAGCGCCACGTACACGATGCTGAGGCTCAGGAAGAGGAAGCCGAGCGGACGCGAGGTGGCGAGGTCGAAGTAGAAGCCGTGCGGCAGCGGCAGCGGCTCGAGCAGGAAGGCGGCGCCGCCCAGGGTGATGAAGCCCAGCCAGAACGTCAGGAAGCAGAACACCACGACCCGCGTCACCTGGGTCGCGCTGAGGCCCCAGCCGGAGTACAGCCGGGCGCGCACCGGCGTGCCGGTCAGCAGAGCGAAGCCGAGGCTGTTGCTGAAGGCATAGCCGGCGAACGATGCCAGCGCGATCTTGCGGTAGGGCAGCGGCACGCGGATGTTGCGGAACGCCAGCGCGTCGTAGCCGGTCATCGCCGCGTAGCCCAGGGCGGTGCAGAGCGCGGCGAGCCACACGCGGCTGCGCGGCAGGGTGCGGAGGAACATCATCACGTCGCGGTAGCGGAACCCCGCGAGCTGGCGGTGCAGCAGCCACAGGGCGCCGGTGAACAGCAGGACGGTGACGAACGGCGCCGCCTTGCGCAGCAGGTCGCGGGCGACGACCGGCCGCCGCCGCGGGCCTGTCGGCAGGTCCGGCGCCAGCGTGTCCGGCAGCTTGGTCGTCACGTCGCTCACCAGGGCGTTCTCCGCGCTGTTCGAAGCCGGGATGAGGCGGCACGGCGCGAGGCGGCGCCGGCCCAAGCCTCTTCCTTTATCACTGCGTGCAGTTCCGAAGCCAGGGGACAGCGCCAGCGTACCATCAGTAAGAAACTGTTGGCCGAAGCGAAGGGGCGGGGGCGTCCCCTTCCCCCCGGAGGGAGGGAAGGGGATCGAGGGGATGCGGGGGAGATCCAATAGATGCTTCGAGTAGTCCTCGATCGCTTGCTACTGGCACCTGTTTCATGGCCCGGGGCCTCCGCAAGCTAGACGGCGAGATGAATCAGCAGATGCCGGTGGCTGGCGAAGCGGCGGTGCTCCCACAGGAAGACTCCCTGCCAGCGGCCCAGGCCGAGGGCGCCGTCGACCACGGGAATCGCCAGGGAGGTGGCGGTGAGCGCGGCCTTGACGTGGGCGGGCATGTCGTCCGGGCCCTCCTGGGTGTGGGTGTACAGCGGATCGCCCTCCGGCACCAGCCGGTTGAGCCAGCGCTCGAGATCGCGCCGGGCCGTGGGATCGGCGTTCTCCTGGATCACCAGGCTGGCCGAGGTGTGCTGCAGGAAGAGCGTGCACAGGCCCTCGCGCACGCCGCTGCCGCCGACCACGGCGTTGACCTCGCCGGTGATCTCGTGCAGCCCCATGCGGGAAACCGGGATCGACAAGGCGCGGAGCATCAGCCAGGCTCCGGGGGCAGGCCGCCGGCGATCCAGGCCGTGAGCTGCTGGCGCTCGTCCTCCGACAGCGGCATGCCGGCGCTCTCGCAGAGGCCGAGCACGTGCTTGACGAAAGCGTTGGCGAGGTCCAGCGGCTCGGTGCCGGCGGCGGCGCCGAAGCGGTAGCCGGCGCCGGTGATGCCGCGCAGCACGAAATTGACGCTGGTGCGGGCGACGGGCGTTCCTTCCTCGATGCAGCGGTCGCGCACCGCCTTGGAGGTGCGGGTCAGGAAGTAGCCCTCCTCGTTCACCTCCTCGGCGATCTCGCGGAACACCAGCGCGTACTCGTTCGGTCCGAGATAGGGCGTGTCGGTGATGCGGTGGATGCGGTGCGCCAGCGAGGTCGTCTCGGCGTCGCCGATCTCGGGGTCGTCCGGGTGGTCGAGCGGCGTCTGGTGGAGGTCGGGATCGTACAGGAAGGCAGACCGGGTCGCCGAGACGGCGAAGGGCAGATCGGTGTAGCCCGCCAGCAGGTCGCGGAAGGTGCCGGCGCCGTGCCAGCGCGAGGCCGCGACGCCCTCGCCGAAGCGGTCGAGGACCGCGTGCGCGGCGCGCGCCACCGGCACCGGCGAGTCCGAGCCGGCCACCAGACCGCGCACGAACTCGACGATGGTGTCGACCTGCCGCTGCCGCTCGAGGTCGGCGGCGGTGGGGGCGACCGCGGCCATCGCCGCGGCCGGGGCCACCGCCGCGGCCGTTGCGCCGCCGCCCGGCGCCGCGCCCGCGCCCGCCTCGGCCAGCCGTTCGCCGCCGCTGCCGGCGGCGCCGGGGAGGGCGGCGTCCGCGGAGCGCCGCTGCCGCGGCTCGTCCTGGCCAGCCGGCGGCTGACGCAGGCGCACGCGCCACGGATCGCCGTCGATCATCTCGAGGTCGGTGCGCGAGCGGATCACCGCGTCCGAGAGCCCGCGCAGGCTGTAGAAGCCGAGCCAGTTGCTGTTGGGAGTGAACTGGGGGAACTCGCGGTAGATCCCCGGCAGGTCCGTCGCCAGCAGCTCCCCGGCGGCGCTGGCGCGGCTGTGGACCTTGTCGGCGATGGCCCGCAGCAGCTGCGGCGAGGCGGCACTGGCGCCGCCGTTGGCGCCGGCGGCCGTGGCCAGGCCGCCATTGCCGCCGGCGCCGGCGCTCTCGGTCCGCGGCGGCGCCGCGCCCGCGCCGGTCCCGGGCCCGGCAGGCGCGTCGGCCGCGGCCGTGCCCGCCGCGTCGGCCGCGGTTTCCGGCCCATCCGGTGCCGCCGGCGGCGGGATGCAGGTGCGGACGCGCCAGGGATCGCCCTCGACCATCTCGAGGTCGCGCCGCGCCTGCACCACCGCGCTGGTCATGCCGCGCAGGCTGTAGAAGCCGAGCCAGTTGCTGTCGGGGGTGAACTCGGCGAACTCGCGGAAGATGCCGGGCAGGTCGGTGGCCACCAGCTCGCCGCCGGCGCTGGCGCGCTCGTGGACCTTGGCGGCAATGCGCTGCAGCAGCTCGCTGTCGGCCCCCGGCCGCACCGGGCTGCCCTCGCCGATGCCGATCGCCTCCTCGAGGAAGGTGTCCTGGTCGATGAGCACGTCGCAGGCCGCCTTGTAGGCGGCGGAGGCGGGGCCGGCGGCCAGCACCACGCTGCGGCGGTCGTACCGGGACAGGCGCAGCAGGACCGGGGTGAAGTCGGCGTCGCCCGAGAGGATGATGAACTCCTCGAAACGGGTGACGTGCCCCAGGGCGTCCATGATGTCCATGACCATCTGGATGTCGGCGCTGGTCTTGCCGCCGCGGGTCAGGGGCGGACAGTCCACCACCTCGAAGGCCGAGCGGATGAAGTAAGGCCGGAACCGGCTGAACTGCGACGGGTTCAGGTAGCAGCGGCGCGACAGGATCTTGCGCCCTGCCCGCGAGTCGTTGGGCAGGTCCTCTTGCAGCCAGCGCAGCCAGCGCCCGGGGTGGGTCGCAAACTGCTCGGCGGCCCGCGGGTCCTCGTTCTGCAAGCCGAGATAGATGTTGTCGAAATCGACAAACAAAGCGGAACGCACGTGCGCCGGGTGCGAAAAATCCGTCATCGAAGCCTCCGTGGTGACAGCGGAATAGGTTGGCGACAGCGCATCCGAGGACGGATCCGTCTCGGACGGCGGGCCGATTTTACATCATCGGCCCGCGGTCGCCGCCATTTCCGGCGTTTCCGGTGTCTCTGGCGCGGCGGGCGCGCTCTTCGCGGCGGCGGCAGGCTGCTGGCGCCGCGGCAGGCCGCCGGGGAAGAGGAACGCCAGGGCCAGCCCGGCGACCGCCGCGATGGCGACCGCCACGAAGACCGCTTGCAGGCCCGAGGCCAGGGCGGCGGTGAGCGTCGCCAGGGCGGCGGGCACGAGGCGGGAGCGCAGGACCGGGTCGAGCGCCGCATCGACGTCGAGGACCGGGCCGGCGGAGCGCCCGGCGCTCGCCGCCCGGACGGCCAGGTGGGCGTTCAGCAGCGCGCCGAGCGCCGCCACCGCCACCGTGCCGCCGATGGTGCGGAAGAACTGCACCGTCGAGGTGGCCACGCCGCGTCCCTTCCAGGGCACGGCGTTTTGCACCGCGATGAGGCTGGGCAAGGCGAGGAAGCCCAGGCCGAAGCCGATGACCAGGGTCGCCGCCATCATCTCGAGGCGCGCTCCGGTCCGGCTGGCGTCGACCAGGATCAGGCCGCCGAGGATCGCCACCATGCCGCCGAAGATCGCGAGCCGGCGGTACCCGGTGCGCAGCAGCAGCCGGCCGCAGATCACCGAGGCGATCGGCCAGCCGAAGAGCATCGGCGTCAGCACCGCGCCGGCGGCCGCCGCCGAGCCGCCGAGCACCCCCTGGCTCCACATCGGCACGAACGCGGTGATCGCGAACATCAGGGTGCCGATGACCACGTTGATGCCCGAGCTGACGCTGATCAGGCGATCCCGGAACAGGCCGAGGGGCAGCATCGGGTCCGCCGCCCGGCGCTCCTGCCAAAGGAACAGGACCAGGCCGCAGGCCGCCGCGGCGAACAGGGCGAGGGTGCGCCGGTCGCCGAAGCCGCCCAGCGCGCCGCCTTCGAGCAGCGCCACGAGCAGCGCGCTCACCGCTGCCGTGAGCAGGAAGGTGCCCAGGATGTCGAGACGCCGCGATCGCCGGGCCGCGATCTCGTCCTCGCGCAGGAAGCGTTCCAGGATGAACGCGGCGGCGAGGCCCAGCGGCAGGTTCAGGTAGAAGATCCAGCGCCAGGAGAAGGCGTCGGTGATCAGCCCGCCGAGCGGCGGCCCGAGCACGCTGGCCATGCCCCAGACACCCGAGAACAGGCCCTGCATGCGGCCGCGCTCCTCGAGGGTGAAGATGTCCCCGACGATGATGATCGAGATGGGCTGGACGCCCCCCGCCCCCAGGCCCTGCAGGGCGCGGAACAGGATCAGCTGGTCGAGAGAGCCGGCCGCCCCGGAGAGCGCCGAGCCGAGCAGGAACACCGCCACCGCGAAGTGGAAGACCCGGCGGCGGCCGTAGAGGTCGGCGAGCTTGCCGTACAGCGGCACGCTGGCGGTGCAGGTCAGCAGGAAGGCCGCGAACACCCAGCTGTAGCGGGCCATGCCGCCCAGCTCGCCGACCGCGGTCGGCACGGCCGCCGCCACCGCCGTCGCCTCGAGGGCGGCGAGCGCGTTGCTCAGCATCAGGGCGGCGGTGACCAGGTTGCGATGGCGTCCGGGCTGCACGGTCCTCTCCGGGGAGGCCCCCTCGAGGGAGCGTGTTAGCATACGGCCCCGCCGCCCTGGGACGGAAACCTCGGTTCGCCGGCCCGCGTAGAACCAACTTGACTGGCAGCCTGGTTGGCAGCTCGTCCCAGGAGGCTTCCGTAATGCACCCCAACGCCCAGCTCATCAACCGCTTCTATTCCTGCTTCCAGGGGCGCGACGCCGCCGGCATGGCCGCCTGCTACCACCCGCGGGCGCAGTTCTCGGACCCGGTGTTCGGCGACCTCGACGCCTCAGGGGTCCGCGCCATGTGGGAGATGCTGTGCGAGCGCGCCGCCGACCTGCAGGTGGAGCTCGGGACGGTGGCGGCCAACGACCGGGCCGGCAGCGCCCACTGGGAGGCGTGGTACACCTTCAGCGCCACCGGCCGCGCCGTTCACAACCGGATCGACGCCCGCTTCGCCTTCGAGGACGGCACGATCCTTGAACATCGTGACAGGTTCGACCTCTGGGCGTGGTCGGCCCAGGCACTCGGCTTGAAGGGCAGGCTGCTGGGTTGGACGCCGCTGGTCAAGAACGCCATCCGGCGCCAGGCCGCGGCCGGCCTGGCGAGCTTCCAGGCCAGGCGTGCCGGCGGCACCGGCGGCACCGGCGGCACCGGATAACCATCATTCAGATCGAGTTGTGAGCGAGCACTTACGAGACCCCGAGCTGGACCGCCTGGTCCACGAGCTGAACAGCGGCGCCGGCCTGGCGGCGTCTGAAGAAGCCGGCGCGCCCCCCGCGCCGGACGACGGCGAAGGCGCCTGGCCCGCTCATGCCACGGCTCACGGCACGGCGGTGCGGCCGGAACGGGCCGAGGCGGCGGCCTGGCTCGACCTCCTCCCGGAGCCGCCGCCGCGCGCCAGCTCAGAGGCCGGGGACGCGCTCGGCGGCCTGCTGGCGGAAGCGGTCCGCCGCGGCGCCAGCGACCTGCTGCTGCTGCCCGGCCTGCCGCCGGTCTTCCGGGTGGATGGGCGCCTGAAGCGCGGCGACGCGGAGCCGTTCGACGCCGACGACCTCGCGCGCCTGTTCCAGCCGCAGCTGGCCAGCCGGGTGCGGAGCGAGATCGCGGAGCGCGGCGCCGCCGACTTCTCCCTGCGCTTGGCGGCCGCGGCGGCGGCGCCTGCCGCGGCGGGCGTGGCGGGCGGCAGGCTCGACGCCGGGGCGGCTTCGGCGTGGCGGTTCCGGGTCAACCTGCATCGCCAGCGCGGCCAGCTGGCGGCGGCGGTGCGCACGCTGCCGCGCGACGTGCCGACCCTGGGCAGCCTCAACCTGCCGCCGGCGTTTGCCGAGCTGGTCAAGCCCAGCCGCGGCCTGGTGCTGGTGTGCGGCCCGACCGGCTCCGGCAAGAGCTCGACGCTGGCGGCGCTGATCGGCGAGATCAATCGCGGCCGCACCGCGCACGTCATCACCATCGAGGACCCCGTCGAGTACGAGCACCGCTCCAACCGGTCGCTGATCGAGCACGTCGAGGTCGGGCGCGACGCGAGATCGTTCAGCGAGGCGCTGCGGGCGGCGTTGCGCCAGGACCCGGACGTCATCCTGGTCGGCGAGATGCGCGACCTCGAAACCATGGCGACGGCGATCAGCGCCGCCGAGACCGGGCACCTGGTGCTTGCCACCCTGCACTCGAACGACGCCGTGCAGTCGGTGCACCGCATCGTCGACGTCTTTCCGCCCAGCCAGCAGGCGCAGATCCGCCAGCAGCTGGCGCTCTCGCTCAACGCCATCGTCGCGCAGCAGCTGGTGCCGCGCGCCGACGGCCGCGGCCGCATCCCGGCGATCGAGCTGATGCTCGCCACCTTCGCGGTGCGCCATCACATCCGCAGCGACAAGCTCGAAAAGCTCTACAACGAGATCACGCTGGGCAAGCGCCAGGGCATGACGTCCTTCGAGGAGTCGCTGGCGCAGCTGGTGCGCGAGGGCAGGATCGATCTCGAAGAGGCCCGGATGCGGTCCAGCCACCCCGAAGAGCTCGACACCCGCCTGCGCGGGTGAGTGGCCGGAGGCGGGGACCCTCAGCCGAGGATCTGGCGCACGCAGCCGAGGGTCGGCGGCAACGGCTTCTGCCACAGCCAGGAGACGTCGATCCAGAACCAGGGGAAGACCGCGGAGCACAGCCGACCCGCCGTCACGTCCCGGCTGCGGTAGGTCGGGGTCCTGTGCGTTTCGTCGATCGCCGGGGTTTCTTGCGATTCAGGTGCGTTCTGGACCTCCAGGACCTCCGCCCGCACGGACCCCAACCAGGGGTCGATGACCCAGATTTCCGAGATGCGAGCCTGATGGTACCGAGGTAACTTGAGCCGCAACGCGCGCATCACGTCGCTCGGGGAGGCCACCTCGATCACCAGATCGGCAGGGCCCTCCAGCCGCTGCGGACCGATCCGGTGGCGGCGCTCCTCGCCCACCACCATGACGTCGGGCTCGGGCGACCACTTCGGGTCGAGGCGCATCGGATACCTGCCGCCCAGCACGACTCCGCCTCCCCGCTCCTCGAAGGCGATCCGCGTGACTACAATGAGAAAGCCGCCAAGGTCCTCGTGCACCTCGGAAGCCGGCTCTCGGACCACCAACTCGCCGCCCAGGAACTGGTAGGGGCTGTCCTCGCCCTGCTCGCTATAGAACTCTTCCTCGGTCACCGGCTGGCGTTCTGTCTCCCCAAAAAGCTCTTTCATGTCGAAAACGATAACAGCGAAAATGTGCCAAGGCAACCAACGCTGGTCGGGGCACCGAGGTGGCGGCCCTACGTTTCCAGCCTGAACCGCGTCTCGGCGAGGCGGTAGAGGGGGCGCCAGATCAGCCGGTTGGTGACGACCACGATTCCGGCCAGGACCACCGTGGCGATGAGCAGCCGATCGAAGTTGCCGGCGTCCGCCGCGGCGCTGATCAGCGAGCCCAGGCCGGTGGTCTGCAGGGTGCGCCCCCGGAAGTGGAAGTACTCGGCGACGATGCTGGCGTTCCAGGCGCCGCCGGCGGCGGTCACCATGCCGGTGACCAGGAACGGGAAGATGCCGGGCAGGATCACCACCTTCCAGCGTTCGGTGCGCCCGAAGCGGAAGACACGGGCCGCCTCCTTGAGGTCGCTGGGGATGCCCATCGCCCCGGCGATGACGTTGAACAGGATGTACCACTGCGTGCCGAGCAGCATCAGCACCACCGGCGCCACGCCCAGCCCGCCGCCGCTGCCGATCAGGAACAGCAGGACGACCGGGAAGAGGGCGGTGGCCGGCACCGACGCGGCGATCTGCACCAGCGGCTGCGCGACGCGCGCCACGCGCGGGTTCGAGCCGATCGCGACGCCCGCCGGGATGGCCCAGGCGGCGCCGATGACGAGGGCGCAGATCACTCGCAGCAGGGTGGCGCCGGCGCCGCGCAGGATCTCGACCGCTTCGCCCCGGCCGAGCGACGCCAGCTGCATGGCGACGTGCGCCAGTGCATAGGCCGCCGCGACCAGCAACCCGGCGGCGAGCAGCCAGCCCAGCCACCCGGTCCAGCGCGAGGTCCGGCGCGGCCGCTGCTGCTGGGCGCGGCGCACGAACGCGTCGTTCAGCCGCTCGCCGAGCGGCGTCACCGCTTTCAGCCGCAGCCAGCCGAGGATCGGGGAACGCTGCACCAGGTCGTGGACCGCCGAATGCGGCGCCTCGGTGCCCTCGACCTGCTCGAACTTGAACTTGTCGGCCCAGCAGATCACCGGCCGCCAGACCAGCTGATCGAGCAGCACGATGACCGAGACCATCGCCAGCAGGCCCCAGAGGATCGCGGTGGTGTCGCCGGCGCTCGCCGCGGTCTGCAGGAACGAGCCCAGGCCCGGCAGCCGGAAGTCGCGCTTGCCGAGCACGAACATCTCGCAGACCATGAGGAAGAACCAGCCGGTGGCGACCGACACCATCGAGTTCCACACCAGGCCCAGCGCCGAGAACGGCAGCTCGAGCCGGGTCAGCCGCTGCCAGGCGTTGAAGCGATAGATGCGCGCCGCCTCGCGCAGCTCGGTGGGGATGGCCTTGAGCGAGCTGTAGAAGCTGAAGGCCATGTTCCAGACCTGGCCGGTGAAGATCAGCAGGATGGCGCCCAGCTCGACCCCGAGCTGCGAGTGCGGGAAGAGCGCGATCATCGCCAGCATCACACCGGGCAGGAACGACAGCACCGGGATCGACTGCATGATGTCGAGCAGCGGGATCATCAGCCGCTCGGCTTTCGGATAGTAGGCGGCGACGTAGCCATAGACCAGCGAGAAACCGAGCGACAGCACGTAGGCGACGGCCATGCGCAGCACCGAGTAGGCGGTGTAACCGGGGAGCGCCGACGGGCGCTCCGAGATGGCCGCGGCGGGAGTGAACGGGCCGAGCCAGGTGCGGGCCAGGGTCAACACGCCCCAGAAGAGAGCCAGTCCCGAACCGATGATCAGCAGGTCCGCCCAGGAGGCCCCCGGGCGCTGCTCGAAGATCGAGGGCGTGGCAGGCCCGGGGGTCGGCTTGATCATCTCGGCGCGTCCCGCGGCTCGTCCCGGGTCCGGCTCAACCTTCGGTGAGCATCAACCGGCCGGTCTTGGCGTCGTAGTCGAAGATCTCGGCGTAGCGGCCCCAATGGACGGCGGTCTGCAGCTGGGCCTCGGCCTCCTCGGCGCTGAAGTGCTCGTCCAGGACGTCGGAGAAGAAGTCGTCGGGCAGCGTGCGGTCGGCCTTGGCGCGCAGCGCGTTGTTGATCTGCTTGAGCAGCGTGACGTGTTGCAGGGCGGCCTCCCGGAAGAGGCTCTTGCGGGTCAGGATGTCGGCCTCGGCGAAGGCCTTGCCCTCCGGAGTGATCTCGACGTCGCCCTCCTGCACGCGGATGAACCTGAGCAGCGTGCTGGCGTCGATGATCGGCAGCAGGTCGCCGACCTCCATGGCCAGCTCGTCGGCAAGGTTGTACAGGTCCTCCTTGCCGCCGCGGTCGATGAGGATCTCGAGCAGGCCGGCGATGCCGCCCGGGCGCGCGTGCGGCAGCATCTGGTAGGCGGCCGTGCGCGCCGCCGCCTGCTGCCGGGCGGCAGGCCCGCTGGGCGGAGCGTGCTCGACGTCGGGCTGCGTCAGCACCTTGTAGATATGATCGACCAGTTCCAGGAAACGGCGTGACTTGCGGTCGCGCGGCCGCGGCAGATCGACCTCGAAGTCGGCGCGGATGCGGCCGGGATTGCGCCCCAACACCACCACCCGGTCGGCGAGCAGCACCGCTTCCTCGATGTTGTGGGTCACCAGGAAGATGGCGCGGGCCGGCATCTTGCGGTTGGTCCACAGCTCCAGCAGCTCGCCGCGCAGGTTCTCGGCGGTGAGCACGTCGAGCGCCGAGAACGGCTCGTCCATGAACAGCACGTCGGGCTCGACCACCAGCGCCCGCGCGAAGCCGACGCGCTGCTTCATGCCGCCGGAGAGCTCCTTGGGGTAGGCGTTCTCGAAGCCGTCGAGGCCGACGGTGTCGAGGATCTTGAGCGCCCGCTTGCGCCGTTCGACCTCGCCGATGCCGCGGGCCGCGAGCGGCGCCTCGACGTTCTCGAGCACCGTCAGCCAGGGAAAGAGCGCGAAGTTCTGGAAGACGATCGCGACGTTGGCCTGCTGGTCGTCGGCCGGACCGCGGTGCCATTGCACCTCGCCCGCCGACGGCGGCACGAGGCCGGTCAACATGCGCAGCAGCGTCGATTTGCCCGAGCCGGACGGCCCGAGCAGGGCGAGGATCTTCTCGGGGTAGATCGCCAGGTTGGTGGGCGCGATCACCTCGATGCGGTTGCCCTCGGGCTGGACGTAGTACTTCTCGATCTCGCGCGTCTCGACGATCGGTTCCGCGGCCGCCATCCTGTCCTCGATTCGGGAGCTGCGCGCCGGTGGCGGCAGCGGCGGACCGGTCGCCGGCCGCCGCCCGCCCGCGGCACGCGCGGTTGGGCGGCTGAGCTTTGCACGGCACCTGCCGGCAGTCAATGGAGGTGGCGGGCGGGCGGGCGGCGGTCGATCAGGCGTCGGCCCGCAGGGCGACGTTGGGGTCGACGTCCATGGCGCGCTGGCCGGGGACCAGGCAGGCGACCATGGCGACCAGCGTCAGGCCGGCCGCCACCACCGCGAACACCGCCGGATCGCCGGGATCCACGGGGAAGACGATGTCGGCCAGCCCGCGCGAGGCGCCGAAGGCCGCCGGCAGGCCGAACGTCAGGCCGAGCGCCAGTTGGATGACCCCCTGGCGCAGCAGCATCCGCAGCACCTCGCCGCGCTGGGCGCCCAGGGCCATCCGCAGACCGATCTCCTGGGTGCGCCGCTGGACCGAGAAGGAGATGACGCCGTAGATGCCGACGCCGGCGAGCACCAGGGCGGCGGCTCCGAAGATCGCGAAGACGGCGCTGAAAAGGTTGTTGAAGAAGCGGTCTTCGGCGACGTTGTCCTGCATGGTCCGGACGAAGTAGATGGGCGTGTCCTTGTCGAGCGCCGCGACCTCGGCGCGGACCATCGGCACCAGCGACAGCGGGTCCGCGGCAGTGCGGATCACGTAGCTGAGGCGCACGGTCCCGACCTGGGTGACGGGCAGGAAGAAGCCGTCGCGCTTCCTTTCCGAGAAGCCGTAGAGCAGCAGGTCCGGGACCACGCCGATCACCGTCCGCCAGGGCTCGCGATCCGCGGACCTGGCCCGCCGGATGCGCTTGCCAATTGGGTCCTCTCCGGGCCACATCTTGTGCGCCAGGCTCTGATTGACGATGGCCACCGGCTGTGACAGGGCGGTGTCCATGCGCCCGAACTCGCGCCCCGCCAGCGGCGTCACGCCGAGGGTGGCAAAGGTGCCCTCGGTCACCACGTCGCTGTGCGCCACCGGGTAGTCGGCGTCGGTCGCGTAGGCCCGGCCGTCGATGGCGAAGGCTTCGCTGTCGTTGCCGAGGCTCGGCAGGCTGGTGGTGGCGCCCACCGCGGCGACGCCCGGCTTCTCCCGCAGCCGCTCGAGCAGGCGCTGATAGAAGGCGCCGCGGTCGACCGGCCGCGGATAGTTGGCTTCGAACAGCGGCACCCGCACGGTGAGCAGGTGGGAGGTCGAGAAACCGAAGTTGGCGGAGCGCGCGAGCACCATGCTCTTGACCATCAGCCCGGTGGCCACCAGCAGCGTGCAGGAGAGCGACAGCTCGGCCACCACCACCGTCCGGCTCAGCCAGCCGAGCCGCAGGCTGGTCGAGCCGCGCCCCTCGTCCTTGAGCACCTCGTTGAGCTGGGTCCGCGAGATCTGCATCGCCGGCACGAGGCCCGAGATCACCGCGGCCGCCAGGGTCGCGCCGAGCGTGAACAGCAGCGCCGGCAGGTCGAGCGCGATGTGGATCCAGGTCGGCAGGGGCTTGGTGCCGATCGCGCGGTTGAACAGAGCGATCCCCGACCACGCCAGCCCCAGCCCCGCTCCGGTCCCCACCAACGCCAGGATCAGGCTCTCGGTCAGGATCTGCCCGATCACCTGGCGGCGCGCCGCGCCCAGGGCCGTGCGGATGGCGATCTCCCGCGTGCGCTGGGAGGCGCGCGACATGATCAGGCTGGCGACGTTGATGCAGGCGATCAGCAGCACGCAGCACACGGCGACGAGCATGGTGTAGAGCAGGTACCGGCCCGGCTTGTCCACGAAGCGGTACATGATCGGTTCCACGGTGCTGGTGAAACCGCGATTGGTGCGCGGGAACTCGACGGCCAGGGCATGCGAGATCGCCGCCATCTCGGCGCCGGCCTGGTCCGCCGTCACTCGTGGCCGCAACCGCCCGAAGACCCCGAACGGCTCGCCCTTGCCGCGCTCGCTCTTGTCCGGGTCCAGCGTCAGCGGCGTCCACAGCTGCTCGACCGCCGGGAAGCGGAAGTCCGCCGCCATGACGCCGATCACGGTCGTCTCGCGGCCGTTGACGCGCACCGGTCTGCCGATCACGTTGCGGTCGCCGTTGAAATGGTTCTGCCACAGCTGGTAGCTCAGCAGCACCACGGGCGCCGCGCCGGGCCGGTCCTCGCCGGGCTGGAAGCCCCGGCCGAGCAGCGGCCTCACCCGCAGCAGGTCGAGCGCGTTGGCGGTGAGCGCGCCGCCGTCCAGCCGTTCCGGCCGGTCGCCGCCGCTCACCGTGACGGTGCCGTTGGTGTAGCCGGCCAGCCCGACGAACGACCGCTGGCGCCGGGTCCAGTCGAGGTAGTCGTGCACGCCGACGCCCTGGTTCGACAGGTCGCGCGAGGGGATCTGGATGTCGAGCGCCATCAGCTGCTCGGACTGCGGGAAGGTCAATCCGCGCCACAGCACGCCGTAGACGATGCTGAAGGCACTGGTGGTCAGGCCGATGCCCAGGCTCAGGGCGACCGCCGCCGCCGCCGTGTGCCCGGGAGCCTTGGCCAGCATGCGCAACCCATAACGGACATCGCGCCAGAACGAGCTCATGGCAACCCTCCGATCCGCGCGCCGCCGAGGAGAGGCGGCGCCTCGCCGGCCAGCCCGGCGCGGGTGCGCCGTCCGGCCGTCCGCAGCTTGTTCAGTGACACTACGGCGCGGCCCGGAGATTTGTTACAGGCGACAGCCAGGTTCAGCGACGAAGAAATTCTCGCTCTCGTCCGTCCCATGAGCTCAAGGTGAGCCTGGCGGTGCTCGCTCTCGTCGTGTACCTCAGGCCGTTCGCTGTCACGGGAGCAGAGCGGGGAAGGCGGTGGGAAGAGGTAGCCTGGCTTCCAGCCGGGTCAGCAGGTCCGGCCGCCAGCCCAGGGTGCCCAGGATGTCGCGGATGAGGTAATCCCAGGTGACCACTCGATCTCCGGACGGTAAGGTGGTCGAGGGCGGTGTAACGTCCGTGAGATGCGCGATGAGCATGGGGGGGCGATGGTAGAGCGGGTCGATACTGAGACCGCCGGCAATGGGCGCGCTGATCAATCCGTTCTCGACGGCACGTTGGAATGAATCCTCCGTCAGGTAGCCAGTGAGATCGGGGGAAACCACGAGACCCGATCCGGTGAAGAGGCGCGCCGCGGTATCCAGGGTCCAGATCGCTTCGCCGCGCAGGGCAAGCAGACCGGCGTCGGCAGGCTGCTCGAGGGCGGCCATGCGCGCTCGGCCGGGGGCCAGGAAGACGTGGGGCACCACGGCGAGGTCGCGGCGGAAACGCGCATGCATTCTCCGTTCAAGGCTGATGCGGCGGTAGGCCTCCTGGTCGCGGAGGAAGCGCGCGAAACGCTCGGCAGTGGTCCGCGGACGGGCACTCACGAGCGTGCCTCGGCCGGGCCAGCGAGTCGTTGCAGGAGTATCAATCCCTGCTCGAGCTCGGCGAGCATCCCGGCGTAGCCCGCGGCCTGTGGCCCGGCGACGGCCACATCGGCCGAAACCGCCAGCAAGGCGGCGTGCGCGTCGGCAATGGCGTCTTCGACGCGGTCGGGCGGAAAGGCTCCCATCAGAGCACGCAGCTGGCGCAAGAAATCCTCGTCTCCGGCATTCTCGGCAATGACCAGCAGTGCCTGCAGCTTGTCCTTGCTCCCCTTTTCGAGCCGGACCGTCAGCAGTTTTGCTGCCGCAAGGGTTGCCGGCGAGAGCGTGCTGCCGCCGCTTGGCAGCTCACGGATGGACTGCGGGAGCGACAGCAGCCGACTCAGATCGGCGAAAACCATCACGGGAAGCGCCTTGCCGCCGCCGATCCGGTCGGCCACGTCACGGCGAGAGTAACCCACTAGATCGAGAGACAGGCCCGCCGGCGAAGTGAACGTGGGGGTGCCGGGTTGGTGCTGGAAGCCCAGCTGGCGCATCTGCTCGAGGACCATGCCTTCATGGGCGGCAAGCCAATCGGCGTCGATGAGGACGTCGATGTCCTCGGTCAGAGCGGGAATCGTCTCGCTGACGCCGTACACACCCGACGATCCGGCCAGGATGAGCCGATCCCCAAGCGGGCTGTCCTTGATCCGCCGCAGCATCTCCAGGGTCTCGACACGGCTGGGCCAGGTCATCGCTGCATCGTATCCAGCTGTGTCGAGCCGGGCAACGGCTGGCAACCACGTACGGCGAGGGTTGGAAAAATGTTACAGGAGCGGGACTGCCGCCTCCGGCTCGCCGCCGTCCGGCGTTGCCTCCACGGCGGCGAGCTCGCGGGCGAGGGCTGCGGCAGCGGCGTAGAACGGGGCGAGCCGCTCTGCCGGCGTCTCGGCCGGCGACCAGGACGGGGGCTTGCCGAGCTGGCGGAGCAGGGCCCCCGACGACGCGGGCGGCGCGAAGCGGAAGCGCAGATGCGGCAGCGGGCCGGGCAGCTGCTCGAAATCCTTGCCGGTCGTGCCGTCGAGCAGGACGGTGGGGAGCGCCGGACCGCCGCCCGGGTGCTGTTCCTCCGCCGCCGCGGCGCCGCCCTTTCCCGCACGGTGGCGGCGCAGGGCGCCGAGCACGCTCTCCCTGCCGCGGCCGCGCAGCTCGAAGAGGAGGAACGGGTCCTTGTCGAACGCCTCTCCCAGCACGTAGTGAGTGGCGGCCAGGTGCTTGCAGGGGTTCGCCCAATCCGGACAGCTGCAGGCAGCCTCGAGGTCGTCCTCCCGGGTGGGGAAGAGGCTGGTCCCGGCGGCGTGGAAGGCGGTGTCAATCTCTTGCGGCATCTGGCCGGCGAGGAGCTCGGCGGCGAAGACCGCCTGCCGCGCCATTTGCCCGATCGCGGCCAGCCAGGCTCGGGACCCCAGCACGGCGATGCGGAGCGTCACCTGGTACGGGATCGGGCGCGAGCCGGTGACGCTCGCCGTGACCTTCCCGGCTTCGACCTCGAGGTCGTGGACCCTGCCGGCGCGGGCATACGTCCGGCCCCGGGAGAGGCGGTTTCCGTACTGCCAGGACAGCCTTTCGAGCGCCTCGATCCAGCGCCTGCCCCACCAGGTGGCGCCGATCTTCGCCACCTTGATCCCGTGCGCGGGCGGCGGCAGCTTGGGCGGCGGGGCCGGATACCGGCTCCAGTCGTTCCAATCGCTCCCTCCCCGGCGCCTGCTCATGGGTGCCTCGGCGCGGGTCGCCGCCTCCCGCGCTCGCGTCGTGCCCTGGGCGCGTCGCCGCGGTCTTCGGCCTCGTCGGCGGCCAGTGCGGCGTCGGGAGCGAGGGAGAACAGCTCGCGCAGGGCCGCGTCGTCGAGCTCGGTGATCCACCTCTCGCCGGCGCCCACGATGCGCGCCGCGAGGCCGCGCTTGCCTTCCAGGATCTGATCGACCTTTTCCTCGACGGTGCCCGCGCACAGCAGCTTGTGAACCTGGACCGCCTTGCGCTGGCCGATGCGGTAGGCGCGATCGGTGGCCTGGTCCTCCACCGCCGGGTTCCACCAGCGATCGAAATGGAAGACGTGGCTGGCGGCGGTGAGGTTGAGCCCCGTGCCGCCGGCGCGCAGGGACAGCACGAAGACCTGCGGGCCGCGGTCCGCCGCCTGGAAGCGGAGCACCATGGCGTCGCGCGCGGTGCGCGAGACGCCGCCGTGCAGGAACGGCACCTCCATCCCCAGCGCGCGGCCGAGCGCCCCGACGAGGCGATCCCCCATCTCGCGGAACTGGGTGAAGACCAGCGCCCGGTCGCCCGCCGCGACGGCCTCCTCGAGCATCTCCTGCAGGCGCGCCAGCTTGCCCGAGCGGCCGGCGAGCGGGGCATCCTCGCCCAGGTAGTGGGCCGGATGGTTGCAGATCTGCTTGAGCGCCGTGATCAGGGCCAGCACCAGCCCCCGCCGCTGCACGCCTGCCGCGTCGCCGATCCTGCGCATCGCCTCGTCCACCGCTGCCTGGTAGAGCGAGGCCTGCTCGCGGGTCAGAGTGCAGAAGACCTTCATTTCCTGCTTGGGCGGCAGGTCCTGGATGACCGCCGGGTCGCTCTTGAGCCGCCTCAGGATGAAGGGCCCGACGAGGCGCCTCAGGCTCTCCGCGACGTCGTCCCGGCCGTGCCGCTCGATGGGCGCCGCCACCTCGCGGCGGAAGGTCGCGAGCGGGCCGAGCAGGCGCGGGTTGAGGTACTCGGAGATCGACCACAGCTCGGCCAGCCGGTTCTCGACCGGCGTGCCGGTCAGCGCGACGCGGAACCTGACGCGCAGGGCGCGCGCGGCCCGCGCCGTGTGCGACGCGGCATTCTTGATGTTCTGGGCCTCGTCCAGCGCGGCGACCGACCAGTCCACCTCCGCCAGCAGGGCGGCGTCGCGGCGCAGCAGGCCGTAGGTGGTGACGACCAGGGCGCCGGGAGGGCACGCCGCGAGCGCCGCGGCGGACCGCGCGCGGTCGGGCCCATAGTGGCGGACGACCGGCAGGGTCGGGGCGAAGCGGGCCGCCTCGCGCTCCCAGTTGCCGACCACCGAGGTGGGGCAGACGAGCAGGGCGCGCTGCGATTCCTCGTGCCCCGGCGCGCGATGATGAAGCAGCAGCGCCAGCAGCTGGATGGTCTTGCCCAGGCCCATGTCGTCCGCGAGGCAGGCGCCGAGGCCGAGGGCGGACATCTGGGCGAGCCAGGACAGACCGCGCTCCTGGTAGGGACGCAAGCTGCCGTGAAACGCCGCCGGCGGGGTGGCGCCGGCCTCGTCTCGGCTCTCGCGCAGCCGGGCCAGGACGGCCGCGAGCCGTCCCTCGGCGACGACCTCGACCGGCAGCTCGACGGCGGCTGGCCGGGGAGTCGCGCCGAGCGCGGCGGCCAGGGCTTCGTGCCCGGCCAGGGTGCCGCCGCCGGCGGCGAGCAGGCGCTGCGCCTCGGCGAGGTCGGCAGGGTCCATCGCCACCCACTGGCCGCGGAAGCGCACCAGGGGCGCCTTGAGACTGGCCAGCGCGAGGAGGTCCTGGCGCGAGATCGTTTCGCCGGCGAGCGCCACCTCCCACCGGAACGACAGCGCCTCCTCGAGCGTGAAGGCGGAGCCGCCGGCCACGACGCCCGCCGTGCCCTTGCCGCCGGCGCCGATGCGCATGCGCAGCCTGAGCCGGCGCTGCCCGGAGCGCGTGAGCTCCGCCGGCAGGATGACGCCCAGTCCCAGGTCGGCAAGCATCGGCGCGGCCTCGCCGAGGAAGCTCCACGCTTCGGCGGCATCGAGCGTGACGCCTTCCGGCCGGGCGGCGCGCAGGCCGCGCCCGATGGGTGGAAAGAGGCGTGATGCGCCGGCCAGGGCGCGCAGCAGGTGCTCCTCGGCACTCGCCAAGGACTGTCCCAGGCGGCGGAGGGCCTGGCCCCTGCCGCGGAAGACCTGGCTCGCCGGCACCAGCAGGCTCGGATCTTCGGCCGCCTGGAGGAAGAAACGCAGAGGAAAGGCGGCCTCGGCCGGTGCGTGCCCATCCCCGGGCTCCGCCTCCTGGCTGGCTCCCGGCAGGTCCAGGCGGAAACAGGCGCGCGGCGCGCCCGGCTCCGCGCCGAGCGCCGGACGCACCCAGCCTTCCAGCTCCGAGAGCAGGGTGCGCTCCTGGAAGCCTGAAGCGGCGAAGCCGGGAGCGGCCCCCGTCAAGGCGGCGGCGAGTCGTTCTTCCCACCGGGCACCGGCCCCGCGCTGGTGGGTCTTCGCCGCCGCGGCGCCGGCGCCGGCGAGCCGGCCGGCAGCGGCGCGGACGAGCCGGTCCGCGGCAGCGTCGAGGAAGCTCCGCAGGAGGGCCTCGGGCGCCAGCACCTCGATCCGTGCGGCGCGGCCGCGGCCGGCCCCTCGCCCGCGGGCGCCTGCCGGCGACCTCTCGGCGCCGGGACAGGGCACCGCATGGGCGGCCGGCGGAAACGCCCGGGCCAGGGCCGCGACGCGCTCCGCATCCTCGGGCAGGGACAGGGCGACGGCGGACCGGACCTCGGCGCCCGACGCCGTCCGCTCGACGCGGGGGTACAGCCGCTCGCGTCCCACCAGGTCGAGCGCCAGCTTGGCCGCCAGGCTCCAGACGGCGACCGACCCCGGCGCGAGCGCGGCCGCCGACGCGGTCATCGCCGCGAGGAGAGGCAGGGCGTCGAGCAGCGCTACGGACGTGCCCTCCACCTCGCGCAGCGCCAGCGCCTCGTTGGCGAGCAGCGCCTTGCCGCGCACGCCCCGCGCCGCCAGCGGCGAGGTCATGGACGCGGCTCCCCAGAGAAAGAAGCGCGGCTCGTCTCGCTCGGGAAGGAAGACGAGATGATGCCCGGCCGCCGTGCCGCTCGCAGGGGACAGCTCCGTCATTCTTCCCAGATTATCTGCCGAACGCGATCACCGCCGTGCGCTGGCCGCGGACGCGGGTCGTGAACGCTCGCGCGGTGCCGAAACGGCGTGCGCTCTCGACCGGCGACCTGGCGAGCAGCGTGCGGGTGGCGGGGACGTCGGGTGGCTCCACGACATAGACCTCGGTGGACCGCAGCAGGAAGAGGAGATAGAGCTCCGCCGGGTCGGCTCCTCCCGCGCTCGGAAAGAGAGCGACGTAGGCATCGCCGCGCCCCACCCACGAGGCGATCGCCGCGGCCTCTGCGGCGGCGGTCGCCGCCTGTGCAGGGGCCGGCGCTCCGATGGCTGGCGCTCCGGCGCCAGTTCCAAAGGCGTCTGGCGCACCGATGGCTGGCGTTGGAGCGGTCGGAGACCTGCCGCCGGCAGCTTCGCCTTCAGGCCTGGCAGCTTTCAGTCCGGCGGATCGCGGCAGCCGCGGCGCGAGCGGCCGGCCGCCGGGCGTCACCAGCAGCCAGGTGCCGGCGAGGCCCTGGACCTCGACGCGATAGACCGTGTAGTCGGCGGTGAGCCGCACCGGCGGCGACACGGCAAGCAACCCCCAGTACGGTCCGAGCGCGGACCTGGGCACGAAACGGACCGGCTTGAGCAGGGCGTTCGACAGCCGGGTGATGGTGCGGTAGCGGCCGCCACCGTCGTCCGGGCTGTCGAACAGGTACAGCGCCGCATTGGCAGCGGCAAAGAGCGCCGGGCTGGGCCGGTCCGGGGCGCCGCGCGGCCTTTCGTTCCAGGCCACGGCGGCGCGGCCGCAGGCGCTCCACCGCCACAGATCGGCGGGCCGCACCCACGCCGCCGATATGGGCGGCAGCGCGGTGCCGCCACCGCCGGGTCCCTGGCCGGCCGCCGCCGCACCGGGCGCCGGCACCGGTCCGCCGGCGAGCGCGAGATGGGCGGCGAGCGGCGGCAGCGGCCAGAGGGCGGCCCAGGTGCCATCGTGGGCAGGCAGGGGCAGCGGCAGCGCCGCGCCGCCGATCGCCAGCGCGCACACCGCCGCGAAGCAGGCCCGGCCGGCGGGCCGCGTCAACCTGGCGAGCGGCGCGAGCGCCGCCGCGATCAGCAGCCCGGCGGGCCAGACCGCGTAGACCACGAAGCGCTTCGCCTCCCACAGGTAGAAGCAGGTGATGAAACCGAGGAGGGCCGCGAACAGGAGCAGGGCGAAGAGGCTCGCCGCGGCGTCCTCGTCCCGCCCACCGCTGGATGCGTCCCCACTGCCGCCGGGGTCCCGCCCGCGCCAGGCCGTCCAGGCGGCGGCCGCGATCCCGGCGGCGAGCAGCAGGCAGGCCGGCAGGCCGAGCATCGACACCAGGTTCCACAGGTAGAACCGTACCGAGGAGAGATGGAAGCCGAAAAGCCGCCACGGGTCTTTCAGGGACTCCCCGTAGACGGCGAAGGCGCGGTTCCGCACCAGCGCCCAGGCACCCTGGCAGGCGGCCGCGAGCGCCGCGCCGATCCAGGGCCAGCGGGTGGCGAGGTCGCGCCGGCGGCGCAAGAGGAGCGTGGCTCCCGCCGCCGGCACCACCAGCAGGCCGACCGGCTGGGTGAGCGCGGCGAGGCCGGAGAGCAGCCCGCTCCAGGCGTAGCGCCGCGGGCGGTCGGCGGCGGCGAGGAAGGCGCCGGCGCTCCACAGGATCAGGCACCCGGCCGGGACGTCGGCCATGAGATCCAGGGCGAGGCCCTGCACGGAGTAGGCGGCGAGCAGCACCAGCGCGGCGGCGAAGGCGGCGGTTGCCGGCAGCCGCCGCGCGGCGACGGCATGGAAGCCGACCACCGTCGCGAGGTAGAAGGCGAGGCCCAGGATCGGCCACCAGCGCAGCGCCCCGAACCGTTCGAGCAGGGCCAGCGCCAGCGGCAGCAGCGGCGGCCGGCCCGAGTAGCGGACGTCGTACCCGGCGAAGCGCAGGCCATTGGCGATCCAGTCGTGAGAGTCGCCGTCGACGAACGGGTAGTCGAGGTTGAGGTCGGAATAGAACAGGTGCGGCGCGAGCCCGGCGAAGACGGCCAGGCACAGCGCCGCGAGGACCCAGGCCAGCCGCCGGTCGGATGATGCGGGAGGTCCGGTCATCGGCACGCGCCGCCTGGTGGGGAAGGGTCCACGATTTCAGTATCTAGCCGTGAGGAGGCGCCAGCCCGATGGGGGGCGGCGGCGCCGGCCGGAGGCGGTAGGCGCGGTCGCCTTCGCCGGCGTACAGGAGCTCGGCCTGGCCGGTGGCCTCCCAGCGGTCCAGCTCCCGGCGCTGCTGGCCGGTCAGCTCGGAGCGATGGATCACCAGGTGGGTCACCCCCCAGGCGCGCAGCTGCGCCAGCGCCGCGGGATCGGGCGCCGGCGAGCAGCAGTGCTGGCGCAGCCACTCCCAGGCGACCGGCACGTGGGCGCTGTAGCCGTTGACCAGCGGCTTCCAGTGCAGGGTCGCGTAGTACATGTAGGAGACGTTCACCATGCCGGGGTAGGGCAGCGACGGATCGTCGAGCGGGATCTCGAGCACCGCCCTGACGTCGGGCTGATCGTCGAGCCAGGCGGTGACGCCGGGGAAATCGTCTTCTTCCTCGAGGTCGATCCAGGTGACCGGCCGCGGGCACAGCTCGAGCAGCAGCAGCGCGGCGGCGGCCGTCACGATCGCCGCACTACGCCAGCGCGGCGCCGCCGGTCTCCCCCTGACCCGGGCGTCGAGGGCCGCGGCGGCCAGCCAGACGATGGCCAGGGAGGTGAAGACGTCGAAGCGCGCCGGGACGCGCATCGCCGCCAGGCCGGGCAGCAGCCGCGAGATGGGGTCGAAGAAGATCGGAAACGACAGCGCCGCGGTGGCGGCCCCCGCCGCCAGCAGGCCCCGCGGCCACGGATCGATCTCCCGCCAGTGCAGCGGCCTGGCAAGGCCCCAGCGGCGGCGCAGCCATAACCAGCCGCCGGCACCCAGCGCCACCAGCGCCAACGGCAGGCTGTAGCTGCGGGTCGCCCAACGCGGCAGCCAGGTGAGGGCGAGCACTCCGGGCTCCGGGATGCTCCAGGTGCGCGCCTCGCCAGCCAGCCAGCCGCCGGCGGCCAGCGCCGGCAGTGCCGCAAGGACGGCGCGCCGCCACGCCGGGAGCCCGGCGGCGGCGCCGAGAGGCGCTTCGCCGCCGTTGCGAGGCGCCTTGCCGACATTGCTAGGTGCCTTGCCGACATTGCGAGGCGCCTTACCGGCGCCGCGGGCCGCGCCGCCGGCGCCGGTCCGGTGCCGCCGCCACAGGTCCCAGGCGCCGAGCAGCGCCAGGCCGGATGCCAGCCAACCCGGGAAGAGCGAGTTCTCGGGCCGGTGGAGGAAGTCTGGCAGGAGCCCGGAGTAGAGGTTCGACCGCGACGGCGTCAGGTACGACAGGACGCTCGCGCCCCAGGTGCGCATCACGTTCGGCCCCCAGTGCAGGCCGGCGGCGCGGGCCACCGCCCGGTACTTCCCGAAGAGCGCGCCCGCGGCCGCGGCGGCGGCCAGGGCGGTGCCTCCCAGGACCGGTAGCTCGGCGCGCCAGCGGGCGCGGCGGCGCAGCTCGGGCAGGCGGTTGGCGAGCAGCACGGCGAGCGGCACATGGATCATCAAGGCCAGGTAGCAGCCGCCTGACAGGTGGAGCAGGTAACAGGTCAGGAAGAGGGCCGCCCGGGGCCGGCTGGGACGCGCCAGCAGGTGGTCGAAGCTCCACAGGGTGATCGGGACCAGCTGCATGAGCAGGATCTGCAGGTGGCTGAGCTGGTCCCAGCGCAGCGGCGAGAAGGCGTACATGGCGCCGCCGAGCCAGGCCGCCGCCCAGCCGAGGCCGCCGCGGCGCAGCACGAAGCAGGTGGCGAGGCCGGTCAGGGCGAACGACGACAGGAGCAGGAGGTTGTAGGCCGGGATCCAGCGGGGCAGATCCTCGGGCACCAGCGCGGTGAAGGCGGCGGCCGCCAGGCCCGGGCCGAGCAGGTGGTCGGAGTAGGCGAGCACGTTCCGCGCCGGAAAGAAGAACGGCGCATCCCAAAAGCCGGTGAAGCCGCGGTGCGCCTCGTGCGCCACCCATTTGAGGATGTAGAGGTTGAACAGCGGATCGCCGGCGTCCGGCGAGATGTGGGTCGAGAAGACGCTCCAGATCGGCCGCAGGTACAGCGCCGCGAGCAGCGTGTAGGCGACGAGCGCCGCTGCCAGCCTGAAGGCTTCGCCGGCCGCGTTGCCGGCCGGAGGGTCGGCCGGGGATGCCGGCACTTACCCGCCGGCGGCGCCGCCGCTCGACGGCGGCGCGGGCGGCGATGAGGGCCGCGGCGCCGCCGGAGTCCGGGCCGGACCCGGGGCCGGCGCGGCCGCGGCCGGGCGTCTGAGGTCGGGGGCCAGCGGATCGAGCTCGGCGGCGGGAATGGTGGTGAACGGGCCGAGCTGCTTGGCGAGCTCGGGGCCGAAGGCGGCGGCGTTGCCGACCAGCACGACGACGCTGCGGTCGGCGTGGATGCGGGTGCGGCCGAAACGCTGGACGTCGGCGCCGGTCACCGCGCTGATGCGGTCGCGATAGGTGTCCAGGAAGGCGCGATCGCGGCCGTGGGCCAGCGCGTCGAGGACACGGTTGGCGACGTCGCCGGCGCTCTCGATCTCGAGCGGGAAGGCGCCGTTGAGGTAGGCCTTGGCTTCCTCCAGCTCCGCCGGCGGCGGCGGCGCGGCGCCCATGCGTGCGACCTCCTCGAGAGCGACACGCAGCGCTTCGACCGTCGAGGCCGTCTTGGTCGAGGTGCTGACGGCGAAGCTGCCGCCGACGAGCTGCTTGGCGAAACGGCAATAGGCGCCATACGCCAGGCCGCGCTTGACGCGGATCTCCTGGAACAGGCGGGCGAACGAGCCGCCGCCCAGCATCGTGCCGTAGACCTCGGCGGGGAAGAAGTCCGGATCGTCGTAGGCGAGCGCCGCCTGGCCGACCCGGATCTGGGTCTGGACGGCGTCGGGCTTGTCGACGACCAGCACCTGGCGCCGCGCGTGGGCCGGCAGCTCGAGCGCGCGAGATGTCGGCGTCGCGGGCGTCGCCCCACCGGCCCAGCCGCCGAAGGCGCGCTCGATCGCCGCCAGCGCCGGCGCCGGCCGGAAATCGCCCACCACCGCCAGGATCGCGCCGCCGGGCCGGTAGTGCTCGCGATGAAAGGCCGCGACGTCGTCGCGGGTCAGGCCGCGTATTGACTCCGGCGTGCCGCGGGCGGGAGATCCATAGGGATGGGCGCCGTACACCAGGCGCTGGAAGGCGACGTTGGCAAGGTACGCCGGGTTTGCCCGCGCCAGCTCGAGGCTGCTCAGGCTTTGGCGGCGCCAGCGCTCCAGCTCGCCGGGCGGAAAGCTGGGATGCAGCACCACGTCGGCGAGCAGCTCGATGGCGAGGTCGAGCTGGTCCGCGGTGACCGCCGCCGAAACCGAGGTGAAGTCGGCGCCGGACGAGGCGTCGAGCCTGCCGCCCACGCTGTCGATGGCGTAGGCGATCTGCTGCGCCGTGCGGCCGGCCGTCCCCTGGGTGAGCAGGTCGGCGGTGGCGCCCGCCAGACCGGCCTTGGCCCTGGGCTCGTGGAGCGCGCCCGCCGGCAGCAGCAGCCGCAAGCTCACCTCGGGATCGGTATGGCGCTCGATGGCGATCAGGCGCAGGCCGTTGCCGAGCGTCCGCTCCGCGAAGGGTGGGAAGCGCAGCTCGCGCAGCGGCTGCGGCGCCGGCGGCGAGCCGGGCACCGCGCCTGCCCGCACCGTCGCCGCGGCGGCGAGCAGGGCGGCGACGAGCGCCGCGGCGATGGCGGTCTTGGCGGCGGCCGGCCGGAGCCCCGTGCGCCCGGCGGCCGCGCCGCGCGCCGGCCCGAACGCGGATCTCATCGCGAGCCTCCGTGCGGCGCCGGCGGCGGTGATGGGGGGACCGCCGCGGGCCGCATCGACGCCGGCAGCATGAAGACGGTGGTGCGATTCTCTAGCGTGAAGTACTTCCTGGCGACGCGCTGGACGTCCTCGGCGGTGACCATCTGGTACCGGTCGAGCTGGTGGTTGACCAGCGACAGGTCGCCGAGGATCACGGCAGCCTGACCGATGGCATCGGCCTTCTGCTGGACCTTCTCGCGGTCGAACACCAGCCGGGCGACGATCTGGTTCTTGGCTTTCTCGAGCTCGCCGGCGTCCACCGGCTCGTTGCGCAGACGCTCGATCTCCTCCTGCAGCGCCGCTTCTCCCGCCTCCGGCTTCTGGTGCTGCTGCAGGTAGGCGTAGAAGAAGAACACGCCGGGGTCCTCGAGCGAGAAGGCCTGGCCGCCGGCGGCCACGGCGATCTGGCGCTCGTACACCAGCTTGCGGTACAGCCGCGAGCTCTCGCCTGCCGACAGGATGTGGCTGGCGACCTCCAAGGGATAGAGGTCGGGGTCCCTCGCCGCCGGCACGTGGAAGGTGAGGATGACCGCCGGCAACGGCGCCTTGGCGTCGTGGGCGACCTCCCGCCGCTCCGCCGTCTGCGGCGGCTCGGGCGTGACCGCGCGCACCAGCTCCTTGCCCTTGGGGATGGGCCCGAAATAAGTCTCGATCCAGCGCCTGGTGCGGGCCGGATCGAGGTCGCCCGCGATCACCAGCGTGGCGTTGTTGGGGACGTACCAGGTGCGGTAGAAGTCACGCACGTCGGCGATGGTGGCCGCGTCGAGATCGGCCATGCTGCCGATCGGCAGGATGTGGTAGGGATGGGTGGTGAAGGTCCTGGCAAAGACGATCTCGAGCAGCCGCCCAAACGGCGGATCGTCGACGCGCAGGCGCCGCTCCTCCTTGACCACCTCGCGCTCGGCGCGGAAATTGGCTTCCGAGACGTCGAGCGTCTGCATGCGGTCGGCCTCCATCCACAGGATGCGCTCGAGGTAGTTGCTGGGAATCGTCTCGAAGTAGAGCGTGCGGTCCCAGTCGGTGGTGGCGTTGTCCTTGCCCCCGATCGACTCGATGAAGTGGCTGTGCTCCTCGGGGCCGACGTGGGCCGAGCCCTTGAACATCAGGTGCTCGAAAAGGTGGGCGAAGCCGCTGCGGCCGCGGGGCTCGTTCTTGCCGCCGACGTGGTACCACAGCTGTACGGAGACCACCGGCACCGAATGGTCTTCGAACAGCAGCACCCGCAGCCCGTTGGCGAGCTGGTGATCGAGGACGTGCAGCGCCGGCGGCGTGACGCTGACGGCGGCCGCCGCGGCCGGCGGCGCCGGCATCGCGGCAAGCACGGCAGCGGCGATGGCGGCGGAGAGCCCGAGCGGGAACGAGCGGGTGGCGCGCATGCGGCGCAAGCTTACCCCAGCCCGCCGGTTGCCTGCGCACCGGGCGGCGCGGTAGGGTACGCGCCATGAAGACCTTCAATGCGCGCTTGCTCGCCGCCGTTCTAGCCATGGCCTTGCCGGCTTGCCTGGGAGCCGCGGCCCAGTCCGCCCCTGACGCCGGAAAGACCCTGCCGGCCCCTGCCGACGTGGCGGCTCCTCCCGCCGACGCGCAGGTGACCGCATCGGGACTGGCCTCGAAGGTGCTGCAAGCCGGCACCGGTTCCGACCACCCGCTCCGGACCGACAAGGTCAAGGTCCATTACACCGGCTGGACGACCGACGGCAAGATGTTCGACTCCTCGGTCGTCCGCGGCAAGCCGGCGACGTTCCCGCTCGACAAGGTGATCGCCGGCTGGACCGAGGGGGTGCAGCTGATGGTCGAGGGGGAGAAGCGGCGCCTCTGGATCCCCGACAAGCTCGCGTATGCCGGACATCCCGACCGGCCGCAGGGCATGCTGGTTTTCGACGTCGAGCTGCTCGACATCCTGCACCTGCCGGATGTGCCGCCCGACGTCGCGGCGCCGCCGGCCGACGCCCAGCGCTCGGAGTCGGGCCTGGCGTGGAAGGTCCTCAGCCCCGGGCGCGGCACCCGCCACGTCTCGGCCAGCGGCAACGTGCAGGTGCACTACACCGGCTGGACGACCGACGGCAAGATGTTCGATTCGTCGATTCCCAAGGGCGTGCCGGCGTTCTTCCGCCTCGACAGGGTGATCGCGGGCTGGCGCGAGGGCATCCCGCTGATGGTCGAGGGCGAGACCCGGCGTTTCTGGATTCCCAAGAACCTGGCTTATCGCGGCGCGCCCGACAAGCCCGACGGCATGCTGGTCTTCGACGTGAAGCTGGTCAAGATCACGAAACCATAGGGACGCCCCGCCCTTCGCTTCGGCCAACGCCTTCTTCCTGGTGCACTAGCCGCGGCCGCCCAGCTCTTTGTGGCGGAAGCAGCTCACCAAGTGGTCGTTGACCACACCCACCGCCTGCATGAAGGCGTAGCAGATGGTGGGTCCCACGAAGGTGAAGCCGCGCGCCCGCAGCTCGCGGCTCAGCGACCGCGACTCGTCGGTCTCGGCCGGCAGCTCGGACATCGACCGCCGGCGGTTCTGGCGCGGCGCGGCGCCGAACCGCTCCCACAGAAAGGCGTCGAAGCTGCCGCGCTCCTCGCGGAGGGCGAGGAAAGCGCGCGCGTTGCGCACCGCCGCCGCCACCTTGAGACGGTTGCGGATGATGCCCGCATCGGCCAGCGCCGCGGCCACCTGGCGCTCGCCCCAGCGCGCCAGGCGCTGCGGGTCGAAGCCGGCGAAGACCCGCCGGTATCCTTCCCGGCGCCGCAGGATGGTGAGCCAGGACAGGCCCGCCTGGGCGCCCTCTAAGATCAGCATCTCGAACAGCTCGCGGTCGTCATGGACCGGCACCCCCCACTGGCGGTCGTGGTAGGCGAGGTAGAGCGGGTCGCTGCCCGCCCAGGGGCAGCGCCGCGGGTGCTGCCCGTCGCCGTCGCCGCTCTTGCCGGCCATCCGCTGGCTATCCTTCCTGGCGCGGCGCGACCGGCAGGGGCTTGCGCGGCAGCATCCCGGGGCGGCTGGCGGCGTCGTAGAGGAACGAGGCGAGGACCACGGACGCCTGGACGAGGTCGGAGCCGTCGAGATGGTCGTAGACGTCGGCGTTGGTGTGGTGGGTATGGCTCATGTAGTCGAGCTCGTCCTGGATGAACTGGAACCCGGGCAGCCCCACCCTGTCGAAGGGTACGTGGTCGGTCGACCCGACGCTGCGCTGACTGACGAGGGTCGCGCCGAGATCGGCCAGCGGCGCCAGCCAGGCGGTGAAGATCGGCTGCACCGCGGCGTTTTCCTGTGCCGTGATGCCGCGCACCCTGCCGCTGCCATTGTCCATGTTGAAGTACGCCGACAGCTTCCCGTGCTCCGGCTCGAGGGTCAGCGGCCATGCCGGCTCGGCGAGCCACGCCGGCAGTCCGCGCGTGGCCGGCGAGGTCTTGGGCGGTGGCCGCGATGCGAAGTGCCGGGAGACGTAGGCGGTCGATCCTAGCAGCCCTTCCTCCTCGCCGGTCCACAGCGCGACGCGGACGGTGCGGCGCGGCTTGACGTGCAGGGCGGCGAGGATGCGCACCGCCTCCATCGCCACCGCGCAGCCCGCGGCGTTGTCGGTGGCGCCGGTGCCGGCGTGCCAGGAGTCGAGGTGCGCGCCGGTCATCACCACCTCGCCGCCGGGATCGCTGCCGGGGATCTCGGCGATGGTGTTGTAGGCCATCGGGTCGTCGTCGTAGCTGCGCGCCTGGACGTCGACGGCGAGCTCGACCCGCTGGCCGGCGTCGAGCAGCCGGACCAGCCGGTTGTAGGGCTCGGCCGCCATCACCAGGCCGGTGACCGCCGGCTCGTCGCCATCCTTGTAGGGGCCGCCGCCCATCACCCGGATGAGGCCCCAGGGCAGCGGGCTCACCTCGATCGAGGCAAGCGCCTTCTCCTCGACCAGGAACTTGCGCACCTGCCCGCGCCAAAGGTACCGCTCCCGCCGCTTCTCACGCTCGGCCGCGCTCGGCCCCGAGTCGGCGCTGAAGGCGGCAAGCTCCGCCAGTTTCTCGGGGGTGAAGCGCCGCGGCTCGGCGGCGGCCGGCGCCGTCACGTCGTGCGCCTTGTCGAGCAGCACGACCTTGCCGGCCAGCTTGCCGCGGTAGCGGTCCATGTCCGCGGCCGCGTCGAGCGACACCCGCATCGCCTCGCCGCGCACCTCTCCCGCCGTGCCCGGCGTCCAGGCCTTGGGCAGCGCCGAGAGCTGGGTCCACCGCGGAGCGGGAACCGTCGTGGCCGTCGCGGCCGCCGCGGCCGCCGTGCCCGCCGCAGGCAGCGAGGCCATGGCGACGACGGCGCGGCTGAACGACCAACCGCGCCCGAACTGCCACCCCTCGAGGTGCGCGTTGGCCAATCCCCAGCCGGCGAGCCGGCGCCGCGTCCACTCGTTGGCTTCCTTGAGCTCCGGGGTGCCGGTGAGCCGGGGACCGATGCGGTCGGTGAGGTAGGCAACGGTGGCCAGCGCCTGCGAGCGATGGAAGCCCTCGTCACGGATGCGGGTCACCATCTCGAGATCGACGGCCTCGCCGCCGGCGGCTGGAGCGGTCGCGCCGCCGCGCGGCGATCCGGCGGCTCTCGCGGCTGCCAGGATGGTGGGCTGGCCGGCGTAGGCAGCCAGGGCCGCCGCGGCCAGCAGGGCAACGATGACGTGTCGCAAACGAGGCATGTCGGCCCTCCCTCGGTTCTCGGACGCGCCATTCTACTCGCGGTGCCGGCGCGGCAGGCACCTGCCGGCACGCCCCGGGTTTCTCGTATGATGCCGTCAACGAAGCGAAAAGAGAGCGAGATGAGGCCGATCACTGCCGCCGACTTGATGAACCCCAAGGTTCTGGCCGTGCGCGACGACATGACGCTGCGCGAGCTAGCGGCCTTCCTGATCCGCAACCAGATCACCGGTGCGCCGGTCGAGGACGGCGGCGGCCTGCTGGTCGGAGTGGTCTCGACCGTGGACATCGCCGAGGCGGTGCTGGCCGGTCAAGCAGGGGGCGGCGTCGATGGCGCTGATGACGAGACCGGCGGCGGCGGCGCGGCGGGCGAGGGCCCCCGCGCCGCCGGCGGCATCGCCTTCTTCGCCCAGGACTGGGAGGAAGAGCCCGACGAGGAAGACCTGGCCGAGCTGCGGCTCGCCGAGGACGACCTGCTGGTGCGCGACATCATGACTCCCGCCGTCTACTCGGTGGCCGAGGACGCCACGGTCTCCGAGGTTGCCAGCCGCATGCTCGACAGCCATGTGCATCGGCTGCTGGTGACCCGCGAGGAAAAGCCGGTCGGCATCATCACCACCTCCGACCTCCTGGGGTTGCTGATCGATGAATGAGCCGGCGGCGGCAGCGGGCGCCCCGGCGGCGGTGACCAGCTTCCTGGCCGGGCTCGACGGTGCGGAGCGCGACCTGCTGCTGGGCCTCGACAGCCCGGCAGCCATCCAGGCCTTCCTCGACTCGGTGCCGTACAGCTCCGACCCGTTCTACCGCTGTCCGCGCCGGGTGCTGCGCGACCGCCGGGCCCACTGCTTCGACGGCGCCCTGATGGCCGCCGCGGCGCTGCGCCTCCTGGGCCACCCGCCGCTGGTCGTGGACCTCTACTCGGAGCGCGACGACGACCACATGCTGGCGCTCTGGCAGCGCGACGGTTGCTGGGGGGCGCTGGCCAAATCCAACTTCGTCGGCCTCCGTTTCCGCGAGCCGGTCTACCAGAGCCTGCGCGAGCTGGTCATGTCCTACTTCGAGGATTTCTACAACGTGCTCGGCGAGAAAACCCTGCGCGGCTTCACCGTGCCGCTCGACCTGGCGCGCCTGGACGGCCTGGCCTGGATGGAGGACGACGACGGCCTCGATGCGATCGCGGAGCGCCTGGACGCCCTCGACCGCACGCCGGTGCTGACCGCGGGAATGGTCGCCGGCCTCTGCCGGCTGGATCCCCGCTCCTTTGCGGCAGGCATGCTGGGAACCGATCCGGACGGCCTCTACCGCCCCGCCTGACGCTCGGGAAAGGGTTTGCACATGAGAGATCTCTCGCGGCGAAGGCTCTGGATCGCTTTCGCCCTGGCCGCCGCTGTCCTCTCCCTCGCGGCGCCCCGCCCGGCGCCGGCGCAGCTGCTGTGGAGCGCCGCCGACGGCAGCGCGTCGGTCAAGCTCGGCGTGCTGGGCCAGGTCCAGGGCCAGGACATCGACGCCCCGGACGGCCAGCAGTCGGCCAAGGACCTCTACTTCCGCCGCCTGCGGCTGATCGGGCAGTTCACCTACGGCGACAAGCTGTCGGTGTTCTTCGACACCGACGATCCCAACCTCGGCAAGGGCAACGCCGACGGCACGAAGAACGTCAACTCCTCGATGTACGTCCAGGACTTCGTCGTCACCTACGCGTTCGCCCACGGGCTTCAGCTCGACGGCGGCGAGATCCTGCTGGCCCAGAGCTTCAACCACAACACCTCCGCCGCCCAGCTGCTGCCCCTCGACTATGGTCCGTTCACCTTCACCGAGACCGGCGCCATCCAGGGCAACGTCGGGCGCGACTACGGCGCCCAGATGCGCGGCTACCTGGCCAACGACCATCTCGAATACCGGCTCGGCGCCTTCCAGGGCAACCGGGGCCAGGGCGAGGTCAACGCCTTCCGCTATGCCGGCCGGCTGTCGCTATGGGTCTTTGGCGCCCAGACCGGTCTTTTCTACCGCGGCACCTCGCTGGGAAAGGCGCAGAGCATGGAGATCGGCGGCAGCTTCGACCGCCAGAAGCAGTACTCTGCCTACACCGGCGACTTCTTCTGGGACCAGCCGATCGGCAACGGCGACGGCCTCACCCTGCAGTACGACTACACGAAATGGGACGGCGGCACCTTCCTCGCCGAGATCCCCAAGCAGAACACGACGCTCGCGGAGGCCGGCTACTATTTGAGCGTCATCAAGACCCAGCCGTTCTTTCAGTACAGCACGGAAGACTTTGACCACCACAGCCACCCCGGCCAGAAGCGCACCACCTTCGGGCTGGGCTTCTTTCCGCGCGGCCACAACTCCGACTTGAAGTTCGCTTATACTCGCCTGCAGGGAACCGGACAGGTCAGCCGTAGCCAGTACCAGCTTCAATACCAGATCTGGATCTGGTAGGCGGCTATTGCCCTCTTTGAGGAGGAGGATGAGGAATGCCAAAGTCGACGCACGAGATGCTCGAGTCCCCCGATTTCAAGCAGCTGGTCCGTGGCCGTTGGACGATCGCGATCATCCTGACCCTCGTGCTGTTCGTCGTGTACTACGGCTACATCCTGCTGATCGCCGCCGACAAGAGCTTCCTGGCGGCGAAGATGGGCGAGTACACGACGCGCGGCATCCCGATCGGCGTTGGCGTCATCGTCGCCGCCTGGGTGCTCACCGCGATCTACGTCGTCTGGGCGAACCGCGTCCACGACGTCGAGGTGCGGCGCCTCCTGGACGAAATGAAGAAGTAAACGACAAGGAGCCATAGCCGACATGCAAACCGCAATTGGCACCCCGACGGCTTCCGCCATCATCTTCTTCTTCCTCATCGTCGCGCTGACGCTCGGCATCACCTTCTGGGCCGCCAAGCGCACCCGCTCGACCAAGGAGTTCTATGCCGCCGGCCGCACGGTGAGCCCCCTGCAGAACGGGCTCGCCCTGTCGGGCGACTACATGAGCGCCGCCTCGTTCCTCGGCATCGCCGGCATGGTGGCGCTGAAGGGCTACGACGGCATGATCTATGCGACCGGCTGGCTGGTGGGCTGGCCGGCCCTGATGTTCCTGATCGCCGGGCCGCTGCGCAACCTCGGCAAGTACACGTTTGCCGACGTCGTGGCCTTCCGGCTGCGCCAGACGCCGGTGCGCATCGCCGCGGCGATCGGCGGCATCCTCACGGTGCTGCTCTACACCATCGCCCAGATGGTGGGAGCGGGCAGCCTCATCAAGCTGATGTTCGGCATCGACTACGTGTACGCCGAGCTGATCGTCGGCGCGGTGATGCTGGCCTACGTCCTCTTCGGTGGCATGATCGCCACCACCTGGGTGCAGATCATCAAGGCGGTGCTGCTTTTGGGCGGCGTCACCGTCCTCACGCTGATGGTGCTGTCGCAGTTCAGCTTCAGCCCCAGCGACCTGTACCAGGCGGTGTCGCAGAAGCTCGGCCAGAAGGCGCTCGAGCCCGGCGGCCTGGTCACCGGCAAGATCGACGCCATCTCGCTGGGCCTCGCCCTGATGTTCGGGCTGCTCGGCCTGCCGCACATCCTGATGCGTTTCTACACCGTTCCCGACGCCAAGGCGGCGCGCACCTCGGTGCTCTACGCCACCGGCTTCATCGGCTACTTCTACATCATCATCCCGATCGTCGGCTTCGGCGCCTCGGTGCTGGTCGGGCGCGACCTCATCACGAAGATCGACAAGGGCGGCAACATGGCGGCGCCGCTGCTTGCCGAGGTGATGGGGGGCACGGCGTTCCTGGGCTTCATCGCGGCCGTCGCCTTCGCCACGATCCTGGCCGTGGTGGCGGGCCTCACCCTGGCCGGCGCCTCGGCGCTGTCGCACGACATCTACCTCAACGTGGTGAAGAAGGGTGTGGCGACCGAGCAGGAGCAGGTGCGGGTGGCGAAGATGGCCACCGTGGTGTTCGGCATCGTCGCGGTGCTTTTGGGCGTGCTGTTCAAGGGCCAGAACGTCGCCTTCATGGTCGGCCTGGCCTTCGCCGTCGCGTGCAGCGCCAACTTCCCGGCGCTCCTGATGTCGATCGTGTGGAAGCGCTTCACCACCGCCGGCGCGGTGTGGTCGATCCTGACCGGCGCCTTCCTCTCGGTGTTGCTGATCGTCATCAGCCCGACGGTATGGGTCGACGTCCTGCACAAGAAGGAGGCGCTGTTCCCGATCAAGAATCCGGCCATCGTCTCGATGACCGCGGCCTTCGTGGTCGGCATCCTGGCCTCGCTCGCCAGCCGCGAGCCGTCGGCCGAAGCGAAGTTCGAGGACGAGAAGCTGCGCACCTACCTGGCGGTCGGCGCCGAGTAGCCGCCGCCTGGCACCGATTGGCGCCGAGTGGCCGCCGCTTGGCGCCGATAGGCGCCCAGTCGCGCGCCGATTGGCGTCCAGTAGCGCGATCAACCCCGGCGGGCAGGCCGTCCCTGCCCGCCGGCGGCTCACAGCGCCCGCAGGACGGCCGCCGCGCCGCTGCCGGTGACCTCGCCCGGGACGTCGACCTCCAGGTAGCGGATCACGCCATCCTCGACGATCGCGGCGTAGCGCTTGGAGCGGGTGCCGAGACCGGCGGAGCTGAGATCGATCTCGAGCCCCATGGCGCGCGCCAGCTCGCCGTTGCCGTCGGCCAGCAGCTCGATCTTCGAGCCGGTGCCGTGCTCGCGCCCCCAGGCCCGCAGCACGTGGATGTCGTTGACCGCCGTGCAAGCCACGACGTCGACGCCCCGCGCCTTGATCTCGTCCACGAGCTCGACGAAACCGGGCAGGTGCTTGGTCGAGCAGGTCCCGGTATAGGCCCCGGGCACCCCGAACAGCACGACCCTCTTGCCCCGGCAGAGCTCGCCGGTCGAGACGTCGCGAATCCCTTCGCCGGTGATGGTCTTGACCTTGACGTCCGGAATCCTGTCGCCAACCACGATCGCCATCTTTCTCGCCCCTCCGCTCGAGCGTGCCGGACCCGCGGCGAAATGCCCCGGGCGGCGTGATTCCCAACCTGCGTCATTGCTGCTTTATTGCCCCCTGGCCGCCAGGTCCTGCCCGCCTCGCTATACTCGTCCCGCCATGGGCCCTCGCCGTCCATCCAGCCAGGCGCCGCCGCCCCCCGATCCGGAGGCCGGCCTGTGGCGCGGCCGGTCGGTGGCCCGGCGCTTCGTCTCGCCGGACGGCATGACCGTGCTGGTGGGGCGCACGGCCGCCGACAACGACGTGCTGAGCCTCGCGCTGGGAGCGCCGCGCGACTTCTGGCTGCACGTCGCCGGCGAGTCGGGCTCGCACGTCGTGGTGCGCAACCCGCAGGGCCTGGACCGGTTGCCGCGCGAGACGGAGCGCTTTGCGGCGGCGCTCGCCGCAAGGTACTCCAAGGCCCGCCGCGGCGGCCGGGTGGCCGTGCACCTGACGACGTGCGGGGAGGTGGGCAAACCGCGCGGCCTGCCGGCCGGCCAGGTGGTCCTGGGCCGCTACCGTACGGTGCACGCCCTACCTTGGGACGGGCGGCAGGAGGACCCGCCCGAGCCGCCGCCGTTGACCGACCAGCCGAGAGGATGACTCGGCGACCAGCAAGCGAATGAACCGAGCAGTCCACTAGCTCAGGCGGGTTCGTCCTCCGCGGGGGTCGGTTCTTCGGGAATGGCCGGGAGCTTCACCTCGCGCACCGCGCCGCTCCAGTCGATGGTCGGGTCCTCGAGCGGGTTGTCGACCCGCGCCGTCGGGACCTTCTTCTGCTCCCGCCGCTCCTGCCGCTTCGCCAGCTTCTCCTGCGCCTGCTGCATCCGCGCACGCTCGCGCTGCCGCCGGGCCATCGATGCCTGATTGGATGCCATCCACCACTCTCCTGTCGTTCTCCCGCGACCCGAGCCCGTGCTCCGGCGGCCTCGCGGTGAATTTGCAGTCGCCGTATCTTACCAGACCCGGCCCGCCTCGAATGCGCCGTACGCCGGGTGGGGGCTTCGCGAGGAGTGGCGGGAAAAAAAAGCGCCCGGGCCCGGGGCGGCGAGGGAAGCGCGGGGTCCGCCGACCTCGCGCACACCGCCCCGGGCACGGGCCCAGGGGGACGGGAAGGACAGTGAAGGAGACCCACTCGTCTGCAGGAAGGAACCCGCGACCGGGGCGCTTCCTGCGCCCGGTCAGCGGTCTTTGTGCTTTCTTTATGCTGGCGGCTTGGGCGGCGGCGGCTTGAGGACCGCGGCGACCGGCAGCGAGCGGGCGCCGTTGGCGCCGGCCGCCCGCACGGCGAAGAAGCGGTTGTCGGTCGAGATGCCGGCGAGCACCGTCTCGTGGCGGCCTGAGGCGGTGCTTTCGGCCGGCGCCTGCCCGTGCTCCTCGGCGGCGGGCGGCAGCGTCTCGAGGACCGACCAGCGCGCGTCGGTGGTCTCGCGCCACAGCACCTCGAAGCCGGCGCGCTCCGGGTCCGCGGGCGCGGTCCACTCCAGGCGGGCGCTCGGCGTCACGCCCCCCGCAACCGTCACCGCGACCGGCGCCGCCGGCGCCAGCGCCAGCTGCCGCAGCGTCTCGGCGTTGATCCGGGCGACGTCGCCGAGGAACGAGAAGTCCATGAACTTGACCAGGTCGCCGTACTCGCGTCCGCCCTCGACGCGCGGCGTCTGATGCTCGTGGGCGTAGTCCTCGAGCGGCTCGGTGAAGCGCACCGCGGGCAGACCGGCCTCGACGAACGGCCGGTGGTCGCCGCCGCGCCCCAGGCGGTCGAGCCGGAAGACGAGGCGCACGGCGTCGCGGCCGGCGATCTCCTCGACGGTCCGCGCCAGGTCGCGTGACGGCGAATCGACGCCGTCCGGGCCGCCGCCCGAGAACAGGCGCACCCGGTGCGGTCCCCCGGGCGCGAGGTCGGCGCCGACGATGTCGTTGTCGAGGAAGCCGCCGACGGTATAACCGTTGGCCTTCAGATAGTCCCGCAGCCGCGTGCCGCCAAGCAGGCCCTGCTCCTCGCCGGAGACCGCCGCGAACAGCAGCGTCGCCCGGTAGCGCTTCCCCGGGTCGCCGGCCAGCAGCCGGGCGCACTCGATCGCCACCGCCACGCCCGAGGCGTCGTCGTCCGCGCCGGGAGCATCCGCGACGGGATCGACGACCGAGCTCGGCATCGAGTCGTAGTGTCCCGAGACCAGGAATACGGTCTTGGCCAGGGCCGGGTCCGTGCCGGGCAGCACGGCCAGCACGTTCTCGAGGTGCGCCGGCTTGCCGCCGGTGCGCGGGCTCTCCGCCGCGAAGCTGTCGACGCTCACCTGCAGGCGCCCGCCGCCGGCGCGGGCGATCGCCGCGAAGCGTGCCAGCACGTGGTCGCGGCCGCAGCCGATGCCGCGCCGCGGATCGGTCCACGAGGATAGCGACTGCCGGGTGCCGCAGGCCGCCAGCTCCGTGACGATGGCGCGCAGCGCCGCTTCGTCCACGGCGCCGCGCGCAACGGCGCCGGCGGCCGCCGGCGGCACCCCCAGCCGGCCGGCCGGCAAGCCGCCCGGCGGCTCTGCCGGGTCCCGTCCCGGGCCCAGCGCCAGGCTCGACGCGGCGGCTGCCAGGAGCAAGGGCAGCCGCAGCCGCCTGGCGCGAAAAGCGGCGCGCGCGGCGGCAATCACGGCATTGCCTTGCCGCCGGGCATCGGCTGGACCGGGACGGGAAGCTTGGCCTCGGCCGCTGCCTGCGAGGCGGTTTCGGCCTTGGCGGTCAGGGCGATGAACCGGGGGTCCTGCTTGAGCGCGGTGAAGACGATGTCCTCGCGGGCTTCCTTCATCTCCTTGGCGCGCACCGCGTCGAAACGCTCGTAGTCGTAGAAATGCCGGCGCAGCAGCGCCAGCGCCTCGTCGCGATGGCCCAGCAGGGCGTGGATCGCCGCCAGGTTGTAGGAGGCGGCAAGCAGGTCCTCGTTGGCGTGGGCGATGCGCAGCGCCTCCTCGCGCCGGCCGTCCTCGGCGATGAAGGCGGCGACGAAGATCTGGGTGTAGGGATCGTCGGGGTCCAGCGCCAGCGCCTGCTCGGCAAAGCCCTGCGCCTTCTCGACCTGGCCTTCCGAGTTCCAGTAGACCGCCAGGTTGCGATAGGCGAGCGGCAGGGGGTAGGTGGCGACCGACTGCTCGATCAGCGACAGGCCGCGTGCGAAGTCGCCGGCGTGGATGGTCATCTTGCCCAGGCCGTGCAGCGCCACCGCTCGCGAGATCGGGTCGGCGGGCATGGCGAGGACCTGCTCGAAGGTGCGGCGCGCCGCCGCCCAGTCGCCGAGGTGATGGCGGTACAGCTCGCCGAGGTAGCGCAGCGGCACCGGGTCCGCCGGGTCGAGGCGGTGGGCACGGGCATAGAGGCCGCGCGCCTCGAGATAGCGGCCGGCGTCCTCCGCCGCCAGGCCGGCGCCCAGGGTGCGTTCGATGCGGGCGATGTCCGCGGCATTTGCGGGATGTGCGGCATGTATGGCAGGGGCCCCCAGGCTGCCGACGGTGTCGGCGGGCACCGGGCGGCCGAGCTTCTTGAGCGCCTCGGCCGCCTTCTTGGGGAGCTTGCCGGGGACCAGGCAGCGCGCCGCCCACACCTTCTGGTAGAGCGCCGCGGCGCCGTCCACGTCGCCGTGCCTCTCCTTGTCGCGGGCGGCTGCGAGATCACGGTCGAGAGCCGCCTCGCGGCCCTTGAGCTCCCCGCTCACCAGCTTCTCGACCTGCGAGGCCTTGAGATGAGGGTCGGTGTCGGCGGCCACCCGGCCCAGCTCCTTGCCGCCCGCCTCCGCCAGCACCACGTAAGGGCCCTTGCCGCCGGCGAAGCGGGCGCGCAGCTCGCCGTTGTCGGACGCCACCAGGGCCAGCGTCACGCAGCGCGCGGTGAGCAGCGTCAGCTCCCGCGACGCCTGCAGCTCGGAGGCCTTGGCCTCCTGCGCCGAGGTCGGGAACCAGTACACCACGAGGTTGTCGGCCGGCGCGCCGGCGGGAGCGGCGATGGGGGCCGGCACCTCTTCGCCGTTGTGCACCACGCTCCAGGGCACCTGGTAGATGTCGCCGAGCGGTCCGGGCGCGTTGCGGGCGCCGAGGCCGCCGCTGCTGGTGCTGCCGCCGGGGCCGCCGCCGCGGCGCACGCCGCCCATGCCGCCGCCGCCGCCGCCGCCGCAGGTCGCGGCCAATGGCGGCGCCAGCAGCGCCGGAAGGAGGACCAGGGCAAGCAGGGGTCGGGTCGTGCGGGTCATGAACGGGTCTCCTCGTCGTGGTGAAAGCGCCGGCTGCGGCAGAGCCGGTGCCGAGTATAGCGGAGCGCCGCGCGGCGGCCCGGCGGCGCTGGCAGTGGGTCCTCCGCCCGGGAGGGCAGGTTCAAGACGCCGGTTTGGCGCCGTGGCCCGGATAGCTCCTGCCCAGCTGATGCGCAGCTTATGCCCGCTGATGCCCAGCTGATGCCCGCTGATGCGACAGCAGGCGGGTTCCGGACGGTTGACGCTGCACCGAGAGTGTGCTCACATGTGCTAAAGCCTCCAGGTCGCGGCGACCGCGGACGATCCGCCACGGGCGAGCCATCGCCGCTGGGGAACCGTCTTCGAGGCGTGGGAGACCCATTTGATCCTGGCCCGCTGCCGGACCGCCCTGCTTGCCGCCTGCGTCGCCCTGGCCGCCATGGCCGCGACCGCTGCCGCCGCCAGCGCTGCCCGCGCGCCGGACTGGCCGGCGGTTGCCCGGCAGCTGCAGCAGGCCAGGGTCATCCCGGGGAGCGCGCTCGAGAAGCTCGTCCTCGCCAATCAAGACGCCGCCTTGCTCCGGCCCGGCGAGGCCGCGGATGGCTCGGGCCTCCCGCTCTGGCTGCGCGTGTGGTGGCGCAAGCGCCACCCGGCAAGCCATCCTGCCGCCGGCGACTCCACTGGCGGCTACCCGCTCATCCTGCGCGACTTCTACGAGTGGATGCTCGACCACCAGGATCTGCGGCGCGGCGACCCGCCGGCGAGCCGGCCAAGCAGCGCGGATGCGGCCGGCAGCGGCGAGCAGCGCATCTCGGGAGCGCAAGATGCCTCGCGCGGCGAGACGGCAGTCCGGGTGAACCGCTACGACCCGCGCCAGATCGTGGCCGCCTCGAAGAACCTGCCGCCGAACGCGGCGCCGGGGCTCTCGGGTGCGCAGATGGCGATCTTCTACTCGTCGGACGGTGGCGTGTCCTGGGGACAGAGCTACCTGCCGTGGGCCGCCGGCGACATCTTCATGGGCGATCCCGCCGTGGACTGGACCTCCGACGGCACGGCCTGGGCGACGATCATCGGGGTCACCATGGAGCGCGGGCTGCTGGTGCGTGCCTACAGGTCGAGCGACGGCGGCGCCACCTGGACCCTCGACGCCACCGTGTCCACTGCCGACGCCGACAAGGAGATGATGTGGGTGGACCACAGCCCCGCCTCGCCGTTCAAGGACAACGTCTACGTCATCTGGAACGGCGACTACGGGACCGTCTACGTGGCGCGCCGCAACGGACCGAACGGCAGCTGGCAGGCGCCGCGCCAGATCGCGACCGCGGGGTCCGGCACCGACGTCAAGACCAACCAGGCGGGAGACGTCTTCGCCTTCATGCCGGGCCACTACCTGGCCAAGTCCACCGACGGCGGCGCATCCTTCAGCCCGGAGGTGAAGATCGCTCAACCCTTCGGCTCGTTCCAGGTCGGCGTGCCGGCGAACGACGGCCGCAAGGTGCTCATCTACACGGTCGGCGGCGCCTATCGTGCGGCGGGGCGCGACGACGTCTACGTGGCCTGGGACGACCTTTCCGGCGAGCCCGGCTGCATGAGCGACGCCGATGCGCCCGGCGCGAACGCCGCCGCCACCTGCAAGACCCGCATCTTCTTCGCCCGCTCCACCGACGGCGGCGCCACCTGGTCGGCGCCGGTCAAGATCAACGATCCGCCCGGCCTCGACGACCAGTTCCTTCCCTGGTTGGTGGTGGACGAGGCGACGGGCGGGATCGCGGTGAGCTATTACGACACCGCGGGCGATGCGAGCCGCACCTCGGTCAATGTCTATTACCAGTCCTCGGCCGACCATGGCCAGAGCTTTGGCCCGCCCTTTGCCGTGACCACCGCCGCGACCAACGAGACCACCGCCGGCGCGAGCTGGTTCCAGTTCGGCGACTACGCCGGCATGGACGGCGTGGCGGGCGTCTTCTTCCCGGCGTGGACCGATCGCCGCGACGGCACCCGGGAGGAGATCTGGACTGCCGCGATCCTCGACGATTCCGCTCCGTGCATTCCGCCCGCGGCGCCGGGGGGGGCTACCGCCACGCCGAACGGTCCGACCGGGATCGACCTCGCGTGGAGCGCGGTGCCGGATGCCACGCGCTACTCGATCCTGCGCGCCAGCGTCAGCGGCGGACCTTACGCGCCGGTGGGCACCGCCGCCGGGACCGCTTTTGCGGACGCCGGCGTGAGCTGCAACACGACGTACCACTACCGGATCAGCGCGGCCAATCTCTACTGCTCGTCCGGCGGTTCGAGCGAGGCCTCGGCGAGCACCGCCGCCTGCGCCGCCAACCTCGGCTTCTACACCCTGCCGCCCTGCCGGGTGTTCGATACCCGCGGCGGGACGCCCCTGGCTTCGGGAACCGCGAGGCGCTTCCAGGTCGCCGGCCTTTGCGGCATACCGGCCGACGCCAGGGCGGTCGCCGCGAACTGGACGATCGTGGAGCCGCAGGGCCAGGGCCTCCTGACGATCTATCCCGGGGATGCCCAGCTGCCCCTGGCGACGACTCTCGGCTTCGCCCCCAATCACCCGGTGCGGGCCAACAACGCGATGGTGCTGCTGGCCGGCGACGGGAGCGGCGGCATCAACGCCTTCGCCACGATCGGCGGCGGCGGCAAGACCGACCTCGTCCTCGACGTCGGGGGCTATTTCAAGTAGGCGCGCGCCGCGCGCCGCCCGGGCAGCCCGCGGCAGGGCGGGGCCGGCCGCCGCGGTTGCAGGTCCGAATCCGGCGAGCCGGACGGCTCCGTCCAGGTGTAGATTGCCGGCATGACGCGTCCTGCCGGATCCCTGGTCCTGCTCACCTCGGAGCAGTGCCATCGCGCGGCGGCGACGCACGACCCGCGCTTCGACGGCGTCTTCTTCATCGGCATCACCACCACCGGGATCTATTGCCGGCCGATCTGCCCGGCGAAGGTCTCGATCTTCAGCCGGCGCCGTTTCTACGTGTCCGCGGCGGCTGCCGAGCGCGCCGGCTTCCGGCCCTGCCTGCGCTGCCGTCCCGAGCTCGCTCCGGGGCGGGCGCCGGTCGATGCCGTGTCGCGCCTGGCTTTCGCGGCCGCGCTGCGCATCGGCGCCGGCGCGCTCAACGACGGCCGCGTGGCGGACCTGGCGCGCGAGCTCGGCGTCAGCGAGCGGCACCTGCGCCGCGCGCTCGAGCGCGAGCTTGGCGTCTCGCCGGTCGAGCTCGCGCAGACGCACCGGTTGCTGCTCGCCAAGCGCCTGCTCGCCGATACGGCGCTGCCGGTGACGCACATCGCCTTCGCCAGCGGCTTCCAGAGCCTGCGCCGCTTCAACTCGGTCTTTCGCGAGCGCTACCGGATGAGCCCGAGCCGGCTGCGGCGGGGCGCCGGCGATCCTCAACCGGTCGACGATCGGCGGCGTCCTGCGGCGCGCCCCGCGGCGGCCGAGCCGGGGCGGGACGTGGTGCGGCTGACGCTTGCCTATCGCGCGCCGCTCGCCTGGGACGTGCTCCTGCGCTGCCTCGGCCGCGACGCGCTGCCCGGTGTCGAGCTCGTCGACGGCGCCCGGTATGCGCGCACCGTCCGCATCGACGGGCGGAGCGGCATGATCTCCGCGACGGACCGGGAGCCGGGCCGGGGCAAGGTGTCGCGCAACACCGGCGCCCATCTCGGCGTCGAGGTCTCGCTCTCGCTGGTGCCCGCGATCATGCCGCTGCTGGCGCGCCTGCGGCAGCTGTTCGACCTCGACGCCGAACCCGCCGTCATCGACGCCCAGCTCGAGCAGGGTGGGCTCGCGGCGCTGGTGGGGCGGTGCCGCGGCATCCGCATTCCGGGCACGGTCGATCCTTTCGAGGCGGTGCTCGGCGCGCTCATCCGCGGCCCCGGGCCGGCGGGCGAGAGCGCGCGGGAGGCCACGCGGCGAGTGGTCCGCGTCCTGGGCGAGCCGCTCGCGACCGGGGTACCGGCGCTCGACCGCCTGGCGCCCACGGCGGCGCGGGTCGCGGACGCGGGCGAGGCGCGTCTCAGGGCGCTCGGGGTCGCTCCCCGCCGCGCCCTCGCCCTGGCCGCGGCGGCGCGCGCCATCGCCGCGGGCGGTCTCGCTCTCGCGGCGGGCAGCGACGTCCAGGCCGCCCGCCGCGCGCTGCTGGCGATCGACGGCGTCGGCGACCGGCTGGCGACCGAGATCCTGATCCGCACGCTCTACTGGCCGGACGCCTTCACCGCCACCGACCGCGCGCTGCAGCGGGCCGCGGGCGTCCCCGGACCGGGAGCGCTCCGCATGCGCGCGGAGCGCTGGCGGCCCTGGCGGGCATACGCCGCCCTGCACCTGTGGCTTCGTGACGGGGAGCGGTGACCCGGCCCCGGGCGGGGGGCCGGGCCACACCAGCCACTGCGGTAGGTGGGCTAGGGCCAGTTGGCGACCAGGGCCGCGCCGTCGACCGAGCCCAGGCCCGTGACCTCGTCGTAGCCGCGGCCGCAGGCGAAGCCTTTCAGCCGGGGCACGCTGTTGTTGCCGCTGGTGACGTCGTGGAAGACGGCCGGGCCGCCGCCGGCGTATTGGCTGGCCGCCAGCTGGTAAAGGATGGGGTTGGCATTGCCCTGGCGCGCCCCTCCCTTTGCTTGGACGACGAGCGCCATCAGGCCGGCGAATGCGGGCGACGAGGCGGAGGTGCCGCCGATCGGGCCGACGATCTTGCCTTGGAGCCCGAGCAAGTAGCCGTCATGCAGGGCCGCCGAGAGCGAGACGTCCGGGACGTCGCGCCGGCGGTCAGCCGGGACGCCGGGCGCCGACTGCCAGGAGGGCTTGGCGTAGGTCCTGCTGGCGCCGCCGCCGCTGGACCACAGGCCCGACCCGCCGGGGACCGTGGCGTTCTCGTTCCAGGAGGTCTCCGGGATATAGGAAAGCGCCGACGACTGGGTGTCGCGTTGGTTGGACGCCGCCCAGAAGGCGCTCGGGTTCGAGCCCTCGTTGAATTCGGTGCCGCCGACGCAGACATCGTTCGGGGTCGAGCAAAGGCCATTGACAGCCAGGCCAAAGCCCCGCTTGCCGCCGGCGGAGTCGCAGCCCGCCGCGCCGGAGTCACCCGAGGAGACGAACGCGGTGATGCCTTGGGCTGCGGCCTGGGCCCACAGGTTGTTGTAAAACTTGATCTCGCTCGGCCGCATCCTCGCCTCGCACGAGCCGAAGCTGGTGCTCATTGCCGCCGCGAGGTTGTGGCTGACGGCATACTGCGCTGACAGGTCCACGCCGTCGGTCGTCCTGGTCGAGGCCGAGATCACCACGTCGATCGTGGCCTGCGGCGCCACGGCTCCCGACCACTCGGTATCGAGCAAGGCCTCGATCTCGTCGCCGAAATTGCGCTCGCCGGGGTCGGGACCGTTGTGGATGAATACCGGGTCGTTGGCCGTCAGCCCGAAGAAGGAGCGGAAGCCTTGGACGTCGGCCAGGCTGATGTCCGAGCGCGCGACGATGGCGATGCTCTGCCCCGATCCGTCGATGCCGCCCTTGTAGAGCGAGTCGAGGTCATAGATGGTCGCGAAGTCCGCGGGCGCCAGGAAATGGCTGCCGTCCGTGAAAGTGAAGCTCGGCTGCGCCTGCTGGAGCGGCAGGACGACGCGGTGCAGCGCCTGCCGCGGGAAGCCGTTGAGCGAGACGATGCCATGCACCAGGCCGGTGAGGCCGCGCGGCAGCGACGGGTTCGTGGCGTTGGACTGGCGGATCGCGCCGTCGACCTCGTAGTCGTGGATCTCGGTCGAGAACGCGCTCTCGACCTGGGAGACGTTGCCGCTGAAGTTGATCCAGCCGCGGCCCGGCGCCACCTCGTCGACGTTGAAGCCGTGGGCTTCGAGCCAGCCGGTGACGAGCGCGACGTCCGCGTCGCCCGGTCCGAACTCCGCGCCGAACTGTTCCGGCGTGAGCCACCGGTGGTAGCGCGGCGAGGCCGGGTCCTGCTGCTCCGTCAGCAGCTGCGCCAGACGCTCCTCCGCTCCCGGCCGCGGTTCGAGCAGGAGGATCATCCGTTCCATCGCCAGCGCCGGGTTGGTCCGGCCGCGGTCGAGCTCCGGCCGCGCCAGCGCCGGAACGTTGCCGGACAGCACCATCCGGTCGCTATCGTCGATGACATGCGGGGCGGCGGCGGCCGGCGCCGCTGCCAGTATCAGCAGGCCGAACAGGGTGAGAGCATGGGTGCGCATGAACGTTTGCCTCCCTTCGAGGGCTTCGGGACGAGGACGGCCGCGCGGCGCCGGCTGGCCGCGGGGGCGCTCTTTGTGGCAGAGATCCCCCGGCTCCTGTTCGACGCCTGTTGATGCAGGCGTCAAGTATAGCCGCAAGAGCCTTCGATTGTATAATGGAGACATCGCCACGCCGCCATGACTGCATTTCCCTCTCCGCAGCCGCTCCTGTACCTCGGCGCCGCGGAGGTGGAGCGCCTGCTGCCGATGGCGGAGTGCATCGGCTTGATGGAGCGGGCGCTGCGCGACCTGGCGCTCGGCGCGGCGGTGCAGCCGCTGCGCAGCGTGATGCGGCTCGAAGGCAGGCCCGGGCTGCTCGGGATGATGCCGGGCCAGATCGCCGTCCCGCCGCCCTCGTCGCCGGCATCGCCGCCAGCACCGCCCTCGTCGCCAGCATCGCCCTCATCACGGCCCTCGCCCTCGCCCCCCTCAGACTTCGCTGCCGGAGAGCCGCACGTAAGCGTCGCCGGCATCAAGGTGGTGAGCATCTTCCCCGGCAACCGCGAGCGCGGCGACGAATCGCATTTTGGCGCGGTGCTGCTGTTCGAGACCGAGACCGGCAGGCCCATCGCCCACCTGGACGCCGCCGCCATCACCGCCATCCGCACCGCGGCGGTGACCGCCCTGGCCACCCGCCTGCTGGCGCGCACCGAGGCCGGCGACCTGGCGCTGCTCGGCGCCGGAGTGCAGGCGCGCACGCACCTCGCCGCTCTCCGCGAGGTCCGCCAGCTGCGCCGGGTTCGGGTGTGGAGCCGGCGGCCGGAGAACGCCCATCGCTTCGCCGCCGAGGAGAGCGCCCGTCACGGGCTGCCGGTCGAAGCCGCGCCTTCGGCGGCGGCGGCGGTGGCCGGAGCCGACCTGGTGTGCACCGTGACCGCCTCCCACGAGCCGGTGCTCGCCGGCGAATGGCTCTCGCCCGGGACGCACGTCAACGCCGTCGGCGCCAGCATCGCGGCGGCGCGCGAGCTCGACAGCGCCGCGGTCGCCCGCGCCCGCCTGTTCGTCGACCGCCGCGAGTCGACGCGCAACGAATCCGGAGACTTCCTCTTTCCGCTGCGCGAGGGTCTCATCGCCGAGGACCACATCCAGGGCGAGATCGGCGAGCTGTTGCTCGGCCGCCTGCCAGGCCGCCGTTCCGCCGCCGAGATCACCCTGTTCAAGTCGCTGGGCCTCGCCGTCGAAGACCTCGCTGCCGCCCACCACATCTATCTCCGGGCGCTGGCCCAGGGGCGGGGCCTGCGCCTGGATGGCCAGCGCCCGGATGGCGCCGCGCCGGCCGGGAGCGCCGCCTGACCGTGGCGCCGGCCGAGAACGCGCGATGACCGTGGCGCCGGTCCGCGACCTGCGCGCGCCGACGCTCGCGGAGATCCGCACCGCCCGGGAGCGCCTGGACGGCATCGCGCTCAGGACGCCGTTGCTGCGCCTCGAATGGGAGCCCCCTGCCGCTGCCGGCGCTCCACCCCAGATCTACCTCAAGCTCGAGAGCCTGCAGCCGATCGGCTCGTTCAAGCTGCGCGGCGCCACCAACGCCATGCTCCAGGCGGCCCAGGCGGTCCAGGCGGCGCCGGCGGGCCGCGAGAGCCCCCTGGCCGGCGGCGTCTACACGGCGAGCGCCGGCAACATGGCGCAGGGAGTGGCGTGGGGCGCGCGCCGTCTCGGCGTCGCCGCCACCGCCATCGTGCCCGACCACGCGCCGGCCACCAAGCTGGCCGCCATCGAGCGTCTCGGCGGCACCGTGGTCAAGGTGCCGTTCGAGCGCTGGTGGCAGGTGATCGTCGAGCACCGCTATCCCGGCATGCCGGGCCTCTTCATCCACCCGGTGAGCGACACGGCGGTGATGGCGGGCAACGGCACCATCGGCTTGGAGATCATGGAGCAGCTGCCCGGCGTGGACCTGGTGCTGGTGCCCTTCGGCGGCGGCGGGTTGTCCTGCGGCATCGCCGCCGCCCTGCGCGAGCTGCGGCCGCAAGCCGCGGTCCACGGCTGCGAGGTGACGACCGCGGCGCCGCTCGCCGCGTCGCTGGCCGCCGGCGCGCCGCGGACCGTCGATTACCAGCCCAGCTTCGTGGACGGCATCGGCGGCAAGGCGCTGCTGCCCGAGATGTGGCCCATCGTCAGTCGCCTGCTCGCCGGCTCCCACGTCGTGCCGGTGGCCGCGGTGGCCGCCGCCGTGCGGCTTCTGGCCGAGCGCCACCGGATCATCGCCGAGGGCGCCGGCGCCGCCGCGGTGGCCGCCGCGATGGCCCTGGCCGCCGCCGCGGACGACGCTCCGGATGCCGGCGCCGGCCCCGCTGCCGGCGGCGCCGGCGGCGAAGCCGGTGCGGCCGCCGGAGCGGCGAAGCGGCCCGCGGTGGCCGGCCGCAAGATCGTCTGCATCGTTTCCGGCGGCAACATCGACGCCGCCAAGCTGGCCACGATCCTGACCGGCGGCGTGCCCTGACCGCGCCGGCGGTTCAAACCGCCGTGCCTTCGACGACGCTCATCGGCCCGGGGGTGGGCACCACCCGCCGCAGCCGGAAGCCCGCTTGCTCGAACAACCGCGCGTACTCGTTCTGCCCGCGCTCGCGGCCGCCGGAGCAGACGACCATCATCTGCACGTCGGAGAGCGGCCCCAGCTCGCGGGTCGTGTCCTCCTCGACCACCGCCTCGACCACCAGCAGCCGCTGCCCGGGCTGCATGGCCCGCCGGCAGTTGTCGAGGATGTGGGCGGCGCGCCGGTCGTCCCAATCGTGGAGGACGTTCTTGAGCAGGTAGGCGTCGCAGCCCGCGGGCACCGACTCGAAGAAGCTGCCGGCCGCGAGCTCGACCCGCCCGAGCACCCCCCGGGAGTCGAGGAAGGGGCGCGCCGAGGCCAGCACGCTGCCGGCGTCGAGCAGCACTGCCGTGAGGTGCCGGTGGCGCAGCAGCACCTCGGCCAGCAGGTCGCCGTGGCCGCCCCCCACGTCGCAGAGCCGACTCACCTCGCCGAAGGGATAGGCGGTCGCGACTCCGGGCGCGTACAGCCGGGTCATGCCCACCATGGCGCCGGCAAACGCCGCCTGCTCCTCGGGATGGCGCTCGAACCAATCCCAGGTGGTCATGCCGTGCACCCGCTCGAACCCGCTCTCGCCGCTCGCGAGCGTGCGTTCGAGATCGTCCCAGGCGCGCAGCTGCGACGCCGAGCCGAAATAGAGGGCGCAGTCACGCAGCGAGACCGCCGCCCCGGAGAGCAGCCCCAGCGAGGCCCGGTTGTTGCGGAAGCGACCGTCGCGCTGGCGGGCGAAGACCCCCAGCGTCGCCAGCCCGCGCAGGACCCGCCGCAGGCTGTCCGCGTCGACGCCGGCCCGTGCCGCCAGCTCCTCGGCGCTGGCCGGCCCCACTGCCAGCAGATCGCTGAGCCGCAGCCGCGCCGCCGCCCGCAGCAGGTGCGTCTGCATGAAGCCGCCGATCTGCTCGAACAGCGCCACCGGCGCCGGCACCACCGCGTCCGCGGCCGCGCGCAGCGCCCGGCGCAGCCGCAACGCCGCCGCCACCAGCAGGCGCGGCGGGGGCGACGGCAGCGGCCTCCCGCCCGCGGCGGCCCGTCCTTTCGGGCTCAGGCGGCGGCCCCTTCGCCTCGCTTCGTCCCCGGCCCGGCCGCCGCGCCGCTCGCGGCCGCCGCGCTGCCCGCAGCCGCCGCGGCGGGTGCCGGTGGGTTCTGGATCTCGACCGCCAGGGCGCCGCCCGCGACATCGACGATCAGCCGCGCGCCGTCGTGCACCTCGCCGGCGATGAGCGCCCGTCCGATGCGCGATTCCAGCTGGTGCTGCAGGAAGCGCTTCAGCGGCCGCGCGCCGTAGACCGGGTCGAAGCCCTGACGCGCCACCAGCTCCCGCGCCGCGTCGGTGAGCTCGAGGCTCACGCCGCGGTCGGCGAGCCGCCGCCTGAGGTCCTCGGTCTGCAGGTCGACGATGCGCTTGATCTCGGGCAGCGTCAGCGGCTTGAACAGCACGATGTCGTCCACCCGGTTCAGGAACTCCGGCCGGAAGTGCGTCCGCAGCTCGCGCAGCACCGCGGTGCGCGCCGACTCGGAAATCTCGCCGCGGTCGTTGACCCCGTCGAGCAGGTGGTGCGAGCCGATGTTCGAGGTCATGATGATGACCGTGTTCTTGAAGTCCACGGTGCGTCCCTGCGCGTCGGTCACCCGGCCGTCGTCGAGGATCTGCAACAGCACGTTGAAGACGTCGTGGTGCGCCTTTTCGATCTCGTCGAACAGGATCACCGAATAGGGCTTGCGCCGCACCGCCTCGGTCAGCTGGCCGCCCTCCTCGTAGCCGATGTATCCCGGCGGCGCGCCGATCAGCCGCGACACCGTGTGCCGTTCCATGTACTCGCTCATGTCGATGCGGACCAGGTTCTCCTCGCTGTCGAACAGCGTCTGCGCGAGGGTCTTGGCGAGCTCGGTCTTGCCCACTCCGGTCGGCCCGAGGAAGATGAACGAACCGATCGGCCGCCGCGGGTCCTTGATGCCCGAGCGCGCGCGGATGACCGCGTCGGCCACCAGCTGCACCGCCTCGTCCTGGCCGATCACCCGCCGGTGCAGGATCTCGTCGAGCCGCAGCAGCTTGTCGCGCTCGCCCTCGACCAGCCGGGTCACCGGGATGCCGGTCCAGCGCGAGACGATCTCCGCCACCTCCTCCTCGGTCACCTCCTCGCGCAGCAGCGTGCGGCCGCCGCCCTGCTTGGCGGAGATGCGGGCGTCCTGCTCGCGCAGCTGGCGCTCGAGCTCGGGCAGCCGCCCGTGACGCAGCTCGGCGGCGCGGTTCAGGTCGTACTGCCGTTCGGCCTCCTCGACCTCCTGGCGCACCTTCTCGATCTGCTCGCGCAGCGCCCTGACCTTCTGGATGGCCTGCTTCTCGGCCTCCCACTGTGCCCGCATGGCGCTGGCCTGCTCGCGCCGATCGGCCAGCTCGCGCCGCAGGTCCTCGAGGCGCTCCCTGCTGGCCTTGTCCTTCTCCTTCTTGAGCGCCGCTTCCTCGATCTCGAGCTGCATCACCCGCCGCGTCACCTCGTCGAGCTCCTGCGGCATCGAATCGATCTCGGTGCGGATCATCGCGCACGCTTCGTCGATCAGGTCGATCGCCTTGTCGGGCAGGAAGCGGTCGGTGATGTAGCGGTTGGACAGGACCGCCGCGGCCACCAGCGCGTTGTCCTGGATGCGCACCCCGTGGTGCACCTCGAAGCGCTCGCGCAGGCCGCGCAGGATCGAGACCGTGTCCTCGACCGTGGGCGGCTCGACCATCACCGGCTGGAAGCGCCGCTCGAGCGCCGCATCCTTCTCGATGTTCTTGCGGTACTCGTCGAGGGTGGTGGCGCCGATGCAGTGCAGCTCGCCGCGCGCCAGCATCGGCTTGAGCAGGTTGCCGGCGTCGGGCGAGCCCTCGGTCTTGCCGGCGCCGACGATGGTGTGGATCTCGTCGATGAACAGCAGCACCCGGCCTTCGCTCTGCTTGATCTCGTTGAGCACCGCCTTCAGGCGCTCCTCGAACTCGCCGCGGTACTTGGCGCCGGCCAGCAGCGACCCCATGTCGAGCGAGAAGATCGACCGGTCCTTCAGCCACTCGGGCACGTCGCCGCGCACGATGCGCTGCGCCAGCCCCTCGACGATGGCGGTCTTGCCGACGCCCGGCTCGCCGATCAGCACCGGGTTGTTCTTGGTCTTGCGCGACAGGATGCGGATCACGCGCCGGATCTCGGCGTCGCGGCCGATCACCGGATCGAGCTTGTTGCGCCGTGCCTCGGCGACCAGGTCGACGCCGTACTTCGACAGCGCCTCGTAGGCGCCCTCCGGCGACGCGCTGGTGACGCGCTGGTTGCCGCGGACCGCGGTCAGCGCGGCCAGGAAGGCATCGCGCGTGACGTCGTGGCGCGCCAGCACGCGTCCGGCCGGGCTTCCCGGCCCCTCTTCGATCAGCGCCAGCAGCAGGTGCTCGACCGAGACGTACTCGTCGCGCAGCCGCCTGGCCTCGTCCTCGGCGCGCTGGAACAGCTGCTGCAGCCGCTGGGTGACGTAGATCTTGCCGGCCTCGGCGCCGGGTCCCGAGACGCTGGGCCGCCGCGCCAGCTCGCGCTCGACGTCCTGCCGCAGCGCCTCGACCGGCACCTCCATGCGCGCCAGCAGCCGCGGCACCAGCCCTTCCTGCGGCTCGAGCAACGCCCCCAGCAGGTGGTCGGTGTCGACCTCCTGGTGGCCGTGACGCAGCGCCAACGCCTGTGCGCTCTGGAACGCCTCCTGTGATTTCTGCGTCAGACGATTGATGTCCATGATGTCAACCCTTCGGTGCGGTCTCAGCTCGGCCGCGCCTGGAAATTCGAGGTGTCGCGCAGCTCCTCGAACAGCTTGCGCTCCTGCTCGGTGAGTTGTTCCGGCACCACCACCTTGATCTCGGCGTAAAGATCGCCGCGCTCGCGCTGCGCCGATCCCTGCTGCGGCAGGCCGTGCCCGCGCAGCCGGATCTTGCGGCCGGTCGAGGAGCCCGCCGGCACCTTGACGCGGACGCCCCCTTCCGGCGTCTGGACCTGCGCCTCCGTTCCCAGCGCCGCCTCCCAGGGGGCGACCGGCAGCGGGGTGTAGAGATCGCTGCCTTCGACCCGGAAGCGGGGATCGGGCGCGACCTCGATGCGCAGGTAGAGGTCGCCGCGCTCGCCGCCGTCGCTCCCGGCCAGGCCGCGGCCCGAAAGCCGGATGCGCTGCCCGCTGCGCACGCCGGCAGGGATCTTGACCGACACGCTCTTGCGCTCGCCGGTGACCGGATCGGCGTAGGTGAACTGGTGGGTGCCGCCCCGCAGCGCCTCTTCGAGGGTCAGCCTGATCGTGGCCTCGGCGTCGGCCCCCGGCCGGGGACCGAAGTCCACCCCGGTGCCGCCGCCGAACGGCGACCGCCGGGCCCTGGCGCCGGCGCTGCCGAAGAGCATCTCGAAAAAGGAGCTGAACCCCTCGCCGCCGCCGCCCAGGTCCTGGAAGTCGAAGCCGGCGGTCCCGCCGCGCGAGCCCATGCCGCCGAAATCGAACCCCTGCCAGTCGGGCGGCACGCCGCCGCTCTGCTTCCAGGTAGCCCCGAACTGATCGTACTTCTGGCGCTTCTCCGGGTCCTTGAGCACCTCGTAGGCCTCGCCGATCTCCTTGAACTTCCGCTCGGAGTCGGGGTTCTTGTTGACGTCCGGATGGAACTTGCGCGCCAGCTTGCGGTAGGACTTCTGGATCTCGTCCTGAGTGGCGTCCTTCTTGACCTTGAGGGTCTCGTAATAGTCCTTGTATTCCAAGGGATTCCATCTCCTCCCGTCTGCCGCCGCTCCCGGAGTGCCTCGCCTGCCGCGCCCTGCTCCGGACTCGCCCGCCGCTCAGGCCGTCGAGCCAAAGCTTGAGTACACGGTACTCACATTGTAGAACGGGTCGGCAGTTTTTTCCATTCCCCCGGGCGGGGGACAGGGGTGGCGCCCCCGCTGGGTACCACCCGGGGGGCTCGGCATGCCGGCGGCGGTCAGGGAGGGGTGAAGCCGAAGTGCTCGTAGTTCTTGGCGATGAAGGCCTTCCACTTGTCGGGCGTTTCTTCCAGCGGATAGATGGCTTGCACCGGGCAGGCGTCGACGCAGAGACCGCAGTCGATGCATTCCTCCGGATGGATGTACAGCATCTCCCAGTCCTCGTTCTTGCCGTAGATGCAGTCCACCGGGCACACATCGACGCAGGCCGTGTCCTTCACGCCGATGCAGGGTTCGGTGATGATGTGGGTCATTACCCCTCCTTAGGGATTCGGGTCTCGTGCCAGCGCAAGTGCTTGCCGCCTTGCATTATACCGTGCCGTCGCCGCCCCCGGGCGCGACGAGCCGTGCGCCGGCCGGGCGCGGAAGCTTCCCGGCAGCCTGGCTCAGCTGGGCGCCGGCCGCTCCCGGCCCTCCTCGGCGAAGGCGTGGTCGAAGGCCGCCAGGGTGGCCGAGATCTCGGCCTCGCCGTGCGCGGTGGACAGGAAGAAGGTCTCGTAGGGCGAAGGGGGCAGGTGGACCCCTTGCCGCAGCAGGCTGTGGAAGACGCGCTGCCAGCGGGTGCGGTCGCTGGCGTCGACGTCCTCCAGCCGGCGCACCGGCGCCGCGGTGAAGAACAGCCCCAGCATCGACCCCTGGCGCTGGACCCGGCAGGCGATGCCATGGCGCGCGGCCGCCTGCTCGATCCCCGCTTGCAGGCGGGCGCCGGCGCTCTCGAGCCAGCGATAGGCCTCGCCGCCGCCGGCCGCCAGCTCGCCGAGCGCCGCACCGCCGGCGGCCACCGCCAGCGGGTTGCCGGAGAGCGTCCCGGCCTGGTACACCGGGCCGGCGGGCGCCATCTGCCGCATCAGGTCCCGGCGGCCGCCGTAGGCCGCGAGCGGCAGGCCGCCGCCGATCACCTTGCCGAGCGTGGTCAGGTCGGGGGTGACGCCGAGGAGGGTCTGGGCGCCGCCCCACGCCACCCGGAACCCGGTCATCACCTCGTCGAAGATCAGCAGGGCGCCGTGCTCGTCGCAGAGCCGGCGCAGGCCGGGCAGGAAGCCGGGGACCGGCGGCACCAGGCCCATGTTGCCGGCTATGGGCTCGACGATCACCGCGGCGATATCGGAGCCATGGCAGTCATGGCCGGCAGGGGCGGCGAACAGCGCCGCGACGGCATCCAGGTCGTTGTAGTCGGCCAGGAGGGTGTCGGCGGTGACCGCCGCCGGCACCCCCGGCGACGAGGGCACGCCGATCGTCGCCGCGCCCGAGCCGGCGGCGACCAGGAACGGGTCGGCGTGGCCGTGGTAGCAGCCGGCGAGCTTGACGAAGCGCCGGCGGCCGGTGGCGGCGCGGGCCAGGCGCAGCGCCGACATGGTCGCCTCGGTGCCGGAGCTGACCAGCCGCACCATCTCGACCGCCGGCAGCGCGGCGGCGATCCGCTCGGCCAGCTCCACCTCCGGCAGGGTGGGGGCGCCGAAGGCCGTGCCCCTGCCGAGCGCCTCCTGGATCGCCGCCAGCACCGCCGGGTGGCGGTGGCCGAGGATGTGCGGACCGTAGGCGCCGATGTAGTCGACGTAGCGCCGGCCGTCCTCGGACCACAGCCAGGCGCCCTGCGCGGCGCGCACGAAGACCGGCTCGCCGCCGACGCCGCGGAAGGCCCGCACGGGCGAGTTGACGCCGCCGGGCATGACCCGTTCGGCGCGCGCCAGGAGGCTCGTCACTCGCGCCAGCCGCCGGCGAGCAGGCGCGCCGCATCGACCGCGCCATAGGTGACGATGAGGTCGGCGCCGGCCCGCCGGATGGCGATCAGCGATTCCATGAGCACCCGGTCGTAGTCCAGCCAGCCGCGCTCGGCCGCGGCCTTGAGCATCGCGTACTCGCCGCTGACGTGGTAGGCGGCGAGCGGCAGGTCCCAGCGCCGGCGCAGGGCGGCCAGCACGTCGAGGTAGGGGAGGGCAGGCTTGACCATCAGCAGGTCCGCCCCCTCCTCCACGTCGAGCGCCGCCTCGCGCATCGCCTCGCGCCCGTTGGCCGGGTCCATCTGGTAGGCGCGGCGGTCGCCGAACGCAGGCGCCGACTCGGCGGCCTCCCGGAAGGGCCCGTAGAAGCCGCTGGCGAACTTGACCGCGTAGGAGAGGATCGGCAGCTCGGCCTTGCCGATGGCGTCCAGCGCCGACCGGACCGCCCCGACCCGGCCGTCCATCATGTCCGACGGCGCGATGACGTCGGCGCCGGCCCGGGCCAGCGACACCGCCTGGCGCTCGAGATTGGCGACGGTGGCGTCGTTGTCCACCTCCGTGTTGTCGGGAGGGGTCAGCACGCCGCAATGCCCATGGTCGGTGTACTCGCAGAAGCACAGGTCCGCGATCTTGACCAGCCCGGGCACCTCGCGGGCGAGCGCCCGCAGCGCCCGCTGCACGATGCCGTCGTCGTCCCAGGACGCGCTGCCCACCGCGTCCTTGTGCTCCGGCAGCCCGAACAGCAGCACGCCGCGGACCCCTGCCGCATGGGCTTCCGCCGCTGCCTCCACCAGCCGGTCCACCGAGTGCTGATAGACCCCCGGCATCGAGCCCACCGGCCGCGCCACGCCCTCGCCCGGACAGGCGAAGAGAGGCAGCACCAGCTGCTCCGCGGCCAGCCGGGTCTCCCGCACCATGCCGCGCAGGACCGCCGTCCGCCGCAGGCGCCGCAGCCGAGTTGCCGGGAAGCCCATGACCGCTGCCCCTGTCGCTCAGCTCCTCCGGAGCAGGATAAGGCCCGCGGCGGCCAGCGCCAGGGTCAGGGCCGCCAGGCCGCGCCAGTCCAGCGCCGGAATGGCGGCGATCGGGGCGCCCCCCACGTTGGCGGTGCTCGTCGCGGTGGCGGCCGCGGTGCCGGGCGCGTCGTCGGTCAGGGTGACGGTGACGGTGTAGGCGCCGCCGGCGGCATAGGTGTGCGTGCCCGAAACCGAGAAGGTGCCGCTGCCGCCGGCCACGATGCCGGCGGTGACGGTGGCGTCGCCCCAATTGATCGTGGCGGTGAAGTCGCTCGGCACGTTCGCGGTGTCGGTGTCGGTGAAGGTCGCGACGACGCCGGTGAAGGCGACGGAGGCGGTGGGGGTGAAGGTGGCCGGGTGCCCGGTGAGCGCGTCGTGCTCGGCGACGTTCCCGGTGCTGGTCGCGTTTGCCGTCATCGTCGAGACGGTGTCGGTGACCTGCACCGGCACCGAGAAGGTTCCCTCGTCGGCATAGGTGTGCATGCCGCTCACCGTGAAGACCCCGCCACCGTTCGACGTGACGGTTCCCGCGATCGTGGCGCCGTCGCCCCAATTGATCGAGGCGGTGAAATCGCCGACGCTCGCGCCGGCGCGGCTGTCGGTGAAGGTGGCGACGGCCCCGTTGAAGGCCACGCCCTCGGTCGCCGCGAAGGTCTGGGGAAAGACGTTGAGGCCGGCGCCGGCGACGTGGGCGGTGCTGGCGACCTGTGCCGTTGCGGTGCCGGGCGCGTCGTCCGACAGGGTGACCGTGACGGTGAAAGTGCCGCTGGAGGCATAGGTGTGGGTGCCGGAGACGGCGTAGCTGGCGCCGCCGCCCGTGACGGTGCCGGCGGAGGTGGTGGCGTCCCCCCAGTTGATGGTGGCGGTGAAGTCGGCGGCCGTGTTCCCGGTGTAGCTGTCGGTGAAGTTTGCCACCGTGGTGGTGAAGGAGGTGCCCGCGAGCGCCGCGAAAGTGACCGGCGTGCCTGACAATGAGTCGCTCTCGGTGACGGTCGCGGTGTCGGTGGCGGTGGCGGTGCCGGTGCCGGGCGACACGTCGGAGATGGTCACCGTGACGGTGAACGTTCCCTCGTCGGCGTAGGTATGCTGGCCGACGACGGCGAAGGCCGCGGAGCTGGAGAAGATCATCCCCGTCGTCGTGGGGGAACCGTCGCCCCAGTCGATGGTGGCGGTGAAGTCGGCGGGCGTTGCGGAGGGGTTGTCGTCGGTGAAGGTGGCCACGGCGTCGTTGTAGGCCGTCCCTTCGGCGACGCTGAAATCGACCGGCATGGGCGTGATGGTGGTGGCTCCGGCCTGCCCCGCCAGTGCGGCGAGAAGGACCCCGGCCGCGAACAGAGGTAGCGCGCTCGACTTCGACGGTAGCCAACCCTTGCGCATGTAGCCCTCCCTTGGGTCTCTCGATCCTTCTGTCCGCGTGGGTCCAGGACCCACTCGACCCGGGTGACAAGGTCACCGGGGTTCAACCGCGTGGATGCGCTCAGAAGTATACCCGAGGTGGGCCGCGGCGATGCGCCGCTGTGAGATCATGAAGGCATGGCCTGCTCACGGATTGCGGGAATTGCCATGGGTTGCCTCGCCCACGCCGCCCTGGCGCAGGCGGCCCTGGCCCTAACCCTTGCCGCCGTGGCGCCGGCCGCCCCGGCGCCGGCGGCTCCGGCCCCGGCCGCCTCGGGAGCCACGCCGCCAGGGCCGGCGGTGACGCCCGCCTCCGAGCCGCGGTTCGGCGACGAGATCGCGGTGCGCCTGTTCACCGTCATCGTGCGGGTGGTCGACGGCGCGGGCGAACCGGTCCTCGGCCTGACGCCCGGGGACTTCCGCGTCCATGTCGGCCGTCTCGAGGTCCCGGTCGCGGCAGTGGACTGGGTGGGCTCGCCGTCCCCAGCACCCGCGCTGGCGGCCCCGTTGGACGCCGCCGGCACGCCGCCGCAGGGTGCGTCGCCATCCGCCGGAGCCGGTGCAGAGGTTTCCGGCGTGATCGGACCCGCCGGCAAGCTGGTGGTGATTTTCGTCCAGGCCGACAACAACTCGTCCCCCCGGGTGCGCGGGCACCTGCGGACGCTGCCGTTCACCCGCGAGCTGCTTGCCGCCCTGCAACCCGAGGACAGCGTCGCGGTGGTCTCTTTCGATTCGCACCTGAAGCTCTGGCAGGACTTCACCCGCGACCACGCCCGGGTGCCGGCGACGATCTACCAGGCGATCCACTTCGGCGGCAGCCCACCCGAGCTGGCCGGCCATGCCCGGCATGTGGATGACGCCGACGGCGATGCCGGTCCGTCGCTGGCGCTCACCTTCGACGAGGACGCCGCGCGGCGGGCCGCCACGGCCGAGCGCGGCCTCGAGGTGACCGCCCAGGCGCTGGCGGGGTTCCCGGGCGAGAAGGTGATGGTCTTCCTGGGTTGGGGGCTCGGCGAGTTCAGCCTCGGAGCGAGGACGCGCGCTTTCGACGCGGCGGCGCAGGCGCTGGCCGACGCACGGGTGACGGTGTTCGCACTCGACGTCACCGAGGCCGACTTCCACCACCTCGAGCTCGGCCTGCAGAACGTCGCCGCCGCGACCGGCGGCACCTATGACAAGACCTTCCGTTTCCCCGCCCTGGCCATCCGCCAGCTGGCCCGGACGATCTCCGGCTACTATGTCCTGAGCCTCGAAGCCGCCGCCATCCCCGAAGCCGGTGGCAGCGTCGAGGTCGCCATGCGCGACCCGCGGGGCCGCCGGTGGACGGTGCTCACGCGGCCCATCTCGATCCCCACCGAGGTCGGCGAGCGCTAGTGCACTAAGACGAAACTGCCGTAGGCGGTGGGAGCCAAGATGATCGAGCGCCTGCGTGCGCGCGACGAATGGAAGTTCGCCGGCGTCCTGCCGGCGGCGGGCGGCCCGCTGGCAGCCGCCTGGTGGACCCTCCTCGTGCTGCGCGGATTGCTGCCCGCCGGGTTCGCGATCGCCATGGGCGGTCTGGTCGCCGCGGTGCAGCGCGGCGGCAGCCTGGCCGCACCGCTGGCGCTGGTCGGGGTGGTGTTCGTGCTGATGCAGGTGCTGTCGCCGCTCCACCAGGCGGCCGGCGCCAATCTCGGCAGCCGGGTCGCGGCCTGGCTCTACGACCGGCTGACGGCTGCCTGCATCCGGCCGCCGGGGATGGGGCACCTCGAGAATCCCGGCCTGACCAGCGACCTCACGATGGCGCGCGACTTCGATCTCGCCATCAGCGGTCCGCCGATGCACATCTCGATGGACTTCATCGCCGCGGGGCTGGTCGAGATGGTGGGCGGTCTCGCCTCGGCGGCGGTGCTCGCCGCCTACGCCTGGTGGGCGCCGCTGCTGCTCGCGGGCGCCTGGCTCGCCACCCACTGGCTGTTGCGCGAAAGCGCCGTCTGGCGCGACCGCAACACCGAGGAGGTGCGGGCGGCGCAGCGCCACGCGGACTACGCCTTCCGGCTGGCGGTCGACCCTCCCGCCGCCAAGGAGCTGCGGCTGTTCGGGCTGGCCGCCTGGGTGGTCGAGCGCTTCCGGTCGCGCCGCAGCCTGCTGGCCGACCTCCGGTGGCGTGCCACGCGCCTGCGCGAGCGCCCGGTCGTCTGGAGCCTGCTGCTGGTGCTGGCCGCCAACGTCGCCGTCTTCTGGTCCCTGGGCGCCGCCGCGGCCGGCGGCGGCCTGGCGCTTGGCAGGCTGGTGACCTTCGCCAGCGCCGCGGTCTCCACCAGCATGATCGCCTTCGGCGGGCTCTCCTGGGCGCTCGACGGCGCCGCCGCTCCGGCCGCGGCCGTGCTGCGCCTGCAGGCGGCGATGGAGCCGGCCGGCGCGCTCGTCCAGGCCCCCGCCGGTCCGGCCGCGACGAGCGCCATGGGCCCCCGGGAGCAGGCGGCGACCGGCTTGCCGGCGCGCGAGATCCGCTTCCGCGGGGTCACGTTTGCCTACCCGGCAGGCGGTCAGGCCGGGGGCGAGCCGGTGCTCGCGGGTTTCGACCTGACGATACCTGCCGGCTCGTCGCTGGCGATCGTCGGCCGCAACGGCGCCGGCAAGACCACCCTGGCCAAGCTGCTCTGCCGGCTCTACGACCCACAGCAGGGCGTCATCGAGGTGGACGGAATCGACCTGCGCACCCTGGACCTCGACGGCTGGCGCTCGCGCCTCGCCGCGGTCTTCCAGGACTTCATCCGCTTCGAGCTGCCGCTGCGCGGCAACGTGGCCCCGCACGGCGCCCCCGACGAGGTGATCCGGCAGGCCCTCGCCGAGGCCGGCGCCGCGGGCCTCGCCGAGCTCGATACGGTGCTGGCGCGCGGCTACCCCGGCGGCACCGACCTGTCGGGCGGCCAGTGGCAGCGGATTGCCCTGGCGCGGGCGCTTTGCGGCGTGCGGCTGGGCGCCGGGGTGGTCCTGCTCGACGAGCCGACCGCCCAGCTCGACGTGCGCGGCGAGGCGGAGATCTTCGACCGCATCCTGGCGGCCACGCGCCACACCACCACGATCCTGATCTCGCACCGCTTCTCGACCGTCCGCCACGCCGACCGCATCTGCGTGCTCGAGCACGGCAAGGTGGTCGAGCTCGGCACCCACGAGGAGCTGATGGCGGCGGGGGGCCGCTACCGGACGATGTTCGAGCTGCAGGCCTCGCGCTTCGACGGCGGCGACGGCGGCGTGGACGGCGGCGGCGGTGTGGACGGCGGCGACGGCGGTGATGCCGGAGACGGACGAGCGGAGCTCGATGTCCTCGACTGACGACCTGCCGAAGGCGCTCCCCGCCATGTGGCGGGCGCTGGTGCGCGGCTACCGCGCCGAGCCGCTGCTGCTGTCGGTGGCCTTCGGGCTGTCGCTGCTCGCGGCGCTGCCGGACGCGCTGCTGGCGCTGTGGTTCAAGTTCATGGCCGACGGCGTGCTCGGCGGCAGGCGCGGGCTTTTGATGACCGCCGCCGTGGGACTGGGAGCGTCGGCTGCCGCCACCTGGTTCCTGCGCGTGATCAGCGACCGCACCCAGCGGCGATTCCGCGACCGGTTGACCATCGCGCTCGAGGCGCACGTGGCGCGGCTGCAGGCGTCCCTGGCCTCGATCGAGCACCACGAGCGCCCCGAATACCTCGATCGGCTCGCGGTGCTGCGCAACCAGATCTTCGTGCTCGACCACATGTACATGTCGCTGTTCACGACCTGCGGTTGGGTCCTGCGGCTCGGCGTGACCCTGGCGCTGTTGATGTCGATCCACCCGGCGCTGGGGCTGCTCGCCGTCTTCGCCCTGCCGACGGTGCTGACCTCGACCTGGCGGCCGGGGGTCGAGCGCGCGGCGGAGGAGCGGGGGGCGCCGGCCGCCCGCCTGGCGCGCCACCTCTTCGACCTCGCGACCACCGCTCCTCCCGGCAAGGAGGTGCGGGTGATGCGCATCGGCACCCGCCTGGCGGCGCAGCGCCGCGAGACCTGGGAACGCTGGTACGGGCCGGTGGCCGCGGCGCGGCGGGGCAGCGCCGCCTGGCACGCCCTGGGATGGGCGGTCTTCGGCGCGGCATACGTGGGCGCGGTGGTGTTCGTGTCGTCGGTGCTCAAGCGCGGCCCCGGGGACGTGCTGCTGGTGCTGGCGGCGGGCTCGCGCCTCTCGGCCTACATCGGCGCGACGGTGGGCGAGATCGGCTTCCTGCGCGGCATCTGGCTCGACGGCTCCCGGCGCCTGGCGTGGCTCGAGGACTACGCGGCCAGGCAGGTCGAAGGCGCCGACGCGGCGGTGCCCGCGCGGCTGGCGGAAGGCATCCGCCTCGAGGACGTCTCCTTTGCCTACCCCGGCACGGAACGCCTGGTGCTCGACGGCGTGAGCCTGCATCTGCCGCCCGGAGCGGTGGTCGCCATCGTCGGCGAGAACGGCGCCGGCAAGACCACGCTGGTGAAGCTCCTGTGCCGTATGTACCGGCCCACCGGCGGCCGCATCCTGGTCGATGGCGTGGACCTGGCGCGGATGCCGCCGGAGACGTGGCGGCTGCGCGTCGCAGGGGCCTTCCAGGACTTCTTCCGCTTCGAGCTCAAGGCGCTCAACGCGGTGGGCGTCGGCGACCTGCCGCGTCTCGACGATGCCACGGCGGTCACCGGCGCCGTCGAGCGTGCGGGAGCCGCCGAGGTCGTGGAGCAGCTTGCCGCCGGCCTCGAGACCCAGCTCGGTCCCACCTGGCCCGCGGGGGTGGAGCTCAGCTTCGGGCAGTGGCAGAAGCTGGCGCTGGCCCGCGGGTTCATGCGTGAGCGCCCGCTGCTGCTGGTGCTCGACGAGCCCACGGCGGCGCTCGACGCCGAGACCGAGCACGCCCTGTTCGAGCGTTACGCGGCGGCGGCGCGCGGCGGCATCCCCGGCGCCGCACGCCAGCCGGCCGCCGACGGCGGCATTACCATCCTGGTCTCGCACCGCTTCAGCACCGTGCGCATGGCCGACCTCATCGTGGTGCTCGACGGTTCCCGCCTGGTCGAAGCCGGTTCCCACGAGGAGCTGCTGGCGCGGGGCGGCCAGTACGCCGAGCTGTACCGCATCCAGGCGGCGGCCTACCAGTAGCAGGCCAGCGGCGGGGCGCCGGGCGCCAGGCCGCCGAGCTTGGCCCGGCTGCCGCACTTGATAGTTTGTTAAGATTGCTACAACAGCTGGAATACCAGGGAAGAGGCAGCATTTCCCGGAGGTTCCCCCGATGAATCGACGCGGCATGCCGGCCCGCGGCCGCCGGCGGCGGCAAGTCGTCCACTCGGCCCTCGTGCTCGCGGTCACGTCGTGGATGGCGGCAAACCAGGCGGCGGCGCCGGCCGCGAGCGCCGCGCCGCCGTCGCCCCGGCCGCCGGTCGCCGTCGCCGCCGCACCCGAGCCGATCTATGCGGCGCTGCGCGGAGCGCGCCCGGACGGCCGGATCGCGACGGTGCACGGCCTGGTCCTCGACCGCGACGTCTTCCATTTCGAGTTCGAGTCCGGTGCCTTTCACTTCCTCGCGCCGGTCGCGGGGCGCACCGTCGGCGCCGTGTTCCTCGGCCACGGCACTTTGCGGCTGAACCCGGCGACCGCGGCCGAGCGGCGGCAGCTGGCGTTGCAGCTGGGCGAAGGCAGGGATTTCGAGGTTTTGACCGACAGCTTCGATGAGCTGGTGCTGCTCTTCGCCGATGACACCGCCCAGGAAATCGAGATCGGGGCGCCGGTCGCCAGGGGCGCCCCGGACCCGCGCGCGACGCAGGCGTACCAGCGTTGGCTCGACCGCCAGCGCCGCGATTTCCAGCTGAACCTGCAGGTGCGCTTGCTGCGCGACGTGCTCAACACGCCGGGGCTGACCAGCGGCGTCTTCCTCGCCCTGCTCGCCGGCAAGAAGCTGCCGCTCGCGCTCGTCGCTGTGGACCCCGAGGGTGCCGGGGCGCTCCTGTCAGGCCGCCGGCTAGGCCGCGAGCCGTCGCTGCTCTACGTCGAGGATCCCCATCGCGGCGGCGTCTGGTACCTGAGCGACCTGCGCGCGGTGGTCGAGCGGGGCCGCCGGCCGCCGCCCCGGCCCCTGGCGCGCGCCCTCCACTACTGGGTGGCGACCACCGTGGCGCGCGACACCGACCTGGCGGGCGTGACCACCATCCGCCTGACGGTGCTGGCGCCGGGTTTGCGCGTGTTGCCCATCGAGCTGATGCCTAGGCTGCGGATCGCCGACGCCGTCTACGGCCCCGCGCCTCCGCCGCCGGCCACGGCGGCCTCCGCCGCTGGCTCCGGCTCGGTGGCGGCGGCCGGCAAGCCCTCGCCGGCGGAACCCGCGGCGGCGCCGGAGGAGGTGCCCGCGCCCGAGTCGAGGCGGGCGGTCGCGGTCATCCAGGAGGACGCCAAGGAGGACGGCGGCGACGCCGCGGTGGTCTTTCCGGAGCCGCTGGCCAAGGGCGCGGAGGTGCTGCTGCGCATCGCCTACCGCGGCGACGCGGTGCTGACGGACGCTGGCGACAAGAATTACGTGGTCGACGCGCGCACGAGCTGGTATGCCAACATCGGCGCCTTCGAGGAGCCCGCGCCCTTCGACCTGGAGTATCGCGTGCCGGCAGGCAACCAGGTGGTCTCGGTCGGCCGCCTGGTCTCGGAGCGGTCCCTCGGGTCCCAAAACGTCTCGGAATGGAAGACCGACGGCGCCATCCGCGTCGCCGGCTTCAACTACGGCAAGTTCAAGAAGCTGGCGCGCCGCGACGCCGACACCGGCGTCGATCTCGAGGTCTACACCAACCCCGGGACCCCGGACATCATCCGCGTCATCAACGCCGCCCTCGAGGGCATGGGCCGCCGCGAGATGGAGGTGGACGGCATCGACGGCGGACACGCTCCCCAGGCCACGCTGGGCAACGTCAACACGTCCCGCCTCGCCGAGGCGGCGATGGCGGACGGCATGAATGCCGGCCGCGTTTTCACCACCTATTTCGGCCCGCTGGCGGAAAAGCACGTCGCCATCACCCAGCAGTCGCAGTTCAACTTCGGGCAGTCGTGGCCGTCGCTGATCTTCATGCCCTACATCTCGTTTCTCGACGGCACCCAGCGCCAGCGCATCGGTCTCACCGCCGCCAAGGACTTCGTCGACCAGGTCGGCTTCCACGAGTTCTCCCACCAGTGGTGGGGCCACCTGGTGACCGCCGACTCCTACCGCGACCAGTGGCTCGAGGAAGGCTTCGCCGAGTTCTCGGCGGCGCTGGCGGTGCAGCACACCCAGGGCTTCGGCGCCTACGAGCGCTTCTGGCGGCACGCGCGCCAGGAGATCTTCGCCAAGCCGCCGCACAGCGCCGTCGCCAGCATCGACGCCGGCCCCATCACCCAGGGCTACCGGCTGCAAACCGAGCGCAGCCCGTACGCCTACCGGGCGCTAATCTACGAGAAGGGCGCCTACGTGCTGCACATGTTGCGCATGCTGATGTGGGACGCCGCCGACCGTACGCCGGACCGCCGTTTCATCGCCATGATGCACGACTATGCGACGACCTACGCCGGCAAGCAGGCCTCGACCGCCGACTTCCAGAAGGTGGTCGAGCGCCACATGGTGCCGGCGATGGACGCCGCCGGCGACGGCAAGATGAGCTGGTTCTTCGGCCAGTGGGTCTACGGGACCGAGGTGCCGCATTACGTGAGCGACCTGCATCTCGAAGCCGCCGGCGACCAGGTGCGCATCAAGGGCAAGGTCACCCAGGAAGGCGTCTCCGAGGGCTTCCGCGCGCTGCTGCCGATCTACCTGGAATTCGACCGCGCCCAGTTCGTGCGCGTCGGCCTGCTGCCGATGGTCGGCAAGGCGACGGTGCCGGTGGACGTAACGCTCAAGCCCCCCAAGAAGCCCCGCGGCGTCCTCGTCAACGCCCGCAGCGAGGTGCTGGCGCGGGACTGAAGGGTCCTTCCAGCTCTCCTCTCGCTGTCGGGCGCGATGCTCGGCGCGTTCCCTGCCGCGGCAGGCGGACCCTATGACCACCACCCGGAGTTGGCCTTCATTGGGGGGCGGTGAAGATCTCCTGCTAGACCTACTGCACGCATCGAGGCGCTACACAGAGCGGGAGGTGCCTCTGGTGCTCGGCTTCTCGCGACCTATCTCAACGAGATCTCGACCTTGCCTGTCCCCGAGAGCGAGGCTCATCTCGGCTCGGCACCGGAGAGTGACCTTGTGGTGCCGGCTCGTAGCGTCTCTCGCCGCCACGCTCGTGTCCGCCGATCGGGGCATCGTTCCCGAGCTGAGGCTGCGGTAGTCGAGGGAGGCCAGGGAGCGGTCGAGAGGCAGGCTGGCAACTAAAGAGTCCTTGACGACTCGATTCCAGCTGAACCAGCGAAGTACTGAAAGGCCTATCCAGTAACGCTTGACCAAATCGTAGAGTTCCAAGAGCGAAGATAACTGCGGCGACGAGCCCAATTGCGAGAGCGCCTTTGAGCCTTTGGTAGCCGGACCCCAGCGCCCCTAAGAAGCTAGCGGCGAAGCCCAACACGCCGCCGCAGCCGTGCCGGCCGTCGGGTATAGTGGACCCCGCCATGGACCTTGCCGTGCGCCTCGCGCGCCTCCAGTTGCTGGTGGTCACCGGCAAGGGGGGCGTCGGCAAGACTGCCGTGGCGGCCAGCCTGGGGCGGCTGCTGGCCGCGGCCGGCAGACGGGTGCTGGTGCTCGAGGTCGACCCGCGCGAGAACGTCCACCAGATGCTGGGGGTCTCGCCTTCGGGTGGCGACATCGTCGCCGCCGGCCCCCGGCTCTGGGTGCAGAACCTCAAGCCGGGACAGGTGCTCGACGACATCGTGCGCGAACGCCTGCGGGTGGAGATGATCGCCCGCCGGGTGCTGGCGAGCCCCATCTACGAGCAGTTCTCGGCCAGCGCCCCCGGCCTCAAGGAGCTGGCCATCCTTGGGCACGCCCTGCGCCTGCTGCGGCGCTCCGGACCGCCCGACGCGCCGGATCTCGACGTCGTGGTGCTCGACGCTCCGGCCACCGGCCACGGCGTCCGCCTGCTCGCATCGCCGCGGCTGGTCTCCGAGGTGATCCGCAACGGTCCCTTCGCGGCCCTCGCCGGCGAGCTCGCGGCTTTCGTCGCCGACCCCGAGCGCTGCGGCATCGTGGTGGTGACCCAGGCCGAGGAGATGCCGGTCGAGGAGGCGCTCGAGCTGCGCGCGGCGCTGGCCAGCCAGCTCGGCCGCGAGCCCGAGCTGCTGGTGGTCAACGGTCTCTTCCCGCCGCTGCCCGGCAGCCTCGAGCGCCCCGAGACCTTCGACCCGCTGACCGCGATCGATCCGCTGACGGCGATCGAGCCGCGGGAACCGCCGGGGCCGGGACGGCCGCCGCGAGAGCGGCTGCCGCTGCCGGAGAGCCCGCGCGATGCCGGGCTGCTGACCTTCTGGCGGCACCGCCGCTTCCTCAACGAACGCCAGCTCGAATGCCTCGCCCGGTGGTGGGAGGGCCCTCGCCTCGAGCTGCCGCAGCTCGCCCTCGAGCGCGGGCCGCAGCTCACCGCCGCTTTGCAGCGGCTCCTCGGCGCGGGCCTGGCGGCGGCCGGCGCCGGGGCTGGGGCCGCCGCCGCGCCGCCTGCCGGAGACGGCGCTTGAGGCTGGTCGCCGACGATCACCCGCTGATCGTCTTCGTCGGCGCCGGCGGGGTCGGCAAGACGACCCTGGCGGCGGCCCTCGGCGTGGCCTCGGCGCGCGCCGGGCGCGACACGCTGGTGATGACGTTCGATCCCTCGCTGCGCCTCAAGGACGCGCTGGGAGTGGGGGAGGAGGCGCGCGAGCGCGAGGTGCGCGTCGACCTCGAGGCCGGGGGCGAGCTCCATGCCAGCCTGCTCGACGCCCGCCGCACCTTCGATCGCCTGATCGAGCGTTACGCCCCCGACGCCGAAGCGCGCAACCGGGTGCTCGGCAACCGCTTCTACCAACACCTCTCTGGCAGCCTGGGCGGCATCCTCGAGTACATGGCCGTCGAGCGGCTCTTCGAGGTTGCCGCCGCCGGCCGCTACCGGCAGGTGATCCTCGACACGCCGCCGACCCGCCAGGCCCTCGATTTCCTGGAAGCTCCCGGACGCATCGTCGGCTTTCTCGACAGCGGTGCCCTGCGCGTGGCCCTGCGCCCCTGGTTCGACGAGCAGGGCCGGCTCAAGGGGGCGGCCCGCCTGGGCGGCCTGGGCCGCCGCGCCGAGCGGTTCCTCGACGAGGTGGTCGGCCTCGACCTGCTGCGCGACATGGCCGAGTTCTTCCAGGCCTTCTCGCCCCTGTATGCGGGTTTCCGCGAGCGCGCGACCGAGGTCGAGGCCCTGCTGCGTTCGCCCAGGACCCTGTTCGTGCTGGTGGCCGGCCCCGGCGAGGAGCGCATCCCCGACACCCTTTTCTTCGCCCGCCGGCTGCAGCAGGCCGGTCTGCACCTGGGCCCGATCGTGGTCAATCGCGTCCACCCCGAACCGGACGAGCCGGAGCGCTCCGGCCCGCCCGCGCCCGCGGCATCGCCGGATCCGGGCGACGGCTTGCAGCTCCTGACCTGGTTGGGGAGGCGCGACCGCCACGGCCTGGTCGAGCTGGCGCGGCTGCTCTCCGACGAGCAGCCCCTGGTCGACCTCCCGCTGCGGCCCGAGGAGCCGACCGACCTGCCTTCCCTGGCCGACCTCGGCGCCGAGGTCGAGGAGCGCCTCGCCGACTGGCCGCGGTATCTGCGCCGCGAGGTCTGAAGCGATTTCAGCAGTACTTGCTCGTGGTGCACCAGCACGTGTGAGCGCCGCCACACGACTGGAAGCAGGTCAAGGTCAGACCGCCGGCGACTGCGCGTAGCTCCGGCTGGTCCAGGGCGTGCAGGGTCTCGCGGTGGATCTTCAGCTGCAGGTTGCGGTGTGAAGCCTTGATCTTCATGAAATTTCCTCCCTGTTGGCGTCGCATCAAGCGCGGCGCGCGCCATTGGCGCCGGCCTCTACGAAGGATCGGTGTGGGTCCCGTGCTCGGGAGAGACAACCGGCCGCCGGTTCCAGCTCAGCGCTGGAAGGCGTAGGCGACCTTGAAGAAGAGCGTGCGGCTGGCGGGCAGGAGGATGCCGCTCGCGTCGACGATGGCCCGCTCGTCGTCGTAACCGATGTAAAGGACCGTCTGCCAGTCGAGGCGGTAGCCGAAGAGCGCCGAGAGCGAGCGCGCGTCGTCGCGCTGGCGGACGCTCGCGACGTAGAGGCTGGTGTCGCGGCGAACGCTCACGTCCTGGCCGACCAGGCGCAGGAAGGTCAGCGAGTTGAAGCTGTAGACGACGCGCACCCGGCCGATCTCGGCGGTGAAGAGGCGGCCGCTCCTGCCTTGCGCACGGACGTCCAGCCAGTCGTAGGTGCCGTAGAGGTCGATGGCGAGGTGGTCGGTCGGCCGCACCGTGAGCTGGCTCGCGACCGTGCCGCCGCTGCCGGGGCGCACGTTGTCGAAGTCGATCTCCTGGCCGAGGAAGCCGGTGGCCGAGACCAGCGAGAGCAGCTGGGACGGCGTCATGTTGAGGTTGTACAGCACCTGCCGGCGGCTGAAGACGCGGTCGCCCGCCCGCACCTGGTCGTCGTTGAAATCGAGCTCGGCGTAGCTCGCCCAGGCGCCGTTCATGCTGATGCCGGGCTGCAGCCGCCGCAGCAGCAGGGCGCCGCTCTGATCGGTCATGTCCTCGGCGAAGACGAAGGGGCGGACGCGGTTGGCGAGCGCGTGCTCGGGATAGAAGCTGTAGCCGGTCGAGCCGCGCCAGTCACGCATCCCGACCTGGGGCACGAAACCGTCGTCGGCGCGGAAGCCGTCGCCGAAGTCCTTGACCTCCGCGTAGTTGTCCCAGGTGCGGGTGGAGCGGTTCCAGTTCACGTCGAGGGCGTGGGAGAAGAAGTGCTGCCCGGTCCAGGCAGGACTCAGATCGGGCCGGTCGAGGTTCTGGGTGTCGGAGAGGAGCAGCTGGCCGGTCACCACGTTGGCGGCGTTGGGCCGCCACTGGAAGTCAGGTCCGAAGACCCGGTTGTGGGCGCCGCCTGCCTCTTCACGATCGGTCATCAGCACGCTGGCGAAGGAGCGTCCCATCTCGTATCGCGCGCGGCCGATCGCCGCGGTCGAGCCGAAGTCCTGGTTGACCAGCGACGACGACTGGGGTCCCGGCTCGATGACGCTGCCGCCGCCGCGGTCCTCGGTCGCCAGGAAGGTGTAGCTGGTCTGCCCGATCTCGCCGGTGGCGCGGCCGCCCCAGCGCGGCGAGGTGATGCTGCGCGTGTAGACGGCCTGGATGGGCGTCGAGTAGAGCTGCAGCCCTTCGAGGAAGAAGGGCCGCCTCTCGGGGTAGAGGAGGGCGAAGCGTTGATTGGTCGAGATCTGCGCCACGTCCGACTCGACCTGCGAGAAGTCAGGATTGACGGTCAGATCGACGGCGTTGTTGGCGTTGGGGGTCCACTTGCCGTCGAGCCCGGCCTGCAGCTGGCGGCGCGCGGCGCCGAGCGCCGTGGCCGAGCCGGGGCCGCCGGCCGGCAGCTGCTCGCTCTTGCCCGCGGCATAGGGCGCCACCACCAGGTGGCCGCCCTTGGGCAGCCCGTGGAGGCCGGTGAGCGGGACGGCATGGCAGATGAAGCAGTTCGAGCCGCGCGGCAGCTTGGCGTTGAACATCTGGACCCGGAAGCTGCGCGGCCGGTTGCGGTAGAGCAGGATCCCCCAGGTCTGGGGGTCGGCCGGGCCGTAGCGCAGCGACGAGAAGGGGACCCGCAGCTCGAGCACCCATCCCGAGCCGGTGACGCGGGTGGCCGAGTCCCAGTAGACGTCGTAGGTGGGATCCTCGATGCCGGTGACGTCGTCGGTGAGCGCGTCGTACTGGACGTTGCGCGGGTTCGCGAGCAGCAGCACTCCGGTCTTGCCGTCGTGCTTGCTGTCGATGATGACGCCGCCGTAGTCGGTGTAGCTCGGGATGTTGTCGCGCTGGCCGAGCGGCGCGCGGATGCTCTTGGGGTCCGGGTCGAAGAACTCGAACGCGGCGTACAGGTAGCGGTCGTCGTAGGTCAGGTGGGCAACGGTCTTGACGCTCGCCGGGATGTTGTCGCCCGGGTTCGTCTCGTAGAACGTCTCGACGCGCGTCGCTCCCCGCCATCCGGGATCGGAGAGGTCGCCGTCGATGCGGATTGGCCCGGCGGCGCGCGTGAGGTGGACCTCGCCGTCCGCCTCGGCCGGCGGCGCCTCGGCCGCCCACGCCGCCGGCGCGCCCGCGAGGGTCCCGCCCGCCAGCAGCATGACGAGCGCCGGCAGGCAGCGACCGGGGAAGTGCATGCCCGCTCATACTGTCCGCGGGCGGGAAAGGTTTCGCCCCTAGCAGCGCTCCTCCGTAGGAATACTACCGGATGAGTCAAGTTTCATGCGGCCTCCATAAGTCGTTCACCTGCAAGTAGTTGCTCGAAGTGCTCGTCGAGGGTGTTCATCGCTTTGCGCATA